>ERZ824480.12-NODE-12-length-367696-cov-25.742153_pt1 | contig 367696 bp, 330 predicted proteins | sample MGYA00519861_ERZ824480 | MGnify/ENA primary metagenome ERZ824480 (study PRJEB31778, sample SAMEA3449152) | human gut metagenome | biome: human gut; feature: human-associated habitat; material: faeces | place: United Kingdom | collected 2010/2012 ... | reverse complement strand
AGACAGACAAAGGAAAATGAGAAAAGTTGGTGTTTTAAGGGGTGGGAAACTTTAGTTTTTAATTTACCGGAAAATAGGAACAATAAAAGGATTTTCTTTTGGTCATTCATATCAAGATAAGCAAAACGTCGTTGTATTTCGGATACGTGCATCAACTAATTTGCCTTTCTCACGTTTGACAAACCATTTAATGAGTTTAGCTATAGGACGATTGTGCATACAATTACAGCTTACTATTTAACGAATGAAATGCAAAGCAACAATAATAATGATACCAGCAATAATAATCCAACGATTGATGTTAATTGCTTTCGTCGTAGCTTCAGAAGAAGTCGCTAATTCATTTTGCAAATTCTTAGTCTCGTTAATTATATTATCAGTTGAACTTTTAATGGTATTGCATGAAGTCTGTATACAATTAATTATATTGGTAATTGCATCAACTTTTGTTTCAATAGATTTTATCTTTGGAGAAATATCATCTATTAACTTTTTCAGCTCCTGATTCCATTGATTCAACTTCGTAGTAATGCTATCAGCATGTTCCTTAATATTTGAGGGAAGGTCATCAACATTTTGACTGATTGATGCAATGGCATTATCTTGCCCCTTTTGAGATTCTTTCAAATCTTTGGAAATGTCAAAAAGAAACTTTTTAATGGTTTGAATCTCTTTTGTGGTTGATTTTATCTCTTCACGAAGAGCGCTAAGTTCTTCGACCCTTTCAGATAGCAAGTTATTCTGCTCGGTAAATTCTTGCAAAGAAGCATCGACTGAAGATGTGAAACTAGACGTAATATTCTCGCAAGCAGAGGTCATTTTACCCACTGACTTCTGCACTTCTTCTGAAATTCCAACCTGTGCTCCTTCTAATTGTTTCTCCCACTCTTTGATTTCTTTAACAAGAGAATTGATTGAAGCGACATAACCAGCAACGGCATTTTGCAGTCCTTCACTTGCTTGAACAGTGTTTTCAACTTGTTTTCTTGCAGAATCAAGTTGCTTTAGGTTCTGTTCTAACCTTTCCAAAGTAGCGTTAATATCGTATGTCATTTTGATATAATTATTTTAGATATTTCTTTGTTATTTCATTTAACTTATCCTCATGGACAAACAGTGTTATCGTTTTCTTACCATCGTCAACCAAGTTCTGCTTGATAAACTTATCATCTTTACGAACTTTGGCTTTTAGATAAGATGTAAAAGTGTCAATGTCACTCCAAACCTGCTTATTATCCCTATTATACAAAGTCATAAAGCCTTCGATATAATTGTTGTAAGCATTATTTTTCAGTGTCTGGTTATTCCCTGCGCCTAAAAAAGTAATGCAATAAGCGAGCAAAAGCTGCAAAGCAGCATTATCAGGATGTGCTCTCAGACAAAGTAAGGTCGCGCCATACAGATGTTTGACATTATCCACTTCACTGCCAGAGTTATCATTAACAGGGTCAATTATTTCAATATACTTCTTAACGACATCGAATCCATCTTTTCCTTCTATATCTGTATCATCCTTCAGGGAATAAGGCTTTCCATTAACTTCATAGCCGGTTCGCGCATACTTAGAGTTGAAGTACAGATGAATAAACTCCTTCAGCCATTCATCGTTACCATTTGCTTGACGTTCTATGATACTGTCCTCACATGCTATACACATGTCCTCGATGGCACGATAACGCTTCTTTTCAAGGTTTTCATACACAAAGGCTGTTAAATAGCCCAGGCAACGGTCTAAATAATTACGCCCTGGCTGTTTGTCAATTTCATCCACCTTCTTCTGAGCTTGCTCCAAAGAATAATACTTACGGAAGAAATCCAACATATACTGTTTGAACTCTTCATCAGTTCGTTTGTGGATTTTAAGTTCGTATGTTTGTGACAGATAATCAATAGTCACATCATCTACAAGCCCTATGCAGCACATTCTGTATATTGCTTTATCTGTATCATCTTTATCTCTTTTCTTACAAAAAGCCATTCGTAGCCTTTTATAGATGCTTTTATTTGCATGATTGCGAAGCCATCTAGTATCACCTGAGCATTTGGCTATCTTAGCTATCAACTCATTAAAATCACCAATTTTTTTCAAATCCAACTTTCCGTATCTGTCCTCATTGATATTTTGCCATCCCTGTTCCTCAGAAATAGCAAGAATTTCCTTTTTGATTGAAGCTTCAAAACCTTCAGGATCTTGTTGAACATTATTCTCCCAAGAAACAACAACACTTGCATTGCCGTCTTCGTCAGCATGTGCCATTGCCTGATATATACCCTCTGTGATATTGTCTTCTCCCTCCAAAGGGCGCATAAGTGTCTTAGGAGAATAATCTTCATATGATTGGAGTATCTGGATCAAACAATTAGATATATACGAGCATAATGAATATTCAAAACCTAGATAATTATAAGTCGGGCGTAGGCTGTCGAGGAAGATATAACCATATTGTTTGTTATTATCTTCTTCCGAAACGATTTTAACTGCATTTTTTCTTGTATCTATCTTTAAGCACACATCCTCGTTTCCTGCTTCGTCTCTCAACTTTGCCTGAATCTCTGTTAAAAGTGTAGGCTTAGCATTGATTATTCTATCAGTGAGTTCAACAAGAATGACCTTCTCCTTGAATAGACCACGGAACGAGTTATTATGGAACCACAAGTTAATGTCCTTGTCTATGTTCTCCAGAAATCCTTGCTTTCTGATAATATCAAGAATCTTATCTGTCTGTTCTTTGGTACAGTTATTATATTTGCACAATGCAGGAATATCATCTGCAAGAACAAACTTATTTATATATCGTTCAAGCCATGTTGGGTCTTCATCCCCCATCAAATATCGAATATCATTTATTTTATCTATAGTAAATTCAATGAATTCTGTCGGATCATATAAAACATAAGATATGGCATGCTTCTTATCACGACCACAACGACCTGCCTCTTGAACATAACTTTCAATGGATGAAGGGTGATTTATATGAATTGTATATCTGATATTTGGCTTATCTATACCCATACCGAACGCTTTAGTGGCCACCATCAGATTTTGGTCATTTTCATTAAATGACTTCATATCACCAGAAGGCTTGTCACCGCCAACAAACGTACCCATCGACAATTCCGGCTCATGCTCTCGCAATTCAGTGGAGATACCAGTCCTGGTACCCCAAACATTATCTTCTACACCGAAAGTTCCATGTGCATGTGGACAGAATACTATTCCAGCATTTTTATAGTGTTGTTCACTATCTGCCGAATAGAAATCCTCTGCTGAAAAATCCTCTATATGAGCAACCCTTGATTTCTCAGTCTCATGCTGATTGACTTGCACTATATCTGAAGGTATTTCATGCAGTAGCTCATACATCTTATTCTTTTTTGCTGTTGCTACAACATCTTTAAGTTCCCAATCTGATTTTGCTTTAAGCAAGAACTGCTCATTAGGTTCTCTCAATTCATCAAAATTAGAAAAGACCTCAATAATACGATATGTTAGTTCAGGACGTGAATCAGACTCAGGACGTACAATTGTTTCACTGTCAATAGTAAGGTTTCCACCAAGAGTCAATTCACGCTCAACGTCTGCAAGAACATCAAACGATGCTGTAGCCGTCAAACCTATAATAGACAATGGACGACCTGATTTCGTATTCATGAAATTTATCATGTTTCGTCCAAGGTGGAGATAAGAAGTACGGAAATCATGTCCCCATTCAGATACGCAATGAACCTCATCAATAATGCCATAAGAGAAATACACATGATTCTTCTCTGTCATTGTAAGCAAACTTGAACGAAAATTCTCCATCATAAATCTTTCCGGAGAAAGGAGCATGAACAAGACAGAACCATTTTGAAGAAGATTCAGTTTTTTAGCCTTCTCTTTGGCATTCATTCCACTATTAACACATTCACAAGCATCAATTCGTGCTTCGCGCAACCCTCGAACCTGGTCAACCATAAGTGAAACGAGAGGGTCAACAATTATAGAAACGCCAGGTTGTAAAATGCATGATAACTGATATGTCAAAGACTTACCGCCACCAGTAGGAAGTAATCCTATTGTAGTTTTATCAGCTAAAGCATGGCTAAGAATAGGCAACTGCCCAGGACGGAAAGATGGCTTGCGGAAAATATCACGCAAGAAATATGTAAGGACATCTTCCCTTTCCTTTATATTTACATAAGACCCTGTGCCATCTTTTGTAACCAATGGAGGATATTGTATATTGTTTGCAGCGCAGATTGTTCGCTCACGTTTCTTGTAATGAGAAGAACGGATAAGATAGACAGTATCTGCATCGACATTCAAAGGAAGGGCATCAATGTTGTCTCTAAGTAACATTGATATATCCAAGCATAGGTCAAAATGTCCTTCTGGCATTTGAGTAGCGACACGGTTTCCCAAATGCAATGGAGATTTTTTGAATTCTTCTGTTGATATGATCTGAAGCTTTATCTCCGGCAGTCTATCTGATGAAGCTGCTAATTCACAAATATACCTATATTTTTCAGCAAGGTCCTTTATAGCCAATGCAGAACATGGGATGTCACGTTCTACAATGGCAATATTCCATACATCGCTATCAAGACTAAGAGCACCGGACATCATTGCCTCCACCAACATTCGTTCTACTCGTGCAATTGCCATTGGTGCAAGAACTATTTGCAAAGTGTCCAACCAATTTCCAGACAGAGCCTTTTTGTAATTAGCCTTTATAATCTGTAAGTAGTCAACTGAAGCAGCGTCACTTTCCCAATTTTGCATGAACGCCATATTATTCAGTTGTTCAATACGATATGTATCCCAGCCTCCATTGAGAGCCATTCGGTCACGTCGCTCATCGCTAATTCTACTGAATATATTAGAATGATAACGCAGACCGTCCATCTCAAGAATGAAGCCGGTTCTTGCATCACCATAAGGAATTTCCAACGCAAAATCTACTCGTTGATCTTTGCTGAATCTTCTATCAGGAATATCTACAATTGATGAAAGATTACGTTGTGGCTCAAAAACTTGAATCAGATATTCACTTTGAGAACCTTCCAAGTATTTTTCAATAAAATCTTTCTCAAAGGAACTGTCAAGCATATCTCCATTATAGAAATCTACATTAAAACGAGGATCTATAATATGCAGGGCTTCATAAATTTCCTGCACCGAAACTTTATGAGTAGATTTATAATCAAGTATCGCTCCTTCTTTTGGCTTGGTTGAAATATGGAATAAATCAGAAAAAGTATTCTCTAATAACAACGGAGCCTTTGTTGGCAAACCTCTTGATATGATATTTGCCAAGACTGCAAGTTTGGAGTCTGTATTTGAATTATAAGCAAGAGGTATATTTGATTTGACATCGAAAGCAGAAAGAGAACGATAAAGTTCTTCAGCATTATCTGCCTTATCAGATTTGCTATATTCCTCTGCGACAGCATCAAGAACAAATCCAGCAAAGAACTGTTCTTTCTTATGCGAATCTTCAATACGTTTACGAATATTCTCAACGGTCTCAATGCGGTCGAAATGTTTGAAGAATATACGCATTGAGATTGTCCAGTCACCCTGCCATGTCCCACGTTCCTTATTCATCGTGGCATACATAATATCAGGTGCTGTGGCAGCTACGAATTCATCAACACGTCTGTTGTTGCTGTAATAAGGACCGATGCACACAAAATAGTTATCACTTCCGAATAGCTGTTGGAACAAGTGAATGAATCGTGCAAGGTCAAAAGCTTCTACATCGAGAATATTACTGAAAAGATGTACTTTCCTAATATTCGATTTCTTGAAATCTTCCGGACTCAAAGAGTCAAAATCCTTAGTAATGGACTTTACGAAATATGCAGAACTAAAACTTTCAATAACCTGTGTTGCTCTTTCGACAGCAGCAGAAGAAGGCTCTACCAAGCAAAAATGCTTGATATTAGGTGATATATTCTTTGAATGTAGAAAATCCAATAAGCATACTGAGGCTGTTCCTTGACCGCAACCCCAATCGTAAATCTCCACTTCTTCTGAGAAGATTTCAGAAATATCAGGAATGCAACCAAAAGCAGCATCAAGCTTCGCTTTATGCATTTTACCGAAGCTATGTAAATACATATTTAGATGGTCTTCGTCATCTAATATGCCTTTACCTCGTTCTAAATCCTGATACAGCTTATTACGACTCGTTCGATCAGCAGGAAGAAGAGTCAATGCTGCATCTCTCATACCGACAAACGAGATATTTCTGTTTCTTCTGAATATATCTATAAAATTTGACATAATTATTTCCCTGTTATTGTATCAGCATTTTTATTCTGCTGATGACGTTTCCAATTCTCTAAAGCTAAATGCTTAGTTGTATTTGCATAGCAGTATTCACATAGATGTGGACAAGTGTTATATTCACCAATATCTTTAGCTGCCATACATCCACACAGGGCTCTTTGTCCTGGATCTTTCTTGTGAGCACTTAGGAAGAATTGATTGTGTGGCAGAATAATTGCACCATCAGGTAATGATGGTGAATCTTCAAACAATGACGGTGCTGGCATCTGCTGAATTTTAACCTTCATAAAATCCATAAGAACCTTATCGTCCCACGCCAAGCGAGTTATTAGATCTCCATCAATACACCTATTATGAGCTATTCCATATCTATCAATATCTATCTGCTCTCCGCAAGTAGCAAGCTGGAAATTCCAGTTTCTTTCGCTATTCATTTTTGATAATTTCATAGCGAACTTCTCCATTTGCGCAGTTTCCCACTCATGATATGGAATGCCATTCTTTTCAAGATTCAATTTAACCTTTTTATAAAGCTTGATGTCAGCATACGAAAACACCAATTTCTTCGTATATCCTTTGAGCTGGTCACCAATCTTCTCAACTTTACTAATAAGGTCATCTATAGTAATATCATCTGTAAGAATCATCGGATCGAAACGCCAAACAACAGCGTCCGCTCCAAGTTTATCAGATAACATTTTGAATGTCTCAATGCGATTTAAAAGTGAAGGTACTTTCTCCAATCCCTCCTTCTCATAATCATTCAATGTGTATTGTATATAGCACCTTATATTTCTTTCTTTGAGATAATCAAGATATGGAAGAAGCGGACGAGGATTCTTTGACCAAAAAACTATAAAGCGAGTTTTATCATACGATACATAAGACTTCACGCCATTAAATGGGTTGGTCCATGCTGAGTAACCTTTCTTTAAGCGGTCAAAAAACCAATCGGCATAGAATGCAGGAATATCCGTACTTCTACTTGCCGACACGATGATAGGAGCCTGCGCTTTCACAGGCTGCCCATCAACGATTATGTCTGTATGTTCCCAAGATGCCATACTTTATTCACTAAACATTATCAAGTAATAGAAATCATCTTCATTAGGAAGATTATTGATTATAAATGCAACAATCTTACCTTTCTGTTGAGTTATTTGAAATAATGAAACATATTCTTTACCACTTGAAGCAGATTCCCAAGAATTTCCGACTTCAGCAGAAGCTGCCTCGAAATCGTTACCTTGTGATTGGTAATCAAATTGTGGAACAAATGTAGGATTCTGCTGAAGTATTCTTTTTGAACGAAGTTCTGCTATATTGCTAATATCAAAAGTAACAGTTCCGTTTGTCTCTTTTCTCACAATTCTAGCATAAGCGGATGAGTCCGTCTCGATAATTTGTGCGTCACCATGATAAGGTTGTTTGACAACCTTAACCTTTGGTAACTTCAAATTAAATGTAAAACCATTGGCTACTGCACTAATTGAGATGTTGTTATTGAAAGGTTTGTCATCTTCTTTCGGCTCTTCCTTTTTAATGATTGACGAATGCAAATACTCCAGGCGTATATTGCGGTCATACATATGAAGCACACACTTTTCCACTTGCCCATTTTTGTAATAAACTACAAAACCATAGTCGCTGTAATCTACTTCTTGCCAACCGAAAGGAGATCGTGCCTCGATAGGGAAACCACGCAATTCTACCATGTCTGCCGTTTTTTTCACAACCTTCATAGGTTTGTCTGACATGTTCGGCTTACCCAGGTCATCATTGTATATCTTTACGATGTAACCAACGCCGGGGGCTAACTTGTAACCAGGGCAACCATCAGTGTTCTTTACCATACTGACAGTACGAATACACTCCTGTAAACCCATAACAGGAGTGTCGTTTTCATAACGCTGATGACAATTGGAACGAAATGTAAAAGGCTGTATTGACTCTTTCTGTTCACGTTCTGCTTTCAGTTTGGCTTGACGTTCAAGTTCTTTACGACGGTTCTCTTCCAACCTACGTTCTCTTTCACGTGCAATACGCTCTTCCTCCAACTTTTGTTGGCTAGCTTGCTCTTCAGCGCGACGGCGTTCTTGTTCTTCCTTTTCACGCTTCTTTTTGAAATAATTAAAAGGCCACATATCGATAATATTTTAATTAATATAGTATTCCACATTGATGTTCAAATAAAGTCTTTCGTTATATTCCATGAAATGAAGCCTTGCCATTCGATAAGGAACACATTACTCTACTGATTATTCTTCCACAAAAAGGCACTCAGCAGTTTATCCATTTGCGACATGGCATAGAGTGGGCAGATTTGTACGTGACGTACTGCATTATTATCCTTGACATCCTGATACTCAAAACTTCCATAGTTCTCCATTGAGCATCTAAGAGCATTGTCCAAATGCTTTTCGTTCATAAACAGCCAAAGGCTCTTCATTCCGCCTTGCATTCCCGCCTTCACCTCGATGGGAACAACTTGCTGCTTATATGTTACAAGATAATCAATCTCTGCAGAGGAATTTTTCGCCATTCTAAGCCAGTAAAACAAGTCATGGCGGATGTTCGGAGTTTTGTAGTGCAGTATTTCCAGTCCTGCAACCATTTCTGCCATTGGTCCTTTGTTTGCCAATTCTGAAACATCAGATGTTAGGATTTGGGTTGTCAGCTCACTTACATCACCGGTCGTCATATTCAGCAGACGCAACATCAAACCAGTGTCGAGCAAAAGCATCTTACGATAGGAATAATCAGCCTCACTTCCTAAAGGTACGCCATTGGCTGACGTATGTGTGACAGGAATCAGTATGCCTGCAAGAATAAGCATTTCAAGGGCTTTCTTCACTTCTGAAGTACTATAACTGCCGCCGACCTGAGAATAGACAAACTTTTTAGTGGCTTGAACGGCTGCACTACGCATGGTCAGGCGCAAAAGCATAGGATCAACACGCTTCTTATATTTCGGAAAATCGTCTTCATAGGTAACGACAATATCATCCTGCACCTCCTGGCAAGCCAGATAGTCGTGGGTCTCCACCCATTTGCTCACGGCTTCAGGCATTCCGCCAACAAGCATGAAAGTACGGAGTAGCCCCACCAACTTTTCATATAGAGGAGCTGGCAGTGGTGCTGATGACGTAGCTTGATTCCGCGCCTCAATAAGCAAATTCTCGCCATTAGCAAGCAGGAACTCATCGAACGTCATCGGAAACATAAACATCGAGTGAATCCTGCCGACACCAAATGTTGGCAGTTCTTCAAGTGCGAACTCTAACAAAGAGCCTGCAGCTATCACATGAAGTTCGGGCATGTCCTCTTTGAAAAATCGGAGTGACATGATGGCTTCGGGACAAGCCTGAATCTCATCAAGAAACAGAAGTGTGCTTCCTGGTTCTATCGGCTTACTGGCAATAGCCGCCATTTGTGGAACAATTCGTTTCACATCAATATCGCCTTGAAATAGCTGCTTATATGAAGGTTGCCGTTCAAAGTTCACCTCCACAAAGCTCTTGAACTTCTGACTCAGATGACGAACTGCTGTTGACTTTCCTACTTGACGCGCACCTCTTAACAGCAAAGGTTTATGTGAAGACCTTTGTGACCATTCCAGCAAATATCCGTCTATCATTCTTGGATAATACATAACTCTAAGATACTTTATAATTTGTCTGTAAAGGTACAAAATTAAAATTATCCAAGGAAATATTTCTCAATAAATTTCAAAAATACAAGGTATTATTTAAGTATCATTGAATATTTTCCCATCTAATAAAATCGTTAAAAATCAACTTTTCCAATCATTTTCGATATTCATCTGATTTTGTCTTGAGACATCAATTCCCAACATTTAAGTTGTAGTATGAAAAACATTTCCATGTTAGCCCACATAAAAAAGGTATGCAAGGAAAATCCAAGCATACCTTCTCGACAAATTTTTAAATATGAGATTTAAATTTTAATGAAAGTCTCAAGACTTTTTAGCTTATACAAAAAACAACTTCTATCATTCAGTAAGCATGACTACCGCAAAGCGGTTTGAGTCATTGACCTTATATTTATCTATTCCACCAAAGCTATGCAGATGAATGAGACTTTCGGATACCCCTTTATCCACAAGCATTTGAGCAATATATCTGGCACGACGCTGAGCAAGTTCCTGATTGATGGACTGTGTACCAGTGGCGCTGTCAGCTGCTCCGGATATGGCCACTTTTAAATTATGTGCCTTGGATATTTTTGCAATGTCATCAAGGTTCACGATCTGGGATTCATCTACAAGCTTATCAGAATTTAGCTGGAAGAAGAAGTACACTGGAACACCCACAGTTATCTTAGAATGACCTGAAATTGCAATTGAGTCCAATGCATTATTATTTGCAGACATAAGATTATCAGATATATTCTGACCAGCAGACAAAAGTGAATCTGAGTGGCAGTTTCCAATCTGTACATACGTATCCACAAGACCGATTTCAGCATCATCAGCCGAGTTTTCAGCTATACCGTCAATACCTGATTTGCTTTCTGGTGAGCCAGACTTTTTCCCGGACAACCGTGCTCTTAGTGAGTTAAGCCCACTATAGTTATTCTTGGGATAGACAGTCTGTACCTCTTTATCTCCAGACATTTTTTTCTGCAATCGTATATTCTCATCCTTCATATAGGAGATGTAATCCTTGAGATAAGCATTCTGCTTGATATAAGGTTTAGCATCAACCACACGCTTCCATCCAGTCTTGCCTAATGTGATGGAGAGACCGGCTGAGACCGTAAGCATATTATCCTTGAATTTTATAGAGCTACCCATATTATCAAAATTCTGGGCTGTAGTCAGTCCACTGACTCCGGCAACAAGTTTTACCCTGTTGCCAATTCTGTAACCTATCTCCAGTCCATAGGTAAAGGCGAACGGACGGCTGCCATCTGAACCTCTGCCACATGAGCATGGATCAGACCAGTTCGCATTATGAATCATACCCACTCCCACATAAGGAACAATATCCCAAAGAGAGAATCCGTACTCATTCTGACGGAGTCCGGAAGTCAGATTGTACATCAGGTCTGCATGATAGAACTGATACTTCATGGATTTGAACTCAGCGTTCTTGAACGTCAGTCCCTGGAAACCTACACGTCCACCGATTGCGGGTGTGAACCACTTTCCAACGCCGACCTGGAAGGCTGGTGTTATTCGATCGAACACATCACCGCAACCAATGGGTGATCCGAGAAAAGCTGAAGCCCCGCCCTTAATTTCTATAAACCAATTTCTACCCCAGTTGGCTGCTTCGCTTACATTCTTCAGATATGTAGGATTCATAGGCAAGAGCATCTGCTCCTGACTGAAAGTATTCTGCTTATAAATGCTGTCAGCATTGTGATTGATGTTACTTGCAGAGACTGTCATCGCAGCAAGACATCCGGTTAAAAACATAAGAATATTCTTTCTCATATAGTTTGTACTTTAATAATTGATACTGTCATAAGCCAAAAGGCTTACTTTTACATTCTCTTTTTCCGTTTGACAGATGGCGCACACATCTTGCGTGCCATTGCCAGACACCTACGTGCCCACTCACGGTCATCATCTTCCGGCCGTCTTCCCCAACCAGTGGAGGGGCCACCGCCACCTCCATGAGTCTTAGCAATAGTCGTTGCATCGTCCACATAACCGCACACAAGGTTCAAGGCAACCATGACAACATGATTCCCCTGTTCTGCCAGTTGACAGAGCAGTGTATCGTCAAACATGGATTTTGTTTCCTCCGGCAGATGGTGATAGCGGGATGTGAACTCCTGTGACATTGTGTCAAGCATTGCACCGTTCAAGTGATAGCTCATGTTATGAGCCCATGAAAGTTCAGACTGATTGGCCTTGTCTTCCAGTTCCCCGGCTTGCTGCTCGATGTTAGCCTTATCTTCACGAAGAGCTTCAAGCAACCGGTTAGTCTCATCAAGCTTCTTTTCCTTGTCTGCTAGTTTAGCTTCGACCTGAGCCTTCTGGTATTCGAGATTTTGAATCTTACGTGCTATCTCTGCACTGATACTCTCGCTATTGGCCTGCATTGCCCGAAGAGGACGGAGTTCATCTTCCAGACGGTCTTTCTCCGTCTTCAGATTATCAATCATAGTCGTAAATGACTTCTGTTTCTTCTGGGCTATTGCCAGTTCCTCGTTCAGTGACTTCAGCAACTTGCTGTTGTTCTCCAACTGGGCTTCAAGTGTCACACAGGCGTTGGCCAACCATCTTCGGTACTCCTCTGTGGAGCGATGTCTCGCACCAGATTCTACAACCGACACCCCTCTTGTAAGCCCCCATTTTTCATTGACCTTTGCAAGCTCATCGTGCAGGGCAAGCATATAATTCTTAAACTCCAGACGGTTCTGTCCATGGAAAATCTGCTTGAAAGCAAACTTGCCGTTCTGGTCTATCGGTAGTAGAGCACAGTGAACATGCGGATTTTTCTCGTCACAGTGGACTATAAAGGAAATAATGTTTTCCTCTCCATATTTATCTGCCACGAAGCGATAAATGTCACGAGCCCATTCTTCTATTTCCGGCATACGCCGTACATGCCCGTTACCTCCTTTGCTCTCAAAGTCAACTTCCTGATTGCCGAAGGCCAGCTCACGCATACGGTCGGTTGAGCCTCCGAATATGAAGTTGACTACTGTCCGGAAACGTGGCTCGGCAAGTCCTTCGTTCGGATCTTTAATGCCACGTGACGCAAGGTTTTCTGCCATGCGTTTTGTCAGCGGACGCTTCTTGTCTATCGGTGTGACTATGCCACCTTTCTGCACCTCGAAATTAAGATGCTCACGGCTACGGTCATAGTTTCCTTCACGCATAGCCTGTTCCCATCCCTTATCGGTCCATGCACGTAACTCCTCATTACTCGTCTGTGAGAGCCCTTTGGAAGTCTTTATATCCATGACTTGTTTTGATGTAGTACCCATATTTAAATTCTATTTTTGCGTTATTCTGAGCCTTTTTTCAGTCTCCTTTGCGGTCATACGTACACTTAGAGAACTGACCCAGCTTGCTGTTTATATGGTCAGCCCTCCCGCCGCTTCATAGCGGTCGGGGTATTAGGCTTCCCGAGACTGTAAAAAAGTGGCACGTGCAAGCACGCTGCCTGTCGTTACCTCCATCCGTTAGCGGGACAAAGACGAAGTGTACAAAAGCGTATGACATGCCGTGCATCGTTAATAAGGCGTTTAATCCGTTCCGTTTTCAACAGAGGAAGTGCCCCCAGGCTTATAATCCGTTTTGTTCCCCACGGGGCTTAAATCAGGCCGAGGAGGGTCATCGTAATAAAATGATCCCTGGTCAGATACATAGTATTCAAAGATGCTGTCAAGGAGAATAATCTCTGCCTTCGTATAACAGGACACGGTTTCTACCATATAACTGGGCTTCCTGTTTTCACGTATCGCAACAACCAGAATGCCAAGGATGTCTATTACTTTCTGCCAGTCCCAGACATGGTCTTTACCAAAGAGAAGACCGGTTGAATCCGTCATTTCTTCAGGCATTTCCTTCTCCATTTTCAATATCTGAAATATGGACTTTACCAATGAATCGAATACCAGACTCTGCTGTTTCAGAACATGGCAATCAGGTCTGCCTCCGTCATTTTCCGTTACCGCCAATTCCATTACCTTATTGAAATAACAATTATAGGATTGGGCTACCTGACTGGAAGTATTGCGTCCTTTAAGGAACCGCACAAACTGAAGTGCGTTAAAGTCCAATATATCAGACGGAGTCTCAACAAAGAGAGAAAGACGTTGTTTCTGGCTTACAGAAAACACGTAGCTTTTTGAATACTGCTCCATGTTAAGATGGCCCAGATTGACAAGACCGGTCAGGAACTGACGGACTGTTGCACGTTGCCACTGCCATTTCCGCGCAAGCTCAGATATGGTGGCAACAAACTGGCCGGGGAGTATTTTCAGATTTCCTACCACAACAGATGTGGAGTATGTTCCTGATGTCGCTCTTGAGAGCAGATCACAATAGGCTTCCAATTTACTGTATCGGTCTTCTGATTTAGGCTTCAGATACTCCAACAAAGAGCGGTCTATGCCTTGTGGGTCATTCAATTCAGAAGCATAATTGTTTTTATTGTTAGTCATTTGCGTCATTTTTAGATTACATTAAAAAAGTGGAAAACAAGCAAGCAAAGAATATATATTCCACATGTAAGTGGCATTAATAGTAGTTCTTCATTATCCATTCAACCTGGCTTTTAAAACTGTCGCAGTCTTCAAGTACGCTTTTCTGCTGAAGAACTCTTTCAGACGGATAAAAGACAGCTGCCACACTTAGCAGGAAAAAAAGCTGGAACACACTGTTCATATAAGTCGTGGCATAACATACCACTGCTATCAGGAGTGTGATATACCAAAACCGTTTCCTTTCATGCAGAATATGAAGGGTACTATCGGCAATCCTTCTGTTCAAAAGTGCCAGCGTCAGGATGCTTGACAGTCCAACTGCCAGATTCGGTTCTGTCATACAACAGCACCAGTTAATGAAGATGAGCGCAAGCATCATAATACTTACATAAAACTTTCTTGCACTGTCAAATACGACCATTCTCCACATGAAGCTTTTCATGCAGCGGTACTGTTTCTTGTATAAACAGAAGAATGCCAGGAGAAGCAAAAACGGAAACAAAAAACGGATGAAGGTTAATGTATGCATCATAGTGAATCCATTTAGTTATTTGCATTCTCAACGTGTTCCTGCCCTTTTCTTTGGATTGACTCCAACCGTTTAGCGATGCGCTTGTTCAACTGGACATTATAGCTGAACGATTTCTGGTCAATAGTGGGGTCTTTTGAAAGCTCCTCATCCGTTTTGATGAGAAGATTCAGATAAAAATCCAAATTAGAATCGTGATTCCTTTTCTCATCTCCTATGGCATAATCATCAGTCAATGAAGTCACCTTTTCCAAGGTATCAGGGTCAACATCATCGGCCAGGTCATAGGCCCTTTTAATGCTTCTCATAACCATCAGGCAAGAGAATATGAGGAAACACAGTATAGCCTTGATTATTATATTCAGGTCAAATACCATCATCGCCAGTACAGCCAGCAGGATGACTGTAAAATAAAAAACATAAATTTTCCTGTTAGTATTCATAATCGTCAAGTTCAAGTTTTATTATACCGAAAGAAGCTTTCTCTATAATGTATTCGACATCACGCAAAGTGAGCGCATCATGCTTTATCCGTTCAGAGGCTGAAGGATCTTTTTTACAAAGAGTCAACAATCCCATTCTCAAATCGTATTCATTGATGTTCCAGGTACAGGACCTCTTGAAACAGAAATGTTCCCTATAGCTTTTCAAAGTGATAGCTTTAAACAGTAGCGGCTTCAACATTCCATCCTGAAGTATTCGCATCTCTACCAGTTTCTCTGTGCCTATAACCTTTATCCATGTCCTGTTTTTATGTATGATGTCTGCAATGAGGTAATACGTCTGCCTGTTCATTCAAAGTCCGCAGTTGAAGTCATTCATTATCTGGACATGCTCTCGCTTTTCTATGAATTTTCCACGACGTTCATGTAGTCGCAAATCCTCAAAAATGTCAGCAGACATAACCTCAATGGAATTATAGATAGTAACATATAACTCATGGATAAGACCGTCCGTATGTGTCTTGCAGTTTATCTTGAACATACGTTCCGTCACCGGATAACAGTAGGCGCAGCATTCATGTCCGTATGCGGTAGCGGATGATGGCACCATGTGGTAAAGAATGGCAAGATCCGCATTCATCTCAAACATGTCCAGAACCTTTTCGAGAGGCTGAGGTTCGTGTACTTCATAAGGGAGTACGGCATAATCTTCGTAAGTCTTGATTTCCCCAAGCCAGTAATTATCAATAATGGCTGGCAACAATATGGGACCAGATGATCTGAATTTTAAAATAGCTTCCTGTAACATGATATTTATTTGATTAGATGGTTGATATGTATAATCGAATTAGCTGATTCGGAATTTTTGTGGCCACATCCCGATCGATTAAGTGTTTGCTGTCCAATCTGGATATGATAGCCGGATAATCCTTTGCAATATCCTTCATAAGCCGAATCTGTTCCGGTGTCAGCATTGTTATGGCAAGGGCATCTATCGAGAGATAAGGTTGTAGCATCATCCACAAGTAAGCATTGGCATATTGCGAATCCTTTACTATACCACGTTTCAGTTTCTCATGACAGACTTTGGCATTCAGAAGCAGACGGCGGCCTGCCCTCATGGACATATAGGTAATAGTTTCATCTGCCTTGATTTTACCATTTGATGCTTCCTTATAAATGCTGTCACAAATATTGGCCGTCATATCAGTAATATCCGCCATACCCAAAGCTGAGCACTCGTCAATGGAAGCAAGAAAGCTTCGGAAGAAGAAGTCTTCCATACGGATAAATCGAAGAAGCGCATCTTCTGAGTGTACCCCATGTAATTTATATGAAAGCAGAAACTCTGAGTAATCGGCAAGCAAGTCTCTAATATTCCCGGTATATACAGGAATACTGTCCAATGAGGAAAAGAATACTGTTGCATGTCGCTTTAATGAGTCAAGTTCCTTATCCTGACCATAGATAGAAGTATGAAGTTTGACATATGCCACATCGCTTAGAGTAAAGTTGTCCGCAAGCTCCATCAACCTCGTGCGAATGGAATCCGTTATACTGTCAAACCTCATGGTCAGATCGGCATGAGCCGTAAACGAAGGGTCTTTCTGAATGAATTTGTAGACCGTGTCTGAATATTCATACCACAGATTGATAAATGAGGCAAGCTGCTCGGCATTACATATATCCTGTACACTGATAGTTTTATAAAGGTTGCCGTATTCATTCAGAGCTTCACCAGAGGAGTCAAAATCATATTTCTCATGATTATTGCATGAGTAAAACAAGAATATAGAGCATAAAAAAATCAAGTGAAAGATTAAACTCATTTGAGTATTTTTTCTTTCACTTGATTTACTTTCTTTCACTTGTTTTCCTGAACCTGCGTCAGACATACCAATCAAACCGCTACTACAGTGATTCTGACCGATTAAATTTCTATATATCATTGGCATAATTTTGTTTGTTATGTGGCAAATGTACAGATAAAATTCCACATTGTCAGTATAAAATATTCAGTTTATACTAATTTATATTTCATACTCATAATAGTATGATTTATAATGTATATCCGTTAGTAATAGGAATTTGGGAAAAGAAAAGCCAATCATAAAACTGCCATGTCAGTATGATTACTAATATGAATATAATTTATACCTTTGCATCAGAGTAGTGTTCATTATACTCTTGGAGAATTATTATACTATATATTTTTCAAGACAAGATAAGACAACTGTTTGATTATCAGTCAAAACCTTTATAATATGGCAAAGATAGGTTACATCATGGCAATATCCCAGTATGACAAACTGGAAGAAGACAGGGAGTGGATGAATAACTTCGGATGTATACGCATTATTGAGGAGTGCGATGAGAACGAACGCAACAGACCGCTTTGGAAGCAACTCATGGTTGCCCTGCAAAGGGGAGATGAACTTGTTATCCCTAAATTTTCAAATGCCATCCGTGGCAGTCGAGAACTGGCTACATTCCTGGAATTTTGCCGGGTAAAAGCTATTCGCGTCATAAGCATACACGACCGGATTGATTCCAAGAACCAGCTTTTTCCTGAAACCAAGCCATCGGATGTGCTGGAAATGATGGGTGCCTTACCTGAAGAAGTACTTGCTTTGAGAAAGACTGCCGAGCATGTGGTGAACCTGCAGGCGAAAATGATTGCATCATTACCGAAGGTTTCTTCCACAAAATTACAAAAGCTCGACAGAGAAAAGACAGTCATCAATCTGTATGCAGCCGGTCATCCTATAGATGAGATATGGAGAGCAAGCGGCTTCAAAAGCAGAAGTTCTGTGTTCCGTATTCTGAACAAGCATGGCATCAAACTCAATAGAGGGAACCATTCCGGACCTATCAAAAAGAAAAATGAAGAGGATACATCGAAAGATGTGAATAAAAGCTGATTATAATGAAAAAGATACTTTTCCTTCACGGATTCTTTGCCACAGGAAGTTGTCCGATGGCAGTTGCTCTGAAAGAAGCATTTGAAAATCATGCCTCCGTCTTAACACCCGACCTTCCGCTTCATCCCAAGGAGGCATTAAAACAGGTACGCTCCATCATTGAACAGGAATCGCCCGACCTGCTGCTGGGTAACAGCTGCGGATCTTTTCTTGCGCAGATTCTCGCCCCGATAGTCGGCATCCCGGCATTGCTTGGCAATCCGCACTTTGAGATGACGAAATTCTTAAAAGAAAGAATCGGTGAGCATCAGTACAAAGCTCCACGCAAGGACGGCAATCAGACACTAGTCATTGATGAAGCTTTAATCGAGGAGTTTGCCGAACTCGAAAAGATTCAGTTTGACTGCTGTAATCCGTATTACAGAGACCGTGTCTGGGGACTATTCGGCGAACAGGACGGACTGGCTCACTATGAGCCCATGTTCATGGGACATTACAACAATTCCCATCATTTCCCGGGTGCGCATACTCCTACAGAACAGGAAGTGAAGACCTGGTATGCACCCTTGGCCATGAAGATGCTGATGGAGTTTCCTAAGAAAGAAGAAAGATATTTCCGTCATTTCAAAGGTGGTACCTATAAATATATCCATTCCGCTTTTGACAGTGAAACTCAGGAGCGGATGGTTGTATATCAGGCTCTCTATGGAGAAAAATCCTATTGGGTCAGACCGGAAAAGATGTTTTTCGAGACTATAGAAAGAGATGGAAGAAGCTTTTCAAGGTTTACGGAAATAGACATCTGAGTGTTTAAGGTTTATCCGCATAGCCGCTATAACCGTAAGACTGCAACGAGTAAAGGAACAGAAGACCATCCCTGTGGCTCCTGTTCCTTTGTTCTTATCACTCAATTTCCGACGTAATGAAATCAATGTGGCCAGCAAATATATCATCGGCATCAATCTCATGTTCATTGCCCCGGTCGTTTTTCTCATCTCCTATGATGGTTATTCTTCCATCATTGCTAACCCTCACTGCAAGGATTACCACATCACAAGGCTCATCATAGTCATACGCTGCCACTATCGGGCAATCACCCTCAAAGTGCCATTCATAGCCATCGGCAACCTTCTCACCATATTGGCGAATTGCAGAAACAAGCTCTTCCTGTTCGCGATGCTTTACCTCCTGCACACTATCATAGATTGAGAAGTTCTTCAACTTAGTTTCCCGCTGTTCATGAACTTCCTTGCCATTCTCTTCGTCTATGCCGAATTCATGAAACTGCACCGGAACATAATCTGCAGGAACTGCCATCCATGAAATGTTATTCAAGGAGTAGTCGTGCTCTACAAGGAAAAGTTCAACGTCCTCTCCAACCATATTCTCCGGAACGTTCAAAACATCTATACGGGCATTTGCGCAATCCATAACAATAATCTTCATAGTTGTCCAAATTTTAAGTTATACATTAGTTTTCATCGTAAAGTCTTGATAAGAAAGACTGCAGTTCTTCGTCCTTTATCCCTTTGAGGGCACAAGATTTGAAACTCCTATCCTGTTCTATCTTCAATAAGCCGAGTCCGTACTTACTCGCATCATAAGTGACATCGGCCATTTCAGATGCTGACATGTAGCCGTACTCTGTTTCATGTAGACCGACCACTATACCATATAGGGTGAAGTCATCTCCTTCGGGCTGTCCTTCCATAATATACCAACGGATATTGCCAAGGTGAAACACTGCGATGCAAAGCGCATCCTTTCCTTTTGCGTCCTGTGAATACAGGGGATAATCACTCAGAGCCTCTCTCAGTTCTGGAGTTACCAGACGATTGTTGAATTTTGTTACTGTCATAATATCTGAATTATTTATTTCCCTTTTGTTACAGCCTTTCAGCTGTGTGTCGGGAAGATTTTTCTGCATCAGAAGTTTGGAGAAGGCAAATAAGGCAAGAATGGCATGAAGAATACTCTTTAAGTGCCTGTCACTTAAAGGAAGATTGTTCACAAGACACGTCTTGCAGTTTGACAGATCCAAGATAACTTCGCTGAAAAATTTTCCTCTGACACGACAGCGGATGTGCTTAAAGGCAGACATATAACAGGTGAAAATCAGTCCGGGACTGCATGTAAGAGTGAGATATGGGCTGTATATAACTGATAAGCAATAACAATATTAAGGAATTTTTGGAGGATTCTCGTTATCTTTGTATCGTTTTCCGGAAATATAATGAGTACAGAGCCATTACGACAATATATAGCCATAGATCTGAAATCATTCTATGCTTCAGTAGAATGTGTTGAACGGGGATTGGATCCGCTCGACACATGCCTTGTCGTGGCTGATGCTTCACGAACGGAAAAGACCATCTGCCTGGCTGTTTCGCCGGCATTAAAGAAGTATGGTACTGGAGGTCGTCCTCGCTTATTCGAGGTGATTGAGAAAGTACGTGTGGCAAACAGGCAGCGAGGTAACAGTGGAAAATCCTACTCGAAGAAGGAGCTGGACAGCAATAAAAGTCTGGCCATAGACTATGTGGTGGCTCCTCCCCACATGGCTCACTACATAGAATACAGTACAAGAATCTACGACATCTACCTGAAATATATAAGTCCGGATGACATCCACGTGTATTCCATCGACGAGGTCTTCATCGATGCTACCACCTATCTCGCGACTTACAGGATGACTGCTCATGAGCTGGCAATGAAGATGATCCGTCATGTCCTTTCGGATACAGGCATTACAGCTACGGCAGGAATCGGTACCAACATGTATCTGTGCAAGGTAGCCATGGATATTGTGGCCAAGAAGATGCCACCCGATGAAAACGGTGTACGCATTGCCGAACTTGACGAAATGACTTATCGCAAATTGCTTTGGGAACACACTCCTCTCACAGATTTCTGGCGTGTAGGCAAAGGTATTGCCAACCGGCTTGCCCAGTACAATATCCTGACGATGGGTGATGTAGCCAGATGCTCTATAGAACATGAAGGATTCCTGTACCAGATGTTTGGAGTCAATGCTGAACTGCTTATTGACCATGCCTGGGGATGGGAACCAGTTACCATGGAATATGTGAAAGCCTATAAGCCTGAAAGCAAATCATTGAGTTCCGGACAGGTTCTCCAGTCGGCTTACACTACGGATATGGCCCGTAATGTGATACTTGAAATGGCCGACAGTGTGTCGCTCGACCTTGTGGACAAGAGGCTGCTCACTGACCAGTTGGTGCTTACCGTCGGATACGACATTGAATCATTGACCAACCCTTCAATAAGGGAGAAGTACCATGGTAAGATTACAACCGACCATTACGGCAGACAGGTGCCGGTCAATGCTCATGGCACCATCAATATCGAAGAGCCGACTTCTGCAGGCAGTATCATCTCCGAAAAAGTGGCTGAACTGTACGGCCGCATAGTGAATCCTGTCCTACTCGTGCGCCGTCTTAACCTGTCGGTGAATCACCTCGTACATGAGGAGCAGTATAAAAAGCAACCTAAAATCGTCCAACTCGATCTTTTTACTGATTTCGAAGAGTCAGAAAGACAGCGGAAAGCTGACCTGGAAAAAGCTGAGAAGGAACGCAGACGTCAGGAAGCTATCCTGAGTATAAAGAAGAAGTTTGGGAAGAATGCCATCCTGAAGGGCATCAATTATGCCGATGGAGCAACCCAGAAAGAACGTAACCAACAGATTGGAGGGCACCATGAGTAAATATGACGACATAATCAATCTGCCACATCATGTCTCAAAGAACAGGACACCCATGTCCATGGAGAACCGTGCCGCCCAGTTTGCCCCGTTTGCCGCTCTCACAGGACATGATGAAGCGTTAGCCGAAACAGCAAGGCTGACTACTTCCAAGAAGCTCCTTTCTGATGATGAGATGGCAAGTCTTACAAGAGAACTCGCCCGCGTCATTGAACAGGTGCCGGAACAGGAAGAATACACTTTCGTGTATTTCGTACCTGATACTCAAAAAGATGGAGGCAAATACGTGTCAATAACAGGCACAGCCAAGAAATACGAAGAGGTGACAAGAGCACTCACGTTATCGGACGGAAGAGTGCTTCTGATTGACAATATTCTGTCTATCAGAAGACTTGATACTCCGGAGTTTTAACAGGTTATACCAAAGTCTCGTTCACCAAAATACGCAAAGACCCGGCAAGGATAAAAACCTATCCTTGCAATGAAAGCGTGATTGTCCTGTAGAAGCTGACGGCAAGACCGCTCCTACTCACCTGTACTTGACTTATATATCAGGATTGCTATCTGTCTCTTCTGAAATCGTTCCGTTCATCTCCATTCCACCATACTTCCAAAATGTAGAAGAAAAAACGGAACACGAAAAAGACAATAATAGTATCAAAAAGTTCATTCATACTCGTTCCATTTAAAATCAATACACATTAATAATCGGGATGCCCCTCGCTCGTGCCTTTTTAACGGTGTAGTATGTTCCCCCCTTCTCACGGCCATCATAATAGGCAATGAGATATGAAGCATTCTCAACCATAAACTTGTCCCGGTCAAGGAAGCACCTCGGATAATAGTAGTCACTGAGCACAATTACCTTATCAGCCAGTTCAAGCAACCGTCTATAAACTCTTTTATCATAGATATTATATCTCTCTGCCTGGCCTTCAAACGGTATGGCTGCAGTCAGAGATATTCCGGGCAAATCACACTTCAGCGATTGTACCAACTGTGCTGCCATCAGATCTATTCCCAAAGCAAATCCGGAAATGAAATTCCTGATGCCATGGTCATAGGCTTCGGATATTGCTGAGGTAAGGCGTTCCTGAATAAATTCCCTTTGGGAAAAGTCATAGAACCGATGTCCTGTAAAAGCAGCTGAGACTGTCCTGTCAAATTTCAAATCATTCATAATTGTCATTTTAGTACGTATTTATAGCTTGTTTTGGCAAGGAAGATGCCGTTGGTCACATGAGCTCCGGCCTGTTCTAATTGGGAGACATAGGCATTAAAGGATGCACCCGTTGTGACTACATCATCCCAAATGCAGACCTCCTTGTTCTTGAAGAAATCAGCATCAATCTCAATGTTGTTCTGCTCATTTATCCGTTTGGCACGCTCTTCCTTTTTTATCTTTGTTCCATGGACTGCAGTACGTTCACCGATGACACTCACATGAGAGAACCCGTCAATGGCTCCGGAAAACTTGCATACAAGCTCGGAAAAATGTCTGTTTCTCATTTCGTTACGTTCCGGACTACTTGCAGGGATGCACGAGAATACCACATTGCATATCTTACGGCCAAACTTCTTTACAAGGAACTTTGCCACGCATTTGGCCACCTCCAGGTGGTTGCGGCCATCCTTGTAGTCATAGACAATCTGACGGTCAAAAACTGCGTCCATTCCTATGTTCTTGATGCGTGAAGGAAAATATCGCAAGAAACTAATCAGTTCCTTGTCTTCCTGACCTTTGATGTAAACATTCACTGTGTTCATACTGCACTCTGATTTTGTTTCCCTTTTGTTAAGTCCTTTCGGACTGTGATCGGGAAGTTTTTTCTGTTTTACAAAGTGCAGACAAACCAATACAGCAAGTCTTCAGTGGACAATACTCTTTTCAAGGAAAAGGAAGATTGTTTACTAAGAACGACTTGCCAATTTGGTGATGGATGCAACAACTTTGCAGAAAAAAGTTCGCTGAATCACAAGTAGGAATGAAGACACAATGGTTAAAATACTAGTATATAGGAACTTTATAACTGAATACAATCATTATAACTGTCGGGTGGGAAATGTCCTGCACCGCCAACAGCAAGTACGGCATCAAGGAGCTCTCCACTATCTTTGATAGCGGAATGCTCTTACCGTACCTTTGACAGAGGGGTGTTCTGGATATAGTCGATTCACTCGACCATGGACAGAATACTTCTATGGCAAACTGTTAGAGGATGCGGACATTGGTGTGGGCGAAGATTACAGAAATGAAAACTCTATGATTACAAAAACCAATGGAAGCGTCAGCTGATAAAGAAGTAAGAGTATAGCATTATAACTGTCGGGTGGGAAATGTCTCGCATCGCCAACAGCAAGTACGGCATCAAGGAGCTCTCCACTATCTTTGATAGCGGAATGCTCTTACCGTACCTTTGACAGAGGGGTGTTCTGGATATAGTCGATTCACTCGACCATGGACAGAATACCTCTATGGCAAACTGTTAGCGAATGCGGACATTGGTGTGGGCGAAGATTACAAGAAAAAGAAAACTCTAAGATTATAAAAGTCAAGGGAAGCGTCAGCTTATAAAGAAGTAAGAGCATAGCATTACAACTGTCGGGTGGGAAATGTCCTGCAACGCCAACAGCAAGTACGGCATGAGAGAGCTCTCCACTATCTTTGATAGCGGAATGCTCCTGCTGTACCTTTGACAGAGGGATGTTCTGGATATAGTCGATCCACTCGACCATGGACAGAATATCTCTATGGCAAACTGTTAGCGGATGCGGACATTGGTGTGGGCGAAGATTAAAGGAAAAAGAAAACTCTAAGATTATAAAGTTTAAGGCAAGCGTTAGCTGGTGGAGTGGTAAGAGCATAGCATTACAACTGTCGGGTGGGAAATGTCCTGCAACGCCAACAGCAAGTACGGCATTAAGGAGCTCTCCACCATCTTTGATAGCGGAATGCTCCTGCCGTACTTTTGACAGAGGGATGTTCTGGCTATAGTCGATCCACTCGACCATGGACAGAATATCTCTATGGCAAACTGTTTGCGAATGCGGACATTGGCGTGGGCGAAGAGTAAAAAAAGTTCTACAAATAACGTTACAGATTCAAACATATATCAGAACTGACTACGTCTTATAAACAGGAATTTTGGCTATGGAATAACAACCAACGACTTTTCAAGGAATATATTCACTACTTTCCAACCTGGAATGTAAGTATTAAAAGAGGTAATCAACCGTCAGCATACTCGATCTTCAAACAGTCCACATCGGGGCTTCCCGATATGGTCTGTTTGAATTATAACTATATCAGTCTATGTCATAACCTATCACACAATCATCATTGATAAGCAGATAATAATAACCGTTACCACAATTTCGGTATTCCTTGCTGAATCCGGCTATCATATCACCATTCTCTTTCGGTTCACACCAAAGTGTCCCGTCATAACCGCAAAAGTCAAACCTATAGCTTGAATACTTCTCTTTCTTTTTGAAGGCTTCCCTGAAGCATGCCATCACCATGTAGCCGCAATACTTCTCGATGGTGCTCAATCTGATACATTTTCCGTCAATACCTGTTCCTGTGGTTATATGGTTCTCGTAAAGGGATTTTGTCAAATCCGCACCTGCAATCCTGCGCAACCAATCATTTGTATGTGTGGCAAGTCTGGCAAGTTTCTGGTATTTGAGAATCATCTTCTTTTCTGCCTCTTCTTCATTTTCAGTGGTCGGATAATAGACTTTCTCAATGCTTGACCAGGCATTGAAAACATAACCTCGTTTGCGTTTACCTTTTGCAATAATGCCAATCACTCCCTCTCCGTCACTGCGGTTAATGAACAACTTTCTACGTTCTCCACTAATTCTGACATACAATGATGTGGGTTCTTTTCGTTGCGAAGATACTCTTCTGCCGGATGAATCTTTTGTACTTCCATATCTATAAGTATTAAAATTAATCATTTCCCTTTTGTGAAATCATGACAATTTCAAAGGGCTTCAAATTTTCACGCTCCCGATACTGTGAGACATGGAAGATAAGACAAGTAAATGGCTGTAGATTTGTATGGAATACCCAAATCTCTGATTTGCGGAAGGTTGCCATACCAATCTGAGACACATTAGAGAATCGGTACTTGGCGTTCGGACATTCACAGTAATTTTGCGGTGAAAATCTGACAAGCCGTGAATTGTCAGCATACAAAAAGCTTATGAAATATGCTTTAATCAATTACAAGAAGGCGAATTTAGATTCAACTATAAAGGGTTTATTTCATTTGTCTATCAATGATTTAGAGAATTATCTTTCATTCATCCAATGTCCACATGTATTCATGTCCACACGTTTACATGTATACACCTATACAAGTGGACGTGAATACATGTTTACATATAACCATGTATTCACGTCCATATGAATACATGTATACAAAAAGCCACCACCAAATCATAAGACTTGATGATGGCTCAAAGCTATATAAGACAATATCAATTGACGTAGGCGTAATTTACGTTGAAATAGGTGTCAGAAACCTTTGCAGTCGTAATGACCATTGACCTGTCTGAGTTCGTGAAACAGTATTCAAGTGTTGCCTCGTTCGCCGGAACAATCAGAGAATAATGTTCCTTCAAATAGTCGATAACCAGACGGCTATTAGCTATCAGCTCTGTATCTATTACCGAATACAATTCCCCATTTGAAGCATAAAAGCTATATAGGATACCCTCATTACCGTTGCCGGTTTTGTAAGTGAGTTGAATAGAACCAGCTATTGTTGCCTCCGATACAAGACCATATCGCTTCATTGAAAACTCCATATAGTTCTTGACCTCGTCTATGGTTGAACTTTCAACATGATAAGGCTCCGTCCATACTTTCAACTCCGGCTGAAGCTCTTCAACATCATCCAAAATGTTGTCTTTGCCACAAGAAGTTAATACCAATGGTACTGCCATTAGGAATACTACAATGGCAAATGAGAAGTATTTATTCATATTCATAATATTTTGATTGTTATTGACTTGAATATATCTGTGTATTCACGTGTACGTGTAAACATGTATATATTGCTACACGTACACATACCTATACGTACACATGGCTACGTGTATACACGTTTACATTACATCATTGATGCTTTTGGACTTGACTTTCCGAGCCTTGCCATGCTTCGCCTCGTATGCCTCGATGCCCTGTTTCATCACATACTCCATAAAGGCACGTATAGTGAAACCCTCCTTGTAAGCTATTGCCTGTACCTTATCTACAAGTTCCCTGGAGCAGATAAAGGAGAAATGCCGCCAGGAATTGTCCAGTTGCTCTTTACGTTCTGCCTTGACTGACCGTTTTTCCTGTTTCGGAATTGGCTTGGTCTCGGGTGTTTGTTCTACTGTTTTATTGTCAGGGCTGATAGCAGCACTGCCCAAAATATTGCCAAGCAGAATGTCCATATTGTTTTTTGTCATAGTTGTTATTGGTTACGTGAAAGAATTTCCTCCGTAAGTGCAAGATAATCCTTTGCACCGTTGGAATTTAAATCATACTCGAATATACTTTTGCCACTACCGGCTGATTCAGCCAAGGCGATATTCTCACGGATGCGGGTATTCATGGTGATACTTTCGTAACGCTCCTTTACAGCCTGTTCCACTACCTTGTTCAGTTTACGATGATTGAATCTGGCGATGAACACACCGCCCAGGCGAAGCGACGGTTTGACACGTTGCAAGGTGGTGACAAATGCGTCAAGCATCCTCATGCCTTTCAAAGGAAGCAGCTCCGGTGTCATCGGTACGATGATCTCATCAGCCGCGATAAAGGCATTGGTAGTGACAATACCAAGAGAAGGCGGACAGTCAATCAGGATATAGTCATAGTCTTTCCTGAGCGGTTCAAGCAGACGGCTGAGCAGTTGCTCTCTTGCCAACAGATTGGTCAGAGCTATTTCCGCACTTGCCATTTCAAGGGAAGAAGGGACAAGGTCAAGATTCTCCCGGATATGTTTTACAGGCAAAGGAACACCGTTTACCAATGAATCAAAAATGCTCGTCTCAATTTCATCCTCATTAGGTATGAAATACAGTGTCAGGTTTGCCTGTCCGTCAAGGTCTATAAGCAGGACTTTCTTGCCTTTCATTGCCATACAAGCCCCGATAGAGGCGGTTGAAGTTGTCTTTGATACGCCACCTTTATGGTTGGCGAAAGTGATGATTTTCTGTGCCATACTATTTGTTTTTATGTTTATATGTTTCAATGTGTTCTTGTATTCCTGTTTACACGTGTACTTGTCCACATGTATCAATGTATACAAAGGTAAATGTATGATATACAAACACCTACCAATGTCTCCTAACAGTTGAAAACAGTCAGGGAAAGTATCAGGGTCATAATAATATGACTTCATCTTTGCTCACTAATCGTTGTGCTCCGCTGATTAACCGTACAAGAAGTTGTTCGTTATACACTGCCACAATTATTCCATGGCTACAGCCCCTGCATGGGGTTATAAGTTCGCAAGATGCTCCAATCAGTTCTGCGCTGTACCTGTCCATATTATCTTGTTTTTATGCAAGGACACGAGACTTGCCTCATGTCCTTGCGGGTATGTTATTCGAATGTAAAAGGGTGGATGTAGAAATAGGTCTCTTCGCTTTCGTATTCATAGCTATTGATAAAATCCACCATTTCTTTTTCACTGCGGTCTCCCTGTCCAATACCGGTCTTTGATGTCCATTCAGCTATGGCATCCTCAATGGTGTCAAAAACATCCTCACATGCATCCTCGAAAGGTTCGCCGTATGAACTCACACAACATTCTTCGGGAAAGAAATCCCCCTCGTCATGGGTATAGAACAAATCACATCCACTTTCGCAACATCTGTATGAAATACTCAGTTCATCATTCAATATCCGGTTTATTTCAAAGAAGAGTTCGTTACAGGCATCCCATGCGGTTTCTGTCTCAAATGAAAGAAGGAAATAATCATTCTCTTCGTCTTCTTCATATTCAGCCCAATAGATATGTCCTCTAACACTGATTTGCTTTTTCTCATAGTCAATGCCGTAATGCTCGGCAAGCTTGAACAGCCTTATATCCTTACTATCCACTTCCATGTCCTGAAAGGTAGTCCACAGGTTATTTACTGCTTCACGTGTCCCAGTGACCTTATAGGTCGTTGTTGCTAAATTTGCCATATCATTGAATTTTAAAAGATTACCACTCCGTATAATAACTCTGGTCGTTGTTCTCGCATTCCTCAGCCCATTCTTCATCGGTGAAGTCACTGTGCAGACATTCATCACTGCAATAGTAGGCTACTCCCATGTCAGCACAATACCCGGCACGCATCAGTCTGCCACACTCTGAACATCTTCTGCAAGCCCTGTCTGTGTCCCACCAGAAGTCAGTGAAAGACTCGGCTATGACATCCTCACTGGTGTTCTCGTCCCACTTGTCAAGGTAGAACTCTGCAAACTTGTTCAACTCCGGCTCTGTGTAGAGCATCTTTTCAGTACCGCCAACAGCCTTGGTCAGTCGGCTCAGGATTGATTGGATTGTCGTCATAATATCATCTGTTTTTTTTCTTCCCTCTCGTAGATCAACTACTTCGGGAACACATATAAATTTTGTTGCACCAAGAAGGTGTCGGGGCTGTCTCTGCAAGGTTTTGCTCCAAAATACTACCCGCAGGTGTGGAGATTTTGCGGCAAAGCGAAGCCCTGACCTTGCTGATGACAAGACCGGACAATTACCTTCGCAACGGAATTTATGCCAGTTCCCCGAAGTCGGTGTATAAGGAACGAATCTCGGCAAAGAGAAGTATAAGCATAAAAAAAGCGACCCGAAGGCCGCTCTATTGGAGAGAAGAAAGGATTTACTTGCCCTTCTTGGAGTTCTTCTCCTGAGCTGCTGGAGTTTCCTCCTTTTCAACAGCTTCATAGAACCTGGTGGCTACAAATGCCACTCTGTTGCGCTTGACACCGTCGGCATCCTGCCACTCCTCCGGCTTGAAATAGCCTTCAACCGTGAGGAGTGCTCCTTTGACAAGGCGGTCAAAGGATGTAGTATTCTCATTCTTGCGCCATGTCTCGACGTTTATGAAAGCGGAAGTGCGGGTTGTTTCCTCGCCTGATTTCTCAGTGCGGCTGATTGCCAAAGGGAAACGTGCAACGCTTGCGGTTGAGAACTGATGGATGCTTGCATCCTTACCTACAAAACCAGAAACTACGAAAGAATTTTCCATTTTCTTCATAACATTGAAATTTTAGAAGTGAAACATTTATTTTTTACGTTGCCATCAAAGTTGGCAAGGATAGCAATCAGGCAAGTAATTACCGAATTATTTCACCGTCAGGCAGGAAAAGTTTTCCGAAAAGCTGCAGCTGGAAAAGTTTTTGAAAAAATTCAGGGAATAAGGTTCTGGTACTTGCAGTATGCGGCTTGCACTAACTTCGCAACAGGAAAAAGTAAGTGTCACGGCTTCGTCCAAAATGAGATGTGAAGGGAATGGCCTGATATTCTTGTGTCTGGTCATGGTAAAGAATGCTGTTCTCATAGTCAGACTCGACAGGTTTCACAGATCCATGGCAAGCAATCCGGACATAGTGAAAGCGATAACTCCCAAACTTCACCATGAACCCGGCATAGCATAGCAAGAGAAATACGAAACTCCGCACTCTGCATAAAAAGGTCTGAACACGGAAGCTATTCAAGAGGATGGAAGCCAGAGGTGAAGCACAACAAGGCTGATGCCACTCATGTGAGTGATGAAAAGGTGCAAAATCAGCAAGGAGAAAAAGAAAGGCAATGCCTATCAGTCAAAGAGCGGACTTCTGTCCTACTCTGGCTTACTGCAAGTTTAAAGTTTAGATTTACCCATGTATATATACATGTATTTTAAACTTTGGTTACAAACCTGAACAGGTTTATAAAAAGACTGACGAACAATTCATTGCGAATAGAAATATCATATGAGAAAGAAAATGGGAACTACATTTTCTCCTTACTGAAGCACCGACAGACAATGCACAACCATGTAAATATTCTCATAAAGTAGTTAACAGCCCGGATAAAAGAATTTGATAATATAAAGTCGGCAATAAATCGGTTTTATTGCCGACTTTATATTATCCTAGCAGAACAATGGAATCATTTTACAAAGAGTAAACGTAAATGGTAAGACAATGTTTTATGGTGTGATTTCAGATTGTTGATCGAGAAATATTTACCTCTTCATATTAGGAAACAGTCAAGCAGATAGGTGTAGTTTCGTTAATAAGAGATTCTACTTAATTTCTTAGTCATTTGCGGGATACTTTTAATACTATGCTTTTACAACACAAGAAAAATACCTCATATATTCCATAATATGATGAATTCATAATGGTGTTACTTAATATAGAAAAACACACTAAAGAATGATTAATTGCTCAGAACTTATATATAAAGTCGGCAATAAAGTTGGTTTGTTGCCGACTTTATATTATATTTGCACTGCAATGAGTATTGACGAGAAATATAGTATTAAACAGAGCATATTGAATTATGCTCGTACTTACGGACGGATTGAAGTGCCTCAATTAGTATCAGTATTGGGGATAAAGACCAATACCGCCCGCCAGTATCTCTGTACCTTAACCAAAGAGAACAAGATAGCCCGTACAGGAAATGGTGAATACATGCTTACAGATAAACAGGTGTTCTCATTTGCTCCAACAGAAACACTGAGAAAACTATATGTCGGATTGAAAGAGAAATTGCCATTCACCGATTTCTGCATCTACGATGGCAGCATCTTCACCACACTACAACATCACGTCTCTGTGAACCATGCTATTTATGTCGAGACCAACCGGGATGCTGTAGATTCTGTTTTTTCTCTGTTGAAGGATTCAGACATGCCCGTTTATAAGCAACCGACAGCAAAGTTCATGTACGACTACGTAAACATGCATGAGCCATGCATCATTGTAAAGATATTTGTCACTGAATCTCCAGTAAATAAGGTTGATGGGATGGTTACTCCTACCATCGAAAAGCTACTCGTAGATATACAGAAAGACGAAGACTTTGATTATATGCAGGGCACGGAAATCACTTATATGTATCAGACCGCCTTTGATTTGTACACAGTCAATACTCCCAAAATGCTCCGATATGCAAAACGTAGAGGAGCATACGATAGTACTTATTCATTAATAGAACAATCACAAAAATATGATAAATAAAGAATGCTTTACAGCAAGATGGATTGAAGAAAAATCCAAGGAGCTAAACTATCCGGACAAAAATATCATTGAAAAGGTCATCCATGCCTTTTCATTGCTGGACATGTTGGCGGCTTCAGGTTGCCCATTTCATTTCAAAGGTGGAAGCAGTCTGATGCTTCTTTTAAAAGAACAAAAACACAGGCTGTCTATAGATATTGATATAATATGTCCTCCAGGTACTGAAATAGAAGAGTATCTGCAATCATACAAAGACTATGGCTTTATTGACTATAAGCCGATAGAAAGAATTCAGCGTGGAACAGACATACCAAAATCGCATTCCAAATTCTTTTATCAAGTGGCTTTCCTTGATGGCATAGACCGAAAAGAAACCATCCTGCTGGACGTTCTAAATGAAGACTGTCACTACAACGAAGTCGTGACTTTACCTGTAGAAAGCCGTTTTATAAAGACAGAAGGTGAACTGAATTATGTAAAAGTACCATCCATTGGAGATATTCTCGGAGACAAGCTTACGGCGTATGCACCCAATACAACAGGTATTCCATATATCAAAAATGGTAAGGATGCCAGCATGGAGATCATCAAACAGCTATATGATATAGCCAGACTGTTCGAGAAGACAGAGGTCCTTGAAACAACGACAAAATCGTTTGTACAAATTGCAGAAGTTGAACTCTCATACAGGCATTTGCCAAACAATCCAAAACTCATTTTCGATGATATCAGACAGACTTCGCTGTGTCTGGCAACAAGGGGAAGTGAAGGAAACGGACAATTTGATGCACTACAACGTGGTATACAAAGGATCAAATCCTTCATGTTCAATGGCGGTTATTTCATTGACGATGCGATTAGAGACGCAGCACGCGCAGCCTATATCGCCACAATGATAGAGACGGGCAACACAATAATAGAAAAATACGACGGTAATCCTGCCACCATAGGCTCCCTGGATATAGCACCCACACTTCCTTCGCGACTGAATAAGCTGAAAAGGACTTCTCCTGAAGCCTATTACTATTGGGCAAAGACCAGCCATCTATTACAACAGTTGTAACTATAAACAGAAATACAATTTCAGCAAGGAGAAAAAGACCAATATAGCCCTCCATCAACCAGAACAGCATTCTGACTGATGGAGGGCTTTCTACAAGTTTAAAGTTTAGATTTACCCATGTATATATACATGTATCTTAAACTAAACTTACTTGACTGATTCAGCCATACAACAGGATAAGCCATTGAGTTTACAAGTTTAATAGAACTCATATATGTATATATGAATTGATAAACTTATTTATAAACTTCATCCCTAAGCAGAAAGTAAGTTCTTTATTCCTTTGCTGAAAAATCATGTAGCATAAATTTCTACCATATGCAGGATCAACATAACGTACATCTTTCTGAGAATCTGAAAACCTGTATATATGTGAATACCTTTTTCTCCTTGCTGAAATAATTGGCGACTAAATAAACACAGATGAGATATTGAGAAATATTTTCGATACATATTATGCGAAATAATTGATAATTACCTAATTTTGCAAAATATAGATGCATATTAGAGATAAATTCATTCGCATCTGTGTTATTAAATATTAAACTCTAATAAAATCACATCTAAATCAGGAAAGTGATGAAAAAATTGAAACTTATAAGAAAATCAGAACCGTTCATATTTCCAAATGGATAGAAACGTAAAATTTAATGGCTCAAATATGATTCAATTAGCTGTATCAAATTGAGCATCAGACTGTTTATATAACTGTGTGGGTAAATAGCTGAATGATGAAGACTCAACCAGCAATTACGCATTCAGATTGCTGGTATATAATGCAAAACACTGATATTCAATTATATAAATCATTTTCACAAGTAAGTGGAAGTAATGGCTCAAATACGAGCCAAATAGCCATTAATTATCTGACAATCAACCATATAACAAATGTGTATTGGTAAGTAACTTGTGAAAACAAAAGAAAGCAACATTTATATAGTTCATAATAAGCTGATTTACAATTACTTAAACTCTTATTTCCAACAATAAAATCATGGTTCAAATACCATTCCAATACAACCCAACCAACTGATATACAGATTACTAACATCTTTGCATCGGTAAGTAAGTAACTTATAATAAATTATCAATTAAAAAAAACAAGAATTCCCAACATTACGCACTGAATAACAAAATACCATTTCACGCTTATAGAAAGAGCGGGGAATGGTATTTTAATCTATTGGCTCATTCTTTGATAATGCACCAAGTTTCTCTTTTATATTCCTGACGGCCATACTCTTCCTCTCTACACATCCAACAGCCACATGGAATTCCTTCCTTAGGAATATTTATCCGCAAGTAATTCTTTATACATCCGAAAATTATCCATATCGAAATTAAAACAAGAATAGTTTTAATCCGTAGCCCTAAGTTGCCAGAACGCCACGGCCGCTGCAGCCGCCACATTGAGCGAATCGACCCCATGCGCCATCGGGATACGGACTACATAGTCCGCCGCGGCAATCGTATCGGGTGGAAGCCCCTCTCCCTCCGTTCCCATCACGATGGCCAGCCGGGGTTCGGACGTCAAGACAGGATCGGCAATGGAGATGGAATCGTCCGTAAGTGCCATGGCGGCGGTGCGGAAGCCGTGGCGGGCCAGATCACTGAGAATACCGTCCAGCCACGTCCAGGGAACCAAAAAGACCGAACCCATGGACACCCTGACCGCACGACGGTTCAACGGATCGCAAGAGTTACGCGTCAGCAACACGGCATCCATCCCGAGGGCGGCCGCCGAACGAAAAATGGCACCAATATTCGTAGTATCCACCACACCGTCGATGACGACGATGCGCCGGGCATCCCGACATGTGTCTTCCACCGTGCGGGGCACGGGGCGACGCATGGCGCACAATACTCCACGCGTCAGGACATAGCCCGTCAGCGTGGCGAGTAACTCCCGTCCGCCCGTATAGACGGGCACGTCGCCGCAACGACTGATGATGTCGGCGGCATCACCGGTGATGTGTTTTTGCTCGCACAATAGGGCCAGAGGTTCATATCCGGCATCCAATGCTACACGGATCACCTTCGGGCTTTCGGCTATGAACAGGCCTTTATCGGGCTCGATGCGGTTCCGCAACTGGGCCTCGGTGAGGGTAGAGAACACCTCGATTCCGGGGTGCGACAAGGAGGATATTTCAATAATGGGCATAAGGCTGTATTCTTTTTAATAAGGTTATGAAGTAAATGAGTATTTCAATATTGAGTAAATAGAGTATCTCAATTCCCCTCCTCCGACGGAGGAGGGGTGCCCAGAGGGCGGGGTGGTAGGTAAAGCAAGAAATGCCTATGAATCATATAAATAAGGAATTATTTTCTCACCTACCACCTCCCCCTACGGGTACTCCCCCCTCCGACTCCCCCGTTATCGGGGGAGAGCAATTCCCAGAAGGAGGAGAATTAAGATAGTATTACTTAATCATTTGTCTCATTACTTTTTCGTTCCGAATTCTTTCTTTTCTCTTTCGGACACCGCAACTTTCATCACCCCGTCCAGTTTATTTTCAAAAATCCGGTAAGCCTCCTCAATCTCATTCAACGGGAAGCGGTGTGTGATAAGCGGCGTGGTGTCTATCTTGCCTTCTTCAATCAGGCGAAGTATCTCGGCGCAATCGCACCCGTCCACGCCACCGGTCTTGAAGGTCAGGTTTTTTCCGTACATATCGGGCAGGGGAAGCACCTGGGGATGATCGTAGAGGGCCACCACGGTGACGATGGCATTGGGGCGTGCACACTCCCACGCCAGACGGAAGGTGTCGTCGGTTCCTGCCACCTCGAGCACGACGTCGGCTCCGCCATGATCGCTACTCCGCAACACAATCTCCCGGCAATCCTCCGGCTTCACCACCTGTACGTCCGGATAATGTTCACGCACAAGGCGTATTCTTTCAGGAGATTTCTCGCAAACAATGATGCGGCGGGGGTGCTTGAGCATCACGCAAAGCAGGGTGCAGATTCCGGTAGGGCCGGCGCCGATGATGAGCACCGTATCCTTTTCGGTAATCTCCGATATGCGGGCCGCCCAAAAGCCCGTGGCAAGCACGTCGCCCACAAAGAGCGCTTGTTCGTCGCTCACCGCATCCGGAATGCGGTTCAGTCCCTGGTCGGCATAAGGCACGCGGACGTACTCGGCCTGACCTCCGTCGATGCGACAACCCAGTGCCCAACCGCCATTGGCATCGGTGCAATTGTTCACATATCCGTGTCGGCAAAAGAAGCATTCGCCACAAAAGGTTTCTACGTTCACCGTAACCCTGTCGCCGGGCCTGATGGAAGTGACGTCCGCGCCCACTTGCTCCACGATGCCTACCATTTCGTGCCCCACCGTGGTTCCGGGCAAGGCACGCGGTACGCTACCGTGCTTGATGTGCAAATCGCTGGTGCAGATGCTACCGAGCGTCACGCGGACAATGGCGTCGCGGGGGTCTTTCAACCTGGGTTTCGGTTTTTCTATAAGTTCAAATTTTCCGTGTTCAATATAGGTATATGCAAGCATTGTTTTTCTCTTTTTTAATACTTCTCTTTCCGTTCAAACTCTCCCTCCTCCGTATAGTACTTCCATGTGCCTTTGGGTATGTTATTTCCGTATTTTCCGCGGAGTTTCAGTTTGCCGTTCTCATAATATTCGCGATAGCGTCCGTGGCGCTTTCCCTCTTTCACTTCCGCTTCACTCTTCAGCGCTCCTTCGGGATAAAACTCCCGCAAGACGTTGCCCTCAAATTTCTCAACATAGAAGCGTTGCAATTCACTCATTTGCTCTTTCTCCGTTTCGGCATCTTCGTTCATTACTTCGTCGGCTTCATCGTCCACTACCACCGCTTCGGCCGCTTCTTCCGGTTGATAAGGTTTATAGTCCATCACGCATTGTAACGAGGCGGACTGACCGTCTCCCGTAATCTGCATGGTCCAATAGGGAAATGAGTAGACAATGTCCTTGTCCGATTGTATCTCTCCCCACGTAACGGCATTCATCATAGGCTTCAACTGGTAATAAAACTTATGTACATCCGTATATAAGAAAACGGTAGAGCTCGAATTCAGGTACGAGAAGGCATTTTTAAAGCCCGGATTATCCTTCAACAGGTTCTTCTGATCGTAATCTTCTATAAATGAGAGCAGAGACGAGGCTTTGTTGCTAAACACCACATAATCGTCCACGTACGTGTAATAGGGTTTTTCAAACTTGTCGAACAGCCCTCCGAAGAACAAACGGAAGAAGCCTTTCATTTCCACGTAGTTGATTTCAAATCCCTTATAATCAACCGTCTTTATCCGGAGCGGGGTGCGTCGCCTGATCTTCTTTTCTATAAACTCCATATTCTTACGGGCGTCCTTGATGCTTTTGGCGCCGATGGCCAGAATCAGTTCCGGATCGTGTCCCAACAGCCCCGGCTCGGATTGGGTGATGGCAAATTCTCCCGACATCCAGCTCAGGAAGTTTTCTTCCAGAGAGATGTCGAACAGGTTTTCAATCTTCTTCCGGGAACTCCTATAAGATTCGCACCATTGCGGATCGTGGACCGCGAGTGCATTCTCCAATTCCTTTACAAACGTCACCGGATTGCTGAAACCGATGTTGGTATAGAGTGCCGTCCGGCCGGACAGGATTTCGTGGGCTTTCATCCGGTGCTTGCCCGAGTTCAGCAAGGCCATGATGTACGGATCGGCGGTATCTTTCCGCAAGGTATATCCTTTCACCTCCATCCGTTTGTGGTCGGTATTGAAATAGAGTCCGGCAAAATCCATGGAATTGCTGAACATATCGATGTACTCGTTTCCGGTTCCCAGATAAATATTCAGGAATTGGGGCAGGCGTGCATAATTGATAAAAACGCGGACAAGTCCTTTGCCGGACACCAGTTTTTCGGCTTCGATAAAAGAATGATCGAGACCTATTTTGGGTTTGTTGCGTGAGTCGATGGCCGATTCTACAAGTTTGGAGGTATAGGAACCTACAAAATGGTTGTCCACGAAAGCGCAATAAAAAATATCGCGTGTATCCGGATCGCGCATTTCGAGGATGTTAATCCCGTTGTGCATCCGGTTGGTTACGGAACTGCCCGCCATGGTGAGCACCGTTTCAAGCTGATCCTTCAACAAGTCCATCTTGGAGGCCTTTTGCATGTCCAGCACAATCAGGAAATCCCAATCGCGGGCACGGACTTTATGGATCGAGATGAGCATATCCCGTTTGCCCACAAGCGATAACAACATTTTATTGCTTCGGACCACGGTGTCGAGCGTTTCCACATTCCGGGTGACGTCCTCAAAGGCTTTCGCCCGCTTCAGACATTGCCAGGTTGCGCTTCCGCTGAACTTTGCCCAATCATCGATGGGCGCCGAGGACTGGATGATAAATGCCGCGTCTTCGGGCACCAGGTAGATTTGCTGAATGTTGCGGTCGGGCGAAACAAACAGGTGAACGATGGAGTACAAAAAATATACAACCAAGGCTAAACCGGCAATCGCAAGTGTTCTTTTTACGAGGGTCCGGGTATTGTTCTTCTTAGCGGATTCAACGGGTAGTTCTTGTGGCCCGTTGTCCAATTCATTTTCGATCATCCCTTTTTCAGTATGCTATTGACTACACGCACCGAAGACACCAGCTTGGCCGTGGAAGTAAACACATCCACATTCCACACATGCGAGGAGCGGCCTTTATGCACGATGGTCGCCACCGCCCTTACCGTATCCCCCTCATGGGCGGAGGAGATATGGTTTCCGCTGACTTGCATGCCGACCACTATTTCGTCCGGCTTGCAAAGTATCATGGAACCCAGTCCGGCCACGGTTTCGGCCAATGCCAGGCTGGCACCTCCGTGCAGGATGCCGAAAGGTTGGCGGGTACGTTCGTCCACGGGCATAGTGGCCTCTACCCTATCTTCGGAGGCATAAGTGTATTGTATGCCCAGATTTCCCATCAATGCATGGCGGGCACGCTGGTTGAGTTGCTCCAGAGGCACGTCGGCGGGGCGGATTTCGGCAAGTATCGCCTTCTCCACGGCTTCGGCCACGCCGTCTTCATCGTTGGAGGCGGTGATGCGGTCGGCACAGACCTTCACCGAGTCTTGGGCGTTTCCCATGGCGATGCCCAGTCCGGCGGATTGTATCATGGAGACATCGCAAACTCCGTCGCCAATGGCGATGACTTCTTCGGAGTTGATGCCTAACTTCTCAAGCAAGGCGCCCAGCGTATTAGATTTATCAATGGAACAGGGCACCACTTCCAGAAAATAGGGTTCCGAACGAAATACATCCAGTGCTCCGTTCAACCTCCGGCGCCAGTGGTCTTCCAGTCCCACGAGGGCTTCTTCGTCATCGCTTACCAGCATGCACTTGCAAGGGGCAAAGTCCACCGCTATCGAGAATTCGGTTTCGGCAATTATCTTCAGGCCATTCAGCTCGGCTTCGTGGCGTATGTGCTCGTTTTCGGGCGAGTCGGTGATGATGGTATCTTCGTGATACGTAAAAATGGCGAACCCGTTCTTACGGGATTTCTTTTCAAGATAGGGCAGCATTTCGGGGTTTATCCTACGTTCAAAGAGTAGTTCGCCACTTTGAGCATTGATAATTTGCCCGCCATTGTAGGAGAGGATGAAGCCTCCGTAATTGCCCAGTTCCAGAGCCTTGGCAATGGGCATAAGGCCATAGGTGGGCCTGCCGGAAGCTAATACGATACGTACGCCCATCTGTTGCACTTTCAACAAGGCGGCCAGCGTGCGCTTGCTGATTTTCTTCTCACTATCGAGCAGAGTTCCGTCTACATCAAGAACTAATAGTTTGTATTTCATGACTTACCGGTTTTTTAGGTTTATGAAAACAAAGGTAAAGTTATTCAGGCGAAAACACAATTAAGTAACGAGTTTTTTCTTACGCATTTTCATTCGTTATTTACACATAGTTCTTTTACTCACCAGTGCAATAAGTACGGTACCGACTCCGCAGAATAGTTTTTTTACAATCTTTACTTTACGGAATGGTTCATTAAAAATATAGGGAAGTGCCTGAATTCCGACACTCCCCTATCTATTATTTAACTCAGATCTTATATCTCCTCGTCATCACTTCATTGCATTGTTCCCCAGTGCTCCCAGCGCAGCCGAAACAATAGCCATCACTACTTTCAGTATTTTTTTCAAAACAGACTTCTTCATAAATACAATCGTTTAATTTTTAATTCTTCATTTTTTAATTTCTAAACTCCTCAGCTTTAGACTTTACCCAAGCGGGTTTTCCACTATTCCTCCGTCAGGTGACGACGGACCACCACCTTCTGTAGGAAGTTCGTCATTGATGCGATCCACGTCTTTGAGGCTAAGTCCTTCGGAGCGGGTGCTTCCGTTAGCCGTAATACGAATTTCCTTGTTGGCACGGAAACAAACGCGCAAGCCAGTGATGTCATTCGCCGTAAACGCCTCTGCTGTATCCGCCCCCTTGCTACGGGCGGCAAGATAAAAAAATCCCAGTCCGTCAATATTTACCGACCGCCCCAAAAGCAACTCTTCTTTCAACTCCGTGCGAAAATCTTTCAGCACAGAGTTCACCACACCTTCACTTACACCGGAAAGTCGGCTGATCTTTTTCGCAATCTGCTTCAGATCCATCGCCACACCATACTTATAGGTGATTACCGGATATACCTTCTTTGCTGATTTCTTATCGAGGGGATTTAGTAATCTCCAAACCTTCTTATACAAAATACTCATAGTTCTTTTTCTTTTTAAATTAAATAAATCATGTTCAAAATCTCTTCGCTAACGTTAACGTTGCAAAGGTGCAGCAACTTCTATAAAGCTCAAATGAACACTTACTATGGCATTTCAAGCCTATATTTTCATCTCATATAACAGGCTACATACCTTGTAGAAGTGAATCATTATTTGCTCCCATGTACATATCACATACCTACTCACCCAAAAAGGAAGAAAACGCGGTAGTATATCCGGAGACTTCAAAGACTATTTTATGAATTTTCTTCTATCTATGTTGATTAGTGTTTTTAATACAGGTTCCATTCGTGCAATCACTTCAAGATACAATCAGTATTTTAACGTATTCCCCAAATACATCCATCTGCATTTTAATTCCCTCGTAATCTTGAAACACATGAGATTCATATTTTCTTTAGGCATCAGCCTTTCAAGGAATGACACTTATCCACCCAATTCATACGATAGCCCAAATGGCTATTGCCTTTCGAGGGTAAACCAACCTACCAAACTATCTTGTAAACTTGTAAACAGGACTATCTCTGTAGAATAAAACTACATATCCGTCTGAATAGAATCATTATATTAAAAGAGGACATTAGTCAACTAACAGAGTATAATACATAAATCAAAATAATAAAACGGTTATAAAGATTCTATGACTTAACAATAGATTTAGGAGAGAATCCCACGCAAGATCACTGAATACATAAGAAAATCAAGTATGGGGTTATCTGATTTTTTGTACAGTTCCTTTCAAATTTATACTCACTGATTGGTTTCCTTTGATATATAAACTATTAACTCCCTAAAACTAGTGGTTCGACCAAATATACTTTACTAGATTGATTGCCTTTACACACTAATTTACTATCTTTGGGCATGATGTGATTTTTATTAGTGATACAACAGAATTACAGCATTCAGGTAAAGTCTCACAATGTATTAACCATACAAAAACGAATCGAATTCTAGTATTTGAAAATCACCTTATTATCTTAAAAGCAAATAGTAAAACAAGAAAAAATAAACTTATGGGAATATTTGAATCATTAGTGCTCCCCATATTTCTTTCAGTAGCGGCAAATAAAGTCTCTAATTACTTTGCGCCAAATATCCAGAGAAAAATAAAAAAAGCATATGAATCAGCCTTAAAGAAATGGAGCAAAAACGAAGATATAATCTGGCATAGAAGTAACTTATTATCCTCTGACTTTGGGAAAGTGATTAATGATCTAAAATTAAATCCTCAAGACCTAAACAGAGAAGACCAGCAGCTACTTGAATATTTTAAAACAGAACTTGCATCAGACGCTGATTTGCTTACTTTACTAAATAGTATACAGCAGGAAGAGGTGCTGAAAATAATCCAATTAGATCATATTACTCTGAATAGCACTCATGAGAATACTACAATAATGATTAAAGAGCTGCAAAAGATAAATGAAACCATTACACCAAAGAAAAAAAACAAATCTCTTCCGTTCAATTACTTTATAAAAAACAAGAAACAACCTTACCATTATGTCCTACGCCGTGTAAAAGTATATAATGACAGCCCAACCGATATAGAACAAACTACAACAGGAAACACAATAGCAGAGGTGATCGAACAGACAGACTTTCTTAGAATGGTATTGTTGGGAGGCGCAGGATTAGGTAAAACAACCGAACTTCAGCAGGTGGCATGGGAAATATCCAAAAGAAAAAGGTATCCAATCTTTGTTTCTCTCAACAACTATACATCAGGCAGGACAAATATAGGACAATATTTCAATCCCCGGTGGAATGAAGTTCCTCCCCAGCAGCTTGTAATATTGATGGATGGGTTCGATGAAATTGAACCAGGAAGCACTATGCAGGCAGTGCGCGACATTCAGGCTTTTGCTGAACAAAACCCATCCGTAAAAATAATTGTATCATCACGCACCAACTTCTACAACAAAGCCTCCGGTGAAGAAGAGGGAAGCACCTTGCGAGATTTCTCACCATACCTACTTGAACCTTTTACACAGGAAGACTACAAAAGATATATAACCAAAAACTTCACTTTCGAATATGATCGCTTCTACAAAGAGGTTACCCAAAACAAGTTGCTACCCCTATTAGAAAATCCCTTTTTCCTTATTGCACTTGCCGAAATATACGCTGTCAAAGGTAAGTTGGATAAAAACAGAAGTCTAATAATTGGTCAACTAATCGATAAACGACTCAACAATGATATTGAACATTACAAAGATACAGTTAAAGATATTGCAGATAATAAAGATCACATTCTTAAAACTTTAAAAGAAATAGCAGCCTGTATGGTTGTAGCTGGGCTTCGTCGTATTACCGGCAAAGAACTATTATTTCTCGCCCGCAACCAAAATAATGTAAACTTGATAAAACGTGCTACATTATTTATAAAATCAAATCAAAGAGGTTACTGGCAATTTGAGCATTCCTATTTCCAGGAATACCTTGCAGCCCAACATCTTGCTGACTTAAATATAGACGAAATAAAACATCTGATAACTGGCAGTGGATCTGGACATGTAATACCCACCTGGCAAAATACCCTCACACTCCTTTTATCTTTAGTAAAGCCTACAGATTCACTTTTCAGTGATCTTATTGATTGGCTTGTAAACACTGATCCTGTAGCTCTACTCGATGTAGAGCCCGAACGATTATCAGAAGATTTACGCGAACAGATATTCCGCAATGTTTTCAATTATTACAAAGACAAGTTGATATGGCTTGACAACACACGAATAAATTATGAAGACTATGCACTGTTTGGGAATATACCTGCTTGCATTGATTTTATCGTTGATGAAGCTACAAACTCGGCAAATGAATATATAGTCCGTATGAATGCACTTTACGTCATGCAAAGAATGGATTTTTCCAACTATGTCAACGCTCGTAGAGTTTTGGAGCAGCTACTCTCTCTTGTAGAAGATCAAGATGCAACGCCCAATTTTATCAGTAATTTGATTGATACTATTACAGAAATAAACTTACACTTTCTTCAACGAGACATTAAGCATCTTTTCGATACCCTAAAACACCGTGACAACGAGTATATTCGCACCTCACTATACAGGTTTCTACTACAAAAAAAACAAGCAGAACTATATATTGATTACTTCTTGGAAGGAATACTCATTTTAAAAAATAAAAAGCTCAATTCTGATCGTTTAAGAATCACCTTCATTGGCGAAAGTCAGAATATTACGACAGCCCTATTGCATTGTAAATCAGGAGAAAGTATTTGCAAAATCATTGAATGGTTGATACAGAATAGAGAGTTGTTACATGAGTTCCATATCAAAGAGTGGTTCAGCGGTATGATAGATAATGCAATAGCTGCATACCCAACACATAAAGAAATATCCCGATACATGTTTAGGCTGTTGTCTTCAACTTATATTAGCGAACATAAAATTCTCGATAAAATAATATCATTTTTTCAAGTCACAACCACTACCAAAGAGCTAATAAATAGCCTGTTGGACAACTATATCAATGACCACCATTATATATTGATTCATATACTTTCTCGGATACTATCACCGGATAACTACCAAATAATAATAGAAGCTTATATCGCAAAAAAGCTAACTGATGATGATTTGATAAGTTTGTGCAGAAACATACACAATAATAAACAAAAACTTAATTTACGCAAAGAAATTGAAGAACGAACTGGACTTAAAATAATCCTTCCGCGCAATCTCGATTGGAACAAACGTAACCAAGAAAAGATACAAGCCGGATTCGACATTTTGTTTGATGCCGAAAGATTCAGAAAAGAATGTGAAGACTTTGTATCAAAATATTCACCACTAACACAAAAGAAATACAATGATATCAGGACAAAAAGGATAATGAAAGGTAAAGGCAAGGATGTTGCCAATCGTTCTGTCACAAGTCTAGTTGAAGACATCCTTTATCATGATGATAACATTAAACTTACTTCTGAACAGATCAGATCTTATATCCATGATTGGAACCTCATATCCGAAATTTACGAACTCCTTAAAAATGACTCCGAGAAAAAAATAAAGATAACTCCCCAACAACTCAACTATATTAAATCTTGGTTCATGGAGTATATTAACAAAGTTGATTTTACTCAAGCAATAAATAAAGGCGAAGGGAATCAAATTTCAATTAATACATACTCTATTTTTTTATTCTATTTCAAAAAACGATTTGAGTTTGACTGTGACGAAAAAGTATTACTTGATATGACTCTATGCTCAGGTACACAAATCGGCGAACTACCAACACTCGATTATTTATATGCCTTATGCAATAAGGAAAGTTTTGAACAGCGTATAATCGAAAACGTTCTTGACAATAAAATACCTGTTGATTTTATATATGAGGAACACTTGAAGTTTATATTTGAGCACAAACTTACAGCCGCCTATTCCCATATTCTTTCCCGACTTACTGAGAAACCAGGCAATGGTTTCCTACAATCCCGGATCATAAGATTGTATTTCCAAGCAGAGCTGCCCTTATATGACATAAAAAAAATATGGATCGATCTTAATATCAACTTAAAACTGAAAGTAGCGGAAGAACTGTCTCAGAAAGAAGAATTCCCTTTTTTAAAAGACAATCTTCCATCACTATATATACATGCGGATAAAGATCAGCAAAAAGCAATCAATAAATTGCTGATTAAATGTAGAGATATCTCAGGACTTAAAAACAGTATCAACTGGATTAAGCTACACAAAGAAAACCCCTTTAATGACCTCAGTGGTACGTGGTTTAACTACGAAGACATATCTGCACTGCCATTTCTAATGCAAATATTAGAATATGGTTACGATAAATCCATTAGTCAAAGCCCTTTTATGCACCGAATGGAACGATTAGCTGTAGATGGATTAAAATATCTGGCACTCGCAAAAATAGAAAATTTTCCGATAGTAACAGAAACCATTGAGAGTTTTATAATTATCAACAAGGATAAATTTGAACATGTAGAGTTCTTAAATAGCTATCTTGAAAGTATAAAAATGGAATATGATAAAAAGTATTATCACTCTTATTCACTGGAAGCAATTAAGGCTATGTTAATGAAAACTTAAACTATTTCCATACTTGAAGTTTTGAAGATGTTAACTATTAATTCTTTCATTGACTCAATGATTTTCCAAGGCTCGCTTTTCTTAATCACAAAGATGAAACAAGTATAAAAGTCCTAAATAGTCATTACCTTTGTGTATCCTTCAAGCATATCAATAATAGCGAAAGCTACTCATGAATTAATCATGAGACTTACAAATCGTTAATTTTACAACTCATTAACATACTGGTAGGTATCGGCAGATTCAGACTCCCAAGCGATAAAAGATTATAAGTTGTAGATGCTTAATCCGATCAACTATTTTTGCTTTATCAGATTAAGCATCATCTTTGTGATAGGTTATTGAAATGATACAATCCTAAAAATTCTAAGGTAGATAGCGCATTGCTAAACCATTACCCTTTTTAAAATGATATTTTATAACTATCTGTTATTCTAAAATATATTTTACAGACATACAGTAGCAGCATTCGTTTAACGGGCTACATCATAGATAAGTAACACTTTAGACCACACCGCTACCTATCTCTTTAAGTATTTAGAATGCCTTCTTTACTGAAGCATAAACCACATTTCTATTCATATCTTTACCATTATCTACTCAAACAGCACATTTATCTATAAAGATGTTTCTTTAACACAGCGCACAGGAAATCCATTTGCCCGACTATGGCTACTAACAGGATATACCCATGCAATATTTGTATTCAAGCAAGCCCCTTGTGGCAAATCAGCACTGACGGGGGATGATGACCATGCACATGAACTGACACCAACATCACAGATCTGTCCATTAATACCGCTTCTATAACCAGACGCAGGATAAAAAGCTTGATCACCTGTATTGCCATTAATATAATAACGACGGCCAAAAACTCCGGTGGAATTTACAAATCCAGAATTATTACCATCTACATAATTTTTCTTATCTTCAATTGGAGTATTATATAAACTTGCAATACTTATATTGTAGTTACTATTTTTATCTCCATTCAAAAGAGTGGTTGTAAAATTAGTCCATGTATCTTGAGGGGGCATACACCACCCCGAAGGACAAGGGTCATAGATTGTTTTACCTGTAAACTTAGTATCAAGACGTTTACTACTTGTTTCATTATTAAGGTTACCACCCCACAACCGATTGGAAGCCTTCCATGCCTCGGACTGATTTATGGCTCCATAAATCCAATTGAAAGAATTATCCTCACTACATAAAATAAAAGTCAACGGCTGTTTTATTGAATAGCTAATAATTGACTGTACAGATGATGAAATCAGACTATTTATAATTTGATAGTTCTCCCCTCTCAATGTAGCTGCATTCAGTTTATTTCCATCTCGATCAAAAACATCTACTGTTTCTGAGTTATTATCAATTCTTCTTTCTCTGTTCTTTGCTGTTGGAAAAGGATCTTTACGCCCAAATTGATAATACAATCCAAACGTCTTCACAACCTCATTATTGTTGGTAGTAGCATTACTAGCTGCTCCTAAATCACACTCCATCATAACCAGTGTACGTTTTGCAAGCAAAACGTCTGAATAAATTGTACCATTCATTCCACTTCTTGGATTCGTCTCATATGTTTGCGTAGGCATTTCCGTCAAATTAAAATGAGTTTTCCAAATATGCCAGCTCCACAGCACATTACCACTTCCGTCTTTTACCGCAATCACTGCATTCCCTTCAGCTTTCGGGCCAGTTTTGAAATAAACATATCCATCTTTCAGAATCACACCTTGTATTATTTGCCCATGACCATTGGTTTCCCAAACGAGTTCTGCACTTGTAGGACTGATAGCAGCATTAGCAGCCAAAGCACTTCCGGTCAGAGAAATCAATGCAGCAGTGGCAGCCCCATTTCCTCTCACTGTAGCTTTAAACTTATACCACGTATTTACTTTCTTGGCAAGATAACAATTTGCCGTACCTGCACTACTCAAATCTTCTGTTCCCGTAAAATCTACAACAACCCTTGTATCTGTTGCCGCAACATCATTCAGAGTAATGTTATACGTATAATTGCCATTCCGCTTGATATTGAAATCACTTGTATTATTTTCTCCAAGATACACTGTCCACTTTGCAGTAACAGTGCCTATTGTGCCGTTAATTTCTACATATGTAGCATGTGCAGGCGCATTTGCAGTCGTTTTATCCTTTTGGGCAGAAATCGTTTTGGTTCCTCTACGGTTTTCAAACATATAGAATATTGTACCGGCAGTGGTTGTACTACTTGGACTTATACCGCCACAGTTCAACCAAGTGGTATTTGTCGCATCTGCTGTACCGGATACATAGTAGGAGCTTTTAGGAAGATTATAAATTTTCAAATTAGTAATGTTAATCCCACTATTTTCTTTCACGTTAATCTTTAACTCAACTTTTGCGACCATACGAGTTAATACCAGTGTTCCCGACAATGTGTTTGCCCCCACCTTGATATTCACACTTTTCATGCTTCCCGTCATTGGCAGATTGGTGCCTTTATTCAAGTCATCCCAATTGGTCAGGCTGTATACCATACTCTTCAGATAAGACTCCTTATGTATGGCATATCCCTTAAACAAGTCAGCTTTACCCGTATTGGCAACGGCATATATGGTACATCCGGTAGCACTGCGCGTATTAATGGTAACCGTAGAACTACCCGTCTGGTATTTCTGTCCGATCAGCTCACCCGCACTGTTGTAGACCAAAATGTGCAGGTCACTGATCACACTCTCATTGACTGTCCGGGTAACAAAATTCACCTGTTCTTCACCCTGCACTTCCAGCCGAATGGTAGCGGGTAGACCTTCCTCCATGCCCACATCCTCCATACCCTCTTCTTCCGATTGGCAAGAACTGCACACAGCCACCATTGCTAACAGTGTGCCCAGCATGAACAGCACGAAAAGTACCTTCCAACAAAACGGTATGGGTTCTTCCGTTTTCGGGTATACCCTGTATTCAAATAACCTATTCATACATTTCTTACTTACATTTCTACATCCTGACCGACCGTTCCCCAGGGAACCACACTCACAAAAACCTTAACCTCCGCATAACGAAAGTCTATATCAATGTTGGTCTGTTGCCCCACAGGGGCATACAAAGGACGAAGTTCATTATCTTTAGTGATAGTAAATAATTTCTCATCTTTCCGGTAGACGTCTATTTCCAACGGCTGTCCCTCCCCGGTAGGGAATATATGAAAAAGCGGTGCATAGACATCCCCCTCGGCATCGGTAACGGAAGCCGGTTCGTATCCGGCCCCGTCCCCCGAAGCCTCACCCATAAAATCCATTTCCGTACCGATGCAGTGTACGATGAAACGATATGCTTCACCGTTATAAGGATAACGTTCGGCAAGATAACGCGTGCGTATACTGAGGCCCGCCACCATACGTTCCATTACGAGCGTAATATCCGTTCCTTCCACACCCCGTGTGTTTATCTCCCCTATTTCTCTGCGACAATAGAACAGGTCTGTTAGCGGAATGTGTGTACCGTGGGTATATTGCCGAAGCTGGAGTTTCGCATCTTTCAGGGATGTTCCCGGTGCTATCTCCGTAGTAATCAGAGTATCTTCTTTCAGATTACCCCAAGCTACGAGCGTGAGCCGTTCGTCCTTGTCCTCTCCAAATGAAAAGTCCGAGAAGCCCTCAGAGGGAATCATTCTGACGAAACCTTGTTCATTAAAAAGATAGATATCCGATTTCTGCAAAACTCCATTTCCGGTAAGGTCGTTCCCGTCCGCATCCACCGCACGAACATGCAGTTCATACCGGGCACAACCTTCCATATCCTCACGCACGCACGAAACGAAACAGAGAAGAAAAAGAATTAGCAAAAAGATGGGGAATGTTCCGAAAACTCGCATAGGCTGGTACGGATTGGTTTATAATGTCATATCTGTCTCATAGAAAATATCACTCAAAAGTCACATTCTGATTGATGGTAAGCGCCCAATCAGCAACAGTAACCGTCAGTTTCAAAGTAGCAGGGTCTATTTCCTTACTATCATCATCCACCCCCTCTCCCTTGATAAGGGCGGTAAGCACGTATCGGGTATTAGCTGCTATGCTGCCTTTGTCTGTGCCCTCTCCTCCTGTAATAGTGGTGTTCGCCTGTTTCTTATTAATAGTGATGGGATAATACCGGGTCACGGGAGCACTGGTTGAACCGGTTCCATCTGCATCAAATGTTCCTTTAATTATAAGTTTGGTCGGTGTAGCCGAAGCATTCGGAAATGCATAGAAGTAGTACGAAGTAGTGAGTTCCGTATTGGCTGTATGGGAGGACACCGCTTCATACAGGTATTTATTGGCCTTGTCACTCCCACTGATAGGAACACCGCCAGTCTTTTCAGCATTGACGGAACTATTCGCATTCTTCAGATAGATACCGGTCACGTTGAACGTGGCATCCTTGAATTGTCCCGCCTTGTCGAAAGCGATCTTAATGCTGTTGATGGATGTCCTCGCCACAAGACGGGTCAGTGCCGCAGTAGCCGTGGTTTCTGTACCCGCTGTGAGATTCTGTTTGTTCACAATTCCCAACATCGGGAGGTTGCTGGGCTTTTGCGCATCCGTTGCATCACCTGATCCAGCAGCCTTGGTTGTTTCTGAAAGAAGCATCAGCTTGGCTTTGAACCCGGCAAGGTTGGTTACTCCCGCAAAAAGCGCTGGGGAAGCATTGGCTACCACATAGATTGTTTGCTCGTCGCCGGGTTCGCAAAGTATCGAAATCGTCTTTCCACTACCAGTCTCTGCATCTTTGATATCCTTGCCTGTGAATTCCCGCAAGGCATTGACAGGATTACCCGTTGCTCCGGTGAATACAGCCACCGTCAGGCGGTTGATCTGGGATTCATCGGTGGTGGGTAGAGTCCCCGTAGCACGGCTGTCCGCTGGTGCTCCCACTAATGTAAGTTCAAGTTTTGCAGTCTTTTCTTTCGGCTGCATTCCATTCTCGTTTTCATCACTGCTGCATGCAGACAGCGAAAGGGTTGCTGTTGCCAGCGCAGCCCACAAATAATTACTCGTTTTCATATATTATACCGTTTATGGTTATTATTTATTGCTTAATCTTTAATTTTCAATTTTTCTAATGCCTTAATCGCCTGTTCCACTCCGGCGGCGGCCGCCATCGTGAGGTACACCTCCGCCTTATCCCGGTTACCTTCAAGCAGACAGAGAATCCCCATGTTATTATAGGCTATCGGAAGGGTGGCAAAAGGTTCCAGATACCCACGTGCCTTAGACAGTTCCTTTTTGCTCAAAGCCACTGCCGCCGCATTGATGTTGGCTTCCGGACTCTCCGGAAAAAGCCTTGCAGCAAGGTCCAGTATATCATTATATTCAGTAGAACCCACCGGATAGCTACCTGCCACAGCAAAGAATTCATTCAGATGAAGAGCGCGCTGTTTTCCACTTCGTAGCAACTGAAGACTTTCAGTAGCGCCCAGAGGCTTGCGGGTGTATTCTATCCGATAGTCCACACGCATTACTTCAGGAAATATCTTCTCCATAAGATATTTGTAAGGTTTTCCGTCTGCAAACGACATCAACATACGTTCGCGACCTTTAACAATCTCTATATTATTAATAAGATCGAGGGTAGCCTCTTTCAGTAGCATATCACTTTTTCTCACCAGGCTAGTGATGGAGTCCCAATCTTCAGAAATCCAACTCACATCCAGCAAGGCTCTTCCCGCCAGGCGGTTTTCACGTAAATACTCCTTTAGCTTAAGAACACGTATCAGGGCATTTGTCTCGTTTTTCTTCAGGTTTCCCACAGGGACACCGTAACCGGTTACACTGATTTTCGCCAATTCTGTACCCATCTCCTGACGTACATCATGCAGTACGTCGCGAAGACGGCAGTAAATCTCGAAGTTCTGCTTTTCCTCGGAGAGTTCGCCAAGCTGCTTCCCGTCTTTCTGTCCTTCCTTCCGTTTGAAGTATGGGATAGATCCCGTTATGCAATGCAATGTATCCTTGTCCGGTGCAGGCTGAATAAAGTTCACCAATGAAAGAAAATCGGCATCGATATCCGCATCCAACCGGGATACCTGCATCTTCGGCAGGCGGATTCCATCCGCTATCTTATCTTCATAAATATCCCCTTTCTTACCATGACAGGCACATTCCTGTGAACGCAACAAGAGTATAGCCCTCTCCATCCACTGCTCATAGGGCACCGACACTTTATAGGTAAACGCGCGGGAGGCCGCATGATCGTTGCGTATCACCACTACCGGAATTGGCGAAGTGCGTACCTTAGCATTATTGCGTTTACCAGCCGCCAAAGCCTGTGTCCGCTGATATACTTTTTGTTTCTCCGTCCCGTTGATGAGTACGGCAGGAAGCTCCTGCTCGTATTCACCGTTTTTAAGTACGGGGGTCACGGTCAGCGACTCATCCGAAGGCATTTTCAGTCCTTCGAAGTCAACAGACAATTCCACATTCAGGTGCCCATTCGTCAGCGAAAAATGTTGTCCGGTAACAAATAGTTCTCCCCGGTAAAACTCCTGCCCGAGACAGAGACAGCACGTAGCGAACAGGAGTGTCAATGTCAAAGGAATACGGATTAAGTTTTTCATGCTCTATGTTTAATTACAAATTACTAAATTATAAACAACTCTCAATTTATCAGATATACCAGTGATACCGCAACCCGGGTTGGCGCAATGAAGTTTTTATGTTCGCCGCCAGTCTGTTCACCGCAATGCAAACAACGGTAGCGTTCATATCCGGTATGCAGAAATCCTACGCCGACGCTTGTCTCGATACTCCAGCGGGGGGCGAGAATAAAGTGGTAGCCGTATGATACTCCAAGCCCCATGAAGTCCCCTTCATATCTTGAAGAACGTACTCCCCTAAAGAGCCCCAGAGGGAGTTTCATACCTCCCACATTATATACTCCGTACAACAAATGCGCACCGAAGAAGTGCCCGCCAAAGGGCTGGCACATCCAGTAGCGCAGTTCAGGCTGCACAAACCAATGTTTCCAACGCTTGTCTCCGCCTGCCGGAAAAGGATTGTAATGAAAACCAGCTTCTAATGTGAGCCGATTGGAAAGCTTCACTTCCACCCCGAAATTGGGCGAAGAAAGTGCTCCCGTCAGCAGATCACTCTTCACTGCAAGAATCTGAGAATGCAAGTCTGCAAGACAGAACAGCAGCATAATCAGGGACAATATGAAAGTATTTCTTTTCAAAAGGTTTCGCGGATTACGTTTACAACTCAAACAGCTTTATCTCTTTCAGATATTCCCTTGTGATATAGTTCACTATACCGAGTTTCTGCGCAGCTTTCCCATATCGCATGTGAAATTCTTCAGTAGTGGGGTGATTGCAATCCAGATGCTCACCAGTAGCTTCGAGGATATCGAGAAGGGAAACATCAGAAGAGTCACGTGCAGGGCTGTACACCTGTATATCACGGGAATCTCCCTTGTCAGACAGTTTTATGAGTCCGGCACTTAAAAGTTTTGAAAGCAGGATATCCATATCTTGCTCTGTAAGCTGGCAAGCATCCGCACGGATTATGTCTCCTCCCGCATAGATGTCGTTAAGTACTGCGATGGCAGCTTGTGTTTTGGATGTTATCATGATAATTGTTCTGTTTTATCCATTATATACACTGGCATTACCTTGTAGGTAACGGATATACACATATATAGCAAGAAAAAAGACTCATACAAGCCCGATATATACAAAAATTTATATGTACATACGTTTCACGGTGTACAATAATCCTTTTCCCGTCTTCAGCTTCCAGAAACGGGTAAGGGAAGTAGTATACAAATTTGCACGATGCAGGAGAAAATAATCATTCGCCAGACCTGTACACAGGAAGAGAAACTTGTAAAATCTGTAGTATTTGTTTTCTAATATAAATCACCAATTGATAAATGCATGTAAACAAGCAAATAAAATATCTTTCTCTTGGGATTTAGAAATATATTATCTACTTTTGCGCCATAACAACATCTATGTTACCTACAAGGTAATTTATCCATATTAAACTATAAATCAAGCATTTAATCTTCAAATATCATATTAGACTAGCTCTCAAATATGTAATTCATTATAACCTTATTCGCCCGATCCATCCGACTATTTCCAAACCCCTTCATGTACCCCTCGGTAGTAGTTACGGAAGCGTGTCCCAGCCCTTCGGAAATGATTTCAATGGGAACGTGACAGTACTTGCCCGCAGTGGCCCATGTATGTCGGGCCGTGTACGATGTCACTTTACCCGGTACTTTCCTCCACAGAGCAAGCGCACGCAGTTTACTGTTAAGCAAGCGTAAAATCCGCAAGTAATCCCTGTAAGCAGCCATTCCTTCCAGACTTCCATCCAGAAAACAAAGTAGATAAGGCGAAGTGTCGTCCCGGTTCCGGTAGTGCTCCAACAACTGCATAGCTCGACTATCCACACGCGCAGAAAGCGGCATCCCCGTCTTTCTGCGGCGCAAGGTCAGATAGCCATCCTTCAAATCAGACTTCCGAAGATGGGCAAGATCAACAAAAGGCATCCCATGAAAGCGAAACATAAGCTCCAAGCATGCACGTGCCCACTCCATACCAGGAGAGATAATATCCAAATCCTTTTCTACCAGTAATTGCCGCATATCATCCCGTTCCAGTACCCTCCGATGGTCTGCCTTGCGCCCTGTGAACACTTCCCTGAACAAATGAGGAACGAAAGGCACCAGTTTACGCACTACTGCCCGGTTATAAATCGCCCGAAGCATACGCATATAGGTAGAGATTGTATTCCACTCCAGGCCTTTTTCGCCCTTATGGAGCAGGTAATGCTCATATGCCTTCAACCACAGGGGCGTAATGCCCGACAGAAGCAAACCGTCGCCATCAAAGGTCATCACGGACCGCAGCACGCTACCACATACATGGGCGGTACTGTACTGCCCGTTTCTTTCAAGTTCAGTGACCACCGAACTCATAAAATTGTTTAAATAGACTGTCTTCATATTCATTCATTTTTTCGCACGTTATTGCACGCGCATATACTACGTCACAAACAGGCATTAAAGACAAATATTTCATTACAATACTATCTTTAACCACCGTCTTTAAGTTTTGCCAGAGATGTTAATTTGACAGATATTTGCACCAAAGGTCAGAGGCGGGTAATTGAGAGTCCCGTAGAGAAGCCATGCGTTCCTCTACGGGCAAAGCACCCTTCCTCGTAGAGAAACGACCTATTGGTCGTAGAACAACATCGACATACCGTAATCATTTGATTTTCCATCGTTTGCCGGAGTAACACATCTACCTTCTTCCACTGCTCCGAGGAACGCTCCCCGCCACAGAGACACAAACGTATGGAAATATTTTTCACTTCAAAACAATATACAAAATGATTACAGTTACCATTCAGGTAAAGCCCTATCTCGCGGCTTACCTGCAAAGCGCATACGCGCATTGTACCATAGAGGGTGCCATCCGTTTCACAAAAAATCAGAATCTTTACAGTTGCCTACTACAGCTCACCACTCCCCGCCCCAAAGGTGTGTCATGGCGGGATCAGGGAAATATCACCTTTTCCCTACCCTGCCCCAGTGTAGGGAAAGATCCACGAACCTACAATTATTTAGGAGAAGAAGCCGTGAAAATCCTGGAACAGGAAATCAACTATGAAATGAGAATGGATTATTACCGCTTCCTGCGCAGGAACAAGTTTAAGAACGGGATGATGTTTACAAGGGCTACGGAGTTGTATCTGGAAGAGCACGGAATGACGGAGCTTATACCGGAAGAGACGTTACTGAAGAGCTATTTTTTGTGGGTGAAGAAGGTGGAAAGAAAATAGAATTGTATTTTCTTTATGCAACAGAAAACATCATTACTCATACCACTTATACAATTTCTTTTTCTAACTTTGTGAAATAAAAACATTGAGTATGATAGAACAAACCTTCATAGAAAACTATAAATCCATCCGCAACGCAAAGATTAGACTGAACAGCCTGAACGTGTTGATAGGTTCCAATGGTGTAGGAAGAGGAATAGAAGGAAAGCAACTGAAATAATTATGAATATCTACTTATGAAAGAAAATAATGGAATCATCATCTATCAAGATGAAGACGGCGTAACAAAAGTCAATGTACGCTTTTCTAATGAAGATGTTTGGTTGACTCAAAATCAGTTAGCCGAAATTTATGATACTACGCAGGAGAATATCTCTATGCATATCAAAAACATCTACGAGGATAAAGAATTGGATGAAAATCGAACTTATAAGAAATTCTTATTAGTTCGTCAAGAAGGTGCACGGCAAGTAAAACGTAACATCGACCATTACAACCTCGATGTAATGCATTCCAGCCAACATAATTGAGATGGAACACACTGACTATGATTCCTTTTTGAATGAACGCCGTAGGCTAATGGCTCAAAAGATAAAATCGTACTACTATAATTTATAAAAGTTTTATTTTCTGTAATAGAGCGATTCACTAGTGTCCCATGAATAAAGAGACACTAGTGAATTGGATAATCTTTAGAATTCCCCCAATTCCTGCATCATCGCCGGACGACGTTTATACAAGATCCTGAATTCTTCCACCAATTGTTTCACGGCCTCCTTCCCACCATTCAATTTCCGCATACCTCGCAGCACCCGGGCTATATATTCATAATGGTTCCGCCCCAGATTTTTCTCCGCATACGTACGAAGATCATCTGTAAATAAAGGAAGAATTTGGGAGGAATGAGTAGCATTCAGATGAGAGGCATACTGCAAAAGAGCATCCAAACGCCTGTATTCCAAGGCGGACAGATAACCAAATAATTTATCATAATCCTTTTCTTCTATATAAATCTCTGCTTTATTATTTTCAGTCCCCCAGTAATCATAGAAAGTGGTTTCCTGCATCAATGCGTTTAAGTACTCTTTCCAATCCATGGAAGGCACCAATGATTTGAGTTTATGATAATAACCCAGACTTCCATCCGTATGAATAAATAGCAATCGACACATCTCAATAATTTTGGCGACATCATGCATTTCCTCATAAATGGAAAGTAATTGTTCCTGCCATTCTCCTACTATACCAAGCTCTCCCGCTCTTTCAGCTATCACTATCCCTTCATTCAGCATACCGATAGCCTTCTCATAACATTTCCCTTCCAATAGCTTTGTAATTTCCTGCCGCCTTATTTCAGGCAAATAAAGAAATTCAGATATCGTAGTTTCAACTTCGGCAGTCTTACCCAATTCCTTTAATATTTCTATTTTCCGAATCACCAGCTTATAGAGGTCCCAATGTTCTTTCTTCTCCATTATAAGCTGGTTTACAGTTGCCAACGCCTCCTCTTTAGATTGCACTGAAAGCATAATTTGTTGTATCAAATCATCCATATCAAAAATATCATACTCACGATATGTTGCCATTTTACCTATTTGGATAATTTCGCTCAATATATTCTCCTTCAATGCCTGTGACGTATCCGAATGTTGAACTACCTTAAGCAATAAATCCCCGGCGTCTTCACAACTAATTCCAAAATCAATATAACCATCATTATACAGAAAATCTTCTTCAATATAATGACCTCCTATAGAATGAAGTATCTGAAGAGCAATTGTCGCCGCCTCTTCCAAAGCCTGCCGTTGAAACAACAAAGTTGCTTTAGTCAAATATTTCTCTATTTTATCAGATAACTCATCCCAATCAATCTCTGGTTCATAATATCTTCCCCTCTTGAAGTTTTTTCTATATGAAGAATTAAAGCAACTCTCTATTTCACTTCGATAATCCACCTTTTTCGCCGGTTTCTTAGGCAAAAAAGCCTCCATCAAAGCTGACTTAAAATCAGAATGTGAAGAAGCATATTGCAAAACAAAACCGGATAACTTATCCGATTCTACAAACCGAAGGACCTGCTCTACTTCTTTATCCTTCACAATTTCGGATACACTCTGTCCCAGTATATTCATTCGAGCATCCACTTCTTTAGCAGACAAAAAACAGCCGGTTTTGCTTCTATTATCACGAATTGCCAGAAGCGTAGCCACCACATGCTTACAAATATTTCCATCGTAAGGACAATCACATTCCCACTCAGCAATTTCATCCCCTGCCAGCGATACGGTTACCTCATAGTGCTCCGTTCCACAGACTGTTGCAAACCATTCCCCCGGAGACTCTTCTTCAATTCCCAGCACAGCACCAGAGTCGTAATAATCTTCACCGCGCGCCAGAATCTTAGGAAGAACATAGCGTTCAAAGTTAGATATTGTTACCATAAAATACAGATTTTATTTTTGTTATTCATTGTATTAAAATCAGCCCGTCTCTTATAATCCAATTATATACCCCTCTTGCTCCCTTCCCATATCTATGAATCATCTGCAACCAAGTATGCAAATCTGTTGATTGAGGATAACGGGACACAAAAAGAACTTTCAAGTCCTCAAATAAGTATTTCCGCCCACGAATCCGTTGAAAATTCGCTCCATTTTCCATCCCTACCACAACCACATCATCGGGAATTCGGAAGTGCTCATAATCTTCTATAAAAACAGAAGTTCCTTCCGTTGGATAAATTACAAAAGACTCTTCACGAATTCTTCTATGGAACGAAAAGCACTCATAGCCAATCTTGCATTTTATTTCTCGTAAAAATAGGCTATATCCTCCAAATCCACAATATTCTAAAGAACTTTTGTTCCCAAAACTCACCTTTCCGGCTATCTGGTTCTCACAAGTTGTACTGATCACATTTGTATTACAGAACACTTGTCTAATTGCAAAAATCGGATTTTCTTCGTAAACACATGATTATTAATTTAATATATTTGTTATCTTTGTATTGAGTAAAAATACTTAGTGCACTGAGTGAAATGTAACCCTATGTATAAAAGATCAGAATATCAAGTAATTATGAATCGGCTTAAAGAACAGCGAAAGTTCATTCAAGTCGTAATGGGTACTCGTCAGATAGGCAAACCAACGGTTATCAAGCAGGTGTTAAAGGACTCAGATATGAAGAAACGAATTACTACATATTTCATAGGAATATTAGCATTAGCCATACTATGTAGCGGATGTAGCACCAATCGTATGGCGGCAGGTGACCCGGGAGCGGTGTTGGCCGGAGCATCCATCGGAGGAAATGTGGGAGGCGCCATCGGAGGCCTCATTGGCGAAAGCAACAGAGGATGGAGAGGTGGCTACCGGGGTTCCGCCATTGGTACCATCGTCGGAACCATCGCCGGAGCAGCCATCGCAAATGCCGCTACCGCCCCCAAGCAGACAGAAGAATATAGCTACCGGGTAGAAAGGACTCAACCTTCCAGACCCCAACCCCAATATTCATCAGCTATCGAGAATCTGAGAATACATAATATACGTTTCATTGACGCCAATCGCGACCATACAATCAACTCAGGCGAAAATTGTAAAGTGATCTTCGAAATCATAAACGAAGGAAACAGAACAGCTTTCAACGTAGTACCGGTAGTGGCCGAAATCACGGGCATGAAGCGTATCTATATTTCACCCTCGGTCATGATAGAGCAGATTAAGCCTCATGAAGGTGTGAAATATACCGCCAGCATCAATGCCGGAGAACGGATAAAGACGGGAGAAGTCATCATACGCGTTGCCGTAGCCGATGAAAACGGACAGGAGTACGACTGGCAAGAGTTCTCATTGCCTACCCAACGATAAGCATCTTTATTTTAAACGATTACATTATGGCCGACAATTATTTAGAAAAACAATACGAAGCATACCAAGTCCGGAAAGCCGCTTGGGAAAAAGAACGTAAATACGGAAAGAAGCCCTCGCCTATGAAGCGTCCGAAAACTTTGGAAAAATCAAAAGAGGGTGAAGAAACACCCTCTGTTAGTACCAATTTGGAAAATACTATTTGAATGCTGGAGCCGGCAAATGCATACCTGCCATCGTCAAGCCATTGTCTTTGGCGTATTGAAGGAAATATTTACGTGATTTCACCGCTTTCTCCTTATCCATATCATACGTAGCGCAGATTTCGGGATGCTCCAACTGAAGGGCAGCTCCATGGATAAGATCGGCAATCACCAACAATTTGTTCGCTTGGAACACGGTATGCCCGGGAGTATGTCCCTCAGCATTCATCGCAACGACATTGCCCGGCAATATTTCTCCGAACTCAAACAGATGCAAACGGTCTTTATAAGCATTCATCGTTTTCACAACTTGGGCATTCCTGTCGGCAGGCATCTTGAGCCAGGCATCATATTCCACTTTCGATGCATACACTTCAGCATCAGGAAACACAACACTATCCCCTTTCATCATTCCACCGATGTGATCGCCATGGAAATGGGTAAGATACAAATATTTAATATCGGAAGGGGTAACTCCCAAAGAAGCCAAGCCCGATAGCAAACGGCTATCCGGTGCTCCCATACCCGTATCGAACAGGATTCGGATTCCACCCGTTTCTACCAGAAAAGCACTCATGGACGAAGGTATTCCGCTTTGTAGTTTCAAACTCTCTATCAGACTATCGTCAGCATCCGCGAAAAGCGTTCTTTCCATCAGGCGCTCTTTCGCATTATCCTGTATCCAGGTAACTTTCACTTCATCCAGTTGCAATGTCTTCAGGCCATCGCACACCACATTTACACTATCCATACTTACATCCTCATTTACTTGCTTTTTTGTGCCTCCGCCACAAGCTGATAACACGAATATTGCAGATGTAACAACCAGATACTTCCACGTTTTGTTTCTCATTAGCTTATAAATTTAGTTTATAAATAATAGACTACTCCATAATCAGGCCGATTCCGCGCAAGGATGCGTAAACCAGAAACGACTCCCGACCCCTATTTCCGATTCGACGCCAATCGTGCCACCAAGGTGCTCCACGATACTCCGGCAGATGGACAACCCTAAGCCGGTGCCCTTGGAGAATGTGTTCAGCTTCACAAATCGGTCGAAAACCTGACCCACCGCATCCGGTGCGATGCCGATACCCGTATCCGTAACCGAGAACTCTATTTCATTGGTACCCTCTTTAAAATGGTACTCCAGAGTGATCTGCCCCTTACTGGTGAATTTCAGAGCATTATTTATAAAGTTGGTGATGACCTGCATCAGACGTTTCTTATCCGTATAGATACGATAATCGGGCAGACCGGAAGCCAACACAACCGGTACAGGCTTATCTTCCTTGATTTCATAACCACGCAATATATCTTCACAGAAGTCCCTGATATTCAAATATCCCATGTTGAAATCGAGTGTTCCCGCCTCTATCTTGGATAAATCCAGAATGTCGGATATCAATTGTAAGAGCAATTCCGTGTTCTCTTGCATGATTTCAATATAGCCTTGACGCTCTTCTTTATCCTCCTCCTCAACAAGCATACTTGCGAAACCAACTATGGAATTCAACGGAGTACGAATCTCATGACTCATGTTAGCCAGAAAGGCGGACTTCAAGCGATCCAAATTTTCGGCCTTATCTTTGGCTATTATCAATTCTTCTTCTATCTTTTTCTGATGGTCGATATCAACGCTGGTAATGACATGTGCCATCTGGCCGTCTATCCAGGGAAATGCCGCACTGAATACACGAAACCAACATTGATCGAACGGGCGTTGGTAGTCCCAAGAATAAACTTTAGTAGGTAGACCGTTTTCGTCGATCAAGTGTCTTTTAGGACAAAACTCACATTCGCCCGTTTTATCGGCATAAAGAGCCTGCCAGCACTTCTTTCCTTCAAAATGCTTAATGCCACCATACGGAGCCGCCATAGATGCATTGGCATACAACATATCATGAGAATCAAAAGAGTTCACATAAATGTCGACTCCCATATTGTTCATGATGCTACCCAGCGTATTGCTTGCCCGCACTTCCCGTTCTTTATATTCACGAACGGCTATTTCCTTGGAAAGCGACCCCAGCAATAGATGAATGGTTTGCAATTCCTCATCCGTGAAAGGAGTTGTATCCTCCCTATCCGCAAATCCTATAAAACCGATAATCTTTCCTTCACTATCTTCAAACTGACGGACCAGCAAGGAATCCGTTTTATGAAAATCAAGAACGTCAATGTCAACTAAGGAATTGTCATCGTTTCTACTGGCATAAAAAGGACGGTTCTTGACCTTCATACGATCGGAATGTATTTTGGTCATTTCACTCATCTCAAAGCGACGCTTCAGAGAATGGTCTTCATTTCCAATGGTTTCTTTCAGGAAGAAATAGCGAAAACCATCGGTCTGATAGACAAATCCTTTTTTAAACTTATAGAAAGTACAAATATCCGTCAATGATTCCGTGATTTTCTTTTCAATGGATTCACATCCATTTAAACGCTCTAAGAAATGAAGGAGAAATACACTTAAACTCTTGTTCTTTTCGATCATATTACTTTTTACACCTTAGGGTTAGAGACACTTAAAAACAAAAATAAAATACATGTTCGAGTATCTTCAAGGCGCTAATATACAAACTTTTAAAAGAATAAAAAAGATTTTCTATGTACTTAACTATCACCTTTTTTCTTCTTTTCGAACAAAACAAGAAGTATAAAAGCTAATTTATTTTACAAGTTTATTTGTTAAGAAATACAACTTTAATCCGTTGGCGGAATTAATTCATTACGGTATGGTAATGAATGAATAGATACGCGGACGACACGGATAAGGCGGACGAACGCGGATTTAAAAAGCTGCGCTATACTATTATAAATGATAAATTAAAGTCCGCGTTCGTCCGCCTTATCCGTGTCGTCCGCGTACCCATTTAATTCATAACCGGAAAAGAAAGGAATTAATTCCACCAATGGAAACCTTTAATCGTTAGATAAACGATAGCCAATCATTCATAATTTTCATAACGCGAACGCAACTTTGCCGAACGACTGGATGCTTGTTCCGGTTTATCCGCCGATTGCTTTTGTTGCGATTCCCGAGCTAATATCGGTTTCGCCGGACGATTATGACGTTTGGACTTTTCGGCAACAACCGTTGCTTGCTGAGTATTCTTCAAAGGTTCGGCAGGCTTTCTGCTCTCCCGCCTCTTATTGTTCTGCTTGCCTTGTTGCTTCTCTGCCGGTGCTTTCGCTTGTACCTTTCGTGCGACATTGGCAATCGGAGTTGTTTTCGTCTCCTCCAAAGGCGGTAAATCATGTTTCCGTTGCTCCAGTTTGATACCTGTAAGTTTCTCTATCTCACGCAACATCGGCACTTCCTCACCCGAACAAAAGGCAATGGCACGTCCCTCGCAACCCGCACGTCCCGTACGTCCGATACGATGAACATAGGTTTCCGGCACATCGGGCAAATCGTAGTTGAGAACCAAATCCAAACCTTTGATATCAATACCGCGTGCCGCAATATCCGTAGCGATAATTACATTGGAACGACCTTCCTTGAAATTACTCAATGCACGCTGGCGGGAATTTTGTGACTTATCTCCATGGATACTTTCACAAGTGATGCCACGACGTGATAAATAACGTGCTATATTATCCGCCCCATGTTTGGTACGGGAAAATACAAGTACCTGATGTCCGGCCTCTCCGAGTAATAGTTGTGCCAGCAATTCCTTCTTCTGAGGCTTTTCCACACGATAGACGGACTGGCTGATGATTTCCACTACGCTGGATGCCGGAGTGACTTCCACCCTCGCCGGATTGCGCAATAAACTTTTAGCCAGGCGGTCAATACTATCAGGCATGGTAGCCGAAAAGAACAAGGTTTGCTTCTTGGGCGGGAGCTTAGGCAACAAGCGCTTCACATCATGGATGAATCCCATATCGAGCATACGGTCAGCTTCGTCAAGCACGAAGTGCCGCACGTGGTCGAGGCGGATAAATCCTTGTGACATCAGATCGAGCAAACGACCGGGAGTAGCCGTCAGGATATCTGTTCCGGCACGCAATTCATCGGTTTGCGACTTCTGCTTTACCCCACCGAAAATAACGGTATGGCGCAACGTGATATATCGTGTATAGTCTGCCAGCGATTCATCAATCTGGATTGCCAACTCACGCGTTGGAGTAAGGATAAGAGCACGAATCTTACGTGGAGCACCTTTCTGCTGAGATGTGGGGTCGGCAAGCAATTGTTCTATGATAGGTATGGCAAATGCCGCCGTTTTACCGGTTCCGGTTTGAGCCAGTCCTAATAGATCACGCCCAGTCAGGGCTTCCGGTATGGCTTGTTCTTGTATAAGAGTAGGAGTAGAATAGTTTTTTTCAAGGAGCGCACGGCACACCGGCTCCGAAATATTCATCTGTTTAAATGTCATCATTTCTTTTAATTAGGGCGCAAAGGTAGGCTTTTATAAGGAATAATCATTATATTTGCATGAAAAGTAGTTTTTAATTAACTACAAAGAACAGATATTCAAACTATTATATCGCATGAAAATACATCATATCGCCATCTGGACTTTTCACCTGGAAGAATTGAGAGAGTTTTATATCCGCTACTTTAACGGAACAAGCAATGAAAAATACATCAATCCGAAAAAGGGTTTCGAGTCCTATTTCATTTATTTTGATGATGGCGCGGCATTAGAATTAATGAGCCGTACAGATGTGCAAAACGCTCCGATAGAAGAGAACAAGTTGGGACTCACGCACTTTGCTCTCTCTTTCCCAAGCAAAGAAGACGTTCTCCGCACTACTGGACAACTCCGTAGCGATGGGTATACCATAGCCGGCGAACCGCGGACTTCGGGCGATGGATATTTCGAAAGCGTCATACTCGATCCGGATGGCAATCGAGTGGAATGTGTATACAGGAAGGAAGAAACCTGTAATGAATCTGATGCTCCGATTGAAACGGAACGGCTACTATTACGCCCCTTCCGGGAAAGTGATGCGGAAGCCTTCTTTAAATGTTGCCAGAATCCAAATATAGGGAACAATGCCGGCTGGAAACCTCACAGATCCTTAGAAGAATCACAAGAAATCCTTCGTTCCGTATTTATATCCCAACCCGGAATATGGGCTATCACCCTAAAAGAAGACGGACGTTTGATCGGTTCAGTCGGCATCATCCCAGATCCCAAGCGTGAAAATCCTCAAGCACGCATGCTGGGATACTGGCTCGATGAATCCCATTGGGGAAAGGGCTACATGACGGAAGCGGTGCAATCTGTTCTCGATTACGGATTCAACACCCTCCAACTAAGCCTCATCACCGCAAATTGCTATCCCCATAACGAGCGCTCGCAACAGGTTTTGAAACGCCACGGTTTTATCTATGAAGGCACTCTCCATCAGGCCGAGTTAACCTACGATGGACATTTATACGACCACCAATGTTACTATCTGGCTAAGCCGTGAATTGCGAAAAATCAGTATATAAAATAAAAAAATAAGATTTACATTAAAATAGTCTTTTTTTAAGATGAACAGAATCTGCTATTCGGACATAAAACGAGTTAATTCTCACATTTTTATTTATTTGTGCAAGAATTAAAAATATTCATGTACATTTGCAAAATGAGTTATTCTTCAGCTATGAAAAAACGCTATCAGCTACTGAAAAGAGTTTCGATTATTCTGATCTTCTTTGTCCTATTTACAAAGATGCATGCGGTAAGCTCCCAGTACGCTGAATCCCAAGATATTCAGAAAACAGAAACCAATGTTGAAGTTGAAGAACATCCACAAGATTATATTGTAATCAAGATACCTTTCCAAGCCAAGTACAAGTCTCTTTTTATTTGTATCATTGTTCTGGCTCTCTCTTCCATTTGTTTTTTCATCATCTATCCGCTACTTCTCTATGTCAGAGAGTCTAAAAGAAAGCGCACCGCCCAAAGGGAACTAACCAGGGAAAAGGAATTATTATCGCTATCACTCGAAAAGAGCAACATCTATGCCTGGAAATACATAGAGAAAACAAATGCTTTCATCTGTGATAAAGAATTCTTTGAGCATCTGGATATGCCTTTTCGTGCTTTCACCCTACAAGAAATGGCCGAAGCGATACATCCGGAAGACAGAGTAGATGCGTTGAATACGTTTTATCATGTGAAAAACCAACCGGATTCCAAAACGCACACCCAATGCCGGTGCAACTTTAATGGTAAAGGGTATATCTGGTATGAACTCCGTTATGTCAATCCCACGGAGGCAATGGCGGAAACGGCCTCCATTATAGGCTTAATCACCAATGTGCAACACTTCAAGGACAAAGAAGAGGAACTCATGAGAGCAAAAGACCTGGCGATAGAGGCAGAACTGAAACAATCTTTCCTCGCCAATATGAGCCATGAAATACGTACTCCACTGAATGCAATTGTGGGGTTCTCCAACTTACTTGTCAGCGAAGACGACCTCCCCGATGAAGAGAAAGCTGACTTCATCAATACGATCAACACGAATTGTGAATTGCTTCTGAAACTCATCAATGATATACTGGAACTCTCCCGTATCGAATCGGGCAACATGACTTTCTCCTATTCAACGTGTAATCTGAATAATTGGGTGGATAGTATGTATTTGACACATTCCTTATTGATACCCAAGGAAATAGAGTTCATCAAAGAAGTGCCCGATGCCGCATTCTTCATCAATACGGACGTGAACCGCCTCAGCCAGATAATGACTAACTTCCTGAATAATGCCACTAAGTTTACCAAATCAGGATACATCAAACTGGGCTATGAAATTGATTTTTCAACATACGAAGTCTCCATTTACGTAGAAGATACCGGCAAAGGCATTCCGAAAGAAGAGCAACGAATGATATTCGAACGCTTCTACAAACAAGATGAATTTGTTCAAGGCACAGGTCTGGGACTTTCCATCAGCATGGTAATTGCGGAAAAACTCGGTGGGAAGATTAGTGTGGCCTCAGAGATTGGAAAAGGAAGCCGGTTCACTTTCCTCCTACCCTACCATAATGAAAGCGAGGAATTCTTTTCTGCCGGATAACTTCACAGATACCCAAAGAATGTAGTATCTTTGCACCATTATGTTGCACCGTTTTACTACTTCAATCAGCGATATTCCACTTCCGGAAAGGTTTACTTATCCTTTCTGTTATACTCCTCATCCATTGTGTGTAATGGCGGCGGAAGAGGTACAAAACTACCTCAGCAAGCAAAGCGACTGGCAAGAGGAATTAAGCCAGGGGAAAATGTTCGGAGTGCTGATAGTGCAAACCGAAGATGGAAGCATAGGTTATTTAACCGCCTTTTCGGGCATATTAGCCGGGAAGAATATACATCCGTATTTTGTACCTCCTGTGTACGATTTATTGCAACCTCAAGGCTTCTTCAAAATAGAAGAAGAAAACATATCCACTATCAACCGTCGTATCTGCCGGTTGGAAGAGGATAAGAAATATATTGACCTATTATCAGATCTTACCCAGACCACCCAATCTGCACAAGATGCATTGTCAATTGCCAAAACACAATTGAAAGAAGCAAAAGAAAAAAGAGAATTACTCAGAAAAACAGGTCAGCTTGATGCAAAGGAAGAAGCTGATCTGATACGAGAGAGCCAGTTCCAGAAGGCAGAATATAAACGGTTGGAACGCTCCTGGAAAGATAAGATAGCCTCCTTGCAAGTAGAAGCAGGTAATTGGGAAAAACAAATACAGGAGCTGAAAGCAGAACGTAAAGTCCGCTCTGCCGCCTTGCAACAACAACTATTCGAACAATTCAGAATGTTGAACTACCGGGGAGAAGTGATAACTTTATGCGACATATTCGAGCAAACCGTACATAAGACTCCTCCCGCCGGTGCAGGTGAATGTGCCGCTCCTAAATTGTTACAACAAGCCTATCTGCATCATTGGAAACCGATAGCCATGGCCGAATTCTGGTGGGGTAATTCTCCCAAAAACGAAGTACGGCATCACGGTTATTACTATCCAGCCTGTAAGGGTAAATGCGAACCAATTCTCCGGCACATGTTACAGGGATTGGAGGTAGAAGCAAATCCCATGCAACAGGAGGCGGAACGAGGTAATGAAAAATTAAATATAGTTTATGAAGACCAATGGCTATTGATTATTAATAAGCCTGCCGGAATGCTTTCAGTACCCGGAAAAGAAAGACAAACATCCATATACGACCTGGCAAGAGAAGCTTATCCGGAAGCAGAGGGTCCCATGATCGTACATAGGTTGGATATGGCTACATCGGGACTTTTAATCATTGCCAAAGATAAGAAGACGCACCAACACTTACAGGCACAATTCAAGAATCGTAGTATCCGGAAGAAGTACATAGCCTTGCTCGATGGCATCGTCCCGGAAGATGAAGGCACTATTGAACTACCGCTTTGCCCCAATCCATTGGACCGCCCCCGACAAATGGTAAACACACAATATGGCAAGCCTGCCATCACTTATTATCAGGTTCTCGAACGTACAGATAAATATACACGTATAGCCTTTTATCCCCATACGGGACGTACTCACCAACTTCGCGTACATGCGGCACATCCGTCAGGACTGCATTGCCCCATCATAGGCGACGAGCTTTATGGAAAGAAAGACAAAAGGCTCTATCTGCACGCTGAATCCATAGAGTTCACCCATCCCGTCAACGGGCAGTCCATATGTATTACGGAAAAAGCAGACTTCTGATTATTGCTTTTTCCAAAAGTTCGGATAGAACAAAAGCAACACACTAAACAATTCCAGACGACCGATCAGCATCAAAAAGGAAAGCACCCATTTAGCAGCATCGGGCAATGCATTCCATGAATAAGCCGGGCCAAAAGCCCCAAGTCCCGGCCCCACATTACCTATACTGGATATAACTGTACTGACGGACTCCGTAAAACCTACTCCCAGAAACAATAGGATAGTCCATCCTGTCAGGATTATAATGAAATAGAAAACAATAAAAATCACTACAGTAGAAACGATAGAAGAAGAAACCGTACGTTGGTTCACACGTACCGGAAGCACGGCATTAGGATGTAGTAAATGCTTGAATTCGTTACGGATGGCCCGTGCCACGATGAGTAGTCTCATGTTCTTGATACCTCCACTCGTAGAACCTGTACATCCACCGGACAACATGGCAATGAATAGCAATAACCAGGTGAAAGGAGGCCATAAGTTATAATCGTCCGTAGCAAAACCACAAGAAGTATGTACGGTAGTAACCTGGAAAAGAGATTTCCTGAATGCCAACTCCCAATCATAATGATTATGAAAGACAAGAGCTATCGTTATCATTCCGGTCAGAATAGCTACTGAACCTAAAAACCAACGCACTTCCTCATCCTTAAATATTTTCCCTACCTTCCCTTTCAGACACATCAGGAACAGGGCAAAATTCATACTTGAAAGTAACATGAATACAGACACCACATATTCTATAAAAGGCGAGTTCCAATAAGAAATACTTGCTTGTTTTGTAGAATAACCGCCTGTAGCCGTAGTAGTGAATGAGTGGCAAATGGCATCAAATAGATTCATGCCACCGAACATCAACAAAATAGTTTCAAGTAAGGTCAGAATTAAATACACCGCCCACAACCATTTAGCCATCACATTGATTTTAGGATGGGTACGGTTATGAATAACCCCTGTAGACTCGGCAGAGAAAAGCTGGACGCCCCCACTTGTGAATATGGGTAGAATGGCAATCGTAAAGAATACAATACCCAGACCACCAATCCATTGTGTAAGGCTTCGCCAAAACAGCATACCATGAGACAAAGATTCAATATCGTCCAAAATGGTGGCTCCGGTAGTGGTAAAGCCCGACATCGTCTCAAAAAAGGCATTTGCAATTGTATCTACACTACCACTCAGATAAAAAGGAAGCATACCGAAGATCGTAAAAAACAACCAAGAAAGGCTCACGACGCAATATCCGTCCCTCCGATTCATCTTATTTTCCGCACCGCGCCCATAAAGTAAAAGGAGAATTCCCGCCACAACATTGACGCCGCAGGTATAAAGGAAATAGATATAATCATTTTCTCCATAACAGAATGATATTCCACCGCATAGTAGTAGCATCCCCATTTCAATGAGAAGTAAAACGCCCAGTACACGACCTATCATTTTACTATTAATACACCCATTCATATTCCATTCGTAAAAGTCTAAATGCTCCATATCCAACCAATACCATGCCAAAATGAAAGGAATATCTATAATAGATTAATCTACAATTATATATATTATCCGGCATACAAGATTCCCAAACTACGTACCTTTCCATTTTGAAAGGGTGCCTACCAAAATGAGAAAGAATCAAAAAGCCTATATAAACCAACAAATAACTTAGGAAATGGGCTTATCCGCATAAGCAGCATGTAGATTTTAATCCCTATTTTTGCAAACGGATAAATCGATCCGATCAAGACACTATTAACTCAATTAATGATAAAGACCATGAAATTCGTAACTTTAATATGTAGTTTGCTTTTCTGCCTGCCATCTTTTGGACAAGAGAAATTTCCCGATGGTACCCTTATTCCCGACTGGTTCAGACAGAACGAAATTGTAAATATCGAAACCCTTGGCGGTAAATATAAGATTACTGATCATGGTGTGGTGAATGACAGCACCTTACTTCAAACAGAGAAAATTCAGGCGGTTATCGACCAGGCATCATCCAAAGGTGGCGGTGTGATCATCATCCCGAAAGGTACCTATCTGAGCGGTGCACTCTTTTTCAAGCCTAAAACACACCTTTATCTGGAAGAAGGAGCTGTTTTGAAAGGTAGCGATGATATCAGCAACTTCCCTATAATCTACACCCGCATCGAGGGGCAATCACTTAAATACTTTGCCGCACTGGTGAATGCCGACAAAGTAGATGGTTTCACCATTTCCGGTAAGGGAACCATCAATGGCAACGGACTACGCTATTGGAAATCTTTCTGGTTGCGCCGCACCGTTATTCCGAAATGCACGAATATGGATGAGTTGCGTCCGCGCTTGGTACACATTTCCAATAGCAATGATGTACAGCTTTCCGGTGTACGCCTCATCAACTCTCCTTTCTGGACGACACACATTTACAAATGTAACAATGTGAAGTTATTAGGTCTATATATTTTCTCTCCGGCTGCTCCTGTTAAGGCACCCAGCACGGATGCCATAGATATTGATGTATGCAACAATGTGTTGGTTAAGAACTGCTATCTTTCTGTAAACGATGATGCTATTGCTCTTAAAGGTGGAAAAGGCCCCTGGGCTGATAAGGATTCTAACAACGGAAGTAACACTAATATTATTATAGAAGATTGTACGTACGGTTTCTGCCATAGTGCACTGACTTGCGGTAGCGAGTCTATCCATAACCGCAATATTATTCTCCGTCGTTGTACCATCAATCAGGCAAGCCGTCTGTTGTGGTTGAAGATGCGTGCCGATACTCCCCAAAATTATGAATATATCCTTGTGGAGGATATTAAAGGAAATGCCAAAAGCTTCCTATACATCAAACCATGGACTCAGTTCTTTGATCTGAAAGACCGTAAAGATATTCCGATGTCTTACTCGGACCATGTAACAATGCGTAATATAGACTTTGAATGTGACGTATTTTTCAACGTAAGTGCATCCGAGCAGTACAAACTGACGAATTTCAAATTTGAGAATCTGAATATTAAAGCGAAAGATGGTGAGTATGACAAGTCAATTATCCCGTCATCTGAATGGAATAATGTGAAGGTAAATCAATAAAAGGATACGCGGACGACGCGGACTAAACAGACGAACACGGACTTCTTATTATGAATTAAGAAAATCCGTGTTCGTCTGTTTAGTCCGCGTCGTCCGCATATCTATTCTTCAAAGCTACGTAGCAACTTTATCTCGTCCGCCCATAAACTCTCATCCGGCGTTTCAAGAATAACAGGCATATCATTAAACCGTTCATCTTTCATAAAACGCTTAAAGAAGTCTATGCCTAACAAGCCTTTCCCTATACTGTCATGGCGGTCTACATGGCTACCCAGTTCTTTTTTAGTATCATTCAGGTGGATACCCCGCAAATAGTTAAAACCAACGACTTCATCAAACTCCTGAAACACTTTATCATATTCCTTTACGATATCGTATCCTGCCGAGTAAGTATGACAAGTATCCAAGCATACACCTACACGGGATTTATCATCCACACGATCAATGATATGCTTTAGTTGCCAAAACTCATTACCAACATTACTTCCTTGTCCGGCTGTATTCTCAATAACAGCAGTCACTCCTTTCGTTTTACTTAATGTGATATTGATAGATTCTGCCACCTTATCCAGACATTCCTCTATTGAAATTTTATTCAGATGACTGCCCGGATGGAAATTCAGAAGCTTCAGACCTAATTGCTCACAACGTTGCATTTCATCCAGAAATGCGGCACGGCTTTTCTCCAGTCCTTCTTCTTCAGGATGTCCCAGATTGATTAAATAGCTATCATGAGGCAGGATATAACGGGCATCAAAAGAGTATTTCTCACAATTGTCTTTAAATCCGCGAATACTTTCTTCGGTCAGAGGTTTGGCCACCCATTGCCGTTGGTTCTTTGTAAACAAAGCAAATGCATTCGCACCTATCTCATGCGCATTAACAGGAGCTATCTCAACTCCCCCACTCGCACTTACGTGCGCTCCTATATATTTCTTCATATTCTGTTTTTCTTTAGTGAATGATTAAAAACGGAAGCAAGATAGAGAAAAATCCGAAGGCAGCAAAGAAGAAAATGCTTACCTTTACAAATTCGTATTTAAAAAGAATAAAAAATGAACGACAAAGGAAATATTATCATCTACCAGACTAAGGATGGACAAACTTTGATAGATGTGAGACTGGAAAATGAAACGGTATGGATTAATCGCCAACAAATGGCTGAACTGTTTGACCGTGATGTAAAAACTATTGGCAAGCATATCACTAATGCACTAAAGGAAGAACTAAAAGAAATTCCAGTTGTCGCAAAATTTGCGACAACTGCTACCGATGGAAAAACTTATCAGGTAGAATATTACAATCTCGAAATGATAACTTCTATTGGCTACCGCGTAAAATCACAACAAGGTATCCAGTTTCGTATTTGGGCTAATAAAGTTCTGAAAGAATACCTAATCAAAGGTTATGTTATTAATGAACAGGCTAAAGCACAACAATTAGCTGATTTGAAGAATACCGTAAGATTACTATCCAATGTAATCGAACACAAAGAATTAACCTTGAATGAAGCCAATGGGTTATTACATGTTATTACCGATTACACATACGGCTTAGATACTTTGGATAAGTATGACTATCAGAGATTAGAAGTAGAAGCAACTACACGAACCACCTCTTTCCGGGCTACATACGAAGAGGCAATGGTGGCAATACACATTCTGCAAAAGAAATTTGGAAGTAGTGGCTTATTCGGAAATGAAAAGGACCAATCATTTCATAGCTCCATCAATACTATCTATCAGACATTTGATGGAAAAGAACTTTATCCCAGCATTGAAGAAAAAGCGGCCATGCTTTTCTATTTAGTTGTAAAAAACCATTCATTTAGCGATGGAAACAAACGTATTGCTGCTTTTCTCTTCCTATGGTTTCTCGAGAAAAACAGAATTTTATATAAACCTGATGGTTCCCGGTTAATAAGCAACAACACATTAGTCGCCCTTACATTAATGATTGCAGAAAGCAGAACAGAAGAAAAAGATATAATGGTAAAGGTCGTGATAAACCTTATCAATCAGAATAATTAAGTGAATAAACTTTGAGCAGTCATATATAGATAATATATGGCTGCCCAAAGTTTTAAGGAGCTTCTATAATGTACAAGTCCCCTCCCCCGCATAATCCTTTCCCGTCTTTCCATTATATTCAGGATGCCTTTCCAGCCACTTCACGGCATAGGAACAGGTTGCCACAGGCACCAGTTCATTAGCCAATGCATAATCATAAGCTGCTTTTACTAAAGCAGAGGCAATTCCCCTACCACCTATTTCACCGGGTACAATCGTGTGGCGCACATCCAAAGCACCGTCAGCTACATGATACATCAGGCGGGCAGTCTCTCCATCGACTACGGTCTGAAAAACTTTTTTCTCCGGAAAATGTTCTATATTCATAATCTGTTTCATTTATTGGGTTAATATACAATTTTAATAATAAGCCTCTCTTATATTTAATAACAGATTTCAGTAACTTTGTATCGAACAATTCTAAAAAAAATCTTATGGACAATCATCTTCTCTCACATGCCATCGCTATTGCCACCGAAGCTCACAAAGGACAAAAAGACAAATACGGACAGGAATATCTGCATCATCCCATCCGCGTAATGAATATGGGACGGAATCTGAAAGAAAGGATTGTCGGTATTCTACACGACGTTGTAGAAGATACGGAATGGACATTCGAAGACTTGGAAAAGGAAGGATTCTCTACCGAAATCATTGAAGCCGTGCGGTGTGTCACAAAGACCTCTGATGAGGAAGATTACGAAGAATACGTCGAAAGATGTGCCTCCAATCCCATAGCCGTTGCCGTTAAGATTCATGACCTGACGGATAATATGGATGTGCGCCGCATGCCCTGCATTGGAGAAAAAGAAGTCACCAGACTCAGGAAATATCTGAAAGCCTACCATCGCCTGATGCCCCTGTATATGAATCATTGATCATTATGCATGTTTCTTTTTCATGAAATTACTACCTTTGCGGCATGAAATTGGAACTAAAAGAAAATCAAGGAGTACCCTCGTCCCTGCTTTGGACGCTGGCCATCATCTCAGGCGTAACGGTAGCCAACATATACTACAACCAACCACTACTGAACCGTATCAGCCGTGACCTGAACATCAGTGAGTTCACCGCCAATCTGATAGCCATGTGCTCGCAGATTGGATATGCCATCGGACTATTGTTCATCATTCCACTGGGCGATTTATACCGCAGAAGAAATATTATCCTCGTAAATATTTCCATTCTGGTAGTCTCACTGCTCACCATTGCTTTAGCTCCCAATATCCACCTGATACTGTTCGCTTCTCTGCTGACGGGTGCCTGTTCGGTTATACCCCAGATATTCATGCCCCTTGCGGCACAATATTCCACTCCCGAAACCAAAGGAAAGAATGTAGGTATTATCCTTTCGGGACTACTGACGGGTATTCTTGCTTCGCGTGTAGTAAGCGGCATTGTAGGCGAATACATGGGCTGGCGGTTTATCTACTTCATTGCCGCGGGATTGATGGTCGTTTGTTTGCTTATTATAATAAGGATACTCCCGGACCTTCCTTCCAATTATCAGGGAAGTTATGCCGGACTGATGAAATCCTTGTTTTCCATCGTCAAGAAGTATCCCCAACTCCGCATAGCTTCGTTGCGTGCAGGTTTCTCGTTCGGATCGTTCCTTGCCATGTGGAGTTGTCTGGCTTTCAAGATGGAGCAGGCGCCTTTCTTTGCGGGAAACAATATCATAGGAATGTTGGGTCTTTGCGGCATAGCCGGGGCACTGACCGCTTCTTCCATCGGAAGATTCATCAATACGGTCGGGGTGAAACGACTTACTTATATAGGATGTTCGCTGATAATCAGCGCATGGATAGTGCTCTATGCGGGACAATATAGTTATGCAGGTATCATAGCCGGTATTCTGTTGATAGATATAGGGATGCAATGCATCCAGCTCAGTAATCAGACAAGTGCGTTTGCCCTTTGTCCGCAAGCATCCAATCGTATCAATACTATTTTCATGACTACCTATTTCATTGGCGGTTCCACCGGAACTTTCCTTGCCGGAACCTTCTGGCAATGGTTCGGCTGGACGGGAGTGGTGGGAACAGGTATCTTGCTGACAAGTTGTTCACTGCTCATCAATATATTCGCTAAGAAATAACCTCCTTCAGTATTTCCCAACCGGATGTCTTCATATCTACGCATCCGTTCTTCTTAAAGACGGTACCCTCTTTTTCCAGCAACTCCCGTTGTTCGGGCCAGAAAGGAGCCAGTCGTCCCTGACTATTCACTACCCGGTGGCAAGGCAGATTTTGTCCCTCAGGTGCGTTATGCATGGCCTGCCCCACCATACGTGAACACTGGGGCTTACCTATAAGATAAGCAATCTGTCCATACGTCAGCACCCGTCCCGGAGGGATAGAGGCGACAACACTATATACTTCTTCTCCAAAGGATGTTTTATCCATAACCTATATTACTTTGCAATACAATACTTATCAGTCGGAAACAGGATGCCTATAATGAAGATTTTCTCAACATAAAGAGAAAGTATTCTCAATACGATGAGAATAAATACTCATCATGGTGAGACAAGATTCTCAATATAGTGAGAATAACTGAGAATCATAATCTACTGATATTGAGCACATAGTCTTCTTACATAGGTTGACTACTTTTAATCTCATCCCCCAATGAATTGACTTGGAAAACTCGCTCTCCCTAAAAAGCATAGACCATTATCGGGCAACCATAAATTCCCGTACGAAAGAACAGAAATTAATTATAAGTAGCAAATTTCGGAATAATGTTTTTCAACTTGGTAGCAAAATTTGTCTTTCTCATACCAATTGCCTACCTTTGAGGTGATTCAAGAACAATTAAATCTACACGAATGATAAACATCGTCCCTATTTTAAAGAACAAAAAGGAGTTCCTCGAACTACTGCTACTTGCCGACGAACAAGAATCCATGATAGATCTCTACCTGGAACGGGGAGAAATGTATGCTCTCTACGACGGCGACTTAAAGGCAGCGTGTGTGATAACAGATGAAGGAAACGGAGTCTATGAAATCAAGAACATCGCCACTTATCCCCACTACCAACGAAAAGGATATGGAAAACGGCTAATAGAATTTCTATTGGAGCACTACAAAGATCGTTATCATACGCTATTGGTAGGTACAGCAGAAGATACATACACAGAGGATTTCTACAAACAATGCGGATTTACCTACTCGCACCGCATACCCAACTTTTTTACTGACAACTACGATCATCCCATGTATGAAGATGGAAAGCTTCTGAAAGATATGGTTTATCTCAAAATTAGCAAGAATGGATAATTCTTCTTCCGCTGGTTTCGCCTACCTTTGTGCCAAAACCTGACAGATGAAGGAAGAAACGACATACGGACATCAGGAATTAATCAACCAGGCTATTGATTATATTCATACCCATTTGCACCAGACATTATCTTCGGAAATGCTGGCAATGGAGATGAACATGTCCGTATATCACTTTCACCGGCTTTTCAAGTCATATCTGCAAGAGACTATCTCGGCCTATATCACCCGCCAAAGGATGGAAAGGGCTGTGATGTACCTGCAAACACGTGATCTATCCCTTCAGGAACTATCCGAAAAGGTAGGATACGACACACCGCAATCTTTCTCCAAAGCATTCAAACGATATTTCGGTTTCTCACCGATAGCATTCAGAAATACATTGCCGCTCGTCACTACAGAAACAACTATGGCAGAGGATATTTCTTCAATCGGATTGCAAGAACCGGAAGTACTGCTCCTACCTACCATGCATGTGGCATACATCCGTATTATCGGTCCGTATGGAGAAGAGGAAAGTTACGAACGCGGTTGGGGAAGTCTTTGCGATTTCCTGAAAGAACATACATTACAATCGTCCGCTACCCGCTGGTTCGGCATCAGTTTCGATGATCCCACGGTTACGCAAAAGAAGCGATGCCGTTTCTATGCCTGCGCTTCCGTATCACAAAAGATAAAACCGTCGGGAGTCATCGGTACTTTAACGATAGAGAATGGACCGTATGTAGTTTATACCTATCGGGGAAGTTATAAAGGATTGCTTCGAGCTTACACTTATATTTATTCAAAAGAGAAAGAAAGATTGCGAAATGCGCTTTCTTTTGAAGAATACGTTAGGTGGTCGAAAGATCCGTCGGAACAAATCACTAAAATCTATATACCCATTTGTCTAAATCAATAAAAGTATGGCATTCATCACACTGACCCCTGAGAACGTAATGAGCGAACACCTATGTTGCGCCATTGCAGACAAAAAACACCAGACCGGCGTAAACGATAAACGCAACTGGCTGGCAGAGCGTATCAAAGAAGGACACGTCTTCCGCAAACTGGATGCGCAGGGAAAGGTGTTCATTGAGTATGCCCCGTTGGAAAAAGCTTGGGTTCCCGTAACTGGTGATAATTATTTCTATATTTATTGCCTGTGGGTATCCGGCAGTTACAAAGGAAAAGGATACGGAAAGGAATTGTTGCAATCGTGCATCGACGATGCAAAAGCGCAAGGAAAATCCGGCATCTGCCTCCTTTCTTCCAAAAAGAAGAAACCTTTCTTATCAGAAAAGAAGTTCATGTTGAAATATGGCTTCAAAGTAGTGGATACTATCAATGACGAATATGAATTATTAGCTCTTTCCTTTGACGGTACCCAACCGCAATTCACATCAAACGTGCGGAAACAGAGCATTGAGGGCAAAGAACTGACCATCTATTACGGTGTGCAATGTCCCTATATTCCCAATTGTATCGAACAGATATACAATTATTGCGAGAACAACCAAATACCTCTCCGGTTGGTAGAGATAGATACTTTGGAGAAAGCTAAACAACTGCCTTGCATCTTTAATAATTGGGCTGTATTCTATAATGGAAAGTTCGAAACTGTACACCTGTTGAATGAAGGTTTACTGAAAAAATTGTTGCAATTAAAATAAGAATGTATATTTGTACAAACTCTAATTCAAAAAGATTATGGAAATGAAATTTTGCCAAAGTTGCGGAATGCCGCTCACATCCGATGAAGTATGCGGAACAAATGCTGACGGTAGCCTCAGCGCAGATTATTGCACTTACTGCTATCAGCAAGGTAAATTCGCGCAAGACTGCACCATGGATGAAATGATAGAACATTGTGCCCAGTTTGTAGAAGAATTCAATAAAGACTCGGAGCAGAAAGTTACTAAAGAAGAAGCTATTGCGATGATGAAGCAAGAGTTTCCGAAGTTGAAACGCTGGCAAAAAAACTGATATAACCATCTTTTGCTATACAGGTATTATCCGTTATGAAAGAACTAATAAGCATGTCCAACGAAGAGTTATGGGAACTCTTCCCCATCATCCTGACCGAATATCAGAAAGATTGGGAAAGATTATACAAACTGGAAGAACAGCAACTCCGTGCCATTGTCGGAAAAGACATTGTCTGTATCCAGCATATAGGAAGCACGGCAGTTAAAGATTTGATTGCTAAACCCACAATAGACATTTTATTAGAGATCGACGGAAAAACTAACATCGAAGAATTAATCGTAAAGATTCAAAGTACAGGTTATATCTATACACATCAACCGGAGACCCCTGCACCTCACATGATGTTCATGAAAGGATATACCCCTCAGGGATTCAGGGGGCAAGCCTATCATCTACATGTGCGCTATGCAGGTGACTGGGATGAGCCGATCTTTTGCCACTATCTTCAATCTCATCCGGTTCTTGCTCATGAGTATGGAGAGTTAAAACTGAAATTAAAACAGGTTTATGAGCATGACAGAGATGCTTATACAAAAGGAAAAACTGAGTTTATCAGACAGGTTATCCGACTAGCCCGAGAAAAATAATATGTCCCGCATCGAACAGGAAAAACAAACCGTGGAACAAATGATCCGCCTCTACTGCCGGAAGAAAGAGGGGAACGAAACTTTGTGCCCGCAATGCAGGGAAGTGTTGGAATATGCACATGCACGGTTGTCACGTTGTCCATTCGGAGAAAAGAAAGGTACTTGCCGACTCTGTACCATACATTGTTACAAACCGGAGATGCGGGAACGGATGAGAGAAATCATGAGATGGGCAGGGCCAAGAATGTTGTTGTATCATCCGGTAGCGGCTATCCGGCATTTGTGGCAGGAGTATATTAGGAAGCAATAAAGAATACATCACAAATTACACTATTCACAGATTTAATAATGAAGCTTCAGTAAAGCTCTTCTTCTTAATCTGTGAATATCCGTGTAATTTATAATGAAAGAATTTTAATTGAAATAATACAAGAACACTGCAATACCTTCGAGCGCCTTCTTCGGTTGGTCTTTTATCTCAATCGTAAATTTAATCTCAGCCTTTGCCACACCGCGCAAGTTTGTCAATGAGTGCAGTTTCGCAACCAAACGAATACTTTGTCCCGACAATACCGCCTGACCGAACTTCATCTGATCCATACCATAATTAACCATCATCTTCAGGTTGTTCACCTCAATAATTTGGTTCCACAAATACGGCAACATAGACAAAGTGAGATAACCATGCGCAATAGTAGTCTTGAAATGACTCTCTGTTTTAGCACGTTCCGTATCTACATGTATCCACTGATGATCCAACGTAGCATCAGCAAACAGATTGATACGTTCCTGCGAAAGTTCCACATAATCGGAAACACCAATTTGCTGACCTACCAGCTTTTCAAAATCCTCATACGAGTTGATAATTACTTTTTCCATTATTCTCTTTTTATATTTAATAGTTTCTACGGTTGATAATCCCAACCATAATCATTATGATAAATCATTAGTTTACTCATGCCTCCGTCAATCGTAATATTCTCCCCGTTGATAAAGGAGTTCCGTTCGTCACAAAGGAAAAGAACTGCACGGGCTATATCGGCCGGTTCTCCTACCCTTTGCGAGGGATGCTGCATGATATCTCCTTCCGTATATGACGGCACATAATCCTCCTCATGATAGTTTCCCGTATCAATCCAACCGGGAGCGATAGAATTCACGCGGGCAATTCCCGAAAGACTGACCGCAAGTGCATGAGTCAGAGCCGTTATTCCACCTTTGGCTGCCGTATAACTTTCCGTATTGGCCTGCGACTGAAAAGCACGGGTAGAAGAAATATTCACAATAGCACCTGCACCACTGAAATAGTCTTTAAACGACAAAGCCAGGAAATAAGGAGCTGCTACTCCCACACGTTGCACATACAGGAAGTCTTCATACGAACAATTGCTCAATATTCCTCCATTTGTCAGGCAAGCATTATTTATCAGACAGTCAATCTGATCTTCTATGGATAAGACAAAGTCTACAAAATCCTTCAGCGTCTGTTCCTCGGCAATATCTCCGACAAAGCCTGTAACCGAAAGCCCTCTTTCCGACATCTTTCCTTCCGCCAGTTTCACCGCCTCGGGTGTCTTATCAATGAAATACACCGTATATCCCGATTCTGCAAACATCTCGACAATGCAACGACCGATACCGGCGGCTCCACCTGTTACTACACATACTCTATTCATACGCTCTTTATTTTAAGTATGATGAACAAAACCCCGATAACGAAGGTTATTATTCGATTCATGGTTGTTTACTTTTAAATCGTGAAAACAGGTAACAAATATACTCCATATTCCAGCAAGTTACAAAAAGTCAAGTGCCCTTTTTCTCATTCGGAAAGGTTTTCCTACTTTTGTAACAAACATTGTGAAACATGAAACTGAAAGATAAATTCACAGAACTGATGCATAATCAGGCTTTGAAGCGAAAACTATACGTCATCATATTCGAAGCTGATACACCTGCAGGGAAGCTATTCGACGTTACCCTGATCTGGTGCATATTGCTTAGCGTGGGACTTGTTATCCTGGAAAGCCTGCAAGGATTGCCGGTATGGCTGAAAACTCCATTCATTGTTATGGAGTATTTACTGACCGCTTTCTTTACTTTCGAATATATCACCCGGTTGTATTGTTCGCCCAAACCTTCCAAATACGCTTTCAGTGCTTTCGGCATCATCGACTTGCTGGCTACACTGCCGCTTTATCTCACTTTCCTGTTTCCCGGAGCACGCTATCTGCTTATTATACGGGCATTCCGCCTGATACGGATATTCCGCGTTTTCAAGTTATTCAACTTCTGGATGGAAGGGCAAATGCTACTGACAGCACTACGAGACAGTAGCAAGAAAATCGCAGTTTTCTTTATGTTTGTGGTGATTCTGGTGATATCTATCGGAACACTGATGTACATGATTGAAGGAGGAAAACCCAATACACAGTTCAGCAATATTCCCAACAGCATTTATTGGGCCTGTGTCACGCTTACCACGGTAGGTTACGGAGATATAACTCCTGTCACCGCCCTAGGGAAATTCCTTTCAGGTTGTGTCATGCTGATAGGTTACACTATCATTGCAGTACCCACCGGCATCGTTTCCGTATCGCTGATGAAAAGACATGAAAAGAATGTAGCAAGAGAGTGCCCCAACTGTCACAGGCGAGGACACGAAGAAAGTGCACAGTTCTGTAAGTATTGCGGATCATCACTTGATAAAGCCCCTAAAGAATAGAAAGACTTTCATTCTAAATCATATCGGAAAATAATAACGCATAGAAATATATAAAATGGAACAAAGTTTTGTTACTCAAAGAGAATTTACCCTACGTCCTCGCGCACGTGGTTTTCACCTGATAACGGATGAAATAATACGTAACCTGCCGCGTCTGCCGCAAGCCGGAATCTTACATCTGTTCATCAAGCATACCAGCGCTGGGCTTAGCATCAATGAAAATGCTGATCCGGATGTCCAGACTGACATGGAAGCCATCTTCAACCACCTGGTGAAAGAACGGGAACCTTACTACATGCATACTTGTGAAGGAGATGATGACATGCCCGCCCATGCCAAATCGACCCTGACAGGTAATAGTCTCAGCATACCTATCACTGACGGTAGACTGAATATGGGTATCTGGCAAGGTATATACCTCTGTGAATTCCGCAATCGTGGCGGTGGAAGAAAAATAGTAGCAACCGTCATCGGACAATAGAATATATGAAAATGAACAATCTTCCTACAAATATCTTCGTCGCCACGGAGAAAGATTATCCCGAACTCTCTGAGCTTTGGGAAGCATCCGTACGCAGTACACATCACTTTCTGAGTGAAGAAGATATTCAATACTACAAACCTCTGGTACAGAACGTTTATTTCCCCGCAGTGCAACTCCATATTATAAAGAATAAAGACAACCACATCAGTGGCTTTCTAGGACTAAGCGACGATTTAATAGAAATGCTGTTTATCCACCCCGACGAACAGGGAAAAGGATATGGCAAGACATTATTAGAGTTTGCCGTAAACGAACGAGGCTTCCGCAAAGTGGATGTCAACGAACAAAACGAACAGGCTTTCCGCTTCTACCGTAACAGGGGCTTTGAAGTAATAAGTCGGGATGAAACAGACGCGCAAGGCAAGCCCTTTCCCATCCTGCACATGCAATTAACAAACTACTAATACAGTAACTATGAAACGAGCCATTATTATAGGAGCCACCTCCGGCATAGGAGAAGAAGTTGCCAAACTGCTAATTCAGCAAGGTTGGCACATCGGTATTGCCGGAAGACGGGAAGAAGCATTGGAGAAACTGCAAGCCACCGCCCCCGGGCAAATCGAAATTCAACGTCTGGACGTAACAGATGCGAATGCCCCCACCCTGCTGGAAACACTCATCCGGAAGTTAGGTGGCATGGATTTATTCTTCCTCAGCTCCGGCATAGGTAGCCAGAACCCGGACCTGAAGCCGGAAATAGAACTAAATACCGCCCGTACCAACGTAGAAGGATTCACCCGCATGGTGACCGCCGCCTTCAATCACTTCAAAACCCAAGGAGGTGGGCACATCGCTGTCATCAGTTCCATTGCAGGCACCAAAGGATTGGGCATCGCCCCGGCCTATTCCGCAACGAAACGCTTCCAGAATACTTACATCGAAGCCTTGGCACAACTCTCCCGGATGCAACACTTGAATATCCATTTCACAGACATACGCCCGGGTTTCGTCGCTACCGACTTACTAAAAAGTGGTAAGTTCCCTATGTTGATGCAAGCCAATCAGGTAGCGAAGAGTATCATCCGTGCCTTGAACCGGAAAAAACGGGTCATTGTGATCGACGGCAGATACCGTGTAGTTGTCTTTTTCTGGCGAATGATCCCCCGGTGGTTATGGGAAAGATTACCTATAAAGAACTAAGATTCGTTGTAAAGACACCATAGTTCTTGCCTCATTCCCGTAAATATTGTATATTCGACCTCGAACCAAACAAACTTTTGAAAATGAAAAAAAGCTCAATACATATCCTGATAGTTACCTCAGTTGCTCTATGCGCCGGTGCCACACTTCCATTTCTGTTTGGGCACAGCACGATAGACCCTGAACAGCAATCCGTTAAATCCGAAGTTCCCTATTGTGTCACCTCCCCTTCCGTACCGGATAAAATAACCTTTGCCGGACAGGAAATTGACCTGACGCGTTACGATCATCGTGAACGTATGGATCGCGAACAAATGTCGTTCACCTATATGCATTCCACCACCATGCTCACCATCAAGCGTGCGAACCGCTTCTTTCCCATCATAGAACCTATATTGAAGGAAAACGGTGTACCCGACGATTTCAAATATCTCGCCGTAATAGAGAGTAACCTCAATACCCTTGCCCGTAGTCCGGCAGGAGCAGCCGGAATGTGGCAGTTCATGCAAACTACCGGACGCGAATTCGGTCTTGAAGTAAACCCCAATATTGACGAACGTTATCACGTGGAGAAAGCCACCCGTGCCGCATGCCAGTATCTGAAAGATGCCTACCAAAGATATGGTAACTGGCTCTGCGTAGCCGCTGCCTACAATGGCGGACAAGGCCGCATCTCCTCCGAACTGAAAAAACAGCTCGTAGATCAAGCCGTAGACCTTTGGCTTGTAGAAGAGACTTCCCGTTATATGTTCCGCCTGCTTGCCGCTAAAGCCGTCATCAGTAATCCGCAGCGCTATGGCTTTTTACTGAAACGGGAACATCTTTACCCGGTCATCCCCCATACAGAGGTCAATGTAACAACGAGTATCGACAATCTGGCACAATTTGCCAAGAGTAAAGGTATTACCTACGCCCAACTGAAGGATGCCAACCCATGGCTACGCGATAGTTCTTTACAAAACAAAAGCGGACGTACATACGTTCTTAAAATACCGACACAGGCGGGAATGCACTATGATCCGAAAAAGACGGTGCCGCATAATAGGGCATGGGTTATAAATTAAGTACTTTTCTTTTGTCTTGAGACAAAAGAAAAGATACCAAAAGAAAAACTCAAGGCTGCACTTCCGGGGCTACTCCGGAGACGTAGCCGGTGCCTCTTTCTTTTTGGTATCTTTTTCTTTCGGGGCAAGCCGAAAGAAAAAGTACAGTAACTTAAAACACAGAAAGGAGCCAATATGACATTAGATTTCGATTTCGTACTCAGATTATTAGTAGCCGGCATCTTAGGTGCCATCATCGGCCTAGACAGAGAATACCGTGCCAAAGAAGCAGGATACCGTACTCACTTTTTAGTATCGTTGGGCAGTGCCCTCATCATGATTGTTTCCCAATATGGCTTTCAGGACATTATCAAAGAAAATAGCGTCTCGCTGGACCCGAGTCGTGTAGCAGCTCAGGTAGTCAGCGGTATCGGTTTTATCGGTGCCGGTACCATCATATTACAAAAACAAATTGTCAGGGGGCTGACTACTGCTGCCGGAATATGGGCTACAGCAGGCATCGGTCTGGCGGTTGGAGCCGGAATGTATGTAATAAGTATAGCCGCTACCCTGCTCACTCTGGCAGGATTGGAACTGCTCAGCATCCTGTTCAAAAGTGTAGGGATGAAAAGCTCCATGATAACATTCTCTACCGAAAATAAGGATATCCTTAAGGAAGTATCCGATCGCTTTAACTCCCGAAATTATATGTTAGTCTCCTACAAAATGGAAAGATTAGGTTCCGGAGATACAGAAAGGTATATAGTGACTATGGTTATCAAATCCAAGCGGAGTAATGACGAAGGGCACATGCTATCACTGATGCAGGAATGGCCGGATGTAACAGTAGAACAAATCGAATGATCTTGTTACTGCTTCTCTGTCATGTGTTTCCAGTAACGTACAGGCATATCTTGTTTATGCTTCCGCGGATTTAGCCGTTCTTTGATACAGATGGCTTTAAAGTATGTCTTCCAGAGTTGCTGAAAAAGTTTCTCGTCTTTATCCATCAAACTTTCGTCCAGCATACCCGTGACCAGATGTCCCTCGCGTGAACCTTCTTCAAAGGTAACCTGACGTACTTCTTTCAAATCATAATAGAAGCCATACGCCCGTTTTATGTCGTATATCAGCCAGGGCTGATCGGCAAAACGATCCTTAAAATGATCGATAGCCAGTGGCAGAGCATTCTTTTCCGGCTCTACCGCAGCAAAGAAGGTGCCGTCGGCAGCTTTCTGAAAACGGATAAACTGGAGCATACGAAGACGTTCCCAATCCACCCGCTTCCACATACGTGAGAATTCCAGCACATCCGGATCGGCAAAATTGGTTTCAATGGAACGGGGAGCATCAATCGCCTTACGAATATAGCGGAACAAAAGCATCGGAGTTTCCTGTTCCTCTGCCAGCCAACATTGGGCAAGGCAAGACAGAGCACCGGAAGAGAGTTTCTTTTGCAAACCACGCCATACTCGCTTCGCCTTTTCTTCTTCGGTGATTACCGTGAAGACTTCATCATGAAATAAGGGTAATGGCTCTCCTTCCGGAAACAATGCATCAGGAAAAACACGACGGGAATAGGCTTCAAAAACAGAAGTCAGCAAGCCCTCGAAAGTATTATCAAAAACAAATATATTCATGGAAAAGAACTCTCTTAGTCGTGGAAATCAAGTAACAATTGCCTTTCGTCCACTTTCTTCTTGTTCGGTTTCGTTATCAGCAAACTGCGCACTGCTTGCGGAGTCATTTCATTCACAGTCTTCATAGGGAGCTCATGGCAAGTAATAAAGTACTGCGCTTTCTTCATCACTATTCCTATCTTCTTCAACTCATAGAAACCTAACTTAGAAAAACGACGGGATGCCACAATCAATCTTGCCGACTTCACTCCGACACCCGGAATACGCAATAACATCTCATAATCCGCCCGATTAATATCTACCGGAAACTGCTCGGGATGGCGCAAAGCCCATGACAGTTTAGGATCAATCTCCAGGTCCAGGTCAGGATATGCATCATCCACAATCTCTTCCACCTTAAACTGATAAAAGCGCATAAGCCAATCTGCCTGATACAGGCGATTTTCACGCACCAGTGGTGGTTGCTTCAGGGCCGGCAAACGCGTATCATACGTATTCACAGAGATATAACCGGAATAATAAACACGCCTCATTGTAGGTCCTTTGTAAAGAGCAGATGAAAGAAAAAGGATATCTTTGTCCGTTTCCGCCGTAGCCCCTACAATCATTTGCGTACTCTGTCCGGCAGGGGCAAAACGTGGTGCATGGCGGTGTTTCTTCCGTTCCTCCGAACTTTCCAATACGCCTTGCTGAATATAACGCATCGGTGCATATACACTCTTATGATCTTTCTCCGGGGCAAGAAGTTTCAGGTTCTCCTCTTTCGGTATTTCTACATTGACGCTGAGGCGGTCGGCATACAATCCCGCTTCGTTCACCAGTTCACGACTGGCACCGGGGATACTTTTCAAATGAATATAGCCATTGAAACGATGCACTGTGCGCAAGTCTTTTGCCACGCGCACCAAGCGTTCCATGGTATAATCCGGACTCCGCACCACACCACTGCTCAGAAATAATCCTTCTATATAATTGCGGCGATAGAACTCCATCGTCAGATCTACCAACTCGCTGACAGAAAGCGTAGCACGCGGCAAATCATTAGAGCGACGATTGATGCAATATGCACAGTCGTAGATGCAATAGTTCGTCAACATCACTTTCAGTAGTGAAATGCAACGCCCGTCTTCAGCAAAACTATGGCAAATACCCCAGCCGCCGACAGTATTACCCAACATACCGGGTTTGTTGGAACGCACGGTACCGCTGGACGAGCATGAGACGTCATATTTGGCCGACTCCGCCAGTATTTTCAGTTTATTGAGGACGTTTTCATTCATATCCACTACACAACTTATCACTTATCACCATAGTGCCCTTTAGCCGAAATTATTGTAACTGTCACAATTTCTTCTTCAATGGTATAAATAATACGATTAAACTTATCAATTCTCCTGCTCCAATAACCGGATAGAGTACCTTTCAATGCTTCCACTTGTCCAGTTCCCACAGTAGGGTGTTCTGCTATTTCCAAAAGTAATCTTTTGATTTTAGTAATTAATGCTTTATTTCCCGATTTCTTCAATTTAGCTAAATCCTCTATAGCCTTGGCTTCAAACTCTATGATATATTTCATCTCAGAGATTATCTATAAAGCTCTTGATTTCCTCGGCTGATTTAAGCTTTATGGCAGATTTTGTCTTTCCTGCTTTATGTGCTTTCACTCGTGCTGAAATCTCAGCCATATTTTCTGCATCTTCGAAAAAGGAATCGCCACTTGGACTGGGATTTTCTAAAACTTCCACAGAAATAGAATTTGCTTTTACCACCAAGAGGTGCTCTATGAAAGCTTTCAAACTCTTACCTTGTGAAGCAGCCAAAACCGATAAGCGCTGTAATACGTCAACAGGCAAATCTATATTTTTCCTTTTTTTCTCTAATGTCATTGTCGCCATAATAACTCCTTTCTTTTTTTACAAAGATATAAAAGATATATCATATACACAATGTATATAGTTTGAAAAAGAATTAATAAAGAGATCCGCTTTATCTTGCGGCTGAACAAATTGCTTATTATTTGATGGGTATACCGAAAATATCGGGTGGCCCTATGTTTGTGCCGGATAAAACAAAAAAGACCGTTCTCATTGAGACGGTCTTTCAATTCTTTCAGTAAGCGTGCTTATTATTTAGCAGCTTCCAAAGATGCTTTGCGGAATGCTTTCATTGATTTTTCGATTTCCAAAGAAGCCTTACGTGCACGAGTACCGGCAGCTTTGTTACCATTTTCAATCTGAGCTTTTGCATCTTTCTCGAATGCTGCATACAATTCAGCAACTTTTTCAACTAATTCTTTCATAATCCTTTTCTTATTAATATTACTTCGTTAATAATGTCTGGCAAAAATACACTCTTTCTTGAAATAAATGCAGAAAAACAATATTTTTTTTGAAATAATCCGCAAAAATTGCACAAAAAAACGTCCTCTGGCGTTTTTTACCTACTTTTGCAGGCATGAAACCCCTTACAGATACGGAATACATACACTTGCTCATAGCCGAAGGCGAACACCAAAGGCAGGACTTTAAGTTTGAGATTTCCGATGCCCGTAAGATCGCAAAAACGCTCTCCGCCTTTGCCAATACGGACGGCGGGCGGTTGCTGATCGGGGTAAAAGATAACGGAAAGATTGCCGGAGTTCGCTCCGATGAGGAACAATATATGATAGAGGCGGCAGCACAAATGTACTGTCAGCCGGAAGTGAATTATACCATGCAGACCTTTCAGGCGGAAGGACGCAGCGTGCTGGTAGTGCAGATTGAAGAAAGTCTGCAAAAACCCGTATATGCCAAGGATGAAACAGGAAAACCGCTGGCTTATCTGCGCATCAAGGATGAAAATATACTCGCCACACCGGTTCATCTGCGTGTATGGCAGCAAAGTGGTAGTCCGCGGGGAGAACTAATAACTTATACAGAGCGCGAACAGTTGTTGCTTGACTTGTTGGAAGAAAATGACAGTCTATCGCTGAACAGGTATTGTAGGCTGGCACGCCTTTCCCGACGTGCAGCGGAACATTTACTTGCCAAGTTCATCCGGTTTGATATTGTAGAACCGGTATTTGAAGGGCATAAGTTTCACTTCAGACTAAAATAAATGATTATTCTTCAATCCTGACTTCTACTTTTGGGTTATGAAGAAAAAGTTATTTACAGAAAAACAAAAAACCAAAACTGTTGTTATTTTAGGGTATCTCAGTATGATACTTAGGGTACCTCAGTCCCATACTTAGGGTATCTCAGTCGTATACTTAGGGTACCTCAGTCGCAGTCTTAGAACACCTCAACACAACACAGTAATATTCAATCAGTTACAAAAGATATCTTTTGCGACCTTTATAATCAATAAATTCAGACAGAAGAACCGACAGTTTATCATTAAACAAGTAAATATTAAACAATATAGCATGAATATAATCAATTCAATCAACGATATTCTCTGGACCTATATCCTCATCGCTCTGCTTTTGGGATGTGCCTTTTGGTTCACGCTGAAAACCCGCTTCGTACAGTTCCGCATGATAGGTGAAATGGTACGTTTACTGGGTGATTCGGCAGGAACGAACGGAAAGCCGGGTGAAAAGCATATCTCTTCATTCCAGGCATTTGCCATCTCCATTGCCAGCCGTGTAGGTACGGGCAATCTGGCGGGTGTGGCCACTGCCATCGCTGTAGGCGGGCCGGGAGCAGTGTTCTGGATGTGGGTCATTGCCCTGTTTGGTGCTGCCAGTTCATTCGTAGAGTCCACATTGGCACAATTATATAAGGTAAGAGGCAAAGACTCTTTCATTGGCGGTCCCGCTTATTATATGCGAAAAGGATTGAAACAACCGTGGATGGGTACTGTGTTTGCCGTACTCATTACGATCACTTTCGGCTTCGCCTTCAACTCCGTACAAAGCAATACGCTGTGTGCAGCTTTTGAACATGCATTCGGTTTCGACCACGCCATCGTAGGAGGGGTTATTACCATAGCCACGCTGCTTATTATCTTCGGTGGTGTACAGCGCATTGCTAAAGTGAGCAGCATTATTGTCCCCGTTATGGCATTGGGATATATTGCTTTGGCACTGATCATTGTAGCTATCAATATCACTGAACTTCCTGCCGTTATCAAACTCATCGTTAGCCATGCCTTCGGCTGGCAACAGGCATTGGGTGGTGGTGTAGGTATTGCATTGATGCAAGGTATCAAGCGGGGATTGTTCAGCAATGAAGCCGGTATGGGTTCCGCTCCCAATGTGGCAGCCACCGCACACGTCACACATCCCGTAAAGCAGGGGCTGATACAGACCTTGGGCGTTTTCACCGATACATTAATTATATGTACCTGCACTGCGTTCATTATACTTTTCAGCGGTGCGCCACTGGACGGCTCTACCAATGGAGTACAACTTACGCAACAGGCGCTGACGAACGAGATTGGTTCGGCAGGAAGTATTTTTGTTGCTATTGCTTTGTTTTTCTTCGCCTTCAGCAGCATTCTGGGTAATTATTATTATGGAGAAGCCAATGTACGTTATCTTACCCGTAAGAAATGGATATTGAACATCTACCGTATTCTGGTAGGTGGTATGGTGCTATTTGGTGCACTCGCTGCACTGGATGTGGCCTGGAGTCTGGCAGATGTCACCATGGGATTGATGGCGCTCTGTAACCTGATTGCCATCAGCCTGCTCGGTAAATACGCTTTCAAACTGCTGGAAGACTACCGTGCACAGAAACGGGCGGGTATCAAAGACCCTGTTTTCACAAAAGACCGCCTCAAAGAGGTAGAAAATGACGTGGAGTGCTGGTAAGAGATTTATGATTTATAAATTATGATTTATACAATTGTTGGTGTAAATCAACTTATTTCGTACTTTTGCAATCGCAATTGCCCCGGCAATTATAAATCATAAATCATAAAACATAAATAAGATGGGTATATTTGCCAAACTATTTAAAAAGAATTCCGAGGGTACTTCCTCCAAAAACGTGGAAGATTTCGTGTCACTGACACGCGTTTATTTCCAGTCCGTGATTGCCGCTAATCTAGGCATTACGAACATTCGTTTCGTGCCGGATGTAGCCAACTTCAAACGCCTGTTCAAAATACCGACTCAGGGCGGACGACTGGGACAAGCCGAAAAGACTGCTTCACGCAAAATGCTGATGCAGGACTATGGACTGAGTGAAAACTTCTTCAAGGAAATCGACGCTTCCGTAAAGAAGCATTGCCGCACGCAGAATGATGTGCAGGCATACTTGTTTATGTATCAAGGCTTCTCACAAGACCTGATGATGTTGATGGGTAACTTGATGCAATGGAAGTTCCGCGTGCCCTCTGTTTTTAAAGGCGCACTGCGCAGTATGACCGAAAAGACCGTACATGACGTCTGCACCAAAACCGTATGGAAAAAGGACGATGTACATAAGACGGCTATGGCAGTCCGCCAATATAAAGAGCGTCTGGGATACTCCGAGCAGTGGATGACAGAATACGTGTACAACGTTGTATTACTGGCTAAAAAAGAACCCAAAAACAAAGCCACGGAAGAGAAATAAGTTTGAAATATCTATCAGGTAAAAACTGTTATCAAAAGAAAAAGTTTTCTAAAGAAATTATCAATAGAAAGGGCGAGAAATGATTTCCTCGCCTTTTTTTGTTATTTTTATGCAACTTTTTTGCTCGAAGGAGCAACAACACTTTATGCAAAGAGATTGTTGTAAGATATAGCGGACTTTATCCGCTAAGCCACAGGCTACAAGCTATCAGTGACAAACCATTGCACTGGGTAAGTTAAAAAAAACTCTGATAAGTTGATAGTTCAAAACCTATTAGTTCAAGTAATCTGATTATTCAGAAGATTTCATAATTCAGAAGATTTGAGAATTCAAATAGCTTGATTTAGGCTCAATAAGTCAGGCAGCCTGAAAGGCTATCAGAGTTATCTGTAGCTTATAATTTGTAACTCGTAGCTCGTAATTTGTAGCTCGTAGTTTATAGCTTGCAGTTCGCAGCTCGCAACTATTTCAGTATTAATCATTAAAAAACAACCGCTTATGAAACAAAAGAAAATGCTTGCACTCACTTTATCCCAGTTGAAGCAACTTTATCGAAATGAACTTCCCGAAATTGTACGCATCGCCGAACAGAGCGACGGTACGGAAAGCTTCAAACAAGGCATTTCGGAATTCATTACCAATCAGGCTGATACGGAAAGTGAAGTTGTCAGGCAAATTCGACTTCTGATTGAATATGACGGCCAGGAAGTCCATGAACTTTCTACCGATGAACAAATGATTGTTTCTACCCTGTCACTTCTATACGCGTTTCTTACCGGAAATCTGGAAGAAGATGTGGAAACAGACGTGTTCCTGGATATTTTCCAGCAATTCAAACGCTTACAGCATCCTGCTGCCCCACTCCCCGCACCCCAACGCGTCAAAGCGTGGACCGAGCGCTGGCCCAGCGGACTGGACGAAGACGTACAACTGATCCATGCCAAAAATAAAGAGCGTATTCTGCACGCATTGATACAGAAGATAGAGCACCGTACCGCTGTTTCCCGCTACCACTTTGAAGAGGGCATCAGCTACGAAGAGAAATATCGCCTCGTCAACGAATGGTGGAACGATTTCCGTTTCCATCTGGCCATGGCTGCCAAAAGCCCTACGGAACTGAATCGATTTCTGGGCAATTCACTTTCTGCCGAAACCATGTATCTGTTATCTCGTGCCCGCAAGAAAGGAATGCCTTTCTTCGTTACGCCTTACTATCTGCACTTGTTAAATCCCGGCAGCACAGGGTACAACGATGAATCTCTGCGCAGCTACATCCTCTACTCCCCGCAACTGGTGGAAACTTACGGGCAAATCCGCGCCTGGGAACGTGAAGACATAGTAGAAGCCGGAAAACCCAATGCGGCCGGCTGGCTCCTGCCCGACGGACACAATATCCACCGCCGTTATCCGGAAGTAGCCATCCTCATTCCCGACACCATGGGACGCGCTTGTGGCGGGCTTTGTGCTTCATGCCAGCGTATGTATGACTTCCAGAGTAAACGACTCAATTTTGAATTCGACTCCCTGCGTCCTAAAGAAACATGGGAGAAGAAATTGCGCCGTCTGATGACTTACTTCGAGGAAGATACGCAATTGCGTGACATCCTCATCACAGGTGGAGACGCCCTTATGAGTCAGAACAAGACGCTGAACACAATTCTGGAAGCCGTTTATCGTATGGCTGCCCGTAAACGGAAAGCCAATCAGGAACGCCCGGAAGGAGAAAAGTATGCCGAATTACAGCGTATCCGCCTCGGATCGCGTTTGCCAGCTTATCTGCCAATGCGTATCAACAATGAATTGGTAGAAATTCTGCGAACTTTCAAGGAGAAAGCATCCGTCATCGGTATCCGTCAGTTCATTATTCAAACGCATTTCCAAACTCCACTGGAGGTTACTCCCGAGGCAAAGGAAGGTATTCGCAAATTATTATCGGCAGGCTGGCTGATTACCAACCAACTTGTGTATAACGTAGCTGCCTCACGTCGGGGACATACCACTCGCCTACGCCAGGTACTTAACGAACTGGGAGTTGTCTGTTACTATACATTCTCCGTAAAAGGTTTCGAAGAAAACAACGCAGTCTTTACACCAAACAGCCGTTCCATGCAGGAACAGCAAGAAGAAAAGCGTTTCGGCAAACTGAATAAAGAAGATGCCTTCAACCTGTCTGCATCGCTCGAAACCGCACTCGATCCTGCATCCTGTATCCGCCAGTTCCTGAAGATACATCATCTTCCGTTCCTTGCCACGGACCGCAGCGTGTTGAACCTACCCGCCATTGGCAAGAGCATGACGTTCAATCTGGTGGGAATGACCGAAGACGGAAAGCGCATCCTTCGTTTCGACCACGACGGAACACGTCGCCACAGCCCGATAATCAATCAACTCGGACAGGTCTATATCGTAGAGAATAAGTCCATAGCCGCCTACCTGCGACAACTGCGTGCCATGGGAGAAGATGTGGAAGACTACGCAAGTATCTGGAATTATACGGAAGGCAAAACCGAATCACGGTTCAGCCTGTACGAATATCCGGACTTCCCTTTCCGCATCACAGAAAAAATGAGTAATTTGGAAATAGCAGAGTAACTTCCGGAAATAATCTATACTTTTGCATAAGAAAATCACAGAGTCGTCTGAGAAGTCTGAATCATATTCCGGGCTTTTCAGACATTTTTTATCCTAAAAATAGTAAGTATGGAAATCGAGCGACACCCTTTAGAACCCTTTCTTCCTGCTAACGCCCGTTTGCTGATGCTGGGAAGTTTTCCACCTCAAAAGAAAAGGTGGTCGATGGAGTTTTATTATCCGAACTGGAACAATGATATGTGGCGGATTGTAGGACTCTTGTTCTTCAATGATAAGAACCATTTTCTGAACGAAGCGGCAAAAGCTTTCGACAAAGATTGCATTATTCCTTTCCTGCAAGAAAAAGGCATTGCCCTATTTGATACAGCTACCGCCATACGACGGTTGCAGGACAATGCATCCGACAAATTTCTGGAAGTTGTAGAACCTACGGATATCAAGGGCATGCTTCGTCGCTTACCGGAATGTAAAGCCATAGTTACCACAGGTGAGAAAGCAACAGAAACTTTATGCGAACAGTTCTCTCTTGAAAAGCCGAAAGTGGGAGATTTTACAGAGTTTGTTTTTGATGGCAGACCTATGCGACTCTATCGGATGCCTTCTTCTTCGCGCGCTTATCCGCTTGCTTTAGAAAAAAAAGCAGCAGCCTACCGCATTATGTATCAGGACTTACAGATGTTATAAGACGAGAGAGCGTTAAAATAATCGCTCATCTCTCTTGCATATTTGAAAGTTTACATTACCTTTGCAGCCGCAAACACGGGAGTAGCTCAGTTGGTAGAGCACTGGTCTCCAAAACCAGGTGTCGGGAGTTCGAGCCTCTCCTCCCGTGCAGAGTTAAATAGCTATAAGTTAACAACTTATGGCTATTTATCGTTTATAGGTCGGACAAATGCCGGACACAAAATTTCAGAATGTCAAACCAAACTACGTCTTCAAAATTGAAAGAACGTAGAAAAAAATGTCTTCAACAACCAAAAGAAAAGGCGCTTCTATTAGTGATATCATCACTTACACCCTTCCCAAACTACACACAGGCAAGAATTGGTATATTGACTTTAAAGCATACGATCCGCTGGAGCAAAGTATGAAGAGAAAAAAGTATATGTTGGATGGAATCGACAAAGTTTCCGAGCGCAAAAAGAGAGCAACCGAAGTCATTACTAACCTCACTAACCGTCTTCGAACCGGATGGAATCCGTGGGCGGATACCAGCAACTCACGCCAATACACACCTTTTATAGATATTATCAAATTGTATTATAAATATTTGGAAAAGCTCTGTTCAACTAAAGCCATTAAAGAAAACACTCTCCTGGACTACAAAAAGAGAACTAAAATACTTGCCGAATACAATGAAAAGAGAATCCCAACAATCATTTATATCTACCAATTCGATCAGACCTTCGTTAGTGATTTCTTAGATTATATCCTCATTGACCGGGATGCATCCGCTCGGACACGAAATAACTACAGAATATGGCTTTCCTCTTTTTGTTCTTGGTTAACCGAGAAACAGTACATTGACCATAATCCGGTAGAAAAAATTAAATCCCTTACTGCTGACAGCAAGAAACGTGATGCGCTATCTGCTAAGGATTTGAATAAGTTAAATAAATACCTGAAGGGACAAAACCCCTATTTCCTACTCCTTTGCCAATTTGAATATTACACTTTCATCCGGCCAGATGAACTAACTAACATCAAACTGAAAGACATATCTCTGAAGGAACAAAAGGTATTTGTTAATTCTGCAATTTCCAAGAACCGCAAAGATGGCATGGTAGGTTTGAATGACGAACTTATAAAGTCTATGATCGATCTCAATATCTTCAACTATCATGACGACTGCTATCTTTTCGGTCCCAAATTCAAACCCTCCGACCAAAAAGCCAGTACGAAAATTTATCGAAGCTATTTCAATAAAGTACGTGCAGAACTGAAGTTTCCCTCAACTTATCAATTCTACTCATTGAAAGACTCCGGTATTCGCGATCTTGCAAATGCCGAAGGCATTGTCATTGCACGTGATCAGGCACGGCATGCAGATGTATCAACTACTAATAAATATCTGAAAGGAGAACATATGACTGTACACGAGGAAACAAAACATTTTGAAGGGAATCTATAAGCCCAGAGGTACAACACTTCACAACAGTTGTAGAAAATGTTATATCTTAATCTTTATTCTACCCTATAAAAAGTCCCCTTCAATACCTTATTCAGTCCATTCACATCTATTTCCACCTCAATCTTCTCGCATAGATACCGTTTATTACCTATAAGAAATACCTTATTCACATCTGGCAAACGGTTAGCTTGAAAGTTGATGGTATAGGGAATATTGGAATGGAATATCTTCAGGATAGAGAGTCGATGACCAATGCTGTCTGGGCAGAGGTCGTTTAAACTAAGGGAATAAGGCAGGAAGTCCGTAAGTTGTGCGGCAGTCTTCTGCTGATAATCAGTAAAGGGATAAGCATGACTGTAAGACTTGGTTTGTCCGTTAGAGGTCACGTTCTGCCGGTTGAACTTTCCGGTATTGAAAGCTATCTCCATACAGTCATTCTTTTGTTGCTTATCCGGTAACTCAACATCGCCGCTAATGGCTTCTTGGATATTAAATGCTTCTCCCTGAGGACTGATTACCCAATCCGGATTATAATTTTTGCGGTAATAGCTGATTAAGGGAATATTCAAAACTAAGCTGGTATCTGTTCTCACCACATCAAAATTATGCTCCAGTCGTTTCCATGTACCACGATCATATTGTACAATCTTGACAGGAACTATCTTTAGTTCGGCATCCGTATCGTAAGACTCCGGATCACGAATGAGGTCGGCATAGAGATTGACTTCACGCAGCGTGTCTGTCTCATTCTCATTGTAGTTGATGTAGTAACGTTTACCTACGACAAATATCACTCTTTTCCGTTCTTCCTTATCCATACTGTCGTAGGCGTTTTTCATATCTTGGTAGTTGGCATATTCTACTTTTTTAGCAGCCTCCAGCAGATACCGATCCAGTCGTAAGTAGCCGTCATCGGAGGTTGAAGGAAGATCATAACCGACATTGCCGGAGGTTACATCCTTATCGCTCTTCTCCTCGTCTATCTCGACGGCATATTCGCGCAACAATGCAGCGTGGTTGATGATTTCCTTATCGGGATTGGAAAAGTAATTATTCAATTCGACAAAGCGTACCACTTTGGCATATTCGTCTACAACAGTAATGATACCTAAAAATTTCTCCAATTCGTCAAAGAATTCAGAAACCGTCCAGTGTGGCAATGCTGTTTCAACGCGGAATGAGTTTACCGCACTGCATATATAGATATTCCGCAAGAAACTGTTATCAAAGAAAGTGGTATCAAAGGTGTATCCGAAATATTCAACCAGCTTTTTGATGACCGTAAGCAGGTAGGGCTGGAAGCTTCCTACAAACATGTTAGAACCGGGATTAAAATTGGTTGTGCCCTCTTCATACGTAACTCTATTGACCAAATTCTCCTCTTTTGCTTCTTGATAAAATACCGGGAGAAAAACCCCGTCCACTTCATCTACTGAGCCGTAGGCTGCCTTCATTTCTGATTCCGGTAAGAAGAATTGAAAGATTCCTGGCTGCGGAGGCATATAAGGACCTCCCAGTTCTAACTCATCAATATAGATATCATCATTCGTCAGAAGATTAAACTCTGCATTACCAGATACAAGCTGCACTTTAACCAGTCTGTCCTCTACTGACAACAAAACTGCACTGCCATAAAGTAGGCACTTGGCATCCACGATGAGCATAGCCGGAAGAATTGTCTTTCTCTTCGTCACATCCAGTCTATTAATATGTTTAAATATAGTATAATTAGCTGCCATTGGAAGTTCAATATCCAACGAATAATTAGAACTGCGAGTGAAATAAGGATTCTCGGAAGTGAATGTAATGCTGCTCCCTTCAGGAAGAACAGCCAATTGTCCGTCGATATATAATTCGGTCATTGCTTATTGCGTGATTTATTGTTATTTAATCTATTGTACTCTTTTTGCGCTTGGTTGATGCCCCCTTTACCTGTTAAATAGGTCTCAGCAACTATACGTTTTTCAAATCTCTTCTTCACTGTCTGCATTACAGTAGTACATTCAGCAATCAATTGCTTTATCTCCGGATCAGTCGTTTGAATAACTTCGACGACAGCCGCTTGATTCTGTCCGCCATTCCGGAGTACGCTGGATACATCTTGACTGGTAAGCTTACCAACTGTATTATTCTTTTGTGCAGTATCAATCAATTTCAGAACCGGAAGAATCTCCGGATTCGCAACGGCAAAGCGATTTGCGACGAACTCATTACTATGCACAATGCCTTGTGGTTTATCCCATTCACCCGGACTTGTGAAACCACCAGTATAGAAATTGCCAATAGCAGATTTGGCGGTTTCAAATGCTGCTGTAATCAAAGCTATTTCCCCAGCCGCTTTAACAAGTCCCCAAAAGCCTAATTCACCAAGATTGGCAATTGTTCTTTGAGCAACTTTTAGGATCATAAATTTCTCTAATGCATCCAAAGATGCTTTCAACATTTCTTTTAGGAAATCTTTAAAAGTAACTTCTGAATCAGTTAAGACATCAGCAATCGCATTCCCATAATCAGTAGCTAATCCCTCCAAGACATTGTACATTTGCTGTTCTTTATTTTTCTTTTGTTCAGCAGCTTTCTTTTCAGCATTCAAGTCTTCTTGTCTCTTTTTATCACGTATCTTGTTTTTCTGCTCTTCACTATATTCTGTACTATTCAATATATCATCGTAATATTTATCTTGGATTCGTTTTAACTCCTGATAATAGTTCTCTTCAGATGTCTTGTTCTGATAATGGTACATCGTAGCATCTTCTATTTCTAATTGATATTGGCGTTCACGGGCAGAAAACGCCTGTTCTGAATTTTCCTTTCTTTTCTTTTCAGTTTCCTGTTGGCGCTTCTCCTCTTTTTTCTCAAGCTCATCCCGCATCTTTATCTCCATATCAAGAAGCTGATTATTGATTTTCTGCCGCTCAGAAGGTTCAAGCCCGGCAACAGATAATTTGTCCTGAAGCAATTGCATTTCAGCATCCTGCATTTCTTTATGATAATCTTCTTGAGACATACGAGAATCTGATAAATATCTATTTTTTATCTCTGTGATACGTTTGTAATAATCTGCTTCAACTTTGGTAAACTTATTATCATCCTTCGTACAAGTACAGGGATTATTTCCACATCTGGGACATTTCTTCTTATCATCGTCATTTTGATCATCAGTATTATTAGTGGCTGTATCAATCTCAACCTTTGCTTCTATCTTTTCCTCCAAGAACGATTTAAGTTGTTCCCTTTGCTTTCCCAATTCTTCAATATCATTATTAAGTTTCTCACCAGCATCTTCAACCCCTCCCCAAGTCAACATGCTACCTATATTACGAGGAAGGGACTTCACTGCACCCCAGAATGTATCTCTTTCCTCCAAATATTTATTCTGCTTACGACGTAATTCATCTAATTGTTTATCAGTATCTGTTAAACGAGACTTAGCTGATTCTATTTCAGCCAATGTCAACAAACTTTTCACATAATTATCTACAGCTACTCTCGCATTATCCGTTCCAATTGTTTCAAGATTCAGTGCTCCCAGATATTCCGGAGAAATCTCATTTAATTGTTTTATAGCCCTCAGCCTCTCTTCTTTAGATTTAGTTTCATCCTTGGCCACTTTATACAAAGCTTTTACCTCTGTTTTTTCTGCTGCAATATTCGCAGCTGCATCACCTTGGATTTCATTCAGAAGTACCTGTGCACGCTGCGCTTCTGATGCCCTACGAGTAAATAAGTATAATGCACCTGCAACTCCAACTATCAACGTAGCAATCGCTCCAAATGGATTCATTTTTAAAATCATGAAAAATGCTTGCATTGCTAACTTGGCTTGACTCGTCTTACCTGTTAGTGCTGATGTCGCTGCTATATACAACCATGTTGATGCAGTAATGGCTTTATCCCAAAACTCTTTCAACTTTTGAATTACAATGTATTGTCCAGTTTCAGCTTTCACCTTATTCAACCAAAACCATTGTAACTTATTTGCTGCTGTATAAGATGCAACAACAATTATGGCATAAGCCAATACTTTACCATATTTTTGAAGCCAATCAATTAATTCCGGCGCAGCCTTTATCAATTTTGTCGTCCATCCAGTCAAGGCAGACAACGATGGATTAAGCTTTTCCATCAGTATGATACCAGCTTCTTTAATTTGATTAATGTATTGCGCTCTTTTTGCTTTTGCAGTATCAGAATTTATGGCAGCCTGCTCCATTGCAACACTTGTGCCAGTAACAGCCTGCGTATATTCTCTTACTTTCTCTGTATTTTGAGTCAAAATCATAGCAGTTACCATTCCTTCATCACCAAAAAGTTTTTTTAGTAATGTAGTTCCACCACCGACCGTTTGACTCTCAGCTTCTTCAACCTTTTTGTTTAAATTTTCAAGAGCTACAGACAAACCGACAACCTTTGGATTTGTATCAATAGCCCCTGTAGAAAGACGGGTAAAAAAAGTTTTGAGTCCTGTCCCAGCAATCTCATTTTTCATACCTTTTTCACCTAACATTTCAATAGTACCAACCAATTCTTCCAATGAGATATTGGATGAAGCAGCAATAGTACCCGCTTTTAAGATGGCAGCTGTTTGTTGTTCTACATTGGACGCTCCAAACTTAGATCCTGCCGCCAATACATTAACATATCTTGCCGCTTGATCAGCGCCAGCACCATATTGATTAAGGGCAGTTGTAGTTGCTTCTACTGATTTGGCCAATTCCATTTTTGATGCCGCAGACAAACGCATAGTTTCAACGGTTACTGCATTCAGAGCCTCCTTATCATTTAACAATTCGGGTTTATTGGAACCAACCAACATGTAAGCTTCAAGAATATCTCTACTGGATTGTGTTACCCGCAAACCCGTCTTGTCCATCGCAGTAGATAATATCTCAGCCTGACGTGTCAGCCATTTGATAGAGTTATCATCCAGCCCAGTCAGCGCCTTTAAGTTTGCCGCAGAATCTTCTTTGTCGTCCCGATTATTCCTCAATTTAGAAAGAGCAAAAGAAACTCCTGTTATTGCGGCAGCGCCTGAAGCAAGCAAACCTCCCCATTTGGAAAATCCATTATTAAACCGGGTTAACCAACTTTGCGTTTCTTGAACCTCAGCATTAATTTTCCGCAATTCAGCATTAACCAGTTTGAGACGTTCCTGATACATTTTCCATTCAGCAGAACCGCGTTTTATGTGTCCGGAGTTCAATTTTGCATTGATATCTTTCAAGAGTTGACGTAACTCTTTAGGACCAGCCAGAGACAGATTCTGCATTGCAAAATCAATATTCTTTGCATTAGTCCGCATTGTCTTCAGCTCAGCATTGGTTTTCTTCAGTTCGGCCTCCAGCTTTTTGATCTGCTTCGTGTCACCTGCCTTATATGCTTCTGCCAGTCGCCCTTTCAATGAATTGGCATAACCTTCCAAATCACGAAGTTCCTGTTTTGCTTGCTGTCCGTTTACCTGTACCTCTACGGTAGCTCTTTCATTAATAGCCATATACTTTGTTTTTTCCAAAAGTAGATGGCTATTGATAAAAGAGAAAAGACACAAAAAAGCCCCGGCAATTCTGCCGAGGCCCTACTTATCAAAAGATAAGTATCACTTCTACAACAACAAAGGTACTACTCTTCTACCATTGCCACAAGTTAAAAGTAACACCAGCACCAACATACCAACCTGTAGGATATCCATATCCTACCTGTAGTCCAATACCCCACCTTTTCCGTTTTACTTTTTCCTTCAAATAAAATCCCTTTGAGAATATATGGAAACTGTCTAAAACCGGACAATATCCCGATACCCAAGCTTCAAAGTCCTTTTCCTTATAATACTTTTGAGTAATAGGAATAATAACCTCTGCACTATCTTGCCCCGTAGTGTCCGGTAATTCCTTTAAAGTGGTATCTGGTAATACAGGCAATTTCACAATCTCATAACGGATAATGACACTATCACGAGGTATTACTGTATCATATCGGATAGTATCATAGAAAGGGATTGTGTCATAATATGGTATTTGATCAGCCTTTTCGTTTACTCCACACCGATAAAGTAGAACTACAATCAATACCAATACTAATATCCACGGTAGCACTTTCATAGCAAATCCCATCCTTTATATATATCCTCCATCACAGCGGGAACGGTATTTTCAACCAAAGAGATCGCAGCTGCGAAAGCGCACATGGTGGACTTATCATTAACATCAGGTACACAACTGGTAGGAACTTGCATTTCTTTGCATACTCGAATTATATATCCTGAAGTATTGTTCTCCACAGGTGGCGCCCAGCGATTAATGAAGTCCGCTATCGTCTGGCAACCATGTCGATGCCGATAATTTTGGAGCGTCCGGATTAACGCACGGTAGCCCCATTTCATTTCCGTAAACTGAAAGAATGATTTATCTTCCTGTTTCTCCCTCAATCCCTGCCATTTATCCTTGGTAATACGGATATTGCCGGGATTACAATTTCTCAATCCTCTTGGTACACTCATTTCTTCTCCTCCTCTTTTATAAAACCTATTCTGCGACGTGGTGGAATACGCCGATGACATTCATTATCCGGCATTTCACATCTATTATATTCCGCGTCTTTTAACTGCAATTCAATTCCATGTCTTTTATGAATTTCATCCAATTTAGCTTGTTGCTCGTGCCTAAGTTCTATATAAAGAGCATCAATCTTCGTATCACGTTGAGCAATACGATCTTCCAGCCAAGCTATTTGTTTCCGTTCATTTTCATTTTCCGCAGCATCGGCAGCAGCATCCTCTTTACGGGCATTCGTTTTTCGACTTGTCCAAAAAGTAATACCCCATCTTACTGCTTCCCACCCACCTAAAGCAGCAATCAGAGCTAACCATTCATTTAATCCCATATTCTTGACATCTTTTAATTATTAATACTACCTTTGCTACATATTGATTGTAATAATCAATATTGTTTGTCGTTATTCCCGCCCGGCCAGTGATGGTAGGGCGGGATTATTATATTTCTTCGATTTCAACGATATTCAGAGGGCATGCAAAATAGCCCGATTCTGCAACATCTTCGATACCCCACAACAAGCGGAAGTTACCAGATACAGGAACAGTAATCTCTTGCTCCAGCCAATCCGTTAAGTTATTCTTCGAGGTGTAACCTGATGGAATGGATACTTCTGTTGTATTTTCATCTATGACAAGCCGAATCTTCATATAAGCAGCCGGATCACGTGCAGTAATGGACGAACAGAAGAACCGCAAATTATACCTGCCCGGTGCTATATTTACCGTACAGTCTCTAAAAGCTGTCGAACTGGTCGTTACAATAATATTGCGTTCCAAAATCTCATCCGGATAAATACCGGAATTATCTCCTGTAATAGCACCTTTGGAACCTTCAACCATTGATGAAGAAGTGTTTGACATCGAATCATTCTTAGCCATAGTTCCCGCTACAGCACCATCCTTCCAATAGAACGTAGGATTGCCGTAATATGCTTGCCGGGTTAATTTATTCGCTTCATCAAATACCTGGTTCTGGTTACCTAATAACGCTTTCGTCCAACCAAATGAGATAACGGCTTTATGGGCTTCCGCTGTAACAGTAATGGTTGCACTCTTAATATCCGTTATATTGCCATCCATGTCTTGAAGCTGCCCGTATAAGGTTTTGTTACCGGAAGAGCCAAAAGTGTACCTGATGTTATCCGAATAATCCAGCCAGTTAGCCCCTGAAAGGTCTGCTGTTTCACCCACACGGTATCTGGTAGGTACAAAAGAACCGGAAAAGTTAAACAACACTATAGCTGTATTGCGATATCCTCCAGATAACGTAATACTGTCAAGGGAAAGAGGTTCTTCCTGATATGATATTGTGGCGGATGATATGTTACTCTCTTCCGTAGCAGTAGCAACCTGTGCGTAGACGGTTTTCACTTCATAACCTTCTGATAAGACAAAGGATATCCCACCTTCACCCTGCAAATCTTTCCAAGACACCGAAGACAAATCTGCATTCTCACCGATTCTGTAACGAGTAACGTCTCCCCGATAAGACAACGTTACCGAAATGTTACGGGATAAAGTGGATGGAGTACCACCATTGAGTAAGACTGATAAAAGTTGTACAGATGCATCCGGCAGACTTTCATCTTTATAGATACCCATAAGTGGGCCACAATGATATATCTTACTATACCATCTCTTATATCCCCTCATATCATATTCGGTCAGATTACTGTTGCCCGCTGATACTAACAACGAATTATAATTCGGCTGATAATCATAATTAGCACTGTCCGCCACATTCAAATAAGTATCCAGAACATCATATTCCTCATTATTTTGTAGAAAGACATTCCCACTACCTGCAAAAAGAGAGGGTAGCGTAGTGTCTCCAGCAGACGTTATAAACACATTGTCATTCATTACAAAATTAGAATAAGAGATATTCCCGTTAACTGTAGCAATTATTCTTGCCTTAATAATGTTATTATATATCTTATACTCAAGTACATCATTCGTTTCCGGCTTATTTGACTCACTCCAATTCGTCCACGAGAAGCCCATGCTATCTTTATCACAGGTGAAAATATTGTTATACAACTCCAATGAAGACATAAATGGGAAAATTGTTCCGATCATGGAGTAGTTATCCCATACCTTACAATTGTAAACCTTTCCGTCCATTGTACAACTGAATACACTGGATTGGTTTAACTCTTTCTTGTAGCTTGCCTTTTCAATGTCCAGATAGCACACTTCAACACCTACAGAGTTGTTTATCTGTACCGGATCAAGCCCCGTATTGAGAAACTTACAACGATATAAACGCAGATCACGTAATATGTGAGGATGAAATGTTACCTTTTCACCCCCATTATTAGTGCCAGTGATAGCACCAGTACCATAATAGCCAATATACACCCCTTCGCCTTCTGTATTTTCAAACGTACAATGATGAACTTTCAGGTTCTTACATTCAAAACCATTCTCACGCCAATACCAAGGTTGATTTTTATCCGGATCTGTTTTTGCGGAAATACCCGCAAAGCCACTACCACTTATGTTAACCCCATATATTTCAAAATCCGACAAGCCACCTACCAGAAATAAAGCGGAACTGTGATACAGGCTATCATCAAATGTATTGAATTTGACACTTGTATCGTTATAACCATACCCGTCTACTACGATATTCCGCATATTATCAGCCGTATTTATCGCTCCATAGGAAATCCATGGCCAGTTAAAGACATCTGCCGTATCATGCGTTATAACCAAAGGTTCAGCAAAAGTAAAACTCGGAGTACCATTTTCTGCTGAAATACCGGAAGATATTCCGCCTTTGATTAATAACCTGAACGGATATCTATTAGTCTCTTTGGGATCAACCTTCAGGCACAAAGTGGTATTCTCCGGCAATAAGCTGACATTAATGCGGTCATAAGATGCGGACGAATTACCAGACGGCAATATAGCTTCCGCATAATTCAAGCCACTGTTTTTTACATTTCTCCAAAGTCGCAATTCAAATGTCAGTCCTTTACCGTCTGAATAAGTAGTCAACGAATTGTAGGTACTCACTACCTCATATCCGGTTGATACATCATCCGGTTTTGGGCATAATTGAGGAATTACAGTTATCAACTTATTAATTCTTTTAGTAAAAGTAACCCCACTGGATGTATCCTTTACATCCACTTCTATGTCATAAATACCACGTTCAGACGCTTCGGAGAAAGAACTACTAAAACCATATTTATAGTCAATAGTAGGTCTACCAATTTGATTAAATGTTCTATTTACAGCATCTTCATTCTCTTTATAGGCTTTCACTGTTATTTCACAACTACCCGTATAGCCGTTTTTCAAAGCTACAGTCACCGTACCTAAATCACCGACCCGAACTATTTCGTTAGCGGTCACGTCAAAATACGGCAATGTTTGCGGATGCATGGCATAAACCATCTTAGATACTACCGTTTCCGTTAGAGAGTTACGCGCAATAAATTTCTGTACCAGTTCTCCGGCGGCAGATAAAGTCAATTCCTTACTATCCTTATTCAAGTTCAAATTCCCGGCTGATGTAACCGTATTGCCGCTGCCATTTTGAGTTTGCCATTCAGAAGTCTTTCCCCATTTGGTAGAAGCATCAATCCTTACAGTTTGCCCAACTACGGGAAAATAGTTATTAACTGTGGCAGATGCCTGCACCCGGCCTATCTGAACCTTTAATTTGCCTGTATATATCTCTTTTGCCATCTTAGTCTATATTGATTGTGTACAACTCATCCTCTTGATATTCACCGTTAGCATCCAGGACTGGAGAAGTGTGTATGATACCACTCTTACCGAGGATCAATTCAGCATGCTGGGAACCAATCACAGAGAAGACAACCAATCTCATCCTATCCAGTGTATTATGCTTCAGCCGGAGAACACTATCCGCCAGTGTCGAATACTGCACCGAGTTAGAGAATGATTTCATTTCACTATAATCTTCTCCTGTGTATCCGGTGATTTCCAGAGTCTCATCTATTGGGATACCTACAATATTATAACATCCACGTGTATTGCCTGTAGATGCTTTAGATTTATATTCAATATCCGCATCCGGACAATAGGACATATTAGAGTAGTATTCCAGTCCGGTAAGCAGCTTGTAACTGTCTCCACCGTTTTGTATTTCCAGCAACTTTGCTCCATCTTCAACTTTGTTAGAATTCGTCTCATATCCGGCTGATTGAATTTTAACCAAATCCCTACCAGTTGCATAGTCAAGGGTGATAAATCCAGGTGTCTCACTTTCATTGGGGGATACGAGCATAGCCCTTATTGCTTCGTATAAATTGTTTCCTGTCTTTAAATTCTTTACTCTGTTAAGAATGAAACCATTAATACTGTTAGAAGCCACTCCCGTAGCATTGATAGCAATATTATTGTAGATGTATGCATCCTGTACCGTACCTCCCTTTGTCACATACTGCTCATAGAATTTTCCATTCATATACACAGTATTATTCTGGATACTTAGCTTATCAATGTTAGCAGTACCCAGATTAATAAATTCCTTCATCCATGCACCTGCAGGAGCGTTAAGCATGTTCACAAATTGGTTGGATTCGAATACAGCTTCTTTGATAGCAACTAATGCGGACATTGTTATGAAACGTCCACCACCATCCGATACGTCATTTCTACGGAAGTAAAGTCTTTCCACATTTTCCAATTCAAAATAATTTTCCCGACAATCTCCTTTAAATTTGTTATCCTCAGCAATCAAAGCGTACGAATTCTTTAGCGTCATAATGGAAGGATGTGGAACGACACCTAAAGAATAGTCTATCTTAATTTCATTCTTAATGAGCGAAACATAAGAGCAATAATTGAGCTTCATCGTATTGCCGTAATCATTACTAATATTACATCCTATTACTGACAAATTATCACTGTATTTACTCCCGATAGTTCTCCATGCCTTCTTTGTTGCATCTGACATGTACGCTCCATTGAAATTACACTGATAAATCATTAGATTACAAGAATTCCGCTTATAATTGCCAATGTACTCAATCGCATATAATTCATTCGGAGAATAAGCCCCTCCATAATTAGCACAATTGGCAAACGATATATTTTTCAAGAGAATATTATCACTGTTCTTTAATTGTACACCACCTAAAGACTTACCATCCCATATAAGTCTATTCATGCCATCAATAGTTAAATAATAAGTGGTTCCCTGATTCCATTCGTTTAACTTGGCAATGTAAGTACCACTCAATCTTTTCTCTCTCGCTTCCTTTATGCAAGTAACCGTAACATTCTGAGTTAGGCCATTCGGATATGCTGTTTTTAATGCGTCCAGAATAGCTTGCGTCGATGAATAATACATGCCAGGCAAATCACTACGAACAAGGAATTCTGTCGGATTTGTTTCGACTTCTTCCATCCACACATACATGGTATGATTTGCAGATATATCCTTAAATGTATATCCGAAAATAGCCCCATTATCAACCTGATCTATATTAATTTTACTAACCTGATATCCGGCTTCAGCTACAATTGATACCGTTACAGTCCCCCCACTCTTTACTGTAATGGTATAACTACTTTTATCAGAAGATTCGATGAGATTTACAACATCACCTGTAGTAGCTATGCTACACTGCCCGATATTAGCAGTATTAATGCTTGCAGTGATTGTAAAAGAGTCCCCAACTCCACCTTTAGCCTTAATAACCTGATTAGATTCATCCCAATAAATCGTATCATTATCTATGTGCTGTTTAAGCAATTCCACAAAAACAGTCTGTCCAAGTTGCGGAGCTACTTCTGTATCAACCCATTTAGTATCGATCCACTCCCACACAGTCCCGGGCCAAGGAGTCCCTACAAAAGCATACTCTCCCGTCTTCCCTGTAGGGAATTTAGCGAGAAAGCGTTCTGATGTAGAAAAGTAACCTTTACAGAAGGTAAGGATTGAAGCATACCGCAACTTCATCAATTCAACCTTAATTTTCTCAAAATTGGCATTGACCAATGCCGCCATTTCTCCCCAGCGGCCATCTGATAATATTTTGTTCAGTTCCATACTCTTGTTATTCATATTTTTTATAAAGTTTACCATCCCTATAAAATGACAAACTGCTTGGCTGCAAAAGGCAATCTCTGCTCGAATCATGTTGATAGATACGACACGTACCCTGTGTAAGAGTTATTCCTGTTCCTCCTATAATATCTTCGATGTTTGCTCCACTTGCTCCGTAATAGGCCGTTCGAATCAATTCGCCATTCTTGTTATAATCACGCATTCTAAGGCGTGGCAGATAAGGCATATCCAATTGTTCAAGGAAAATCATTTCGCAAACAGCATCATTGTTTTCGTTAAACATCTTAAAAGAATTTGTCTCTGGATCAATTTCAATACGCCTGCCGGAAAAAAATGTTGTGACTTTCCCCTCAAAAACAGGATTTCCATCTATACCCCACCTTATTTTACCACCACAAAAATTGACGCTACCATCTTCATTCATGACATTGAGGCCGCCCCCTTGAACTACTTTCCCTTTAAAAACTCCTCCAAGAGCATAAACATACCCACGGAGAATTACGTCATTGAATATCGCACGTCCTCCATGAGTAATGACTGCATTAGCCATCTCCGCCAGCGTCGCTTCATCTACCTCCTTATTCGGGTTATCAAAGTATTCCAACACCGCACGGATGGCTTGTTCATAGTTTCCACCAGCATAAAAGGCAACATCGTCATCATCATTATATACACCACTGATACCTGCCGTTTCTTTCTTCATCTCACCGTTTACATAATTACCAAGTTTCAACATGGATGCCATAATGAGACCACCGATTATATCAACACTGCCGTTCTTAATAACATCAGTCAGATAGCGAATGGCCTCGAACTTAGCTTCAGAAGAATTGTTGTCAAGAGGAGACATGCTCCACTTTGAAGGCACAGTACCACACTCTAATTGCAACTCACAAACCGTACAAGTACCGGAGACAGTAAATTCCGTATCGACATTAGCGTCAAATTTGTAAATGAAGCGCTGATAGTTAGCAGTCAATTGTTCAGTCCTTTCCAGCCCACCACAAGAAACCGATACAGATGAACCTTTAGCACGGAAAGAGATGATATATTTTTCACTGGTTACCATTTTATAAAAAAGAGCCTGCACCAATATACCTGTGTTCAGAGTTACTGACCGCCCTGACTGGCTGACCGGATCAGTATTGACAATTGCATTTGTAGCCGCCCAAAATTTGAGTGCTTGGCTATATAAATCCGTTTCAGCTTCCAATTCCGTTTCAACTTCTAACTTGGCACTGTTATAATCACCAGTGAAACCGGAGTTGCGAATAAGGTTGACCTTACCGAATTCCATTCCGTCAACATTTTCAAATCCATCACTACCCGGCTCTATATGCAGTGTACCTTTGATAGTAACCTTCCCATCCTTAAATTCTATGAACTGAGTTTTATCTTTAGCACCTATATATGTATCACCATATACGCGCATACTTGCTTTACCAGTAGTCTTGTCAAAGTCAAAAGCTATAACTTCTTTGTCAGACAGTGTAAAATCATTTATTCCCTGATACATAAGTATTGAAGGAGATACCTCATTAACAGAAGACAGGATAATGGCTGCTTGTCGAGTTATATCCGTCTTGTGTCCCAATCCTACGATATTATCACCTGATACAGGAACATCATTCTCCACATTCGGATCACAGATAGTCTTGGATAGGTCTATGTAATCGCTCCCCACATCTATAACCTTACGCCAATAATAACGGTTACCTACATGCTGAAATACACCAACCTTGATATTGCACTCCTGTGCAATAGCTAAAGAACCGACGGTAAACTGATTCTTTAGCTCGATGCCGTCCTCTTCTGCCTTAAAGTAACAACGATAGGCATCCGCTAACTCCTCCACCTTGATGCACTTCATCCCTGCATAAGAAATCACTTGTTCCCCACCGACATAAGTCTTTTTTTTAATCTCCAATTCATCAAACACTGCTTTAGCTTTGACATACAGATAATCGACCACGGCTTGAGACATGCCGTTTTCAAGGATAGTGATACCACTGCCATTATCTCCAATAAGCAAGCCTTTGAGTGCAATAATCAGTTCGTTTGCTGTCAACCCATTTTCAAAAGTAATATAGCCTGAAGCTTCATCATCGTTCACCTTCGACAAAAACAATTTCTCCAAGTCTTCTATGCTTGGATCAGCTTCCACCAATGCCAACAGCAAAGAGCCAACACGCTCCGCCGTATTCGCTTCCAGTTTACGTTCATCCCTTATTTGAATAGCTGCCGCCCGTAATACTTCTTTAATATTTGCCATTTTTCTATTTTTTCATCAAAAAAACAAAAGCCCATTGAGTGATAAAAAGACGCTAATGTTTACGGCTTCCCCACAATTTTGAACGCATAGACGTGCTTCTCTTATGGTTTGCTTCCTCAATCTTGTCAACCAACAGCCCGCAGAACTCTTCTCCGTACATATATGCCATTTGCTCTTTCAATACCATGACAGAAGCAAAGTAAGCACGGGAAAACCATTCCCGTGGTTTACGTGGTTCATATCGACTTTCACGATATCGTTCATCCAAGAATTCAAGATTCCCGCCATTCCCCTTTTTATATCCATTTCCTGTACCGCAATCCTGATAGATACCATACTCCATAAACTTATGCTGAATAGTATTCAGTTCATTTCCGGAAGAGGTAACATTATCCGTTATCTCCTGATGCAGCTTGTACGTATCAATAACATGCAACCGCTCTATCTTCTCTTTCCAGATGTTGACCATCATTTTCGCCCAGGCATCATGATATTTTTGTCGGTCCTCCGATGTAGCATACGGACGATTGTTATTTCTCCCACTCATCAGCGTTATAGCTTAAATCAATTGGTTCAGAAACGTCGATCATAAAATAAAGCCCGGTACAACCGGATATGAAATATTCTCCAAGTTCCCGCATATAGACGTTTTCCGTATTCAGGTAAATAAGTTCATTGCCCATGTCCTCCCGATCAAGTAGCATCCGGCTATGAACCTGACGTGCCAACTGACGACAGATATCCAAAGATACTTGGCGATCCGCCATATCATTGAAGGTATATTTCTTCATTAAGAAGACCGTGAAAGTTCTCTTCTTAAAAAACCTCCGGAACGTCTCTCTGTTACCCCGTCATTCGTATCATCAACCGCAAAGAAAGCAGACTGCTTGCGAAAATTCTCCAATACCTCCTCCAGAGAATTTATTCCGGAACAGACACAGGGATAGAATTTATGTGCTTTCGCCAACTTATTCTTCAGGCACATATCTTTAAAGTACCCGATTGCATCAAACAAATTAATTGTGTCCATACTTTTCATTATATTCTTGTGTCTCACGCGCCTTTTCATTCAGTTCCGTCAAGGCCCGCCAACAGTCCATACTCAATACTTGGTTCTCTTTTGTGATATCTCCACCAGTCAAAGCACGTATTTCAGCGTTCATCACTTCCACCATGTTAGGCGGTTCTGCGATCACATTCTCTCCAGCTTTACCAAAGAAATGGGGAAAGCTGACCGCAAAGCGGTTCTTCAGTGAAGCATACCACAGAAACACCGACAATAGTTCTCCTTCTGAAAAATGCACATCTTCCGGATGGTTACCGTTCTTATCCACATACAGAATTTTAGCCATACTCCGGAGCTGTCGGATATCATTCGTCTGCAAATATCCCTGATAATGATTTTCTATACGAATATAGTCGTGAAACGGCACACCACGCAGTAATACATGAACAGCCCGCAGTTCTCCAATTCGAGGTAAACAGACCGGAGAGGTTGCCGGAGCATCAAGAAAGTCCAGTGCTTTCAGGAAGCATTGTATCTGATAATTCCATAAGAAGAAACGGACCTTCCTCCCATTCTCCAACTTAACCGCACATACCCAGCTATCAGCTACCTTCCGATAAATCCGGATTGCCAATAAACGGATAAAAATATAGGTCTTTGCTTGCAAGCCGGGAAAGCGAGACATGGCATAGCAGACATACCGTAACTGTTCCTGAGTCAACTTCTCCCAACAATCCGGAAGTTGGAAATCCAACACATTATCCCCAAAAGTAGCAGGAGTCGTCTTTCTCATTTTGGTATTGCTCAAAATGTTTCACTTTATAAGCCTCACTTTCCTGATAAGTAGGGAATTTATCAAGATTACCTTCAAGGAAGTTCACCGCATTGTCCAGCTCACGTTTAAAAGCCGGAACTTGCTGATTAACAAAGAACCCGATAGCCTTACACAGCATCCATACAAGTAATGTTTCATATTCTGATAAATCCTTGGCACGAACCTTCTCCAGCAAATGATCAAACAACACAGCAGATATATTCCGGTATATGATCTCTTCCGCCTCAGAGATTACAGGTCGTAAAGCAATCAGGTCTGATCTATGCGCATCCGGTTTGCCTGCATAATCCCGCAACTGAGAGGCAGTATAATAAAGAGAACTGATTAAAAGTTTCGCATAAGCAGAAGTAGCCCAATCTCTATTACCTATCAATCCCGATATGATAATATCCATTGCATCATCAGCACATTGCCGTACAGACTTGCGTAACGTTTCAACCCGATCCCGTGATGCTGGAGACAAATTTTGATTATTCACAATACCGAAACCTGTTGATGTCAATACAAGGTCAAGTCCCGGCATGGCTTCATAAAATGCGTCCAAGCAGATGAAACGTTCCACATCCTTAACCATTGCTTCCGGAAGATTGTCGAAATCCACAACTGTTCCGAAAACAATAGACTTCAGTTTAGCCGTAGAAATGGCAATAGGATCAGCCATCATATCAAAAATTTCAGCCGTTGAACTTGTTGCGGCCAGTACTATTTTCTCAAATTTGTCTTTATCAATCTTTATCATCCGTTTCGTTATTAGGTATGTTAGCACTCTTTTTCTTCGCATCAGTATTCTGATCCAGCGTCGTCAGCAGAATCATTGGTACATCCGGATAGACTTTACCTTCCCAACCATTATAATATATCACCACGTTGTGAGGTGTGTACATAAGGTCATGGAAAGCAATCTCAAGCGATTGTTTCAGCGTAAACAGTTCCCGTTTATCGGAACCTGAATTATTCGACTGCGATTTACCCGGAGTAGCACCAACGAGGTTCGGATGAATATTATCGCCATAGCAAGTGATGTTAGATGCTTCCTGAATATCTTCCGACCAGTCTCCCCCCTCCTTGCCTGTATCGATCACAGTAACACGCACCATCCTGTTTTCTTTGCCGTTGGGATCAATATAATAACCCGTAATCCAAACTTTACCTGAATTCTCGATTCCGGCTACGAACTTCTTTATATTCTCTTTCTCCTGCTTGAGACGTTCCATCTGTTTAACCGGGTCCGTTATTCGTTCTTCATCCAGAATATTTTGCCAAAAGTCCTTATGTACTTCCACTTGATATTTGACTGACGCATGATTCTTCAGCTTTGCTTTCTTCCCTTTACCTATCAGACGCTTTATATCGAACCAGTCGCCTCGGAAAATGGCCGTATAGTAAGGAACTGGATAATACTGGCAACCGGGAGTCGGAAAACGCACAAGAATAGCGAACTTCCGTTCATGTGTCCGCACTTTTTTCAATCCATCAGCACCGGGTTCGCGTCCCATCAAGACTTCCAAGTCACCTAATGGATCTTTCTCATCCAATAAGCGGATAACTTCAACATCCTGTTCCCGAAGCGAAGATTTCCGGAAGTTCGCATAGAATACATGATTAATTTTTCCCTTATCATCTGCTTTTTCAAATCGACAATAACAAGATTCCTTATGTCGTAACTTAGTGATTCTCTTACCATCATTGGAAAGGATAACTACGGAAACGCAATAAAAGAAGTACTTGACATCAGTCGCCTGTTCAAGCATGAAAGCAGGTATGCTGTTATGTAATAGCCACTTCTTAATTTCTTTGTCCTGAGTCGGTTTTTCCGTAGCGATATCCATATACTTCTGACCAGCACCATAGCACGTAAGGACATTGAAAAGCTTGTTTTGGCTCATTACCTCATCCACACCGATTAGGCGGATTATCTCAAATGGCAACTTATCATCCGGCCCAAACGAAACATATCTATATTTCTTAGCACCAGGAATAGTAATCACCGAAACATCCTCTCCGTCTTCATCAAAGATATCGGCACTGTCTTCTACCGTCTCCATCGACGCCATGATATTCGACTGGCCAATCGAAAAAACTTCGCTGGGCATATAGTGCGACTCACTTTGCCGGATTTCCTTTTTCTCTTCCTTTTTCATAAGTAAACTGTCATTCCATTGATTTCAAACATTGTTATATCCCGAAACTCTCTTATTAGCATAGAGTTAGGCAGCAGAATTCGATGTGTACCACCTCTCCAGTGGGAACCGACACAACGAATCCCCTTGTATTCAATAATATCTCCGGTAGAAAGCTTCCATACACGGAGATTGCAGGGCTGTCCGGACTCCAGCAGGCGCAGCGCATCACTTTTATGTATAACCATCATCCAAAAGTATTATCAAACGTATTGTCGAATACACGTCCGGCACGGGATAGCTGCAAAATGTTTTGATTTCGCTGCGCATATCTGTACGAGAAAGTATAGGCAGGCAGACTTTCATAATCATTCGTCCGTGTTGACTCCGAATCAGTAATTGTTATTTCCTTGCCGGGCCGATTCCCTTCCAGCAAGTAAATCTCTTTACTGCGAAAGAGATCATCCGCCCAGACGGACATTGCAGTATTCAGAATGCCTGTATTGGCTTTGAATACGCGGTTCTCTTCAATATGATAATGGCGAAACATGCCATCAATCATCGCTGACGAACGCTCATACTCCGGTTCCAAAGTATGAGTTCCGGTACAATAAAATGTTTCCTGGCAACCAAATGAATTAGTGAAAAGTAAGCAGGGTGCTGCATCCGGACACTCTAAATCTATCTGATAATATTGCACACGACTTCCAGCCTTAACCGTATAGCGGACCAAAGTCCCCAGATCGCTGGTAAAAGCGTCCGGAGAAACATCAATCGTATATACTGAATGAATGGTTGAAAAAGTGTCTAAAATGAATTCTCTGGATACCAGCTTATTATCCGCCGTATGATAATCACAAGTAACCTTCACAACCGTATTCTCAGATACAACCAGATGCAAGAATTCTTTGCGTCCCATTGCAGTGATTTTCTCCCCTCCTGTCATTGCTGTCAGGAAGTGACCGTTCATAAAGTCCAAAGCATTCAGCGACGACTCCGCAGCACAATATTGCACGGTGAAACCACGTGTAACCTTAGTTTGCCCATTCACACCGATTATATAGAAAAAACCTCCTATCAGTTTAGAAGCCAAATAAGGCTCTATCAAATCCTGTAGGTCTAAAATAGTTATCTTTCCGTCAGCATCCGGAACATATTTTTCATCCAACATTCTCTGTTCTCCATCCGTTAGAATGAAGTCTACTTCTGCCTGATCCGTCAAGAAAACGATTTTATCCAAAGCGGATGAAAACATATAATCCGCTACGTCTTTGAGAATTGTAATCATAGTTTTTTGATTTTTTCCCAAAGGTATTTCCGCACAGAAACACATAAAAAGACAGAGGCACAACGCTTCACAGCGGCATGCCTCCCAAAAATGTAGAAAATGTTATATCTTAGTCTTTATTCATCATCATCCACTTGGGACGACCATCTTTGTCAACCATGCTGTGATATCCGATATCCAGCATGATAGTTGTGATCTGATTCAATGTCAACTCCACCATTTCCGACAGATCATCCGCGATATCCTGACTTGTCTTCAGTATCTTATCTTCATCCTTCTTCTCTGCCGGAAGATACGTTTGCAGGTACTCAATGAGAATAATTTCTTCCGGATCAATTCTCTTTTCTGAATTATCGTTCATTCCTTACCTCCTTTCTATCATTCAGAGCCAATGTTAACAATCTCACCAACTCTTCAATATCTTCACGGTAGGCATCAAAAAGAACTATTTTATCATGGCTATACACAGTATAATCCTCTAACACGTTCCTATCATCCTCGAAATAAGAAGTCTTTTCTACTTTGAATATAGGTTTGCTCATTCTATCACTCCTTTCTCTCCTTTTTCACTAAACTGATAAGTCGAGCGAACCCGGCATATATCCATGATGAAAACCATATCCGGACATCCCATTTTATCAACAGAAGCGTCAATGCGGGAAAGTTTATTTCCACAATTCCCGGCACTATAGCGAATCGATTTCAGTTTCGGATGTTCCATATTAGTCTTTTCCACCATGAGGCGGATTTCCTCTTTGAGTGCGTCCAGTGCCAGTTCATCCCTTACCAGCACATTTTCATACTTAGCGACGTAATCACACACTTTCTTCCATGCACGATTTTTGGGAGCATAGATTTGCAAATGTTGTACAAAGAACATCATATCTTACCTCCTTTCTCAAAAGTGATGTTGACATGGCAACCATCACCAGCATAAATGATGATGGCATTGTCTGTACGTCTAACAGGAATACTTTCTTTTCCTGAAGCGAGGTCTGAGCAAAGCTCCAATAAAGCCTTCTGGACTTTTTCAACAGATACATTGCGTCTGTTTGCGCGGTTTCTCTGGTTTCCCATACTTACTGATTGTTTCGCGTTAAGGCAGAAAAACGGCTGCCATTTCCCGTGTCGCGAAACAATCAGTAAGATTACTCCAAGAGCAAAATTACAGGGGAAAGGCAGCCGAAATATTAAGACATGGACATAAAAAAAGCCCACGTTGTACGTTGAGCGTCTCTCATCGCTCTTGGTGATTAATCATCACTGATTGTTTCGCACTGCAAATATGAGGATAATATTTGAAAGTGCAAAATATCTATCGTAAATATATTCCATATTTATAGTGTATATTTTATTCCATAATAGTTTTCCAATCGCATTTCTAATTGTTCCAAATAAGTGTATATTTTATCATTATCATCAGACACTCCTGCACGATAAACTCCAAAGTCACATAAATCATAAAGCATATCTGTACGATTATTATTCATCCTACGTAATTGGATTAATATATCACGACGGGCACTTTCATCAAAGGTAAATATTCTAAGAATCAAATTAGGATTCGCAGTTTCCGCATTAGCTTGTCGCTTAAATAAATCTTGAAAGTAATGATAATCAGTACTACCTAAAGAATGCCCAAAGAAAATTATCTCATCCGCATTTAACAATTTAGCCCTTACATTATGAGACTTGTAATGAGGACTAAAAGATTTTATCATGAAACAATAACTATCATCTATATCAATTTCATCCTGAATTCCCAAAATTATTGACCTATCATTAATATGTCCATGAATATAGTCTATTTTACTATTAATAACACCAACGTATGATTCTAATTTATATAAATTCGTATAATTATAAGAGAGTATTTCCACAGAAGAATATTTCGCTATAATCTTAAATACATCAAGAGCCTTTGAGTCTTTTCTTATACAACTATAATCTATTGCATTCAAATAATCACATAAGGCAGTATGGAGTAATTTAAATGTTCTTTCCTCTAATTCAGAAGCTTCATTAAGAGATTCATCACCATAACCACTAGCATCCTTGCTTGAAGCAAGATCTGCTAATTCTTTCTCAATATCAATCCAATTACATAATTCACACTGTTTAGACAAATATTCAAACAAATTTATTTCTCTTGAAAAAGAAAGACCTATCCCTTCCCTATTTCCATTATAATCTATATAACTTTGAAAATAGGCACTTTTCATAAAATCTGTGTACTTGGTTTTTAACCCTAAATCAAGATCAAAACCATTACCCAATATGAGTAAGAACTTATAATCTTCTTTCATATGTTTAGTCTGTTGATTATAACAATAAAAAAGGTTTCAACCCGTAAAGCCTTTCATTTGTCTTAGATGTTTTTAATGAATTGATAATGTTATTTGCGCTGCTAATTGAAGACAACAGTCGAAAATAAAAAATTAAGCTACTAATCTTTCTTTGAATCATCATCTGTACAATCATCATCTACAGAATCTCCTGATTCAGGATTTTTTAATTCAGAATCATCTATTTCAGAATTTTCTTGAATGTTTTTTTTAAGATTGATTTTAATAGAGTTTAATCTATCAGTCATTTCTTTCATAATTATCAAATCATGTATTCTTTTTTCTAGTTTTTTTTTCTCATTCTTATTATCCAAACGAGTATAATCAGTCAAATAATGTTTTACAAGTTCATCATCCTCATCCTCTTTTATAGATTCTAATAACGTCATTATATAGGTGTCCGTAAATTCAGGATCTCGAAAATTTGGTGAAATCTTATATTTATTCAAAAGTTTTTCATAATTCGATAAATATGGTCTATTTATATGAATAGTGCTCATATTTATAATCTCATTAATAGTACTATCATCCAAACGTGATTTAAATTTATCTTTCGCATGTTTCATGAAAGCATCTGGCCTATATATCAAAACCCTCTGACTTGTTTCACTCAAAAATTCTGAGTATAACTCTTTTCTTGGGGAAATAGTTCTACCGTGTACCTTTAACCACCAGTCCTCCTTCGCATCATCTGTTATAAAAATTACGTTTTTCTTATCATTCAATGATTTATCCATTATTTGTTTCCAAAGGATCAAGTCTCCAAACTTATTCTTCTTCACATCATCTTTATTTCTGTCGCAATAGCCCGGTGGAATTTCATTTTTGTATCTTTCTTCTCCTTCTTTACTGATTTTATCTATTTCTGCTAGAGTATAATTTCCGCCAACTTTATTTTTATAGATATTCTTTATTTCATCCAACACAGGATCATCTTTGGTAGTAAAAGGTATTCTACTCTTTTTACTCTCATCAACAGCATCTTTTATTTTTTCAAAGCCTTTTTCAATTTCATCTATTAAAGATTTTATATCATCCTCGTGAAATTTAAATTTATCATTTATAGACTTTTTCACTTCATTAAATTGATCATCAAGTTTACGTTTTATTTCATCATAAGATAAGCCTATAGAAATTATCGTAGTAAGTCTATTTTTAAAAAACTCTTGACCAACCTGATACGGAAGCCATAAACGATCTTTTACTTGTTTCATCACAGACAAATATTGCTTTCTTGTACTTTCAGAATATCTATAAAGATTTAATATAGAACAAGTATCAAATACAATAAGAGCATCTTTCCATACATCTTCGATATCCTTGTCTGTTGGGTAAAATTCCACCCTAAAAGTATTTTCCATATATTAAAAATTTAGTTATTAATATTCATTATTAGTGGAATAAATTCATTCTTCTACTTTATTTTCCAATAGCTTTTTCAGATACTTTTTTGTGTCTTCTTCTGCATAAGTCGGATAACATAGTACGAAAAGAAAACCTACAACCGGAGTCAATACCAATGATATCAAAAAGGCCAGCCAAAAACTTACAGTTCTTTGTAAAGCAGCATAAGCAAGGGCAAAAGAGCCTAAAATATGTACTGCAACGAGATAAGATAAATAGTTCTCCATAGTTTTACATTTTAAGAATTTCCCACAAAGGTATAAAAAAGGCTTCCAATTGTGGAAGCCTAAGCAAACAATTTACACAAATGAATTGAAATATTTTTTATATTAAATGTACCAACCCCATATCCTGAATAAATCCACGTAGTGCTTTTTCAATCTTTTCCACCTGTGCTCGACGGGGTTTTTTTATTCCTGAAGCATAGTGCCCCAACTGCTTTTGATTAATACCCGTGATTCTTTCCAAAGCGGCTTTAGTGAAAATACCGCTATAGTACTGCAAGAAGGATTGTACATCAAAAACCCATTCTATATCCATATCTCCCTGTAATTCCACAGGAATTTTATCATTATACTTTTTGTATAATTCAATGGCTTCCAATATACTATCCTTAGCCTCTTGCACGGTATTCCCTTCACCGTAAATTCCTGGGACATTTTCAGCCCATGCACCAAATAAATCAGTACCTTTTTCAAGAGTAACCTTAATCTTTCCCATATTTAGCAAAACTTTAATTAGCAAAATCACAATATCATAGTAGGGAAAGGGGGAGCTTTATTCAAGCTCCATATCCCTGATAATCTTTTTTCTTAACCCTTCGCCCATTTCTTTAGCACCGTGATAGGGAACCGGGTATCTGATACCATTTACATCTTCGTAAATCCGGTGGCTGCCTTCTGAAACTCCCGTCCATTTCCAACCCCTTTTTTTACCTTTCTTTGGTATCTGCCGATGAAATTCGGATGATTTAACCATTTCTTTTTTTTTAGAACACTACAAAGGTAGTAAAAGTTCTACCATAAACAAATAAACAGTAGAACTTTTACTACCTTTTAACAAATCGCAATTCTATTGCGTCAAACAATCGCCGATTCAGGCGTTAAAAGCCCCGCCCCCCTGGGCTATAGGCAAGAGGCGGTTCCGCTTTCCCCCCGAAGCGTAGCGTAGGGGGCGTCCGCAAAAGCATTCCACCCCTATTTAAAGGCTCGTAGAGTGCTTTTGCTGGCTACTGTCGGCTTTTCTCGTCTTGCCCTTACCTCATGTATTCTTTTATTTTTTAGGGCTGAAACGGATAAAATTAACAGGTGTTATGTTTTTAACGGGCTGTACAAGCCCCATTACTGGCATAGGCTTCAATTCATCCGCACAGGTTGGCGGCTGGTTTATCTTCTCTTCTTCCACTTCGTAAACTGTCGGTATCTTTGTTACACTATCTACAATAATGCACCACCGATGCCAACACCTATCTGATAAAGTATTCATGTGTATCACTTCACCATTCAGAGAATTAAGGCAAAGATTTATAATAGTCATCAAACAACAGGTATATGAAATGTCTGTTCCAACAAAAAACTGTTTCCTGTCCTGTTGCGCAGCAGCCAACAACAACCGTCCACTTCCACAACATGGATCACATACCCGTGCATCTCCATCTTTCCTTTTCTCACCTACTTGGCGAACTGTAGTAAGTTGCGCCATGAGTTCAGCCACAGGCGATGGGGTAAAGAATTGCCCGTTACTACTATTACTTAAAAACTCCTCAAAATAATCTCCGAAAGGGTCTTCAAGTGGTTTTCTATCCATCTGCACAATAAGGGACGCAAAAGCCTGTGAAAACAATTCAAGTTCCTCCCTACTATAAGGCTTTATAGTTTTAAAATAAAGTTCCTCTTTACGTCCCATAGACAGACAGCACACAATAATTTGCAAGAAATCATCAAAAACCTTTGCCCGCCCGTGTGGTCGGGAAATACCCTCCAAGTATTTCCCGAATGGTTTCAAATCATTAGGATTGCTTTTCATATACCTGCAAATTTGAAAACACGAAACAAATCGGGTAAAAGTCTGCGGGGTCATTTTCTCCGTCCGTTGTTTCTTCCTGTTGTTCCTTGTTTATCTGCTTGGGCGCTCCCCACAGGCATAAGGCGTGCGAGCCTTTTACTACTCGTTTCCCGTCCTTATTCCATTGCTGTATTGTTTTCAAATCCATGTGCCCCGATTGGGCATAAATTCCCTTTAATCCATCATTCACAGAAGGAATTGCCCCCACTTTAACAAGCTGCTGAAGCGGTTGTGATAGACCTTTCAAAATAGCTCGTTTTTCCTGTATAGACTTTGCAGTCTCAAAAATATTTTCCATCTTTGCAGTACGTTAAAAATTAAACTTCGGTTTGATTTTGTTTCCCCCTACAACGGTGCAACGGTGTAGGGGGATTTTGTTTAATTATCTCCAAGCTGTTCAAGTTCTACCCGAATCTCTTTCTCAGTCTTTGATAAATGGTTGTTTAAGTCCAGCATCCAATCAGCTAACAACTTTCCAATAGCCACCGGATTAGATGTTGAAATAGAAAGCCCCTTAGCATCCACAAGAGTTAATTGGGCGTTATTCTTGTCGTGCGAAATAGTGAAACTTTCAAGCTGTTTGCGTTTCTCTCTTACTTCTTGGTACTTTTGCCGAAGCAAATAAACCCGGTCTGCCTTGTCCGTCAGTTCATCAATACTCAACCGTTTGGGGGCGGCTGTCGCTGTTTCCTTTTTCTCACCAACAACAGGTGTCACCACTTTGGCGGGCTTTTTTTCTTTCTTTTCTTCGGGAACTGGGGGCAACAGAAGCAAAGGTGCTGCCTCCTCTTGTTTGCTGTTAGTTACTGCATTACCTAACACTGCGGCTTTCGCCTCTGCGCCTTTTGCGCTGATTACATTACTTTTCATGATGTTATACGTTAAAAATTAAACATTTGCGGGGTTCGGGGTGCAACCCTATCCCCTTTTGATTACATAACAAAGATAGTGATTTTTTCAACACAAAACAATACATAATCACCTAACACACAACAATATACCAATATAAAAGATAAAAATCAGACAATAATATGGGAAATACGACCTATATCCCATGAAAAAAAAGTTTTTAGGAAAAATCATTCGAGAAAAAAGAAAAGAGCTACCAAGGCATCAAACAAGGTCAAAAGGCTTCCCAATACCACTTAAACGTTAATTATACTTAACGCAAAATACTGAAATACAGAAAATTACCTTTAAAAAAGCCTATAAAATACAGTGAAAAATTGCAGGTTTCCAGCACTCAAACAAACAACTCCCTCATAAACAACGTACTAACACAGCGCAGCCCCGCACTTTGTGCGGAACTGCCGAAGGCTACCCCCCACCGCCCTACGCAAAAAATCTCATTACCTCCTTCCTCCTCTTCGGAATATGTAATAATTCTTTACTCGCACCCTCGGTACATGCCAAACGCGCATAAAAAAAAACGTACATCCACTTTAAAAAGTGAACACACGTTAATGAGCATCAACACTGACAGTTAACCTACATCGAAGAGGTTACAAACAAATTGAAATGCACCTTCGGGAATTTCTCACAGCCTATACAGAGAGTATCAAAGGCATCAGAACCATCCGTTCTTCCCTCCAGCTTATCATCTTCTGACTCAGCCAGCTTCTCGCCACGCTTATCCTTACCACCATTATACACACCTGCCGTTTGTACAGAGATTAACAGGTCTTCATTGTTCTGCTCGTTGAACATCGGGATTAGCGTTGCTTGTCCGGCAAACATCCGATTGATCAATAGATACTTCTCTATGTGGTTCATAGGCTTACCGATATACACCTCCTGAACTTCCCATCCACGCTTCTTGAACTCATGAGAAATCACCCATCGGAAGTCCTGATCATTCACAGCGTAATTACTTCCCAATGCCGTGCTATCATAATAGAATATCACTTTCCTGCGCTTATGATGGCGGTAGTACTTGCAGAAGTCCTCAATCAATTCCGGAAGCTTACGTTCATACTTCACAAAGAAAGACTTCAGCACCTTCAGTTTGTTATCCTGCGGCTGTCCGGCTACCAGCCAGTTGATGTTCGCATTATAATCAAATGCAATACAGATAGGCATACCTGCGTCCACATCAGCATCAGCCAGCGATGTAGGTTCTTTCAACTTGTCGAACTTGTACTCAAGGCTATCCAGATATGAGAAGTTGGTACAGCTATACTTATGATGCGTCCGCATGGATGAGTAGAAGCCATCACGGGTGATGCCTATGCGCTTACAGAGGATAGAGGTCAGGAAGGTCAGCGGTGGCAAGTCACGCTTCATATCATTCACCCACTTCTCGCCCAATACCTGCATATTCCAAATGCTTGAGTATTCCTTGTACATGACGGCTACCGAACGCATCCGGCAAAGATCACGCGATAAAGTACGTAGATAGGAGCGTAAATAAGCAGGTACGACTTTTCCAGCCCCTAACATATCTTTGACTTTTTGCTTAGTCTTCCAAATCTCAAAGATTGTTGCCTGGATCACCTCAATTAATTCCGGGTCACACTTCTTTTCATAATCAAGGAACCATGACCCTTTCTTTGTAACCGGCATATCTGAAGATATAAACATACCATGATGATAGAAGTGCTGTCCAAAGTACTGCTTATTACCACGGTTAGCGGGGAGGGTTTCATCCTTCAGCTGCTCAAAATCTATAAATTTAGCTTCGTCGATATCCAAAGCGTCATAAGAATGTGAGTTGGAAGTTCCACTTCTATCTTGTGATATGATGTAGCCAATACTACCATTATAGAGAGAAAGAATATTCTCCCAGTTCTCCGGTTCAAACAATGGTTCTCCCCATCCCCATGTCTTGGGCGGTTTACGTCCGACAGTCCAATGAAGATCGCGTTTGAACCCCCAATTCTCCCAATGGATAAGCATGGAAGGAAGCGTATTCGTAAGGACACGTTTGCAATTAGCACCGACAAAGCCCGTTATACTGCCGGGCATACGCTGCATGTTCCGGAGATTCCATGCAGCATGAATCAGACCTTTGCCAATACCACGACCACCGACGACGACCGTATCTTTGGCCGAAGTGTACATCACTTCCTGTTGCGGGTCATTAAAGTACTGTTTCATTGCCTTGCGGTTTTATTTTGAAAATGTCTTCCTCGTTAAATTCCACCTCTTCAAATGACACATCTTCAATGTCATCAGACCAATACTGCTGTATCTTGGTCTTTATTTTTTCTCTGACATTAGGAATAGGCTTGATACCAAGAACCGTCGGATCATCGGTAGGTTCAAACGGCTGGACAACAATCTTATCATAGCCTTTGTCAAGGATATCTTCTTTATCCAGTTGAGTATATTTTCCGTAATAATTGGCGGCTGCCCCCATTGCCCTGGAATCCTTTGTTCGTCTGGCCATCTCAAAAGTCTCATCTATCATCTGGCAGAATTTATACCGATGGTAGTCCTTCGTAGTCTTGGCAAGATCACCAAGCAAACGTTTTATTATCCGGATATCTTCGTAAGCAGTAGATTTGCTTACATTATAGCGACGTTCCAGCTCGCTGACTATCTCAAGGTCTTTCTTACGTGGAAATTGCAGCCAGAAATTATACATATCCCGAAGACGTATCAGGCGTTGCTGGATCAGTTCCGGAATGCCGTCCGCCGTCATCTTGTTGATATCGGCAAACAGATACTTCTCACATACTTCTATGGTGGCAGGTACAGGCATTATAAATCTTCATCAGAGTCCATATTCAACAAATAGCTATTCGTAAGCTGCACCGCCAACGGGCTTCCTACGTTTGCCAATTCGATTTCTTGTTTGCGTAGCCTGAGTGCAGTATCAGCTTTCGCATAATGATAGGCACGGGATACCGGAGTATTACGGTTGCGAATTTCAAGGCGCAGCGCGTCAACATCCATGTCGAGCAGAATCGCCATGTCAGAAACCGGAGTCAAGCATGCCGCCAGTTCCTTAACCTTCTCTATCTGTTCCGTTGAATAACCCATCCAAATGAATTGCTTTTGAATTAATGATAGTGGAGAACTGCGCTTGCAGGTCGATATAAATACGAGGGTCAGTAGTTATCATCCCGCTTTCAGTCCTATTTCCCCGTGTTTGATTCTGAGAAGTACAAATGGATACCATCCACTTTGAGTTCCGGATAAGAATAACCTTTGAATGATTCTCAGCCAAGAACACATCATCAAACACATTCGATATGAATGTGTACAGGTGAACAGTCTTGCGGGATGCTTTCAGATCGGTTAACATGGTTGCTTTCGTTAGTAAACCCCGTCTCCGGAGACGAAAAATTCTCCGAAGGAATTCTTCGGAAGTGGAAAAGGTAGAAATGTAAATCTCAGCCGGGCCAGTCTCCAAAAGGATTTTCTCTATGATATCAAATAATTGTATGCGATTATCCAAGTACGCCTGTAATGGCGTACCGGATAATGGCTTTATTATTTGATTGACTAATTTCATTTAACTATCAACCCTAAATTAACCAACTCTGCCACTTGTTCAGCTTCAACCGTATTACCGCTACTGACAAGATATTCATAACGCTCCTGTACTTTCATCAGTAACACTGAATACTTTTTCTCATCCGTGGTTTTCAGATCAGCCAGCTTCTTTTTATTGTCAGAAAGATACTTCCGTGCAGCATTGACCTTTTTAGCAATATCAGCCGGATTATCTTCCGCTTTCTTGCCATTATCCGTATCAGCATCAGAAGAACCAACAACAAAAGCATCATAAACCTGCATATTGGCACGATACTTTTTGTCACACTCATCCAACTGCTGTAAGTATTCAAAGCGGTCACAGGCCGGAGAACTCTCCATTGTTTTCAGTAATTCAAACAGTTCCTTTATCTTGAACCAAAGCGGAGTACACTCATCCCATAAAGCCTTAATCTCATCCGGAAGCAGTTCATGATCCGCACGCTTTCCACGCACAACAGTTCCTTCAGTCGGCAGATCATTATCAATGGAAATCACCGGAGCACCTTCGGCAATCGTTGCTTGTGCTGCCGGAATTACCACTTTATTCATAGTTGCCACATCCGCAATAGTTTTACGGTCAAGTCGTATGGCAAGATGTTTTTTCAATTCATATTCGACCTTATCCGCAAACTTTTCCGGTTTACGCACTACATTTTGAAAAAAGATGCGGTTGCGATTCAAAGACAGGAGCATAGTTGCACCCTCAATCACATTTTTATCTTCAGGCGCTGCATCCAAATAAGCCTGTATTTTTGCTGTCAATTTTTCATCCATAACTTTAACTTTAAAAAAAGGTGATGGCACAGACCAGCCACGCCACCACCAAACCAACTAACCCAAAATAAATTATTGTATTATGCCGATGGATCAGCCCACGCCGAACCGTCCGCACCAGAGATATCACCATCCTCCGTCTCAATCTTACCCGGATAGAACGGAGCCGGACAAAGGTCGGTTGCCTCAATCTCAATAGTTGTACCAGCTTCTCCGGTCACACCTTCACCAAGTGCCTGAGTCGGCTTTGTATCCGTCTCAAACTCTTCACAACCAATGACACGGAATTTACCGTTCCGTTGCTGTACAAGATATACAAGGTCATCCGCAGTAGCCTGACGGCAGAACCCTGAGGCATCCTCTTCAGTACCGGAATGTTTCAATGTACATTTATTCAACGTTGTGCGGCTTGGCTTCTCACCTTGCGGCTCAGAGGTCACATTAGACTTTGTTGACAATGATTTCAGCGTCAACCATTTCTTATCGGCGGCAAGTACAAAGTTTTCTTCGTATGTCGCCAGTGCAGCCATCGACTTAGCCGCTTCCAAATCCGGAAGCTTCGGCCAAGTCACAATATTAGATTTCTTCTGAAAGAAGACTTTCGGGCGAATACCCGGCAACACGGTCTTACCGTCACAAAAGTCCAAAGACTCATATAAGTCTATTGAACCACATCCTACTGGTTTAACATCAGCCATATTTTCTCCTTTCTAAATTGCAGTTACACCATCAATACTTGCAACCAACAACCGTTCTTTAGAGATGGACTCAAATTCAACGCCAAAGAACATCGTAGCAATAAATTGGAGGACAAAAGCTTTGAAGCGTGCCACTTCAATATTCTCTTCCTCTCCGGTCTGGTTGACTCCCACCAACATATTCTTCTTTACCGTCATGTGAATGAACGGACTTTTTTTCTTATTGGCAAGAGGAACGATACTCACATTATCAAACCCTTCTACGAAATATTGATTGTACTCCTTATTATAAGGAATAGAACCAGTAGACGATTTATAATCTTCGCAGTAGTCAAAGAATACATGCTTAGGCACAAACAGTTTCACCGATTCTTCTTCAGTCAACATATCATCAGCAGTCTGACAGATTGTTTTTAATACGTCAACAGCATTATTCTTATCAATAGCTTCGATAACGAGATAATTGCCCAATGCAGCCGAAAGCTTAGCGCTATCCAACTCTTTTTTGGTAATCGTATCAAAACCATTAAATAAGTCTTTGGACAATTCACCATCATCCTTACGAACAGCCGACCAAAGTACGTTATTCAGGTTCTTACCCAATTGAGCGCTGAGAAAAGCCAGCACTTTACGAGTAATCTCAGTGGACTTCAAAGCTTCCCCCCTAGTGATGTCAGAACCCCACATAGACTGATAGATTTTATTCGGGGAAAAGTTACGCACAACCGAACCGAAGAACGTATATAACGTTCTCGGATTGATTACTACTTCACTATTATCCTCACGTGTTTCAGAATAGGGTCCAAACTGCATATCACCGGACAATTCACCAACTGTTTCAGAATAGCGAATACCCGGACGCAGACTCATGTGCTGCAATGAACGGGACAATGCAATCACAGGCATCTGCAACAATTCTTTTCGATATTTACGAGCGGTCTTCTGAAGATCCTCGCTTGCAATATTAACTCCAACTTGTGCCATTAAATAAAATCCTTTACATCGTTATACATAGATTGTGCTGTTACATCAGACTTACCATTTTTTTCTTCACTTTCAATGTGGCGTGTTTCATCACCATCATCATTCTTCAGATTATTAATCTGCTCTTCTTTCTGGTCGATAAGGGTTTGCTTATCGGTAATGTCCTGTTCCAGCGTATTCACTTTATCGTTGACGGCTTTAACCTGATCTTCGGTAAGATTACACTTACCATCTTTGTCAAACTCCAAGCCTTCAACATTCAGGATGGCGTTGACTTTCAAATAGTCTTTCTTCATCGTTGTTACGTTATTAATAGTTTCAGATGGAGTGTCTTCCTCCTTTTTGCCAAAAGAGGAAATAAAGCCATCCATTTTAGAAATCACCTTTTGCAGTAAACCTTCGGTAATATTTGATTTAACCTGCTGATCTGGAAGTGCAGGCAGTCCTAAAACATTCAGTTTTTCAGCGGCATCAACAAAGTCAATCTTTTCGTTGTCCTCTATTATTTCATCTACAAAGCCATAGTCCAACGCTTCTTGTGCGGTAAGCCAACGGCCTTCTTTCAGTACATCAAGGATTTCATCCACCTTCTTTTTACAGCGATTGGCGTACATATTGGCCAGCACAATGTCAAACTTATCGTTCTCAAGCTTATTTTCCTTGAGCTGGTCTATAAGTTCCTGAATCTGGTCAGCATTGTATTGCCCCCATGCATCCACCCAATTACTTACTTTGTGAACCAAAAACATGGCGAACTTAGAGATGCAAACTTTCTTTGCTCCTTGTGCCGCTATGGTAGCAGAACTCGCAACCAGTCCATATAAATAAGCCGTCACGTCGCCATGATCAATAAACTGCTGGCGGATATCCAGTCCGTCATCCACCGCCCCACCGAGCGAACTGATACGGACATTAACAGGCTTACCTTTCAAGCCAGCCAGTTGGTTACGAATATACTGTTTGGAGTACCCCCAGCGTCCGATGTAGTCATCAATGTTGATATTATACGTCATATTGCAAACATTTTATTGCAATATTACGCCCATACCCTATATAATAAAAAGACCTTTACACATCCAAAACCGTGTAAAAACAGGTATTAGAATAGGTTACGAGCATTGTAACCGCACATTGTGATGCAATACTTTCCGGTCTTGAGTCCGTGAAAGTCACGACCGGATAAGGTCGGGAATCCGTACCGATCAGATATCTTTCTCCGGAGATGGCGGTAAGGAGGAAACACAATTTTCGATTGGCCACATTAAAACGATCCGGCAGATAGCACGTCAATGTATGGGAGTAAATACGGTTTTTATTCTCTACCCGATCTAAAATTTCCAAAGAGGAAAGACCAACAGTTTCCAATTTCCGGAAAGTTAGTGCCGGAGAAAGGTAAACTCCGACTCCCGGTATAAAAATTGAAGATGATAAATTAGCAACTTCAATCAACTCTACCTGATTGATAAATTTAAGGCAATTGCTCATAATTGTTCGGTGTTGTTCGGTGTTGTTCAAAACAGGCATCCTTGTCCTCTCTTTTTCTTGTTAAAGAATTTAAAAACAAACCTTTCTTAGTATAGGCATTACGCATACGATAATATTTCTGACGTACAGTTTCCACGAAGTCATCATCAATGCCATGCATTTCACACCATGCAGCAACCATCTTATTAACTCCAATAGATTGATCAACCGACATCTCTCCGAGTTCCGCCCACATATTACGCCGGAATAAGTCTTCAACAGCTTCAATAACGGCTTCTTTTGCTCGCGGGCCAAGATAATTATATACTGCCGGGTCTTTAGCCTTTGAATCCGGAATAACAATAGGCGTCAGTCCATCAACCATCAGTTCCGGCTTCTGTCCGGAAGGCAATCTTTGAAGAAAACGACGGATCACCGCATTCTCATTACTCTGTGCCGGAAAACGAACCGGACTGCCAAGAGCGTGTACAAGCCACTGAGAAAGGTATTTTTCTAATCTGAGATAGATAACAAAGCTGCTCATAAGTCTTTATTTTGACACAAATATAATATATATATTCAAATAGTAATATATTTATTATCTTCTACCGGACGGGTATATTTTCCCGTTTACAGCTTCTACAATTTCTACAAATCCAATAATACACTGTTTTAAAGGCAATTAGCACAAATATAAGTAAATTAAAATGTAGAAAAAGACTTCTACAAATAGGAAAAAAGAGAAGTTTTGTAGAAGCTTTCTTTATTTTCCTTGTTTTGTAGAAATTTGTAGAAGCTTGTATTCTGTTCTTATAATAGTTAAATATCTCATTTATAACATTGTAGAAAGTGTAGAAAGTGTAGAAGCTATTTTTGTCCCAACAAAAATGCCTTTAACAGCACAAACAAAGGCCAATAAAAAAGGGTGCATCCGCTTCACAGCGTCTACACCCTCGACAATGATACATAGTATATCGTTTAAAAACTAAATTTCTTTTGAGTTGGTGAAAGCGGTTCTCCCTTGACGTCCTCACTATCCTCACTATTGTTATCCCCAGTATCCGTATCAATCTCCAAATTGATGTTATACGAACTCATTATCATCTCGTAATCAAAGCACATGGCTTGTTCAGGAGTACTGGTCTTGCGGAACTCTGTCCTTCCATCTCCGATATCCACACGCTTAGTCACTTCCACGCCATTCTGTATATTTTTGAAGCGTACCGAGTTCTTAACTCCTAAATACTCTTTTGAGTTTTCAAGATAGAATTTTAGGGATTCCGGAGGAAGTGCCGTATCACCTACCTGTTTGGCAAACTTCTTATAAAGCATGAAAATGCGATTCTTACGCATCATCAAAATCGGTCTTGGCCGGATGAATTCCATTTCATTCTTTATCACATTCGATTTGAACTTCTTCATATAATCAATCCGATAATCCACCTCATTAAATATCTCACCATCTTGCAATAAATAAGATACCACGTTCCAAAAGTTGGCCAACTCATTATTACTTTTACATTCCTGATTCTGTCGAATAATCCCTTCCACTGTGATATCCAACATTTCTTTATAAGAGAATGGAACATCAATCACTGCTTCCATCGTACGGAATGCCGCCAAAGGTATTACCCAGTTCCGCTGAATACGGTCTTCTATCTTTTCTTTCGATAAACAATCATTCAAATCAGTCATACACTGCCGATAATTTGCAGTAAAGTCCGTTTCCATCTTACCCCGGTGGCGAAGTAACTGCAAAGTCAAATGTGACAAGCCCATATCCCGTGCACTTTTACATTCGTCGAATGCTCGTTTTTCTTCATTGGAAAATTCAGTTTTAGTGAAAGTAAGATAAACCAAGCGAGAAAAGAGTGCAATATCAATAGTGGTCATTTCCTGTCCGGACAAAATTACACCGCAATCAACCGAAGTAATCTCCCTTTTTTTATCCCGATCCATATTCATACGTGAACGCCCGGTTCCATCCCATAGCCCCTTCAGGAACTCACGCTTATCCAAATCAATCGTATTTTTGTACTCGTCAATATGCACCAAGGCATTAGCACATTGCGCAACGAGGTCGCCCATCGCGGCAATGGTTGCATTCTGGATGTTAGGCGGTGTATTCTTGATAATAAAGAAAGACATTAAGCTATGTCCCAATTCGGACTTACCCGAACCTTTGGGACCAAAAAGGTTCAGAATAGGAAAACTTTTTGTTTGCCCCACTATGATATCCCGAAATAGTGTGGCCAACAGAAAACAGATACCCACTTTAGCATTATCTCCGAAAACCTTTATCAGCTTCTCAGAGTAATCTCGCATTGTAACCGCACTGTAATTTGTATGAATGAACTTCCGTTCAAACTGGAAGAGCTTCACATCATCACGATAGATCATACTACTACCCGGCAAATAATAATTACCGGATTTCAAACGTACAATACCATATTCATCCACCGAATGCCACTCGGTATCAAAGGCGCCATTGCCGAAGGCAAAGAAACCTTTACGTTGTTGCCACCCCAATTGAGTTATTTCGGTAGCTGTTTCAGTCTGTTCATAGAGGAACATTTTAAGTTTTGTCAGTTCCTTTTCTGTCGCCAACCAGATGTAATTGCCAAGCCCTTCAACCTTTTGTTTGAATTTGGAAAGTGAAACAAGGTCTTCTTGCTTCATTTCAATGATTTCTTCCTGGTTATTTTGGTTCTTGATTTTATAGAGTCGTTTGGGAAGCAAAGAATCTCTGATGTGAAACATCGGCAACATGGTGAAATTCGACCACTGCACCGGGCTTCCACCATTGGTACTGATTACATAGTAGGCGTTATATTCCTCATAGAAGCCATACCTGCTATATAAATCCCTGTCAATCTTCTTGCCTTGATCAAGTACCTGCTTTGATTTTATCTGCTGTTTAGCCTGATTGATTGCGGATTTCCAAAGGTTTTTATTTTTATAGGACTCTTGTAGTTTGTCCAGGTACATTGACTCCTTAATATCATCGCGCAACATAGCCACCATGCGGCAAATAGTGCCGATGGCTGTACTTTTATCTTCAGTGGTCACAGCTGTCTTGAAGATATATCTCGCATACCATGTGATGAAGTCTTCTTCTTCAAGAATATCAAACTTGGGTTTATCCGTGCAGTAAGTATCCGGATCATTTTTACTATTGCCTTCTCCAAGTGGGATTTCCTTTACTGACACAGCAAATCCGCATTGCATAGCCAACAAACCATTCTTCATAACTGAAGCTATGCCTGTACCATATTGTTCGTCTCTTTTAGGCGGGTCTGCGTCCGGAAGAAAACACAGCTTAGTTGCGTACTTTTTAAGCTGTTCAAACTGTTCCTTTGTCCAGGCAGAACCTAACGAAGCAATTGCATTGTTCACGAATATGCGTTGTAAGCGCATTACATCAGGTGCACCCTCGACACAATAAAACCGATCTTCCTTTGCAGCTTGCCTGATCGCAACATCGATGCCGAATATAGAATTACTTTTGGAGTATATATCGGATTCTGCCGAATTTAGATATTTGGGAGTACCTTCTATTCCGGAGATATCCCGTGCAGTAAAGCCTATTATGTGCCGATATCGGTCACGAATCGGGATCATTATGCGATTGCGGTAGAAATCGTAGATATTGCCTTTCACCTCATTTTGCTTGAGCAATTTCAACTCTATCATCAAATCAATGGATAATCCCGCTTTATCAGCAAAATTATATAAAGTATTCCAATCATCAGGAGCAAAGCCAATTTGCATTTCTTCGGCATACTCCTTGCCCCAGCGTCCTTTTATATAGCTACGAGCTCCTTCTGCGTCTTTCCGCTGAAGATTCTGTACGAAGAACTCTGCACATTTGGCATTAATGATAAACATGGACTCACGCTTCATCCGTGCCTGTTGCTGTTCAGGAGAGGGCTGTTGCTCTTCCTCAATCTCTATACCGTACTTTTTAGCCAGAAAATAAATAGCTTCAGGGTAACTCATTGTCTCATGCTCCATGATAAAACTAATGACATTACCACCTTTATGGCATCCGAAACAATGCCAGATCCCCCGCACCGGGTTAACTTTAAAAGAAGGGGTTTTCTCTTGGTGTATAGGGCAACAAGCCTCGTAATTGGAACCGCGCCTTTTCAATTCAACGTAACCACCGATAACGTCAACGATATCCGCACGGTCTAATACTTGCTCAATATACTTTTCATCTATCATTGTCGTTTATTTTTCTGCGAACTTATCAGTTAGGGAATTAGGATAAAAAATCATCTTTTCAGGATGATACTGCCCTCTAAATGATATCCGCACATTCCATAGCTGGCCAACTCTCTAAAACAGGTTGACACACACTTTATAAATAGATCATAATTATCCGGACTAACAATTTCCACGATATTGAGTTCGTCTCCGGAACCCATATCGAATAGGCATACAAACACTTTATCATAATAATCAATAAGCTCCTGTACACCTATTCTATCATAATATTCTATGATCCACGACCTATCATCATCCGGAATGTATTGTTTGAAGTCTACCATACATTTTTTCTGAAATCATATCCTCATTGTTTTACTCTAAATCTTCATCATCAATATCAGCTAAATCAAGCTCGTATTGAGCTTCACCTTCTGCGTATTCGCACATGGCAATAACATCGTTTGCCGTAACACCATCGCCCCATTCTGTTACTATCGACCCTCTATCAGAGTCAAGAGTGATTGTTAGTATCTTCTTCATATCTTTTTCGTTATGAATATAGTTGCTTAACTTCTTTGGCTATCTCGTGCATATAGTTTTCAGCTTCTTCCGCTGAATCGAAAACAGGTTGAGAACTAAGCATGAGCTTGTGTATTTCTCCATCTCGCATCATATAGCAGAAAACAGCGAACTTGCCGTTTGGTGCTTCTCTTGAAGCAATAAGTGTGTTGTCAGGGTAATTGCCTGCTAATTCCATTGCTGTTAATTGTGTCATATCCGTATTTTATTCTATTTTTTAATTGAATATTATTTTTTCTCATTATTTTTGCAGCAAAATGGTTGGGTGTAAGTTTAAGTTTAGCATCAGTTCATTTATTTAGTTGTCCTTTGCCTACTTTTTTCCAGTTTGCATTGGGGGTTGTTAGCTTGTTTAACTTCATAAAAAACTTAAATAACATGGATACATTGAGAAAAATTTTAAAGAGGTGGGCATGTAGTGTACTGGGCAGTTGTCAACTTTAAAATATGTTTCTGATTCTACTTAATCTGAAATTCAATAGTCCTACATGGGGTTCGACTCCCCTGCTGTCCACTTCTTATTTATAGTTTGAGCCATACGGTGGTTGAACGTCCTCCGTATGGCGATGTATTAAAACTCAAATATCATCCAGTCATTAGCAAGCATATCACTTTGAGACGCTAACCATCCGTTTACGATAGCCCCGTCGGCTGCTTTCATACAGAGGTATGCGGTAAACTTAACGACATCATCTTTCTTTAAATCAATAGGATTACCGTTTTCATCAATGCAATCCCGGTAATAATAGTCTTTCACTCTTTGTGGTAAGGATTTGATTTCTTTAGCCACGAATCCAACATGCAATTCATCGGCTGGTCGCATGAAAATAAACATACCTTTACCGTTCCATCCTTGATGGGTAACGAGATTCCCTCTTTGCATAGATGCAATTGCTTGCCCAAATGTTCCGGATTCGCCACTGGTCAACTCTTGGCTTTCAGCAGCACCTATAACATAGGCTGTTTCAATTTCTCCTTTGGTATAGTTACCGCTCTGATTGCATAGCCTTGCTGAATATTCAGCCGATTTTTCATCTGATGTTTTCATTATGATATATGGGTTTTACAAAGCCCGCCCAAGGCTCAATTCTATTCAGTTTTGAATTATTCTTCATCATCGAAATCCTCATGATATAAATTATACCCAGCTAATATAGCTTTCTTCATCTCTTCTCGGAGGTCGCAGTTTCCCGATCCTGACAAGAGCATCCGGTCAGCTATTTCGTATGCACGTTCTTCTAAAGTTTTTTCACCCATCTTGGAATACTGGATAGCCATACGCGTATTATATTTCTCACCTTCGTAATTTAGAATCTGACTTAAAGCAACTTCACCAGCATTCATCTGGATGGCTTCTTCAGATAATTTCATAAGAACAAACTGCATTAATCTAAACAGCTCTTTACCACCTTCTTCCGCTACATTTTTTAAAAACTTGCAGATTACTTGATCTTCTTCCTTTGTTAATTTCATATTAGTTACTTTTATCTTGTATCAAAAAGGTAAATCCTCATCAGGCTCCGGCAACCTTAGCATTTCACATGAGTAAGCCCCACTAAATCCTTCTAACCAAACAACTATTTCTCCACACATGAATTGTGGAAGTGTAGTTACCTTCCAAACTTTTTTAGCATATTCAGGCTTCAATTCTATTTCAGCTCCAGTCATAACAACCTTTGTTCCGGGTTTTAATTGTTTAACAAACTTACCATAAATGGAGCTCGTTGCCACATTGACCTTTTTTCCGTAATGTTCATAACGTAAAACAGAATTTCCAAACTGTTTAGTTACCATTTCTTCGATGGCACGACGAGAATAAACTGCATCCATTGTCAACTTAGCCACTGTTAAATCTTTGAATTTCTTCTTTAAGTCTTTTGTTTCCATATTATTTATTCGGTTTGAAATAATTCAATTGAATCATTAACAGCCTTATTCAAGGCATTATTAATAGTAGTTTCATCAGATTCCTCAAATTCCAATAACATGTCAATCATTGTTCCACCATTTGGTTCTTTCCACTCCATTCCAGTATTTACATTGACAGGAATAGCTTCCTCATGCACTGCTTCAAGAAAAATATTAGCCACAATAGCGTTCATTTCACATTTCACCTGTTTCATGATTTCCATTTTTATTAGAATTATCAATAATTTGCTCTACAGCCTCACGCTCCAATTTTGTCCATGTGTCGTTATGAACTTTCAGTTGGAAAGTAGGATAACTGATATCACATCTTTCCATCACTTTTTTACGAAATTCTTGTTTCGCTTTATAACCAGTCAACCCCTTGTAGTAATCCAAAATGCTCATAAAAGTAATTTTTAAATGATTTATTTATTCTTCTTATCATATTTATCATTAGATTTATAGAACAAATATAATATAAATATTATCATATTATAATATAAATATTACTTTTTATATGGTTAAATATTACTAACTAAAAATACACACATGTACAACGGACTGATTATCAACAGACTATTAGAAGATAGAAGATTAAAAAAAGTCGAGCTAATAGATTATTTAGAATACCCACGAGAAGCGGGTAATAGCTCTCTCAAGCAAATAATAACAGGGAACCCTACGGTTAAGAAATTAGAACCTATTGCAGATTTCTTTCAGGTTAGCATGGATGTATTCTTTGAAAGAAAAGTTTCCTTCAGTCCGTCCACAAGCATCGTTAATGGTAATGGAAATGCTATTGGGAATGGCAATACTATCACTATTTCTGAAAATGAATATAAATTGAAAATTGAAAATCTGGAAAAACTTTTAGATGAAAAAGATAAAAGAATTGAAACTCTTGAAACATTAGTCGAAGTTTTACAAAATAAGAAATAGTCCTCGGACATATTTCGGACAAATAAATATATTATTAACCCAATTTGAATGGTGTAGTTATTTGATATTCAGTACAGGAGTAGAAGAAAGAGACATTTCAAAGAGTTCGAGCCTCTCCTCCCGTGCAAGATGAAAATAGCTGCAAGTTTTTACTTGCAGCTATTTTTGTTTATAAACCCGTTATAAACAAGTATTCAAAGCCTGTCATTTCAAATCTACAGTTTGGGTAAAGCTTTGACCGAAACGATTTGTTGCTACGATCTTCACTGATTTAGCCTTATCCGTAGGACGTACCCGGAATAAGTGCGATGTATGATACCCTGTAGCCTTTCCTTCTTTCATTGTAATATAATCCTGATCCTCATCGTCAAAAGCCTCCATTACACCCGGTTTCTCAACACCGTCTTCATAGTAGGATAACTTCCATGCCGGATCATAATCCCAGACATTAACCACCAGATACTTAGGTTGGCTCTGAAACTCACCCGGCTTATACACACGAAACTGATAATCGAATGGACGACCAGTAGCCTTATACTGCCAGGAAATGTCATCACCAGTCACATTTACCACCAGATAGCCATTGGGAGCACCGCAACGATTTACATCTCCTGCCCACCAGGCACCACAAGCTGCACCAATATTATGTTCATAGATAACAGGAGTCACAATGCGGTTTTCATAAAAATGAGTATGACCGACAAAGATATGCGTCTTATAATCTTTTAGTATCTCAAAAAGTTGTTCGGCATTACGGGCATTAGCTCCTCCTCTACCCGTACTGTTAGCCGTAGGAGCATGAAGATTCAACAGTACGGTAGTACCCGGCTTCACATAGCTCAGATCCTTTTTCAACCATTCCAATTGTTCAGGGGTAAACTGCTCCGTATATTTCTTCTTACCTTTATAGTCTATGTCCTTCATCGAAATAATATGCACTTTCCCTACATTAAGAGAATAATCCGTTGGTCCAAAATGGTCACCGAACACCGATTCTCCGTATTCTTCCTTATTCGTAGCAAGGCTCAGTGCCGTATATTGCTGATCAAAGTCGTGATTACCAATCACATGATACATAGTTAAATCTAAATCAGAGATAACCTTCTTATATGAATCATACAAAGGCATAACATCCCAGACGATATCTCCCAGAACCATTCCGTAGACTTCCTGCGAAGATAATTGCTTCAATGTTTCCTTCAAATCAACCACAGTTTCCGAAGCAAAGCGATCCAGCTGTTCCTCATTTCTTGCCTGCGGATCAGAGATAGCTATAAAGGTAAAATCCTGAACCGGCTGTTCTCTCTTCACCAAGCTGAAATCACAACGATTCTTTTTCTTTTTTGCATCAATCCGGGCATAATAGCCAACAGGTAATGCATTCTCTACATTAGTTTTGTAGTCCGCCGGAACAGAAAGATAAACGAATTTAGACTGTGCGGGATCAGATACCAACTGATAACGCCCTTTATCATCAGTCTGTGTAAAATTAACGCCATCTGTCACAACAACACCTGCGACAGGTTGTTTCTGCGTATCTGTCACCACACCACTTACGACAATTTCTTTTTTAACGGGTTGGTCTGCTGCATACCCTCCTGCTGCAAACAAGTTCAGCAAAAGCAGCAAGGATAAAAAACGAATTGATTTCATGTTTCTTCTCTTTTTAGAATTTTAATTTCACGGCAAAGTAAACCCTAAAAAGCAAAAGAAAGATGTCATTCACATTACATTCCTATAACACTACCCGATTCATTAACGAATGTCAATCAGTTTATGTGTTTGCAGACTTAACCGCCATTTAGGATGTCGCATGACGCACGCCACTGTTTCCGCAGTATTACTACATGAACAGGGTTGCAGAAAGAAATATTCAGCAGGAAGCAACTCGTAGACTTCAATGTCCTGACCTTCGTAAACGACCTTCACCTCATCCATACGGGTAATCCCCAACTTCACCCCTTGCTTGGGAGAACAAGTCACCCAATCAATATTTTGGGGCAATGGGTTCGTTCCATTCGTTTCGATACAGACATACTTTCCCGCCTGGTGCAAACGGTCGATAAAAACCTCATCAATCCAGAGAGAAGGTTCTCCACCCGTCAAGATAACCGTAACAGCCGGATACTTTCCTACTTCGGCAATAATTTCATCATCGGACATCAGCACACCTTCTTCATGCCGTGTATCGCAAAAAGAGCATTTCAGATTGCAACCGGAAAAGCGGATAAAGACAGCAGGCGTGCCGGTGTGATAGCCTTCACCCTGCAAGCTATAAAAAATCTCATTAATCTTTCTCATAAAAAATATTTGTGCCGGCTTTCAGTAGGGTTATTCTTTCTCATAAGTGGCTACATTGGATTCAGATTCCTGCACCTCGACTTTAAAGCAAGTAGGTATCTGCTCGCATATCCAGCGGGCTATATTCTCTGCGGTAGGATTGAATGGAAGAACTTCATTCAAATTACGGTGATCTAGCTTTCCTTTCACCGTTTCTTTGATGTGACTGAAATCAACTACCATTCCATCGGCATTGAGTTCCCGGGAACGGCAGTAGACTGTGATAATCCAATTGTGACCATGCAGATCCTCACATTTGCTGCGATAGGAAAGTTTCAGGCTATGGGCAGCTGATATTTCCATGCGTTTGATAACTGTATACATATTCTTGTTAATACGCTAATTAAGAAAATACTTTGTCTGTTGTCGCACCTAATGTCACCTCGGCACGGCACAAAAGTACAAAAATTCTAAGGATTACAGTTTAAATCTTCCGCTTTTATTCGTAAACACAAAGTGAATTGGCAACCTTACGCTCCCCTTTATTATCATAAAGTTTATTGTCAGTAAGCTTGTTTACAATTCCATTATCCGGTGCAGAAGCACTCCAAAGTGTAGTAGAGCCACCACCATCCAGATTCAAAGCTTTCTTTGCACCCAATACACGGAGAAGATGTGTCAACTCAGGGATATTGATACCTTCCGCCTTACCTTCGAAACGGCCCGCAACCGCAATCAGAAACACCGTTCCGTCCTTCATCAGAGCCACAGCACTCCGTGGATGTTTAGTCTGCACGAATGATCGGTTACAAGCAGACAAGTCACAAGCTTTTCCATCCAGCAGCATCAACGGACCGGAAACAAGAATACTCCCTTCTTTCTGTTCGCAAGTTTTCTCATCCTGTTTCTTCCAGGCTATGATGTCCAGTTTCCCTTTATCTATTTTCACGGCACCATTGGATACAGTGCTGAGTACACCGGTCGCAGTAGTATCCACCACCACCCCGTCTTTCCGCAAATAGCAGATAGAAGTTCCTTGCTTGATATTGAAATAAGAACCGTTAATAGCCGCCACTGCACCGGAACGACGGGCAGCATTACTGGTTTCTTCTTTAGGAGAATGAATTAAAATGTCAAACCGATGTTGCTCCGGTTTGATTTCAAGAATAGCAACATGCTGCGGAACACCATACAAAGAAACGAACTCCGCTTCGCGACAAAGTACACCTTTTCCCATAGAAGTTACATTCCAATGAGCAGTAACAAGTGCTAAAGAGTCTGCGGTGGTCTGTGCCACCACAACAAATACATTACACAGTATCAGCAATAGCGTGAAGACGGACTTTCTCAAATACATGTTTTGACTTTATTGAAAATTCTTCGCAAACATAAGCATTTAAAGCGAATGTCAGACAACAAAGCAAACAGAACTTTCTCCGTAAACAAAAAAAGAGTACTTTTGCGGCATGAAAACCCTTTATATAGCACTTGGTACACTCTCTTTAGCACTTGGTATCCTCGGCATTTTTCTGCCGTTGTTACCCACTACTCCATTTCTGCTACTCACGGCTGCACTCTACTTTAAAAGTTCGCCCCGCCTATATAACTGGTTATTAAGTCATAAGCATCTCGGCCCTTATATCCGCAACTTTCGTGAAAACAAAGCCATCCCTCTACGCGCAAAGATAATTTCCATCTCGCTGATGTGGATCACCATGCTCTACTGCGTATTTTTTATCGTTCCATATATATGGGTAAAAGTAATACTCCTGATTATTGCAGCAGGAGTAACCTATCATATCCTTTCATTTAAGACACTGAAGTAGATGCTTATTTAACCGCTCCACCTATCTGTTCAAAGAATTCTCCCAGCCCCTTACGTGCATCAGCCAGTTTATCCTCCCAATGCTTTACAGAATTCTGTCCTATGATATCCGTCACATACTTCACAGCAATAAAAGGCACGTTCTTGGCACGGCAAACAAAGGCTTGCGCAAAAGCTTCCATATCGACCACATCGCCTTTCACATCCGAAAGTTCCGTCAGAAAAGTATCACCTGTATTACAAATGCCTTCTCCTGCCCAATGCATACAGTATCCCTTCTCTGCCAGCAAGGCAGAAGAATCAATCTCATATTCCAAACCCATATCGGCTAATTTCTGCATATCACGGTCTATAAAATGACGGCACACCAGAATATCTCCTACCTGGCAATCAATGCTTCCCGCCGTACCTACGTTGATCACCAAGTCCGGCTTGGCCTGATTGAGCACTTCAGAAACATAATAAGCTGACTTCACTTTGCCTACTCCCGTACGAATATAGCCGATGTGAACTTCTTCTTCCTCTATCAATCCGGGAAACTTTAACTCCGTAAACTCGCCCTGTACGGCGTAAGTAACTAAAATTTTCATACTGCATCTTTTTATTTTGAGCGAGTAAATGTACAACTTTTTTTTAGAAACTAAAATTCATCCACTTGCGACTTTATCTTTTCAATCTGTCTGATCAAGCAATCCATCCTCCGCCTATTTTTTCTAATCATTACAGGACGTAGAACAAACCAATTAAGGGCAATCCATAAAAACAAAACAGAATACGCTATCAGTCTGAACGTAAAAGATGAATTAAGAGTATATTCATACATATAAAGAAGGATACCGGAGGATAGCAAAATGAAATATAAACTCATTACCTTAGTCTGCATGAAAGTTTCTTTCTCTTTCAGCATAAGCAAATTATTCAGATAATCGATATTCGACTGTTTCTCATCCAATGACCTATACAAAGAAGTTATCTTCCGATTAACCGCCACCACAATACACATCGGCAGGATTCCCACAATGATTCCAATCTTAGTACTCAAGAATTGCGGTTTGAAATAGATCCAGATAAATATCATAAAAAGGATAGTCAACACTAAAATAACATCAAGAAATATCCCCTTTTTAAGACCGTTTTTTCTGAAACGGCTGATCTTATTCAATATTTCAGATTGATCGGCAGCCGGAACAGTCTGCCTGTTCCACAATTCTTTTATATCAATATTACTCTCCATATTCTTTGAATTTTCTTGTTAACCGGACTTTTATACGATGAATTCTTACACGGACATTACTCTCCGACAATCCAATGATTTGCGCTATATCCGCTTGCCTGACCTCTTCCAGTTCCAGCGAAATGATAATGCGGTCTATCTCCGAAAGTTCTGCAATAAACTTGTATAGCAACTGAATCTGCGGCTCAATATCCGTCTTTTCATCTTCAAATAGATCGGCAGGAAACTGCGTAGATAAGATTTGCTTCTTCCGTTCCAGCTGACGCAGGCAGTTATTGGTTGCAATACGAAATATCCAGGTATCAATATTGGCTTCATTCCTGAAGGTGGGCAGATATTGCCAGACTTTAATAAAAGTTTCCTGAGCCATGTCCTGAGCTAAGCTGTAGTCATTTACATACCCCATGCATAAGCGGAATATTTTATTCCAGTATCTCCTATATATATCTTCAAATTCCACTTAACGCTCTTTTATAAATTCACAAATTTGATGGATGAACCATTCCCTATCATCAAACATCACAAAATGCAAGCCTTTATCTGCATATCTGATTTGCGCTACTGACAAATTCTTATATTGATTCTTAATGACCGTATCTATATGTTTGAAATAAGGCTCCAAAAGCACGAGAGAAGGGACAACTATATTCTTTATACATTCCCTTAAATCTGTATTCGAGAAATCACAGAATAGTTTAGCATACGTCTTTCTGTCAGATGCCAATCCCCAGTTTACTATTTCGGCAAATCTCAATGAATCAGTGGTAAGCGTTGCCGCACTCATTCTTTGCATCTGCGCAAATTGTTCCTCATCCATAGCTGTAATCCTGTCAATTAAATCTGTGCAGTCATTATCAGGAGCAGATTTAAAATCAGGAACTGTCAAAGCCATCAGACAAGGCAAGGCATCTACAATCACAATCTTTCCTGTAAGCTCCGGGAATTCAGCCGCAATTGCAAGTGCCAAACCACCTCCCATACTATGCCCCACGAGAATAGGTTTCTCTATCCGCTCCTCTTTGATAAACTTTGCAATCTGTATTTTCCATCTTTCGAATGATGGACAATCTTCAGGTGCAACGCCCGAAAAGCCCGCCATTGTCAGCACATAGCAGGTATAGCTGTCTTTCAGTACGCTGACTGTTTCCACCCAGACATCACCTGAGCATGCAAAACCGGGTATAAATATAACCACTTGTTTTCCTCTTCCCGATTTTACTACCGAAAAAGGATAATCCTGTGCAAAAATCAAAAGAGAAGTTCCCAATAACATCAGGATCAAAAGTAATCTTTTCATCGCCATATATTCTAAAGTTTTTCCTTTAGATACGGGTCACTCCGAAATGTTACAAGAAAAAGAGAATAGTATCGGAAAACTTCAATCTGATTGCTGTCTATTCTATAAGCTTTTTGGACATATCGTCTGTTTGGCCATCCAGAAATTAGTAAGAGAAAGCTGATTAGCTTTGCGCTTTTGCTCTTCCTCCACTATATAACCTTTTTTTTCAAAGAAAGGGCGGGCTGTTAAACTCACTTCGGATGTAATCCGCATAATCCCATTTGTAATTGCATACTGTTCTATTTCATTCAAAAGCATTGTAGCAATACCTTCACCCTGAAAATCCTTGTGAACAAACATAGAGTGTAAATAACCCTGGGGAGTGATAGATGAAAAACCTACGATTTCCGACTGTTGATTAACAGCTACAATAAAGTAATGGGTCTTTATCATATCTTCTATATTAGAAAGATCATCCCCACATGATGCCCAGTCTTCAACTTCCGCCTGTGAGTAATCGCGCCTATTTATCGCGAGAACGGTATTCTGAAATAATTTTTTCAGCTCAACAGCATCCGACTGCAAAGCTGCTCTGATTATAAAGTCTGCTTTCATTATTTTATAATATACGTTTTCAGTGCTTCCACATATTCCTCAAAAGCGTCTACTCCCTGTGGCGTAATCTTACAGATAGTGCAAGGCATCTTTCCCTTGAACGTCTTCGTCACCTCCACATACCCTGCTTTATTGAGTTTATCAATCTGCACGCTGAGGTTGCCCGCCGTTGCCCCCGTCTGTTGCCGGATAAAGACAAAATCTGCCTCTTCGACACCAATAAGCAACGACATCACCGCCAGGCGCAGTTCGGAATGCAGTAAGGGGTTCAGTTCTTTAAACATGCTTTCTTTCTATTTTTATAGTGCAAAGATAATACATTAAACTCTTCGTTTTGACATTATGTTCAAATAGTGTCCCGGGATGACCATCATGAAAACAAAGGCTAAAGCAAAAAGCAATATCTGATCAAACTTGTCTATATACAGGCAACCCAATGATGCAAATATACCCAGCACACCGCTTACCGTAACCAGTTTCATATTTATAATTAGTCCGGTTAAAGTAGTTCCCATCCCCATCATCAACAGGATCACAAAGAGTATAGGCAGACTCCAATAGATCATAGATACACATGAAATCAGCAATCCGCATAGTCCGAAAACTACCCATACATATCCTACTATCCGGTCGATATACGTTTTTGCCATCCTTTGCTTTTTCCTCTGGCTATAGATAGTGACCGGGTAAGAAACAGCCGGCATCAGAAGCCATAAAAACTGCCAGTAATAATTGCCGGTTTCTTTCAAAAGATACCAAACCAGCAAAGAGGTCACCACAGTCATGTATCCCCATATTAAAAAAGGAGTTCCGGTGTTTTTCACCATCTTGAACTTTGTATTCTGTATCATTTGAGTGATGAGTTCTAAACTCTCCTGCTCATTCAATTTCTTATTGTCCATATTCAATACAAATTATTCTAATCATACACATTCCGGATTCTGTCTCTTCTGTCTGCTGCTCAACAAAGCATAAATGGACATGCCCAGCAGAGGCAAGTGGTACAATCCGACATAAAATCCAGTATCAGAAGCAAAATTACCCATATTATAACATCCGATAATAACTCCTACCATTGCCGTCACCCGCAACACTACCCTGTTCACTCCCCGTTTACTTAGTACAAGCAAAGTTAGAAACACAGGAGTCATCGGACAGAAAGCCAATGCCGAACCGCCATCATACAAATAATGCAGCTGAAAATCCGGCAATGCCGTTTTCAGACTCATCGGCCACCACAAACAAAACAGAGCAACAGGTATCGTCCAACCGTTTTTCCAGGTAACATTATCAAAAGAAAACTCATTGTAGCCCTTCCATGCAGCCCACAGCCAGACTAATGCAACGAAACCAATCATTACAACGTTCACTGTTACCATACTGAAACCATGCTGTTCTGTTACTGCCATATTCTGTATCACAGCATAAAGCAGGTAAAAACAACCTGTAATAGCAGTAAAAACTCTGCTAAACTTTCCCTTCCAGACTACAACAGCTATCAAAGCCAGGATCATCATCACCTGAAAATAAAAGCTGTATGAATACATATCCATAATAAAGGCATGCTGCAACGTATAGAATACGATGTCTCCCGCTGCCTCAAACCTAAAATCTTTCGTCGCTACAGGCATCAAAATGAATTGCAATACCACCAGCAATGAAAAGAATTTCCAAGAAGTTAAAAAACTCTCCCAACGATTCGCTTTCATGATTGATTCCCTTTCTTTAATATATCACTTTTCCCAATCATATACATTTAGTATTAAATAGAGCATCAAAGCCCAATTACCCGCAAGCATATATATCACCCAAGTTCCCATTTTTTCATTCTGCTAATAGATAAGACAAAGACAGCAACAACACTAATAGGAAAACGCCCAATACCAAAAACAGTCTTTTCGTTACAGGTAACTGCCAGCCAAAGCAGATTTTTCTTGCGATTTTGCATCATTCGGGTAATAGCCTCTATATTGTCTTCTTCAAACATATCAGCTTTTTCTGCTGTTAACGATTCGGTGTTCATCGTTTATTATCCTTTCTTGCACAATAATTCAGGATATGACCGGGAATAATCAATGCAAAAACAATCACCAATACAAATTCTAACAATGACAAATAGGAAGAAGTCTTATCCAGAATACTGAATAACATATTCAGTCCCAATGCAATTCCAAAAGCAGGGAAACCGGAAAAGAGTGTATAGCGAATTATGCTCCCGGTTATAATGCTACTTAGAGAAATAAGGATTGCGCATATCGGCAGAATTATCTCATAATGATTGGTAAACGTTGCTCCAAATACAATCGCAATACAAAGTAGCCCCATGATTTGCCACATTTCATTCAAGACCTTATCGCCATACGACTTTGCGAGCTTACGTTGCTTACGTACCAGTATGAAGCTAAAGAGATAACCTAAAACCGGAACTCCCCAAAAGCCCCACATCCAAACTGGATTTCGCGTCCAATAGATTCCTGCAAAAACTACCAACGTCACTATTGCAGAAACATATCCCCATAACAAAAACATATTTCCACTACCCGTATCTAAATTACGTCGGGTATTCTGTATCATTTGAGTGATAAGTTTCAAACTCTCTTGCTCGTTCAATTCTTTGTCTTCCATAATAATGTCTTTCTCTTCCATTAAATTATTTTTTAGCTTTATTCCGCAGATCGGTCAACTCGACATCAATTGTTTTTGCTCCAGCTGTCATGTCTAAATCCACAATCGCACAATTCTCCGTCGGTACACCGTCTACTCTGTCCAATTGATAATTACCGTTTTCATCGTGGTACACATACAATTTGCATTTCCCTTCGGGTACTTCTTTCAACACAAGCGTCACTGTATCACCAGTGGCGTCCGCCATCGCATACTGCCCTTTATCAGCAGCAATCATCACCTTCCCTTTCGCCGAACGGATATTCTTCACCTTCACCGTCAAGTCACTCTGAGCAGAAACAGATACTGCACCAAAGACTAACACTAACAGCGTAACCCATTTAATACCAGTCATTTTCATAATCATACACAATTTAGATTTTCACAATAAAAACATATTTTGGGTTCGAACTCCACTGCAAATATAAGTAGTTTATTTTATAAACCAAATTATTATATAAATTATTTTATGTATTACAGATACGACAGCCAAATTACTGAATTAAAAAATAAAAACTATCTTTGCCTATGTAAATCAAAGTATTACATAATGGAAGAATATAAATATAAGCCAAGAGTTATAGACTCACTTTTAAGTCGGAAGTTACGAGGTAAAGGTGCAGTATTGATAGAAGGTGCCAAATGGTGTGGCAAAACTTCTACGGCAAAGCAGCAAGCAAAAAGCATCATTTATATGTCCGATCCTAAATTTCGCGACCAATACAGTCAAGAAACTAATTCCGCACTTCCTAAACACTAATCGCGCCACCACGACAAACTAATAATAAAGATTAATAAAACTATTCATACAACAACTACATTATTTTTTTACCACATCTGCGCTTCTTTCTTACAACAGTTATTGTAAGAAAGAAGCACAGATATAGTAAGAATAATAATATGCAAGAAAAATATTAGTTTGCTGCGGTGCCGCGATTAGTTTCTTGCAAGAACAGAAATAGTTTTCAGGCACTCGCCGGACAAAGCTATTTCAGACTATACAACTCCATTTTCATGTTATTTCGATACTCCTACAACATTTTTCCCTGAAAAGTTTTTGTAATCTCCAAGTTAATTGTATTTTTGTGTACAATTTTGGTATAGTAATGACTGACGAAGAAAAGAAGCGATTAAGTACCTTTGAAGCGAGACTGCGCCATTTGATCTTTTTGCATGATGAATTGAGGCGTGAAAATGCTGAATTAAAGCAACTTCTAAAAACTAAACAAGAAGAATGCGAGCAGGTACATGCCGAATATGAAGCTTTGGAAGATGACTATACGAACCTAAAAACAGCAATGACAATCAGCCTTAACGGCAGCGACGTAAAAGAGACGAAACTGCGATTGTCCAAATTAGTGCGTGAAGTCGATAAATGCATCGCTTTGTTGAATGAATAACGAGATGTATGAACGATAAAATAAAGATAAACCTGCAAATGGCAGGCTCAACCTACCCCCTCACCATACTGCGCGAGGAGGAAGAAATGGTAAGAGAAGCCGCCAAACAGGTGGATATACGGCTCAATGCGTATCGAGAACATTACCAGAATGTGACTCCCGAAAAAATTATAGCCATGGTGGCCTATCAATTTGCTTTGGAGAACCTGAAAATGAAAAACCGAAACGATACTCGTCCGTATGCCGACAAGATAGAAGAACTGACAGAGGTGTTGGAAACATACTTCAAAGGACTGTAAACGTCCGGAAGCCTTTCCTTAGAACACCAGAGCCAGCAAAAGAATTAGAAAATCCACGCACTGTGTGAAAGTGTCCCTCTTAAAAAGAATGAGGGTGGCTTTCCTGCAGTGCGTTTTTTATTTATATACTTAAAACAAATTGAAATGACAGTAACAATACTAGTATCCATTGCCTGTTTCATTATCGGTGGATTTCTGTCGTACATGTTCTTCAAACATGGTTTGAAGTCCAAATATGACAACATTCTGAAAGAAGCCGAGGCTGAAGCGGAAGTGATTAAAAAGAATAAGTTGCTCGAAGTAAAGGAGAAGTTCCTGAACAAAAAAGCAGACTTGGAGAAAGAAGTAGCGATCCGTAACCAGAAAATTCAGCAAGCGGAGAACAAGTTGAAACAACGTGAGTTGGTGCTGAACCAACGCCAAGAAGAGATACAGCGTAAGAAATCAGAAGCTGAAGCGGTGAAAGAAAACCTGGAAGCTCAGCTGGTTATTATCGACAAGAAGAAAGACGAACTTGATAAACTGCAACAGCAGGAAATTGAAAAATTGGAAACCATTTCCGGACTCTCGGCCGACGAAGCCAAAGAACGTATGATCGAGTCTTTGAAAGAAGAGGCCAAGACGCAGGCCCAATCCTTCATCAACGACATCATGGATGATGCCAAGCTGACTGCCAGCAAAGAAGCAAAACGTATCGTAATACAATCCATACAGCGTGTAGCTACGGAAACTGCCATCGAAAATTCAGTGACCGTATTCCACATTGAATCAGACGAAATCAAGGGACGCATTATCGGTCGCGAAGGCCGCAATATCCGTGCACTTGAAGCCGCAACAGGTGTGGAAATTGTAGTAGATGATACGCCGGAGGCTATCGTATTATCAGCTTTCGACCCTGTACGTCGTGAAATAGCCCGCCTGGCACTGCATCAGTTGGTGACTGACGGACGTATCCACCCGGCACGTATCGAAGAAGTTGTATCTAAAGTACGCAAACAAGTGGAAGAAGAAATCATCGAAACCGGTAAACGTACTACGATTGACCTCGGTATCCATGGTTTGCATCCTGAACTGATCCGTATTATCGGTAAGATGAAATATCGTTCTTCTTATGGTCAGAACCTGTTGCAGCATGCCCGCGAAACAGCCAACCTTTGTGCTGTGATGGCATCGGAATTGGGTCTGAACCCCAAGAAAGCAAAACGTGCCGGATTGCTGCATGATATCGGCAAAGTGCCTGATGAAGAACCAGAATTGCCGCATGCACTCTATGGTATGAAGCTGGCTGAGAAATTCAAAGAAAAACCAGATATCTGCAACGCTATCGGTGCCCACCACGATGAAGTGGAGATGACGAGCCTTCTGGCACCTATCGTACAGGTATGTGATGCTATCTCAGGTGCACGTCCGGGAGCACGTCGCGAAATTGTTGAGGCTTACATCAAGCGTCTGAACGATCTGGAACAATTGGCAATGGCCTATCCGGGTGTGACGAAGACGTATGCTATCCAGGCAGGTCGCGAGTTGCGTGTAATCGTTGGTGCTGATAAGATTGACGATAAGCAGACTGAAAACCTTTCCGGTGAAATTGCGAAGAAGATACAGGATGAGATGACTTATCCGGGACAGGTGAAGATCACAGTAATCCGTGAGACACGCGCAGTAAGTTATGCGAAATAAATTGTAAAGATTGAAACTAGTGATAAAGAGGTGGGGAAACAAAAAATCCCTGCCTCTTTTTGTTTTCTTTGTCATTCACGAAACTGTTTCTTATTTTTGCATCTACAAACCAAGTAATCCTGATTATCAATTATGGAGCAATATCAATTTGAAGTTTGTGCCAACTCCGTGGAGAGTTGCCTTGCCGCACAGGCAGGAGGAGCAAACCGGGTGGAATTATGCGCCGGAATACCGGAAGGGGGTACTACCCCATCCTACGGAGATATCGTCATTGCCCGGGAAGCCTTAACAAAGACTCTTCTGCACGTCATCATCCGTCCCCGTGGCGGAGATTTTCTGTACTCCCCCATCGAGCAACGCATTATGCTGAAGGATATCGACAACGCCCGTCGATTGGGAGCAGACGGAGTTGTATTCGGTTGTCTTACCGCTAAAGGAGATGTAGACCTGTCCTTAATGAGGCAGCTGATCGAAGTTTCACAAGGTATGTCCGTTACGTTCCATCGTGCTTTCGACGTATGCCGCAATCCACAGGAAGCGCTGGAGCAAATCATAGAGTTAGGTTGTAACCGTATTCTTACTTCCGGTGCACAGGCCACGGCCGAACAGGGCATCCCTTTATTAAAGAAATTGCAGCAGCAGGCAGACGGGCGCATTATCCTGTTGGCAGGTTGCGGAGTAAATGAAAATAATATTGCTCACATCGCCACAGAAACCGGTATCCGGGAGTTCCACTTCTCAGCAAGAGAGACCATCGAAAGCAAAATGCTGCACAGGAACGGAACAGTTTCGATGGGTGGTACTGTGAACATAGAAGAGTATCGTCGCCCCATCACTACCGCAGAACGCGTAAAAAGAACAATAAAGTCGTTGATCGGTCCCATTAAGAATTAATTTAAAACAATCAATATGAAGGCATTAAGTGTAATCACTTTATTAACTCTCCTCAGCATTTCATGTGCGCATGAAGCTAAAAATCAAAGTTCCTCAAACTCCACTTCCGACAGCATTGTCCCTACTTTCCTGAAACAGGAAGAAGCCGCACTCCTTCTTCAGAAAGAAGACGAGCATATCCGCAGATGGAGCTCATTTGACTTGGCTTCACATACCGTTGGCATCGAAGGCGGAAAACAGGGATATTTGCAGTTTGCCGGCGCACAGACCCGTAATTGGAATGACGAGGAAACGGCTCTGCTTCAGAAGTCATCTCAATCCATCAATCAGATTATCCGTGAAAAAGAGCTGAAACTTCCTTTCCCGGAAGAAGTCAGATTAATAAAGTCAACGATAAAAGAAGAAGGTGGTGCGGGAGGATATACCCGAGATACTTACATCGTACTTATCGACAGGTTGCTCGAACATCCTGAATATGTAACCAAATTGTTGGCGCATGAAGCATTTCACGTCCTTACCCGGAACAATCCGGATTTCCGTAAGAAGATGTACAGCATCATCGGTTTTAATATTCTTCCGAAGGAAATTGAATTTCCCGAAGAGTTGAAAGAACGGTTTATCTCCAATCCGGATGTTATCCGCCACGACAGTTATGCTACTTTTACCATCAACGGTGAAAAGAAAGATTGCTGCATGGTTATTTATTCAACCAGGCCTTATGAGGGAGGTAGCTTCTTCCAATACCTCAATATTGGCCTCGTTCCCATCGACAAGAATACCTGCAAAGCGATTGAGAAAGAAGGTAAGGCAGTGGTTTACTCTATTAACGAAGCCTCTGATTTTTATGACAGAATGGGACGTAATACTCAGTACATCATTGACCCGGAAGAAGTGTTAGCCGATAACTTCAGTTTATTGCTGACAGGAATGACAGAGGGGTTGCCTTCACCGGAAGTGATACAAAAAATGGAAGAGGCTTGCAAATAAGCCTCTCCCACTCTATTGTTGCTTTTCTTATAGTCCTTTCACCGTTTTCATCAACTGCTCACCCAAGCCGATAGTATAACCCTGTGAAACAAATACCACGCGATTGAAGGTATCGGCAATGATAAATATGGGCAATGTATCTTTACGTTTCAACTTCATATTCTTCACAATCTGCTGAGCTATGTCTTCTGTGTCAATTCCATAAATCACAGTATTGGGTAAATCGGGGAAGTCAGCAGCATGATATTTGCCGGCCTGTTCCCGATTCGGGAAGAGTAATACAAGCTTTCTACCCCATTTCTCCAGATCGGCTTTCAAAGCAGAGATATCCCGTAAGGCATGGTTTGTAGGCTCCTGGTTCACTCCAAGAATACCGACAACGAAGTATCCACGACCACAGGCTTGAAGCAGACTTTGCTTGTTGCCGCCTTCCAATGTTGTGAACAAGCTCTCCGAATTGAAGTTTCCGATAACCTGTACTTCATCTTTATTTTCACGCATCACCAGTTTCGTTTCTGTACGTCCACCTGCTTTCACATTCAAAGATGTCATTTGTGCCAATACACCACCACTTGCCAGGCGGGTACCGGTTACCAGAATATAATCTCCGGCATCCAGAGACGTTCCCTCCTTCAGCAAACTGCTCCATGTAACGCCGCCACCCATGTCTGTGTCACCCTCATCATAAGATAACAACTGCAAATTACCTTGCGGAGTTACTTTGGAAATAGTGAAATGAGAATAATATTTCGGATTATCCAGTGACTGAATCGGTGTATATGTAGCTGCAAGCCTGCCCCTCTGCGCAGGTGCCTGTCCGGCTGCTTCGAAGTTCACATCTATGGCTCCATCGTCAGTTATCAGCTGTACTTTACCCGTCACCTCATCAATGCGTGCGGGAACTCCCATGCTGCGTGCCATGGACACGAAGAAGATATCACGACTGTGGGCATCAGCCAAACGTGCTTTCCACACACCTTCGGGAGATACAGGAGGCGCCCCCAGATTACATTCCTTGTTCACCTGAATGTTCTTTGCCACCCATGCAACCATCTTCATAGGCTCTGCCACATAAGCCTCAACATCTTCTTTCGAAATTACCTTACCAAAAAAAGTTTTATACGGAGTCAACATCTCATTGCTTACGCGCGGATTGCGCACATATTTACGGAAATATCCGGCATTCGTCGTACGCACACGAGACTGCATGTGATCTATCAACACATCCAGACGGACATCGCGAAGATCTTTTGCCGAAATCTGCTGTAAAAGGTCTATTCCTCCTTTCCTGGAGTTATCAGAACGCAGACGAGTCATGAACTCACGAATTACTCTGTAATTTCCACGGGCGGCAACCAGAATCTTGGCTACTGCATCCCGATCCAACTTATAATCTCTCGCAAAGTTGCGTGCTGCCTCTTCCGAGATGAACTTACCGACATAGGCATTACGGATAGAGTCTTCTATCGCCAGTCTGCGGTCATTTTCCGCCCGCTGTTCCGGCGTCACTTCGGGTAAGTTGGCACTTTCTGCAGGAGGCACAATATCAACATCTACCGTGAAGCTGTCACCCGCTTGCTTATCAAGGGTTACGGTCAGTTCCGATTGCTTGCCAAAAGAAAGTTTGGAGAAGCCGAAACAGCCATCTTTGGAGGCCCAGACAAACATATCCCCTTTTCCGGCAGTCAGTCCGCACACACCACCATCGTCGGTATGTTTCGTTGCTACGGTATAGAATTCCGCATAATTGTAGAGTTTGAACTCCACGCAGGCGTCAGGAACCGGATTTCCCGCTTCATCTTTCACCATAACCTTGGCTTGCGCTGTAGGCGCATAATTATCAATCACATTGATTTCCGTATACGTGGGGTTAACGGACATTACTTCTTCTTTTCCTTCATAACGTCCGAAAACCTTTGTGTGCATCAACATTCCGCGACTGGCAGGGGCATTGAACCAACCAAGATCCAGTACCGGTTCCGGTTCGCAAGCACCCAGGAAATGCCATTTACCATCTGCCCAGGCTTCCACCCATGCATGGTTATCGTCCGTATGTGCCCATCGTGGTGTATAAACCTGTCGTGCCGGAATGCCTACCGAGCGAAGTGCCGCCACCAGCAAGGTAGATTCTTCGCCACAACGCCCATAAGCAGTACTCACTGTTGCCAGTGGTGAGCTGGTACGGGCATCGGAAGGCATATAGACAGCTTTCTCATGACACCAATGGTTCACTTCCAGGATGGCATCGTACAAAGAAAGGGACTTCACACGGTCTTTCAGCTCCTTATAGAACACTACCCGCGCACTATCCAATTGTTCGTTGTTCACCCGCACCGGAAGTACAAAGTGTCGGAACAAATCTTCGGGAATGGTCTTTCCCCAAGGCATTTCCTCTGCGGCACGCTGGGATGCGCGGATATTCATTAAGTGAAATTCACCGGAATAATCAGTAATATCCGCCAGTGGCATATAGGCATAAAGGAATTCCAAGGCTTCCTGCTCATAAGTGCTCAGCGAAGCATCATCCAGTATCGTAAATAGTTCTCCCTGCGGCATCAGAGCCTTCTTTTGCTGAAAGTCCTGCTCCACGCGCGAACGATACGAGGCATCGGTCATGAAATGGGATTCTCCACAGGCAACAAGCAGACAAAGTAGCCAGCATATTCCGAAAAGTTGTGTAGCTCGTCTCATAATACTTACATTAATTAAGGTGTGAGCTACAAAGTTAAAGAATTATCTGAAGTTTATTTCAGATGTACCACTAAAGTTGTATCCTCAGAGAAGGTAATACTGCATTTTTCGTAGGAAGGGGGGCCCATAACACCTTCGGCATCATTGCTGAAACCAAACTTCTCCACAGGAATACCGAAAGCACCGGTATCCAATTTACCATTTCCATTCTCATCCTGATACATGGAAAAGGCATAAGTTCCTGCCGGAAGCCCTTTACAGGGGATAGACACAACTTTATCCTTCACCTCTACTGCAAAACCGGCAAGCGGCTTCTTCATGAATGTCTCCTGAGAGTTGTAGATGGCGACATAGAGTTTACCAGTCACATTTTCAATACCACGTACTTCTAGAGTAAGATTTTGTGCAGACAGACTTTGAGTTGCAAAAGTCAAAACACATACGAAACTAATAATCATTGCTTTCATTTGAATTGTTTTTAAAGAGTTTATAAATAGATACGCGGACGACACGGATTAGGCAAACGAACGCGGACCTTTCTTTTAATTAAATTAGAAATTAGAAACATCATAAGCCGCCTTCTTCCCAAGTGTGATAAACACCCCGATATAGAAGAAATGATCGTTTGAAGCCAGAATAGCTTTATTATTCACCCGCCCAAACTCATTTTTCCGACAAAGGATATTGGTAGCAGAAGCATGGATAATCACTTTCTTACTGGGCAAGAATGTTAGTCCGAGATCAAGACTATTATAAGGCTTCACATGATCATTCATCAAGCCCGGCAAATCCGGATTATGATAAGGACGCCCACTGCTGAAACGGTTCGTCAAACCGACTATCGTGCCGATTCGCGGAATGGAATACTTCAGCACTACGGATGCATTGTGCCGAGTGGCATATTGCGGAGTAGTCAGTTCCGTATATTCCTGAAACTTCCGCTTGGCAATATTATATGTATAGGAAAGTTGGTATTCCAGATTCTTCAGCAGGACACGGTCATTAAAGAACAAGTCGAAACCTTTACTGTAGCCATAACCACCGGAAGTCAGTACTTCCGCTGCATCTACCGTTCCCTTTTCCACCAATGCCAGACGATCATATTTCTTATAATAAAGTTCAGCTTTGTAGAAACGTCCATCACCCTCATACTGTGCACCCACATTATACTGAATGCATGATTCCGATTTCAACTTGTTCTCCTGAGCCAGCAATCTGCTAACCGGCAACTGTGTATATCGTCCCGCCGTAGCAGAGAGTACTACATCTCCCAAATAGTAATTAACAGCCAGGCGAGGTGAGAAATTCACCTTTTCATTCAATGAAGTATATTCTGTGCGGACAGAAAGTTCCGCCTTCAGTTGCTCCACCGGATAGTAAGTTGCCGAAAGAAAGCCTGCACTGATCGTCGGATTCATTTTATAATGGCTATCTATTCCCTCCGCCTCTTTCATCTGATATTGATAACGATTCTCATACCGGCGGATAAAACTCTCCACTCCCATATCCAGACGAAAAGCCGGAGAAATACGCTTGAACACTTTTGCCTTTGCATGAAGTTCCTGTTGTTGTTCCATCCAATGATCTGTCGAAAGTGATACATTACCTATCTTCTGTTCAAAGAAAGAGAATGCTGCACCTGCAAACCAGTTCCATCCACCAGAAGTACGCTTACGGAAAGTTGTATTGAGATAGAAATTATTCTCATTCAGATCAAACAGTCTACGTTCAGCTCCTTCATAATTGGAAAAGTCAGTATGATCATAGCCGCCATAAATCTTGAAAAGCGTAGCATCATCGGGATGATAGCGGAATTGTGCCGATCCGGTCATCATCTGGTAGGGATCTTCAAAATCCGTACGTCCTGAATAGATATGATCATAGACACACAAGTCCTGATAATCCAGGTTCACCGAAAGCGAACCTTTATCGAAAGCCCGTGTACCTCCTCCACCGAAGCCTACCGTAGAGGCATTGATGCCTAATTTATTGATAGGGCTCTTATCCTTTGTCTCCAATGGTAACACAGCCGAGAGTGCATCCCCGTATTCCAACGGAGCCCCGCCCGATTCCAGATTGACACCACTGAACATAAAAGTGGAATAACGTCCGCGTGCCGGTGAGTTTATACCTGTAGCCGTATAAGGATTCAAGACGTGCATTCCGTCAATGTATGTCTGTGTTTCATCACTACTTCCGCCGCGCACCAGCAGACGGCCACTTTCTCCTTGTACCTGCGTGCCCGGCAGTGTCTGCAATGCCTGATACAAATCACCGTTTGCACCTCCCACAGTCACCAGTTCCACTGGACTCATATCACTCCAACGACTGTTGGCAACAGGTGTTCTTTTACCTTTCACTACCACTTCGTTCAAATCTACACTGTCATTGTATAGTTGCAAGAAAACGGTATCCGTCACAGCTGTCTGCGCCTCCAAGTGCTGCACTATCAGCAATACACTTACACTAAAAAGTAGAATCAATCTTTTCATTTAATCTATGTTCTTTACGATTTCCGTCAGCAAACATAGACTAAGAATTTCAGGCAAAAAAATATCCGGGACAGACTGCCCGGATATGTGACAAACAGCACTCCTCCTGTGACGAATGGCTGTATTTTTCTTTGTTCTGTGACGAATGACTACCCTTCCGTACCCCCTTCTATCAGCGTTTTTATCTCTTTTGCATAGCCTCTGGAAACCGGAACTTCTTCTGTACATCCTTCCAGTCGCAAACGGTATCCTTGTGAGTTTCCATCTACTTTTACCACAGTGCGTATGTTCACCAGAAAGGCCCGGTGACAACGGACAATGAACGGACAGGCGGCAACCGCTTCTTCTGCCTGCTTCATAGTAGCCCGCACTAACTTTTGCTGCATCTTATCCGCACTACTGTAAGCTACTCTTATATAATTCCCTTCTGCTTCTACATAAAATAAGGTATGGGCATCCACTTCCAACATTTCTTTCGTTCCGCCGGAGAAAACCAACTGCATAGGAGTTTCTTCTTCTGCTACTTCTTCTGCTGCCCTACCCTCTTCTATCTGTTCCTCATTCCTTGTCCGAATCTTCTCCTTCTGGGTATTCTCTCTTTTCGCAAGAGCGTAGTTGATCTCCGTTGCCTCCTTCAGATTACGTACCAGCTGCAAATTACGATTCCACATCAAAAAGAAGACAATAGGGAAAGGAGCAAGAACCGCCACCCAAGCCAAACTTATCAGAAATCCTTTCCAGCTCAGTATGAATGAACCAAATACCCAAGCCGTATAGAAACAGTTACCTATCGCAATCAACAAACAAGCTCCCAAGGTTCCTAACAATTCTCGACCTAATGTCCAGTTCTTCTCACTATGATAACGGGGGAACAAAGCAGGAAACAAGTACGTGGAGATACTCAGTGCCAATGAAGAAACCACTCCATAACCTAACACTACCCAGAATTTATAGCCTCCCATCATAGAAATGCCAAAAGGCTGCAACACAAAAAGGATCAGAAACACTATAAGTGAAGGTATTATCACGCTTTTCCATCTCTTCACCAATGATGGATAAGGGCTTCGTAAAAGTGTCAACAGTTTATTTATCATTATGACTTCCTGTTTGTAAGGGTTGATTATGTGTAAGATGCTACAAAGGTATATAAATTATTAATAGATCGTACATAGGTCATTTATTCCATTTTTAGTCACACTTTTGTAATATGCATATAGCAAAACCGGGCGTTTCTAAAGAAAAACAAGGAGAAAGTGCATTATTTTATGTTTTAAAACATATTTATCGTGAACAATTCGTATCTTTGCAGCGTTAATAAGATAAAAGAAAAGATGTAAAACCCGCTTTCCGAAACGCGGAAAGCACAAAAAGATGACAATTATGAAAAAGAATGCAAATGAAATTTTTATGTTACAGTACCGTATTAAACGCTATCAAGCAATGGGAAACGGAACTATGTGCCAGGCTTTGAATGGCAAACTTCAAAAACTGCTCGCAAAGCAGGCTACCATGTAAAATAACACCTTTAAATAAAATGAATGAGGGCGGAAAACCGAAAAGTTTTTCGCCCTCTTCTTTTATCAGTCGCTTATGATGTCTTTTCCAAAAGGTGTCAAAGCCAATCCTGCCAGTTTGAAATGCTGTAGTCCGAAGGGGATACCAATAATGGTGATGCACAGCACCACACCGAATGCCAGATGAGAAAGGCAAATCCAGATACCTCCCAGAAATATCCACAATACATTCATCAGTATATACAGACAACCACCCGAACGTTCGCCACTCCGCACCGTTTTACCGAAAGGCCATAATGCAAGTGAAGCCATTTTCAGAGTTTGCATACCGAACGGAATACCGATAATGGTAATCATCATCAATAAACTGGCAACAAGGTATTCTATAGCGGTAAAAATACCTCCGAACACCAGCCATAATAAATTCATAAAACATCCCATAATTTTGCGTTTCTTGTATTCTAATACGCAAATATAGTTTTTTTATTTAATAACAAACTTATACTTACCTGTTAATCGCGCATCTTTATCTTTCAAGGCAATACGGTAAATCTCCGTTCCCCAAACATTGGAAAGACGTGTATCAGGCAAATTGATTGTTTCAACGGTTGCTGTGAACTCACCGGGATATTCCAAAGTTACTTTCTGTCCCTGTACGTCTATCGTCACCTTTCCGGGCACGGAAATATCCACCTTTCCCCAAGTGAGGAAGTTCACCTGATTAGGTTCTTTCGTTGATTTCAGGGAGAAGTTATCGGTAATCGTCAGTTGCTTATCGCCTAATGAATAGGCACGTGTCCAGTTATTTACCTCGGCTTCTTTCGGATAAGCAGTCGCAATGTTCGCTGAGAAAAAACGTTTCTTCGGTTGGCAGACAACATCCGTAGCCTTATAATTCTGACCGAAACTCTGGGGTACTCCGTTAATCATCGGCAGGTTATGGTAATTACTTTGCATGGTCCAGATGGTATAACGTTCGCTACTGAACGTCTGACGTGTATAAGTTCCTACCCCCGCATCAATCAGCACAGGTATCGTATTGACATACAATGAAAATGTGCCTACATCATTATGATTATGACTTTCATTATTGAATCCGCCTTTCGTAGCCAGGAACCAGCCGGATTTATTGGTCAGATAGCAGAATTCCGTTTCAGGATACCAGGTACAAGCCGGTATGGTATGGGCAGCAGTCGTCTTTTCCAGTTCTCCATTCCATAATATGGACTGCAAGGAGCGGAAAGTATCATTACCCAAAGGCACAGAAGGACGTTTACCATCCAGTAGATAGGCTGCAAACTGCATCATTTCCTCGCTGCCGACTGCACGGCCATAACGGTAAATCAACGGTGCATCGCCTCCACCCTTGGCAGAAGCATCCGCAAAGTTCACTACCCAACCGTTTCCTACATACGTACGACTGATATATTCTCCCATCCGGCGAATCATCGGTTCCTTGAAAAGAGATACTTTCCCATCTGTTCCATCCGAAAGTATCTGGAGATAATCATACATTTTCCCGGCTGCATGTCCCCAATAAGAAGGACCTTCTTCACAAGCACCATCAGCCTTTACAAAATTGATGAACTTGTCTACCGACTGCATGCTGCGCCAAACAGCCTTTGCCAGACGATCACGGTCATTCTCTAATAAAAGATAGCATTGCAATACATTGGAGTTACACCAGGGATTCCAGTTATTGATAATCATTCCCGGTTTCCATTGGAAAGCCATCCACCATTCCCGGTCATTGTTCATATAAGGATCGAGAATACGTTCCTGCAAAGTATGACGCAAGCGCTGAGAGATTACAGGATCTATTTTATCGAAAGAATCATGGAAGAAGTAATATACCCACGACAGCATGGAACCGAAATTTCCCGAACCCAGATCAATCACCTGTTCGCGATAATCGGGCAAAGAGCGTTTGGTGCTCTGGCGTACCAGATGGGCAGAAAGTACCCAGGAAGTCATCTCGCAACTGTAAAATGCTCCATTTATCAACTGGTCGATAAACCGTCCTTTTCCTTCGGCAAGTTCGGCAAGCATCAGGGCATTGATTGCTTTCCGGTTGGCTTCATAGGGATTTTGCATAATGTTCCGTTCACCGCTGCGTTCATACTCTAAGTAATCGGTAGCACGGATTACTTTCCATTCGTAATTAAGCATTTTCTCTCCGGCACGAATCAGGCTTTCTTTATTGGTACCCAGCAATTCGTTCCAGCCGGCACGGTCGTTATAAGCAGGATAAGGTACCCACTTCTGATTCATCACCAATGCTTCTTTCAGTTGTTCTTCACTACCGGCAGCTTTTTGCAAAAGATTTCGTTCTGTATATGCATGTGCGGAGATACCTGCCATGAAAAGCAGGCAGAAGGAAATAAAAATACGGTAAAACGTGTTTCTCTTCATGATATTAAAAAGTTAGATTTCTTTTTTGTGATGAGGCAAAGATACGCAAGTTACGGTAAAACGGAGGTATTTAATTATCCGTAGTTGGGTACAAAATCATCCATTTAGTATCAAAGTTTGTTTGCCTTTGGCTATTGTATATTCGCTAAAATAAATACTTTTGCATATATGAGTACAAAGAAACAGCCAACTATCCCCATGCACCGAATGGATGTTAACACACCATTCGGTATGCAATTCGGTTATTATGAAACTGATAGTAAATATGCTGAAAACACAAAATCGGAAAAATACATAGCTCACCGAGATGATTATTATTTATTCCTATTCATAGATACAGAAGAAACAATATTGACTATTGATTTTGAAGACATCCGAGTACAGGGAGAACAAGTATTTTATGTCCGCCCCGGCCAAGTACACTTCACACCTGTAATGCGAAAAGCGAAAGGATATTTTTTGGCTATAGACCCTGTATTAATCGAAAATCATTTCAGAAACCAGTTTGAGAAACAACTTACTACACAAAAACCGATAATGTCAGACTCATCCTTTTCAGATAAACTGGCTCAAACGGCTCATTTACTGCATACAATCATACAGGAAAAGCCCACTACTTTCGGCGAACAGATTACATTAAATGTAGCAAATGCATTTATAGGGATTATAGCAGAACAATATTCCAAACAACAGGAAGAGTTACATTATTCCAAAACCCGTTCGCTATTTATAGCACATCAATTTCAGGCATTACTATTGGATAATGTAAAAACATTGAAAAGTCCAATTCAATATGCTAAAGCATTAAATTATTCGCTTTCACACCTGAACGAATCGGTGAAAATCACAACCGGATTTCCTATAAGTTATTGGATACATCAACAGGTGGTTCTGGAAGCTAAACGACTGCTTTATTACACAGATATGGATGTAAAAGAGATTGCTTTCTCTCTGGGATATGAGGACCCTACCTACTTCTCACGCCTCTTTTCCAAAGTTACAGGAATATCCCCAGGAGCTTTCAGACAAAAATTCCACAAATAGTCCAATATATTCCCTGTTTATTCTATTTTCTGCCCAATTACACCGTTGTAACTTTGCAGGCGTAACAAAATCATTGAAACAATATCTGCAAAAGAAATGAATACATTATATATTATTTTAGCAAGCTTGATCTTGTTCTTTATACTCGGTCATTTTCACAGGCGTAAACGTGCAAAGAGTAAAGTTGTTCATGTAGTTGATAATCAATGCACCGGATGCAAACGCTGTATGAAAAGATGTCATCACAAAGTATTGGATTTAGTAAACGACAGTACAGGAGCGCATATAGCAGTAGAATATCCTGAAAGATGTACTGCCTGCGGGGATTGTGTCACAGTATGTAAATTCAACGCTTTAGAATTAATAGACCGTAGCAATAAACGTAACAATAGATAGCTCATAAAAAAACACCTACTTCCAATCACTAAATTCAAAGCTCAACTGTTCCCAAACGCCTTTTTCCCCGGTATCTTCCCGTGGATTGGAAACGGAAAGCCCTATCAACCGGATGGGATGATGTTCATAATCCACCTCCTTCAGCAATTGTTTAGCCAAAGGCAGGATCACATCAAGAGTAATTAGTTCTTTGGATTGGGTTATGCTCCGGGTTATCTGACTAAAATCATGGAATTTGATTTTCAACGTCAGTGTATTTCCTTTGAAATCATTATGTTCCAGACGCCCTACCAGTTCCACTGCCGCATGATACAGTTCGATAATAACCGATGAACGTTGCGAAATATCCTTCTCCAAGGTATGTTCGCAACCAATGGACTTACGAATACGTACCGCCTCTACCGGACGAAGATCGATTCCCCGGGCACAATCATAATACAATGCTCCTACCTTTCCGAACTCACGCAGCAGCATAGCCTGCGAACATGCACGCAACTGTTCGCCGTTATGAATACCCAATGAGTGCATTTTCTTTGCCGTCACCGGACCTACCCCCCAGAAACTCTCGATAGGCAAACGCGCAATAAAATCCATCGCCTGATCGGGATGGATGGTACACAGCCCGTCCGGCTTACGATAATCGGACGCTATCTTTGCTAAAAACTTATTGTAGGATATACCGGCAGATGCCACCAAGTTCAGTTCATTCCGTATTTTCTGCTTGATTTCCTTGGCAATATCTACAGCCAACAAAATACCGGGCTTATTCTCTGTCACATCCAGAAAAGCCTCATCCAGTGACAATGGCTCAATGATATCTGTATATTCGTGGAAAATTTCATGGATTTGCCGGGAGACTTCATGATACACTTCCATCCGTCCGTGAACAAAGATAAGTTGCGGACACATCCGTTTTGCTTTCGTCGACGCCATGGCCGAACGTACTCCATAGCGACGTGCCTCATAACTGGCAGCCGCCACTACTCCCCGTTCTTCCGCATACCCCACTGCAATAGGTTTTCCGCGCAACTCGGGATTGTCACGCTGCTCTACGGATGCGTAAAACGCATCCATATCTATATGTATGATTTTTCGTTCAGTGCCTTCGCAACACATCATGCATGATCACCTTTCCATTTTACGATTCATTTCCTCACATAGTGGGGCATCTCTCCGGGTATCTCCATCGAAATCTCTACCAGACCTCCCACCACACCATCTTGTTTCCATGCTGTCTGATAAATCATCTTCCTGACTCCGTTTTTCTCAATGGTATAAGCATTGACACCTCCCGTTTCAAGCAGTTCACGTATCTTGTCCTGCGATTGCGGGTTATGACAATCAAATAGATTCTTACCTATCAGATTGCCATGTTTGGCAAACGTGCAACATGCTTTCTCATTCATATAAAGGATGACTCCCTCTGTGTCACATACGGTTACGGCACAGTTCATTTCATTAGCCCATTCGTACATAGTTATTGCTCTTAAGTTACGGCTCATACCTTTTACTTTTATGATCCAAAGATAACGTTTTTCCCAATGACACGCCTATTGCTCATCAACAAAATTACATATTCACATATACTCTTACTTTATATCAGTTTCTATAAACAAGTTAACGACTATTTTTTCTTACTCACAAGTAATATTTAAAATAAATCTCTAAATTTGCAGTACTTTCTTAACCCACATCATATCATGAAATACCTATTCAGCCTCCTGCTCCTATGCCAGATTATTGGATTATCCGCCAAAGAACATGTGGATTCTATACTCTCTGTCCTCGATAGCGAGATAGAACACCGTGAAATCTACTACCAGCAAAAAGAAAAGAAGTTAGAAGACATCAAACAGCAATTCCGATACGTCAAGAACCAGCAGGAAAAGTATAACCTTTGCAACCGTCTGTTTAATGAATATATCACTTATCAATACGATTCAGCTTACTCCTACGCCATACAAACAGAGGGAATATCACACCGCCTGACCGATAAGAATCTATCTATTCAGGCAGATTGTAACCTGTTTTACTGTTACCTTTCCACCGGTTTATTCAAAGAAGCATATGACATGATGCGTTCCATTCATGTTGCAAATGCCCCGGACTCCATTAAATCGGAATACTACCAGCTCTGTATGAGATTGTATTCCGATATGAGCAGTTACAATGAAGGTACCCCTTTCAATGCTGATTACAACAAGAAAATAACCCTCTACTGTGACTCCGCCCTACTGTATACCCCCGACCACACTTTCTACCACCAGAAAATAGAAGCTTTCAAATTCAGTGTAGGTGACAATGAGAAGAAAATACAGATGTACAAGCAAATGCTGAATGATTACGACGTTTGTCCGCATGAAAAAGCAATCATCTACTCCATGCTGGGACGTATGTACATAGGGATGGGAGATTTTGAACACGCCATTTACTACATGGCACTATCAGCTATACAGGATATACGCTCCGCCACCCGGGAAACGACTGCTAAAAAAGAACTTTCGAGTTATCTGTATGGCAAAGGAGACGTATTACGTGCCAGCAGATACATTCAGATAGCACTGGAGGAAACAAACTTCTACAATGCCCGACACCGTAAGATGGAAATAAACACTATACTCCCCATCATTGAGAAGCAACGCCTCACCCTGATAGAAGAAAGGAAAAGGGAAGTTACAATATCATTGGCGGTAATGAGCCTGCTGGTCATCTCTCTTTTAGTCACCCTGTCCATCATTTATAAGCAGATGAAAAAGCTGAAAACTGCCAAACAATCCATTCAGCAGCAATTCAATGAAATATCAGAAGTGAATGGAAAACTGCAAGAGTCCAACGAGATTAAGGACCAATATATCTTCCAGTCTCTTTATGGCAAGTCCGATTACCTGGACAAAGTAGAGAATCTGCTGAAAAAGCAGGATCGTAAATTGAAAGCACGCCAATTCAATGATTTACAAATCACGCATAAAGAGTTCGATATAAAGTCCGAACGGGAGAATATGTTCTCATCCTTCGACCAGACTTTCCTGAAGCTCTTCCCGAATTTCCTGACGGAATACAATAAATTCTTCCGCCCGGAAGACCAGGTGATTCTGGATGAGGCAGGCAACCTGCCACCAGAATTGCGCATCTTCGCCCTGATTCGTTTGGGGGTAACCGAGAACGAGCGGATTGCCAAATTCCTCAACTTATCTATTAATACTATATATGTATATAAGGCACGGGTAAAAGGAAAAACAATTGTGCCGAAAGAAGAGTTCGAAGAATACATTATGCAAATAAAGAAAGGAATTTAGCCCCGCAATATCTTTGAAAAGGCTCTAAAACAGACCTTAATTTTCCGTTGGAAGGAGGAATGCATTGATTTGAATATCAACGTATTCCTCCTTTTATCATTCTATATCCCGTCTTCATTGCTTTTTTCTCCCGCCTATACGAAATACATTTGTCCCAAGGAAAAAATTCATTGAACCTATTAACTCATTTAAATCATTGTACCATGAAAAAGAAAACTAAGATTTATCCTTGGAAAATGTACTTTCATGTACTCCTTGGAATGTTCTTCCTACTCCCTGCATTACTGAACGCCCAAAATGCAACAGTCAAAGTATCAGGAATAGTGACGGACACCAACAATGAACCTCTGATTGGCGTATCCGTTGCAGAAAAAGGAACCACTAACGGAGCCATAACTGATGTCGACGGTAAATATTCGCTGACCGTCCGCCCCACAAGTACCTTGCGCTTCTCCTTCATCAGTTATAAAACACAGGAAGTGAAAGTAGACGGGCGTAAGACTATCAATATTCGTATGGAAGACGATGTGCAGGCTCTGAACGAAGTAGTCGTTATCGGATACGGAACGCTGGATAAGAAAGAACTTACTTCTGCCGTATCACACATCTCCAGTAAGGATTTTCTCCATATCAGCAGTCTGGATCCTTCCATGATGATACAGGGAAAAGTGGCCGGTGTATCCGTAACCAACACAGCTGCCGCCGACCCTAACAACCAGGCAAGTATCCAGATTCGCGGCATTTCCTCACGTGCTGCCGGATTGGGCCCGCTGATCGTTATCGACGGCATTCCCGGTGGTAACCTGACGAATATCAATCCCAACGATATCGCCTCCATGGATATTCTAAAAGACGGTGCAGCCTCCGCCATCTACGGTACACGAGGTAGCAACGGTGTAATCGTCATCACAACCAAGAAGGGATCACGCGACGGTAAATTCCATGCGACCTATAATGGTATGCTGACCGCCAGTATTCCTCTGCATGAACTCGACCAACTGACTGCCGAAGAGTTCCGCGAATACCGTGTTCCCAACAATCCGACCAGTGATCTGGGTGGAGCTACCAATTGGATTGACGAGATTACCCGTACCGGTTTCACCCACCAGCATACCGTCACATTGTCCGGTGGCACCAGCCAGAGTAATTACCGCGTCAGTGTGGATTACCGCAATGCAACCGGTATCGATATACGTTCCAGTCGCGAAGAGTATGGTGCACGCGCCTCTATCAACCATACCACTAAAAACGGACTGTTAGATTTCTCCGTAAATATCGCACCGCGTATCGCTTACCGTGAAAATTCTTCCTGGGATGCATTCAAGATAGCCATGGATGCCAACCCCACTACCCCACTGTTTGATCCGGAAAATCCGAATCTTTATTCTGACTTCACCGGGCAGGAAGCCTTATGGAATCCTGTAGAGGAACTGAAGCTGGAACAAAACGGTGGTGAAACCAAACTATTGGACTGGGATGCCACTGTGAAGCTAAACTTACTTCCTCTACTCGCCAAAGATGGTCATTCCATTCATTCCCTCAGTACGCAACTGACTTTTGCCGACCAGCAATCGGATAATTTCGACTACTGGTTCCGTCCTTCCACAAGCCGCCTGGCTATGAAGAACGACTATAAAGGAGAAGCCAGCCGCACTTACAGCAAGTACCGCCAGCATAGTCTTGAATGGCTGGGCAACTACGCTATGGAATTGAAGGGACACCGTGCCCGCGCCATGGTAGGCTACTCGTATCAATACTTCCAGAATTCAGGTCTGAATGCCGCCAATAAGGATTTCTCTTCCGACGGACTTCTGTACAACAACCTCGGTTCCGGTGAATGGGCCAAGGAAGAAGGACGCAACGAAATGGGTACCAACAAAAGCGATTCTAAACTGATTGCTTTCTTCGGCCGTCTGAGCTATGACTACAAAAACCGCTACCTGATGACCGCTTCTTTGAGATACGAAGGTTCTTCCCGCTTCGGAGATGACAATAAATGGGGTTATTTCCCCGCTGTATCTGCCGGTTGGCGTATCAGCGAAGAAGCTTTCATGAAAGACATCACATGGATTGATGACCTGAAAATACGTGGTGACTACGGTGTAACCGGTAATCAGGATTTCGGTAATTACCTGTCTTTGTCTACCATGAGCAGTTTCGGCAGTTACTACTACAACGGTCAGTACTTCACTGTATGGGGTGCAGGTAAGAATCCTAATCCGGGGCTGAAATGGGAAAAAGGTAAAAACTGGAACATCGGCGTGGACTTCAGCATGTTTAAAGGAATATTGAGCGGTTCGGTCAATTACTACAACCGTAAGCAACAAGATTTGCTGGGCGACTACAATGTGCCCGTTCCTCCGTACTTGTTCTCTACCACTTTTGTCAATGTAGGTACCATGCGCAACACCGGTATTGAAGTCGATCTGAATATCCAGGCGGTGAAGATGAAAGATTTCAGCTATACCGTCAATCTGGTAGGCGCCACCAATGAGAACAAGTTCCTCAAATTCTCCAACAACGAGTTCACCGGACAGAACTATTACGATCTGGCGAATATGGAAAGTCCGAATCAACCGGGCAAGTTGCAACGCATAGAAGAAGGACAACGCCTGGGTAATTATTACACCTGGAAATATGCCGGTATTGATGCCGATGGCGACTGGGTAGTATGGAACAAAGACAATACGGAGATGATTAAAATATCTGATGCCAAAGAAGAAGACAAACGGGTAACCGGTAACGGACTTCCCAAGTTCACAGCTTCCATGACCAATACCTTGACGTATAAGAACTGGGGATTGACCATCTTCCTGCGTGGTGCTTTCGGCTTCGACCTCTTCAATGTACACGACTTCTATTGGGGCATTCCCAGTATGCAAAGCAATGTGCTGAAAAAAGCATATACCAAAAATGCGGCCATTAAGAAAGGTAAGAATGTGCTGACCGACTATTTCATTGAACGCGGCGACTATGTGAAGCTCGATATGGTAACCCTGAGCTACACTTTCCAGATCAATAACAAATGGCTGGACAGTGCCCGCCTCTACGTCACCGGAAAGAATCTTGCCACCATTACAGGTTTCAATGGTGTAGATCCTTCGACTTACCAGACCAACGGATTGACTCCGGGTGTGAACCTGAACGGTACGGAAGGTACCCGCCGATACTATCCCTCCACTACACAGGTAATGTTCGGTGTTCAATTAGACTTCTAAATGTATAACCTTAAAAACAATAGAAATATGAGACTCAAGAATATATTAACCGGTTCGCTGGCAGGAGTATTACTTCTCGGCTCCCTCAGCGCATGCACCGACCTTACGGAAACGGTATACGACCAAATCATGTCTACCAACTATTACAATACAAAGGATGATATTATCAAAGCTACATTCCGCCCCTTCGAACATGGATTCTACAGCATCGGGCCGCGCCAAGTTTTGCAAGAGTGCTGTGCCGATCAATTGGGTACCTGGGCACGCGATGGCTGGTGGTATGACAATGCCAAATGGCAATATCTGCACTACCATACCTGGGCTGCCGACAATGAATCCATCAAAAGTGAATGGGAAAACTGTTTCACCGGAATTATGCAGGCCAATTCCGTCATAGATGACCTGCAAAAGCTGGACCCTGCCAAATTCAATATGTCACAGCCGGAAATGGATAACTTCATCGCGCAGAACAAAGCATTACGCGCATGGTTCTACATTCGTCTGCTGGATGCTTTCCGCAATGTACCGTTAGCTGTCAGCCTGGATCAGAGCAAGAACTCCGTCGGGCAAGTGACGCCGCAGGAACTGTTCAGTTTTATCGAAACAGAACTGAAGACATCTATCGAAGCATTGCCTGCCAAAAATGGTAATGCCGGAAACGGGATAGCACAAGGACAATGGACCAAAGCCGGTGCAGCCGCATTGTTAGTACGCCTCTATCTGAATGCAGAAAAATGGACCGGCACTTCTAAATATACGGAATGTGCCACCTATGCCCAAAATATTCTGGACGGTGACTATGGCTTCTACGAACTGGGAAAGACCTGGGACGAAGTTTTCGACTGGACAAACGATAAATGCAACGAAACCATCTTTGCTTTCCCGTCGTCCTACGGGCGTAGTTACTGGCACTATTCGGGTGATACATACTGGTGGGCCGTCCCTGTCAATGCGCGTTTCTACTTCGGTGCTTTCAAACAAGGAGACTTCAATACCAAATATGCCTTGCAACCCAGTCTCGACCTGAATAATAATGAATACAACTTTAAACTCGGTAAATTTGTCAGCAAATTCAAGAAATATCCGAAAGATTATCGCCTGACCATGTATAAGAACCTGGGCAACAGTACCCGTGAAGGTATGTTCCTTTATGGCTACCTGCCTTATATCGCCGATGACGGCACCGAAAAGAAAGTAACTTCCCCCGTAGGAGGATATGAAATCTACATCCGCGACCAGGTAGGAGTATTTCATGAACTCGCTCCGGATCAACTTCCCGCCGACCGCACTTCAAACATGAATACCGGCGACCATAACTCCGGATGGCATTTTGTGAAGTATCCCATCTACAGTGACGAAGACGCGGGTAAACGCGAAGCCGATTACAATGAAATTCGTCTGGCGGAAATCTATTACTCACTGGCGGAATGTAAATTCAAAGCAAACGATGTGGACGGGGCTGCAAAACTGCTGAATGCGGTACGCAAACGTAACTATCCGCAAGATACATGGGCAGAATACCTGTACAAACCCGAAGGTACAGTAACCCTGACGCAAGATGAGCTTTACGATGAATGGGGACGTGAATTCCTTGCCGAAGGACGACGCCGGACTGATCTTATCCGCTGGGGATTGTACTGTACGGAAGAATGGTGGGACAAGAAGCCCGATGCAGACTCACACTGGGATATCTTCCCTATCCCACGGGATATGATGGGAGCGGATCATACACTGAAACAGAACCCGGGATATAATTAATACGAACCGGTAAAAAACATCCCCTTAGGTGAACAATAGTTTCATCATTTGAAACTCTCAGTTTCATACCGAGAAACCAACAGTTTCATTGCTTGAAACCAGGAGTTTCATGCCTTGAAACTACCAGTTTCACACCGGGAAACAAACTGTTTCCTCAAAGGGAACTCAAATGCCGATGAAAGGCTCTCGGATATAACAACTTACAATTTAAAATCAGATAACCATGAAGAAAATAATCAATAAGCTTATATTCATCTTTGCCCTCCTCCCCCTACTGGCAGGATGCGAGAAAGATAAAGAAATAGTTGTAGTGGAACCCGTTGAAAACTACACGCAACTGTACGGACTCGGCACTATATTCAGTTGGGATTCCAATGTCCCCACAGAACTGAAGTTGATTGAGCAGAATACGTTCACCATAGATAAAGTCATCAAATACTCCGAAGAGAACAAGCAATTCAAATTCATCCTCGAAAAGGGAGACTGGGACAAAGTACGTTATCTGGTACCTACCGCAACAGATGATGGTACTGCCGTGAAAGTCATCACTCCCGGAGAATACGATATGCTGATGTGCTCCGAAATGACAGGCGACCTGCGCGACCACTTCTGGGGAATACCCGAAGGAAGCGATGGCACCTATCGGATTACAGTGAACGTAAAGAAGCTGAAACTAACCCTCGAAAAGATCAGCGATGAAACAGAAGAACCGGAACCGGAGATAAAGACAATTTATGGTTTAGGAAGTGCATTCGGATGGGACTCCGGCAATCCGACCGGACTAACACCCGATCCGGATGAAGAAGGAATCTATACGGCAGAGGTAAACCTGATCTACAGTGACGAAAACAAGCAATTCAAATTCTGCCTTGAAAAGGGAGATTGGGATAAGGTTAATTATCTGGTGCCTGAAAGTGTAGACCATAACGGAAACGTCAAGATTGTGACATCCGGTGAATACCCCATGTTTAAATGTTCAGAAATGGAAGGCAACCTGCGCGACCACTTCTGGGGTATTCCCGAAGGAACGGACGGCAAATACAAGTTAACCGTAAATACCCAAACTCTGAAACTGAAAGTAGAAAAAGTGAATTAACCCCCAAACTTTACCATTATGAACCATTTAAAGTTACTATTAGGTTTTGCAGCCTTATTCTTATCATCCTGTCCCCAGTCTTCCATAGCCCGTGACAGTCCCTTCACCCGTCACGGTACGGGACCCAGATACTGGATTGCCTACGAAGAGTGTTTTGTAACCAACGTTCCTCTCAGTGAGGAGCGCTGGAAAGCAAACATCGACTGGATGGAGAAGACTTTCAAACCCTACGGTTACGACATGATCTGCAACGACGGATGGATAGAAGCTGCACAAACCGTCAATGAGAACGGCTATATCACCAAGTACAACAGTGACTGGAAAAACGGTTTCAGCTACTGGACTAAATACCTGCAAGAACGGGGCATGAAGATGGGAGTCTATTACAACCCCATGTGGCTGACCCGTGCCGCCTATGAACAGAATCTGCCTGTAAAAGGAACTTCTTACCATACCCGAGACATTGTGGGATACAAATCGTTCAACGATCCTCTGTATTGGGTGGATGTGGATAAGCCGGGAGCCAAAGAATGGATTCAGAATTATGTCCGCTATTTCAAGGAAATGGGTGTCACCTATCTTCGCATAGATTTCCTGGAAAACTATGAAACCAACTATGGCACCCGCCGCTACGAACAAGCATTGGCATGGATTGCCGAAGCTGCCGGAGATGATCTTTTCCTCAGTCTTGTGATGCCTCATTGTTATAATCATGCCAAGACGGAATTGAAATACGGGGATATGATACGCATTGACGATGACTGCTTCGACGGTGACTGGGACTTTGTCAGCAACCGCCGCCGCGGGCAGCAGAAAGACCATTGGCCGCAATTCGGTAATGCTTTCGACGGATTCATTGGTTTTGCCGATGTCGGTGCACGAGGGCAAATGATACTGGACGGTGACTTTATGCGTATGAATAAACTGGCAAATGACAACGAACGCCGCTTCCTTTTCTCGCTGATGATTATGGGAGGTTCTGCACTTGCCATTGCCGACCAGTATGATACGATTGGAGATCACGCCTGGGTTTACCAGAATCCGGAAATGAACGAGTTGAACAGTCTCGGTTTTGCCGCCAAACCATTGAGTTACGACTTTCGGGATGCAGCAAACAGTTCCCGATGGATCGGCCAGTTGCCTAACGGAGATTGGGTGGTAGGATTATTCAACCGTGAAAGTACTCCACAGACACGCAGCATTGACTTCCGTCGTGAACTGGGCATTGAAGACGGGCAAGCCGTCAATGTACGGGATTTATGGGAACGCAAAGACTTGGGAGGTATGTCGGGAACATACACTGTAGAATTGCGACCCCATGAATGTAAAGTAATCCGTATTCAACACAAGACCTTGAAAATAGAAGCAGAAACAGCTTCCGTAAGGGGTGGAGCAAAATCAATCAAGTAAATGAAGTACTACAATCTATTACTAATGGCTTGTCTCCTGTTATCCTGCAAGGAATCCGATTCCGGACAGGATAACGATGGCAAACAAGAGAATACTTACAGTGGTGCCGGCTACGTCACAGGACTTGAAAACTCCGGCGCCAATGTACTCTTTACAGTGGAAGTTCCCCAAACAGGGGACTATCCGCTGGAAATCAGATATCGAAATACAGGAGCTGCAGACGCAGCGGCTTTGATTATCGTCAATGATGTGGCGATAGAGAAATTGTTGCAACTTCCTGTACAGGCTGACAAAACAGCCTGGCAAACTGCGGAGACAGAAATATCCCTGCAAAACGGTATTAATTATATAATCATTCAGAACAGTACATCCAAAGGCGGATGCTTTGAACTGGACTATATAAAAATAAGAAAGAAATCATGAAAAGACTTCCTAATTATTCTCTGTTATGGGTAAGCTTTATCGTTTTCCTCTGCACAGGTTGCAATCCGGCATCGCAACTCTCTGTAAGTTCTCCCGATGGTAATCTCTGCCTGCATGTAGAAACAGAAAACGGAAAACTCTATTATGAACTCTCACGAAATGGAAAGCCCATACTCGATAAGTCACGCCTCGGGTTTATCCTGAAAGAAGATACACTTGCTGGCCATCTGGAAATAACTGAAGCTCTTCACCATTCATTCAGCGGGACATGGGAACAAATCTGGGGAGAAGACCGGATTGTGGAAAACAACTATCATGAAATGACCATTCGCGTACAGAAAACATCCGCCCCCAAACGAAAATTCAATGTTGTGTTCCGGCTGTTCAATGACGGGTTCGGCTTCCGCTACGAATTTCCGGAACAGGAAGCATTAAAAGACTTTGTGATCATGGATGAACTCACAGAGTTTGCATTGACCGGTGATCATAAAGCCTGGTCCATACCTTACGAAGCACATTTTTATGAAGCACTCTACGAGGCATCTCCTGTCAGTAAACTCGGTTGGGTAAGCACACCGCTCACTATGGAAACCAATGACGGACTTTTCCTGAGCATCCATGAAGCCAATCTAACAGATTATGCAGCCATGAATCTTATCCCTAAAGAAGGTAGTATGACCCTGAAAGCCAATCTCACTCCATGGTCTACGGGAGAAAAAGTATTTATGAAAGCTCCCGGTGTCACTCCCTGGCGTACAATGATTGTTGCTGAAAGCGCAGGTGATTTACTCCTGTCACGCCTTATGCTGAATCTGAACGAGCCTTGCCGCATTCAGGATACATCCTGGATACAACCCGGAAGATACATTGGAATCTGGTGGACTTACCACATGCATAAACACACCTGGCACACAGGCCCACGCCACGGCGCTACCACTGCCAATGCACTGCGGCATATAGACTTTGCCGCCCGACACGGTTTTCAGGGAGTACTTATTGAAGGTTGGAACAAAGGTTGGGATACTTATCATTTCAACTTTACCGAACCTTATCCTGACTTTGACCTGAAACAGATCACCGACTATGCCGCTTCCAAAGGCGTGACGCTTATCGGCCATCATGAAACGGACGGCTGGGTATCTGATTATGAAAACCAAATAGAAGCAGCCTTCAATTTATATAAAGATCACGGCGTGCAAATAGTCAAAACAGGCTATGTAGGCAAACTGCTGGATGGCAAAGAGCGACACAGCAGCCAGTTTGGTGTACGTCACTACCGGAAAGTTATTGAACTGGCAGCCGACAAGCATATTATGATTGACAATCACGAACCCGTGATGCCCACCGGACTGCAACGCACCTTCCCCAATCTGATGACACAAGAAGGTGTACGAGGGCAGGAATGGGATGCCTGGGACAAAGATGGCGGCAATCCTCCCATACACACTACCATCATTCCCTTCACCCGTGGGCTGGCAGGTCCCATGGATTTCACCCCCGGCACTTTCCGCTTCGAAAATCCGGTGTTGCCTCAGACGCGTGTACAAACAACGCTTGCCAAACAATTGGCTTTATCCGTTGTGTTATACAGTCCCCTGCAAATGGCCTCCGATGAAATAGAAAACTACGAACGGAACCCTGAACCGTTTTCATTTATCACCACCTGCCCTACTACTTGGGAACAGACCATAGTACCCGAGGCAAAAATAGGCGAATATGTGACAATTGCCCGTAAAGAACGCGGAAGCAGCGGACGTTGGTTTATAGGAAGCATCACTAATGAACAACCTCGGGAGATGCAACTTCCCCTCTCCTTTCTGGATAAAGGAAAACGATATAAGGCTGTTATCTACAGAGATGGAGATAAGGCTGATTATCGTACCAACCCATACCCGATGATAATAGAAGAACAGGAAGTAACCGGTGAATCGACCCTGCAAATAGCACAGGCACCGGGAGGAGGTACGGGAATTATACTCTCTGTTCTCTCCTCATCCGGAGCAACCTCCGATATACAAAAATAAATGCCGGCACCAGGAACAGGACAGCCGCAATCCATGCCGTCGGATCACCGAAGCAGACTGCGAGATAGCCGAAAGCGGGCACTGCATAAAGACTGACCAGCACACGTGCTATCATTTCGGAAACTCCGGAAAGCATAGCAAGATTGGTATATCCCGCTCCCTGAATGGTATATCGCAGAATACAGAGCAATCCCAAAACCGGGAAGAAGGACACGGAAATATGCAGGAACAACTCCGTGTCCTTCAATATTTCCAGTTCAGACGCTTCCACAAAAAGCAAGGCAAACGTACGTGCCCCCAGCATCAATACGCAGAACGTAAATGCCCAGTAAATAATCATCATTAACGCACTTACCTTTACTCCCATCCAAATGCGTTCGGGCTTGCCCGCACCATAATTCTGTCCGGTATAAGTAGCCATAGCAATGCCCAGACTTTCAAGCGGACACATAAAGAACATCTTAATGCGCATGGCAGCCGTAAAAGCCGCAACACAAGCTGTTCCCAATGCATTATTGGCGCTTTGCAACATGATGCTTCCGATAGCGGTAATCGAAAATTGTAATCCCATAGGTACACCGATATACATCAATCTCCGTGCCAGAGCACCGTTGAATTTCCGTTCATCCGGTGTTCCCCGCAATATATCAAAACGGCGCATCATGTATCCATAACACAACACAGCCGACACACCTTGTGAAAAGACCGTAGCGATGGCAGCTCCCGCCACTCCCCAATCCAGCACCAGGATACAGAACAAATCAAGCAAAATATTAAGCACAGCAGAGAACAGCAGAAACCAGAAAGGTGTCTTACTATCGCCTAAAGCACGGATGATGCTGGACAACAAATTATAAAAGAAAGTACAGGGAACTCCGATAAACGTTATCAATAAATAATAGTAGGCATCCTGGAATATGATATCCGGTGTACGCATCATCAGCAGGATATCCCCACACAGAATACTCGTAACCACCGCAATCACCACCGACATCACCGCCGCCAGTTGCAAACTGACCGATATATAACGACGCATCGTGCTATAATCCCGCGCTCCGAATTTCTGTGCCACAGGAATACCGAAACCTCCACAACATCCATTGCAGAAACCAAGAATAAGGAAAACTACCGAAGTACTTGCTCCAACCGAGGCCAGTGCATTTATGCCCAAGAATTTACCTACGATTGCCGCGTCGACCAGAGAGTATGTCTGTTGTAGCAGGTTTCCCATCAACAGAGGCATAGTGAAATTGAATATCAACGGCAATGCGCGTCCTGCCGTCATTTCTCTTGATGTTGCCATAAATTAATCCTCTGAAAATTGTACGCAAAGGTAGAAAAAGATAAGATTAAAGGAATTGACAAACATCAAAAATATGCTTCGCCATGAAAAGAATTAAACTACAGTCCGTCCGCACCTTTCAAGACTGAACTATGTGCCAGGTATTCGGGAGTTTCAGCATAGATATACATCACACTTCCTCCTTTGATGGCATCAATGATAGGACGGGAAAGTTTTTGCGGAACAGCCGGACAGCCAAAGCTTCTTCCCAAACGTCCTCCTCTGCTGACTACCGAAGGATCGGCATAAGCCGCCCCATGCATCACAATAGCACGTTCACGGGCGCGGTCGTTGATTCCTTTTTCCAAACCATTCAAAATAAGCGAATACCCATTCTTTCCCTGATAAGTAGATTCTGTAAGATAGAACCCCAGTGAACTTTTGTAGGAACCATATTCGTTGGAGAAGGAAGTGGCATAGTTATCACCGCTATTCTTTCCGTGTGAAACAACCGATGAAAAAAGTACTTTACGCTCCCTCATATCAAATACAAAAAGACGTTTTGCGGTAGAAGGACGGGAAAAGTCTATCAAGGTCAACACCTCCCGTTTGCGATTGTCTATTTTATAATAACCTGCTACAGCCTGCCGGAAAGCTTTCCAGTTAACGACTCCTTCCAACTGCATGGAACGGTATAAGCTCGCATAAGCCTCAACATCAGATGCAGCAGCCCTTTCAGCAGAATCAGGAGTGCTATCTGACGACTTGCCGCCCAGAAATAAGGTACAAGGAAGAAATAAGAATAAAATGAATACAATAAATCGCAACATAAAACTTTAGCCAGAGAAATAACGGCGGCTAAATTACATTTTTTTCTCCAGACACCTATCACACAGATAGTTAAAAATGAGGATTCACTATTCAATCACCACAACCAAAGAGCGTTCGGTAGGTGCCCAATCGAAAACGAACTTGGAATGTGAAGTGGCATTGCGCACACACATATGCGAACGTGGAGTAGTCCCTAACGACCAGCTATACTCAATCATACTTGTACGCGGTGCATTCACCGGCACTCCATGAATATAAGCTCCGTTCGTAAAACGACTGGCATAAGGGGCATAACCTCCTGTCTCCGCCGAACCGTCTTTCAGGAACACCATACGCGTTTTCTTCTGTTGAAGCAGATACATTCCCAATGGGGTTTCCTGAGCATAAGGTGGAGCATGCATTCCGGTAGTGGCAGGATTCATGCTACGTATCTTCCACTCACCTTCCGAGACATGTTCCAAGGTAGTAATATTCTGATCCAGGCGGTCGACAAAAATCACATGATTAAAGACGGTGCTATCCGGCAATTGTTTCAGATAACTGCGTGGCGCCAGCCATTCTTCTTCAAAAGTGGCGGGTAATATCCGGTAAAAACTTCCTTCCTCGCCTTTCAGATAAGCGATAGTACCGTCTCTACCATAACGTTCGGGCACCAACGTATCAGCGGGCAGATACAGCGGCACCGATTGATAGCGCTCCACGCCCAATGTATCAGATACACGGCGGTACACATTCCGCACGAACTTACGTACCAGGGGAGCTTCTTTATTCAGATTCTTATAATTCTGCAACACCACCCACCTTGCAGTAGTATCGCGCTGCATATTCTCAATATAGGCCAGACAGTTCCGGATGACATCCCATTTGAAAGAGCGTACCGTATCCTTATATGGATAGGTATCTTCGAGGGTATGCTGGTCATAGAGCAATTCTTTGGTAAGAGAAATATCGGCAGCGGTCAACTGTTTTTCTTTAGGATGAGGAAATTCCAGCACAGCCGTATCCTTAGGTTCAGCCTCCTGCACAACTACCGGCACAGGTGGTTCCTGCCGGTTACGACATCCGGCAAAAATCAAACCAACAGCCACGCAGGCAAAAAGAACGAAATGTTTCATAAAATGAAATTTAACTATAACCTAATAACGACTACCCGCCTGTTATTGTTGACTCTTTATAGAAATCAATTACATAATGAAGTAACATCGAGTATCATTTCACCTCATTCAAGTAATACGGTTTTTCGCAAAGATAGGAATTTAATGAAAGTTTCCGAAAGATATTGACGGTATAATTTCAATCATCCGCTTACGAACAGAATCTTTTATATCAGGATTGAGCAAAACAGGAAGAATCTATTTATCAACATATTACAAGATCTCAACTCCTTGCATACAAAAAGTTAACTTCCTGTTGACAAGAAGTTGATACCTTGTCGACAGGAAGTTAATACCTTGTAAGCGGAATATTTATCCCCTTATCAAATCATTGGAACAGATAGCTTTCTCAAATTACTCCAATACTTTCTTTTTCAGATTAAATGTTGACAATACTTTTTTGCCGGAAGAGAGTGTTACTATCAAATCATATTCCTTTCCTTCCTCAAACCTATCTTTAGCAGAAAGCAATATGTCTGTTTTTTCATAAGGCTTCAATGCCGGAACCATACCGGAAGCTACTTTTATTGTTTTCCCTTCCTTTTTGTACCCTACTTCCACCAATGCTTTCTTCGATTCTACCTGACCGAAATTCTGTACTTCCACTGTACATTCCAATCCCTTCCCGGATTTAGTAAAGACTGGGGCACGAGCTGAAAGGATCGGTTCTATATAATCAATGTATGGCAAACGTGCATACCCGTAAAGCATTCTTCCGTCTTTGTATTTTCCAATCAACTTCGGGGCAAATTCATCTTTAGTGATACCATTTCCTTTGCCATTGAAAGTTATAATCAAGTCCTTGCCCGCATTTTCTGTGGTCAATACCTGACAGCCTCTGCCATAATTCACTTCTTCAGAAGCACCGAAGCGCAAGGAATTCACATCTATATCTGTCTGGGGATTGAAGCCTTCTTCCGCTTGTATCTTCACACGAATTGTTTTTGTGCCCGAGGTGATAGGTTTCTCGTCCAGTATGGTAAGCAACAATCCCGGATTCAAAGGAATACTAATATTCTTTGAGCTATGGTGATCAAAAGGTTTATCTTCGTTTTTAAGCGTATCGATTACCGCAAAATTAGCCTGAATGGCACGTCCGTATTTATCCTGATACACTTTAAGGCGTTCATATTTGAACCAGTCTTCCGCTTGTCCGTCTGCATGTACAGCAACTCCCGGCATATAAGCTTCACCCGGATCGACCACCCAGTTCACTCCATCCTTTGAACGAAGATAGAAAGCAATACGTCCCAGCCAATCATTAACAATCAGGTGATACTGAATATGATCGCGCCAGATTACCGGATCTTCAAACCGACCGTCTACATCCGGATAAACCCGTTTGTCGGTCAGTTGATTGTATTCCGATAATCCATCTCTGCTGACCCAGATACCACCACCACGACAAACCATCACATAAGAGCTGTCTTCACGCTGGGCAAATGAAAGATTAGACAGGCCTTCGATAATACGGCGGTCGCGTGCATTGAAATCAAACTTTCCATATTCCCATTTTCCATTCAGATCATCGGATACATAACGTCCATCAATTACATAGACAACATACCGGCCATCTTTAGCACGGAATATTTCAGGATTATGCCCTTTACCTATGATACGAACAGGCTTGAAAGGCCCTGTCAGATTATCGCTTACGGTATGAAATACGTATGAGTTAGGCCATTCCATGTGTCCTTTAGGTGAACATTCCAGCCAGCCACAGACAAATAGATGATATTTACCATCTTCGCCTTTTCGGATATTTCCCCCCCAATAGGACCAGATACCGTCTTCAATGCCATTATCTACATAACGTGGAAGCACACAGTCAGCACCCCATGTATCGGAGGAAAGTACATTTCCCTTCATCGGCAGAAAGCGATCCATAAAGCGGGCGCCTTTCACTAATTGTTTCCATTCCGCAGGACGTTCCCGTTCCGTTATTTGTGAAAAAGAGGAATGACTGATCAAGAACATGACTCCCAGTAGAGCAAATTTAAAGAGGCTTCTTTCCATAAATATAATATTAGAATTGGTTTTAAATAGATTTATGTGGTCAAAAGTAGGAGAATTGCATGTAAAAGGAAAAGGAAAGAAAGCAAAAAGGTACGTAAACCTTTACGTAAACAGAGATTACAAAGTTTCAATTCTATCGATTGTCCTATAGCAAAACATATAGGCATAATTTCTTTTTATACGGTTATGAGTTAAATGATAAATAATCTTTTAGACGCGGATGACACGGATAACGCGGATCTTTTTTTATTTTTTTATAGCGCAGCCTTTTAAATCCGCGTTATCCGCGTCATCCGCGTCTAAAAAATAATATACCGAATGGCACTAATCACTTATCACTAAACACTAATCACTTTTGTTATTTTCTCTCCCGTTACGAGAAAGCACCCGTTTCACTTTATAGGAACATTTGTTTCCTTATTGTGGGACATTTATTTCTTAGGTAAGACACTTTTATTTCTTACTTGAGAAACTTCTGTTCCACAGGCAAGGTACTTTTGTTCCAAAAGGCAGAAACTAAATGGAGCAAACAGAGGCACGACAAAGCATCAGTATCCCCCTCTCCAACCATAAGAAAAGGCGTAATCTTACGACCACGCCTTTCCTCTTATCAACAGGGTTATTTCGTCAATAAGCCAAAACATTCCAAAGATCACGAATTCTCCGTTCCGGATCCCACTTCCCGCCAAACGTCCATTGGGCAGTGATGCCATAAAATGCCGGTGCACTCTCCGCCTGTTGCAGATTATTGTCCAACCAACCGCTATGGCCTCCCTGACGACGACAACCATAGTAATAAACACGCTGTCCCCACGGACAAGGATCGAGCACTTTGTCCGAATAAGCATAACCAATATTGCAATCCAGAATCTGTTCCGACATCTGACAATTGATAATAAAGAACTGAGAGTCATGATGCCAACGACCGAGAATAGTTGGTGATTGAGCATCAAAAGACGAATTAGTGATAACCAGTTTCTTACTTTTATCACCCCGACCGTCATGCCAGATCAGTGCACGGCCATCGCCATAAAACCGACAGCGGGTAGCATAACACCACCCGCGCGGGCAAAGAAAATCCACTCCGGGACAACGCAGATAAAGATCGGCATGATAATACATTCCATTGCCTGCCGGCGCCCAAAGTGAAAGTGCATCATTACCATCAGCCCATACATTGCAATTAATAACAATGGTACGTGTAGCACGTCCAAAGATAGACATCTGGTGGGTAGTAGTGTTCTCAACAGTAGTTCCATAATTGTTATATACTGTCAGACCGCTAATGACACAATCGTCAGCCCCCTCTTGCAACACAATCACACCATTACCCACAGGTTTTCCATGATATTGAGTGATGGTCCTTGTCTTAGCAGTCTCGGCTAAAACAATCACTGTACTGTCACGGCTCTCACCTACCAATACAATGTTCGGACGGTCTATGATAACCTTTTGATTATAGTTACCTTTTAATATAAGAATCTTGAAAGGATCTGTCGGTGTCTCAGGTGCTTTCTCAATGGCATCCTGGATACTTTGTCCCGGCTTCACCACCACATCGAAAGCTGTGCGGTCCATCACCGGACGACGATACATTTCAATAATTCCCCTCTCATTAGCCCCTTGGGAATTCAGACTAACATTTACCTTGTGCTTCGGATCATACTTAGCTGCCCAAATATCATACTGTTCGAAAAGCTCGGCCGGACGACTGTTATACCAGCTGTAACCATTGCGACGTTCCACTCCGATTTCCTCCAATCGACGTCGTGGCAAACCATCACGGTCGCAAACATAAGGTTCGCAATACTTCAAATCATAATAACGTGCCCATATCGGCCCGGCCTGCGGATCTTCTACAAGGCGGATATCACGTACACCATGCTCTCCTGCCGACCGTTCACACCGCAAACCGGTGAGTTTATACGTATCAAACCATTTCATAGCTCCGTGGACAGCCCGTTTAATACGTGCATCAGGTTTAGGCAACGTCATAAGTAAACTCACGATGGCAGCACTCTCTGCCGAGCAATACGAGGGCAACTCATAGGCACGTGCCGAAGCTGGTTTCAAGGTTTCCCGGTCGTGTTGCTGACACCATACCGTAAGCTGTCCATCAGTTACGATCTGTGTTGCCAGAATACATTCAATTCCCTTATCAAAAGCTTTCGACAGCCGTTGACGCATTGCCTTGTCGGTGAGGTCACCGTCATAAGGAAATTCAGCAGTCATAATGTCATGCAGTATTTCCAGTGTATTAACTATCGCATCATCATTAAAAGTAATATGTACCTGATATCCGCGCATTTCCGGCCAGAATTGCGGCCATCCGCCATTCTCATACTGACCGTTCAAAAGATACTCCACCGCCAGACGGAAAGCGTCACGGTAGCGCACATCGTTTGTCTGCCTGTATAAACGAGCCAGATAAATCATCTGCATGGTGGTCGCGCCATTATCAATTGTCGAATCGTTACGGCGTGACTTCTCCTTTAAGACTTGTGCTAATTCCTCATTACTCATCTTTTGAGTCATATCGATATTCTTCGGCCAACCACCGGTACAACGCTGAAACGCCAGCACCTGATTGCCTATGCGACGCGCTTCTTCAGTCTTGAAAAATTCATTGTTTGTTTCGCGTAAAGCATTGCGTCGCGGCATTTGCTGTGCCATTGCCGAAGAGAATGCCATCAGATAACCTATCAGAATAACGGCAGCATACGTCTTTCTGAAAATAAAAATCTGTTTCATGATCCCTGTTTTTATTTTGTTAGATAATTCTTTGCAAAAGAAGACATTTCATAAAACATCGAATTATAATATTCAGCTTTTCCTTTACAAATTCTGAACATAGGGTACGCTTTTTATAATTTCAGGTCTAATCATTGCAATAATTCATCAGTTTATTGGTATCTGATAACTTTTCCCGATATTTGTATGACAGAAAAATACAGATACTATGCTAAAGCCGGTCATCACCATACTACTCTATTTATTCACCCCTATGTTGTTCGGACAAAGTCTGATCAATATGAAGCACTATTCAGTACAAGACGGATTATCTCAGAAAAACGTCCATAATTTTATCCAGGATGATAATGGTTATATATGGATGTCCACCTGGAACGGACTGGAACGTTTCGACGGATACTCATTCTATAATTATAAAACTTACCCGGAAAGTCCTATCCGCATAAGCAATCATCGCTTTACCAAAATTAAAAAGAGTTCATTGAATAACATCTGGTGCCTGACTTATGATAAACGCTGTTACTTATTCAACACCCGGACATACGAATACCAGGACCCTTTCCTTTTTAACAAAAGCCTCACTAATTCAGTTAGCAAATTGTATGCACTGGGAAAAGGGATTACCTGGGCCGTCGGTATGCAGAATGAGCTGTATCGCATAGATGAAAATAAGTTTCCGGCGACAGAGTCCGTCGAGTTATATTCCGGAAGAAATGAAAGAGATACCATTTATGGCATTACCCAAGATAAGGATGGAGATGAATGGATTCTGACTAACAAAGGCGCTCTTATTGTAGGTCAGAAAAGCATATCTAATCTAATGCCTTTCGAATTTATGGTGGAAGTTCCCGGTGGAATTTACCTGGCCACTTCCAAAGGCTTCTTCACCCGGTATGATACTCAAAGCCAGGATGTATTGCCATGTGTTCCCGAACAACCGATATCAGAGATCACAGGATTAAAAAGTTTAGCGGATAATAAAATTGTAATTCTACAGAATAGAAGCATTATACTTTACGATCCGGCAAATGAAAAATTCACAGTCCATGAAATGCCCATAGAAATAGATTCAGACGTATTTGAAGACAAAAAAGGAAATCTATGGCTACTGGGTGCCAACAATGGAGTAATCCTATTAGATAAGGAAAATGAAAACACCACCTTATTGAATTATCCCAGATACTCGGAAGTCCCTTTCTATAAACCTTGTACTTTTGTGCATGAAGACGAATATGGTTGTATCTGGCTCAAACCCGCAGGAGGTGAGTTATGCTTTTACAATCCGGTAAACCGTTGCTTAGAGCAGGCATCTACTTATGAAATGGGAATGCGGAAGCCTGTTTCATTCCAGGCCTTCAGTTATATTATCGACCGCCATCAGAATCTGTGGTATACCAAAGGAGATGGTTTTGGATACCTATCATTCCACCGGAAGAAATTCGAATATAGATTCGATAACCATAAAGAAGCACGTGCTTTGATGGAAGATCATCAGAAGCGCTTGTGGGTGGGATGGAAACGTAATCACAAAAAGCAATCGAGCAACGTATGTCTCTACGATCCGTCGGGACAATGGATTGGAAATCTTTCAAGGGAAGGCAAAATAGTACCTGATCCTACCGTTACCTTCAATATAGATGTATATTGCATCTACGAAGATAAAGAACATAACATCTGGTTGGGAACCAAAGACAACGGGCTTTATCTATTGCATCCCGAAAGAGACAACAGTTACCGGATTACCCATCACCTATCGGATAAAAACAATCCGTATAGTATATCTTCCAATTCCATCTACTCCATTTTGCAAGACTCAGCAGGACGTATATGGATAGGAACTTTTGGAGGAGGCCTCAACCTGATAGAGCATTTACCGGAAAGTGCCGGTCTGCGTTTCATTCACTCCGGAAATATTCTCAATAACTACCCGATTCATGTATGTGAGAAAGTACGTTGCCTGTACGAGGCAGATAATGGAGTTATCCTGATTGGAACCACAGGAGGACTACTCTCTTGCTCCTCTGATTTTGCAAGACCGGAAGCCATCCGTTTTTACCATAACGTTTGTGAGGAACGTTATTCCAGTTTGAGTAACAATGACGTACTGAATATTACCCAAACCCATAATGGCAAATTGTTGGTCATAACACTGAGCGGAGGAATTAATCTGTTGGATGACAGTAGCAGGCTATCCGAAAAGCTGACTTTCAAACATTATAACGCGACGAATGGGCAAGTACCCGATTTATCCCTTTCAGCAATCGAAGACTCCGAAGGCAATCTATGGATTGCTTCAGAGAATAAATTATCAAAATTGGATGCCGATATGAATCTGTTGGAAGAGTACAACGATCAGATACAAATGGCTGAGACAAAGCCCGTTTTGTGTTCTTCCGGGAAGTTAATATTCGGTTCGGAATTCGGAGCATTATGTGTTACCCCCAAAGACTTGTATAAGAGCGATTTTGTACCTCCCATCGTATTCTCGCATTTGGATATTTATCTAAATAATACATCCCGCCGGCAAGAAGTGTTCAATAGTACAGAAATACAATCCTTAAAGGCAGACGAACGGAACTTCACCATTACATTCGCCGCTCTGGATTACATAAACTCTCCGGCCATAAAATATGCATACCGCATTCAGGGATTGAATGACCAGTGGATTGAATTGGGAAACAGTCATTCAGCCAGTCTGGCAAACATACCGGCAGGCGATTATCTGTTTCAGGTAAAATCGACTAACGGAGATGGGGTATGGGTAGATAACGCAACTTCTTTACCTATACATATCGAACCGACCTTTTTCGAAACAATCTGGGCGATATTGCTTTATATTGTCATAGGTATTGCTGCATTGCTCATCGTAATATATATCGTAATCCGCATCACTAATTTGCAGCGCAGAGTAGATTTCGAGCAACAGCTTTCCAATCTGAAGCTACGTTTTTTCACAGATATTTCTCATGAGCTTCGCACTCCACTTACACTGATAGCCAGTCCGATAGATGAAGTCATCAGTAATGAGAAACTATCTGACGCAGGCCTGGAGAATATGCAGGTTGCCAAACGAAATACAGACAGAATGCTACGGCTAATCAATCAGATACTGGATTTTCGTAAGATACAGAATGATAAGATGAAAGTGATGGTAGAACAGTTGGATGTGATTCCTTTGATAATGAAAATCTATGAGAATTTCACTTCCATGGCTCACAAACGACATATAGAATTCCAGTTGAACTGCAACTTCAACTCTTTTGTGATGTACACAGATGTGGATAAACTGGAGAAGATTCTCTTTAATCTGTTATCCAATGCATTCAAATATACATCCAATGAGAAAAGGATAATTTTATCCGTAACCGGCGAAAAGGATCATCTGTACTTACAGGTAAAAGATGAAGGACGTGGTATCAATGCCCAAAAGATCAATCAACTGTTCACTCGTTTTGAAACTTTAGACGAGGCTGATCCGAACCTCTCGACAGGCATCGGTCTGTCTCTGGTAAAAGAATTGCTGAACTTACTGCATGGCACCATAAAAGTAGATAGTAAATTAGGCGAAGGCAGTACCTTTTCGGTCAGGTTACCAGGAAGCTATGAGACCTTCAGTGCAGACAGCAATGTAGAATTCATCCTGAATGACAGTGAGAATTCTGAATTGCAGAGAGAGAATGAGGGGAAGCTCATAGAAGATGAAAATAAAGAAACCCGGATTCTGATTATTGAAGATAATGAAGAACTACGTCATTTTATATGCAATGTGCTAAGCAAAGATTATGTGGTTTTTGAAGCGGAAAATGGAAAGCAAGGATTAGATAAAGCCCTGGCTGAAATGCCGGATATCGTCATCAGTGATATTATGATGCCCGAAATGGATGGAATAGAGTTCCTGAAAAGAGTAAAAGCAAACAGCAATATCTGTCATATCCCCGTTATTCTATTATCAGCCAAGTCTTCATTGAGCGATCAGATTCAGGGATTGGAGTATGGTGCGGACGAATATATTACCAAACCTTTCAGTTCCACTTATCTGAAAGCGAAAGTAGACTCCCTGTTCAAACAGCGGCAAATGCTATATGATTATTACACCTCTAAAATAAAGAGAGAAAAAATAACGAACATAACAGACCAGATAGAATCTACCACTCCCCAAGTGACTCATTTTGATGATGACTTTATCCGGAATATACTTCAGAGTGTAGAAGAAAACATTCACAATCCTGACTTTAAGATAGACGACCTAGCTGAAGCTATGGGAATGAGCCGTACAGTATTTTACCGGAAGATGAAATCCCTGATGGGAGTTTCACCTGTGGACTTCATGAAAAGTATGCGCATAAAACGGGCCGTTCAGTTATTGGAACAAGATCAATATACTGTTTCTGAAGTAGGATATATGAGTGGATTTGCAACTCCCCAGTATTTCAGCAAAGTGTTTAAAGAGACCATGAATTGTACTCCCAAAGAATATAAACTGAAAAAACATCCTGATGAACTGAAATTGTAATGAATCGCACAGATATTATAAAACAAAATTGGGAGGATGGCCTATATTTGCACTCTATATAATTTCCCAAAGAACTACTAAATTAAGAGATAACAATGATGAAACCTTTGTTTGTTATGCTGGCTGTATTGCCTTTTCTGTCGGCCTGCAACCAACCTGAATCACCAAACGCCGAACTGTTTCCGGCTGCCGGTGCTGAGAATGTAAATCCGGATACCCATCTGGTACTAACTTTCACGGATAGCCCCATAGTAGGTGACTCCGGAATGATACGCATTTATGATGCGATGTCGCACCAGATAGTGGACAGTCTGGATCTGAGTATCCCGTCCGGACCTACCGAAAGCCGCACGTATGGACCGGAATGTGATTACACCAAAATACCTTACGACTATACACGTACCCATATGCCTACTAACAGGGATACTCGCCCCGGCACCCCCTCAGGTACGGCAGAACCTACCCCACCCGATTACCAGCTGAACATCATCGGTGGATTTACAGATGCGTTTCATTTCCATCCCATCATCGTGCGCGATTCGACGGCAACCATCTATCTGCACAACAATATGCTCGACTATAACCATAGTTATTATGTCACCATAGACGAAGGTGTTCTGACTTTACCCGACCACAGTTTCCACGGTATCAGCAAAGAGCATAACTGGAGCTTCAAAACCAAAGACTCCGCTCCCGCTTCTACAGACACACTGATTGTAGATGCAAACGGACAAGGTGATTTCAACACCGTGCAGGGAGCACTCGACTTTATTCCCGATTTCAGTCAGAAACAAACCGTAATCCTGATACAAGCCGGCGACTACGAAGAACTGGTATATGCCCGGAACAAAACAAATGTAAAGATTAAAGGTGCAGGAATGGACCGTACCCGGGTACACTATGCTAACAACGAAGTTTTCAATCCTCATCCCCTGACAGTGAAAACCAACGAATGGCCGGGCACATTCCCGTCCAGAAGAGCCGCTTTCATGCTGGATAATTGCAGCGACATCCTACTGGAAGACCTGACCATAGCTACCGACCTGCATGGACAAGCTGAAGGTTTGCTGCTGAACGGTGAACGTATTGCCCTCTACAGTGTACATATCATCGGTTCCGGAGATGCATTGCAAGCAAACGGAACAATCTATATGGAGTCGTGTGAACTGGACGGAGGTGGTGACACCATCCTGGGACGTGGCAGTCTGTTTGCCTACCGCAGTAACTTCCGCAACGACGGAGGCCCATTCTCCTGGGTAAGAAACACTACGGGAAATCATGGTGATGTCTTTGTAGAATGTACCTTTGCCGCCCCCGACGGAAAGAAAGCCGACTATGGACGTACAAAAAGCAATCACGGAACCGCTTACCCGGACGCAGAGTTTGTGGTAATCAACTGTAAGGTGAAAAACATTATCCCACAAGGATGGAGTGCTATTGGTGAGAAAAGTTCCCGGATGTATGAGTTCAACACTTGCGATATGGAAACAGGCAAACCGGTGGATGTATCACAACGCCATGCCTATTCACGCCAACTGGATGCGCAAAAAGACGCAGCGCTCATTGCGGATTACATGAATCCGGCGTTTGTATTGAAAGGATGGCAACCTTTCAGTTATTTGAAATAATCCTCCATAAAAAAACATCAATCAGAAGCTAATATATAAAGTATGAATCAGAAGTTTCTACTACTAATAACAGGTGTCGTACTGAATATTTTCATCGGCTCCTCTCAGGAAAGAGTAAACCTCGACTTGTCCTCCCAACCGTGGAACATCACCTTAGACCGTGCAGCCGTCTGGCAGAATGATGAGTTATATCTTCCGCCGGTAGATATCAAAGCATTGCCTGTAAACACTCCGACAGGGGGCTGGCAATTACTGAAACATCCCGATAAAACAGGTATCAATCTGCCTGCCACAGTAGAAGAGCACCTGTGGGGATGGAACGGACAGACATTCGGAGTGACAGGAAACTATACGGGAGTTTCCTGGTTTGAAACAGAAGTAGACATTCCTGCCGAATGGAAAGACAGACGTATTGCAATGAATATCGGCTCCGTGAGGTTCCGTGCTGAAATATTTGTCAACCATCAACTGGCAGGATATGATTTAGTGAACAGTACTCCTTTCTCCATCGACATCACTCCTTTTATAGAACCGGGTAAGAAGAATGTAATCACTTTCCGGATTACAGATCCTAACGGGAACTTCAATTGGAAAGATTCACAGGTTTATACCTGGGGAGTATATCGCACCAATCCCTCACACGGCTTCGGTGGTATTACGGGAAAAGTGGAACTGGAAGCTACCGGAAAGCTTTATGTGAAAGATGTATTCATCAAAAACCAACCGGAACCGCATACCATTGAAGTAGAAGTCAGGGCAGCCAATGAAACCGGAGCTTCTGTCACAAACAAGGAATTATGCCTGGAAATCAAGGAACATCCCAACGGACAGACCGTATACCGCAAGAATGTCCGCCTGGAATCACTGAAAGAAGGTGAGAACCTGCAAACTTACCAAATCAAAGTGCCCAATGCACACTTATGGAGCGTAGACTCGCCTCGTCTCTATGACCTGAAAATTTCTCTGAACGACGATGCCGTAACTGAGCGTTTCGGTTTCCGCTGGTTCGAAATAAAAGACGTAAAAGGAGATCGGCAGTTCTTCCTGAACGGTAAACGAATCGTATTACGGACAGCTATCTCATGGGGATTCTGGCCTTATAATGGTATCACTCCTTCCGATGAACTGGCCAAACGGCAAATTACGATAGCCAAAGAACTGGGATTAAACATGCTGAACTTTCACCGGAATATCGGGCAAACCAACATTCTGGACTATGCTGATGAATTGGGATTACTCTATTTTGAAGAACCCGGAGGTAATCAGTACCCCATCAAAAACTTCAATGACAACGACAAGCAAAGTAATTTCTATTTTGCCTACCGCAACGAGAAACTGGCACGCATGGTAAAGCGGGACCGTAACCATCCGTCACTCATCATCTACAATCTGCATAATGAACGTGGCGCTTATCCCCAGACTCAAGATTATGACCAGATGCGCATGGCACATGCTTTGGACCCTACCCGTATCCTGACTTATAATTCAAGTAACGGAGAAAATCCGGCGGAGGAACACAATACGCGTTTCAAATTGCATCTGATGCCTTATGACACTACCTTCTACGACTATGGATGGTATGACCGGCATCATGCAGGTGGCCCCGGATGTTATCATGACAACTTATATCTGGGTAAAGATAACTATCACCGTTTCTCCGATCATAAGAAAGAAATTGTATACTGGGGTGAAGACGGGGCTATCGGTACTCCTCCACGCCTGCAACTCATCCGTGAAGATATCCTGAAAAGCGGCAAGATGAATAGTTGGGAAGCGGACGATTATCTGCAATGGTATGACGCCTACGACCGTTTTCTGAAAGAGAAAGGGTTTGACAAAGCCTTCCCCACGGTGGATGACCTGACGCGTTCTATGGGAAATGTTTCTTTCTATTATCAGGGAAGGATCATAGAGAATATCCGGATCAGTAATACAGTAGATGCGTATGCCGTAAATGGTTGGGAAAGTATGAAGCTTGAGAATCATTCGGGCATCGTCGACAATTACCGTTTCCCGAAAGGAGATCCGGAAGTCATGGCCCGCTACAATGCCCCTCTTTATCTGGCTGTCAAGATGAACCGCAAGGTAGTGAGTACAGGAGATACAACGTTGGTGGACACTTACATTGTGAACGAAAAGAATCTGAAAGGTTCTTATATACTGAATCTGGTAGCCAAAGATGAGAGTGGAAACGTAGTGGCCAGTCATAAGGAACGGGTGACAGTGAAAGGTGGAAACGACTACGGTCAATGCCTGCAAAGCGGTTGGGCATTTATACCGAAGAGTAAAGGTTATACCCGTATAGAGGCTTCCTTACTGAAAGGTAAAACAGAATTGGTAAAGGGAGACGATCTGTTGTTTGCGGTTGAACTGAATACGAAAGGCATCACAACACAGGGCAGTGTAGCCGATACGACAGGAGCTCTGGTAAACTTCTTACGTGGTGTCGGCATGGAGGTTCCGGTTTACAAAGGTGGCACTCCTGAAGGAGATTATCTGCTGGTCGGCGCTTATGAACCTACGCAATGGGGCAGTGGCATGAGCGACATCATGGAATGGGTATATAAAGGACATACTCTGATTATTGTAGACAATCCGGAACGTTGGGCAGAATTCCTGGCAGATAAAGAGGTACTGGACTATCGTGGTTCGAAGATTCTGGGTAAATCATGGTATGGAGGTAATTTCTTCAACCGGGAGCATCCTATCTTTATGAACCTGCCGGCAAATAGTGCTTTCAACTGGGAATATCAATGCTTTGCCACGTACAACCGGCGTCGTATCGGTTTGCGGTGTTTCAATGGTGAGACACTTGTAGGCTGTGTTTCCGACCATAAGAAAGAGGTATATTCAGCCTTACAGGTGATACCGGCAGGAAGTGGAAAAGTAATTATCACTACGCTGGACATCCCTGCCTGTATCAAAGGAATCAAGGAGTATACCGCACCTGTCGATTTGGATGGTATGAATGAATCTATGAATACATTCAATACTAAAAGTGAAAACCGGGCTAATGTGGTAGGACAACAGTTGCTACTGAATCTATTGAAGGAAGTTTATAGATAAGAAAGGAAAGAGCAAAACTACATGATTCTACGGGTAAGCCCGGATGAAGCATTTTCGGAAGACAAGAAGCGGAATAAAAAGAAAGAAAGCTCTGAAATAATCAGAGCTTTCTTTCTTTTGGTGGACCTGGAGGGAATCGAACCCTCGTCCAAACGAGGAAATCATAAGCTTTCTACATGCTTATCTTTGCCTAAGTTTTCGAGCAACGGCAGAACCAAAGCCATCAACCATTGCCTTATCCTTTAAAGTTTCATTCTCGCCTCAAGGCCGACAAGAACTATCCCCGATGTAACTGCACCACTGGATCGGAATGCTTCGGAGCAACAGCTTCCGAGTGATGTCTCGTCCCAGCACCTAGTACCGGGATTAAGCTAATCTACTGTGATTCGATTAAGCAGCAAGAGCGTATTGTCTTTCGCCAGATAAAATTTTGAGGACTGAGATTAAAGTGCAAATCAACGACGCACTGCATGCTTACTTACTATTTCTACCCGCTGTCAAATCCAGTCAAGCCCAGAATACATACGGTTTTTAGAAATCGTGGGGCAAAGATAAGAATTCTTTTTTTACTGTACAAAAGAATAGTGTGATTGCTTACTCCGGATTAATAAACCTTATCTTTTTATAAGACCCAAAGCAGTTTTGCATTACCATACGTACAATAAAAGCCAGTACTTCGGACGATTTTACCTTTCTTTCTCCCACATAACCCGTACCTTTGGCAACAGAAGATAATATACACAAAAATATAAATATCATGAAGAAACTAATTGCAATGACACTACTGCTCGGAGGCAGTACTCTGCTCTGCGCACAAAAGACCGTGAAGATACCCGCTGTGTACAAACCCGTCAAAAGCGAGATGTACAAGAAAGGCTGGATTGATTTCAACAAAAACGGAGTGAAGGATGTATACGAAGATCCGAATGCCTCGCTGGATGCACGTATCGAAGATCTGCTCAGCCAGATGACACTGGAAGAAAAGACTTGCCAGATGGTAACCCTCTACGGTTACAAACGTGTACTAAAGGACGACCTCCCCACCCCCGAATGGAAACAAATGCTTTGGAAAGACGGCATCGGTGCCATCGACGAACACCTGAACGGTTTCCAACAATGGGGACTTCCCCCATCGGATAATCCCTATGTATGGCCGGCATCCCGCCATGCCTGGGCACTGAACGAAGTACAACGCTTCTTCATAGAAGAAACGCGTCTCGGCATCCCCGTAGACTTTACGAACGAAGGTATCCGCGGAGTAGAAAGTTACCGTGCAACCAATTTCCCCACACAACTGGGATTGGGACATACCTGGAACCGCGAACTGATACGCCAGATAGGATTAATCACCGGACGGGAAGCCCGTATGTTGGGATATACCAATGTCTATGCTCCCATCCTCGATGTCGGCCGTGACCAGCGTTGGGGACGCTATGAGGAAGTATATGGTGAATCTCCTTACCTCGTTGCCGAACTGGGTATTGAAATGGTACGCGGCATGCAACATAACCATCAGGTAGCAGCAACCGGAAAGCATTTCATTGCTTACAGTAACAACAAGGGTGCCCGCGAAGGTATGGCACGTGTAGACCCGCAAATGTCACCACGAGAAGTGGAAATGATACATGTCTACCCCTTCAAACGGGTGATAAAGGAAGCGGGACTATTGGGAGTGATGAGCTCGTACAATGATTACGACGGTGTCCCCATACAAGGCAGTTATTATTGGCTGACTACACGCCTGCGTGGCGAGATGGGATTCCAGGGATATGTGGTTTCGGACAGTGATGCCGTTGAATATCTCTATACCAAACACAGCACCGCCAAAGACATGAAAGAAGCCGTGCGTCAAAGTGTAGAAGCCGGTCTGAATGTACGTTGCACCTTCCGGTCACCGGACTCATATGTATTGCCTTTGCGAGAATTGGTAAAAGAGGGCGGACTAAGCGAAGAAGTGATTAACGACCGTGTACGTGACATTCTGCGTGTAAAATTCCTCGTAGGGCTGTTCGATACTCCCTATCAGACTGACCTTGCAGGGGCTGATAAAGAAGTAGAGAAAGCTGAGAATGAATCTCTTGCATTGCAAGCCTCACGCGAAAGCCTCGTCTTATTGAAGAATGAAAACAACGTGTTGCCATTGGATATCAACAACGTGAAGAAGATAGCAGTTTGCGGCCCCAATGCGGATGAAGAAGGATACGCACTGACACACTACGGTCCTTTGGCAGTAGAAGTAACCACAGCACTGGAAGGCATTCGCCAAAAAGCTGAAGGCAAAGCAGAAGTGCTCTATACCAAAGGCTGTGACCTCGTAGACGCCAACTGGCCGGAAAGCGAACTTATCGACTATCCGATGACAGATAGCGAACAAGCTGAAATCGATAAAGCAGTAGAAAATGCACGCCAGGCAGATGTAGCCGTAGTCGTATTAGGAGGCGGACAGCGTACCTGCGGTGAAAACAAATCGCGCAGCAGTCTCGAACTCCCAGGACGACAACTGAAACTGCTTCAAGCTGTACAAGCAACCGGAAAGCCCGTCGTACTGGTACTGATTAACGGTCGCCCGCTATCCATCAATTGGGCGGACAAGTTCGTTCCCGCTATTTTAGAAGCATGGTACCCGGGTTCCAAAGGTGGAACAGCAGTAGCCGATGTGCTCTTCGGAGATTATAACCCGGGTGGAAAACTGACAGTCACTTTCCCGAAAAGTGTCGGACAAATACCTTTTAACTTCCCCTGCAAACCTTCTTCACAGATTGACGGTGGAAAGAATCCGGGACTGGATGGAAACATGTCACGTGTCAACGGTGCACTCTATTCATTCGGATACGGTCTGAGTTACACCACCTTTGAGTATTCCGACATCGAAATCAGTCCGAAAGTGATTACACCGAACCAAAAGGCAACTGTACGCTGCAAAGTAACAAATACCGGAAAACGTGCAGGCGATGAAGTGGTTCAGTTGTATGTTCGTGACATCCTGAGCAGCGTTACCACTTACGAAAAGAATCTGGCAGGCTTTGAGCGTATCCACCTGCAACCGGGAGAAACGAAAGAGGTAGTTTTCACCCTCGACCGCAAACAGCTGGAATTACTGGATAAGCACATGGAATGGGTGGTGGAACCGGGAGACTTCAACATTATGGTAGGTGCTTCTTCCGAAGACATCCGTCTGAGTGGAAAATTGACAGTAGAAGATCCAAACGCCCCCATGCAAGCACAGGCAAAACCGGATGCTCCCGTAACTGCCAGCACCAATCCGGAAAGTGTAATGAACGTGCTCGATAAAAAAATGAATACTGTTTGGGAAGGAAATAAAGGAGATTATATTACCTTTGCCTTGGAGAACGGCTCCAAGGTAGATGGCGTTTCCATTGCATTCAGCAGAGGCAACGGTCTACCGGCGGAGTTTGAAATCCAGCTTTCAAGTGGCGGTGGACAATTCCTGACAGTTTATTCGGGTACAGTCAGCGAATACGGAAAGTTGATTTCATATACGTTCAAAGGAACTACTGCCAGCGACTTGCGCATTGTGCTGAATGATGACCGTGTAGGAGTGGCGGAAGTGAAAATTAACGATTAACTAAATACTAATCACTAATGAAATCTCTTCTTTTCTGTATGCTTGGATTAGCAATGACAGCCTGCGCACCCCGCAAAGCGGGAAACGTAAACAACGGAAGTGACGAACTCGCCATGCTGGTAGGTACGTACACCGATGGAAACAGCAAAGGTATTTACACCTTCCGCTTCAACCAGGAAACGGGACTTGCCACCTCGCTCAGTTCCATCGAAGTGCTCAACCCGTCTTATCTCATTCCTTCAGAAGATGGAAGGTTTGTCTATGCCGTCAGCGAAATGAATGACACAACAGCTGCTCTCAATGCTTTCTCCTTCGATAAGGAAACAGGAAAACTCAGTTTGTTGAACCGGCAGCCCACTATGGGAGCCGACCCCTGCTACGTTGCCACCAATGGAAAAGAAGTACTCACGGCCAACTATAGCGGAGGTAGCATGTCTATCTTCCCGCTGAAAAAGAACGGTTCATTAGAGCCTGTCGATACGCTTTTTGAAGGCAGTACCGGCGGACCGGACACTGAAAGACAGGCAACACCCCACGTACATTGCACTGTCTTCTCTCCGGATGGAAAATATATCTTTGCCACTGACTTCAGTGCCGACCGCATCCTGCGCTTTGTCATACATCCGAAGAGCATTATCCCCCACCCTTCTGCCGAAGCCATTGACGTAGATCCTAACTCCGGTCCACGTCATCTCACCTTCAGCCCGAACGGCAAGTACGCGTATCTTATCAGCGAATTATCCGGTAATATCACCGCTTTCAGCTACTTGGATGGTAAACTGGAAAAGATACAGACCATTGCAGCCGACACACTTCGTGCGCGTGGCAGTGCCGATATACATCTCAGTCCCGACGGGAAATACCTGTATGCCAGCAATCGCCTGAAAGGTGACGGTCTTGCCATCTTCGAAGTAAATCCGGAAACCGGCATGTTGGCAAAGGTAGGCTATCAGTTGACGGGGATTCATCCGCGTAACTTTATTATCACTCCGAACGGGAAATATCTGTTGGCCGCCTGCCGAGACAGTCATGTCATTCAGGTATTCCAACGAGATCCCGTAACAGGTCTGTTATCAGATACCCATCAAGACATCAGTATTGATAAACCTGTTTGCATCCAATTCGTAAAATAACTGGGTAAAAGCTTGACTTCCGGCTTTTAATTTCGTATATTTGTCATCGTAATCCTGATTTAGATTCGGGGACACAGATAGTAACAGGGAAAAGCATTTGCTTCTCCCTGTTTTTTTATATCCGATACCTTTTCAGAGCAAAAACATACTTCTTCAAGTCAAACGACATCATCTATTGATACAAAACATACTATCTAATGATACAAAACATACTATCTAATGAGGTAAAACATACTATCTAATGGGATAAAACATACCATCTTATGAAGCGAAAAGCACCGATACCTCCCTTAGACGGTCGATTCTGTTAATATTCCGTAATTCTACTCTTGACAAAAATAACTTCATTAACTTTGTCCCTTAACCGAAATCGTTTAAATAACGCGACTTATGAAGAAAAAGAATATAGTATTACTCTCAGCCCTGTTGTTCTCCGTTTCTGCCATAGCGCAAACAGAAGTGACGGCAGGTGTCACACGTGGCAAGGATTACGGCGTAACTTACGTACTTCCGAAAACGGAAATCGAACTTACCGTACAAGCCACCAAACATACCTACACTCCCGGAGAATTCTCCAAGTATGCCGAACGCTATCTGCGGCTGAACAACGTCTCTTCCGAACCGGAAACTTATTGGACACTGGACAAGATGCAGACAGAAGTAATCGGTGTACCCGATAAAGAAAACGTATATTTCGTGAAGATGAAAGACAAAACCGTAGCCCCGCTTATCGAGTTGAGTAAGGATGGTATTGTCTACTCCATCAACATGCCGCTGGGCAGCGGACAACGTAAGACAACTCCGACCATTCAACCCAAAGTTACAGGTAACACGCCGAACGTCAATCCCCGAGACTTCCTCACAGAAGAAATCCTGATGTCAAACTCAACGGCTAAAATGGCGGAATTGGTAGCCAAAGAAATCTACAGTATCCGTGAAAGTAAGAATGCCCTGTTGCGCGGTGAAGCAGACAATATGCCCAAAGACGGTGCACAACTGAAGCTCATGCTGGACAACCTGACTTTACAGGAACGTGCCATGACGGAAATGTTTGCAGGTAAGGTGACCACAGAAGAGAAGATATACACCATTCGCATCGTCCCCAAAGAGATGAAGCATGAAGTTGCCTTCCGCTTCTCTAAGAAACTGGGTATTGTAGCCAACAACGACTTGGCAGGTGAACCGGTCTACATTACAATAGCCGATCTTAAAAGCATTAATATCCCCGAAGCCGATCCCAAGAAACAAGTGGATGGCATTGCCTACAATGTACCGGGCAGAGCACGTGTAACATTAGACTATCACAATGAGGAACTGTATAATGCAGAAATTCCTGTTACGCAATTCGGTGTAGTAGAATACCTCGCCCCTGTTCTATTCAACAAGAATTCTGTTATAAAGGTATTATTCGATACGAATACGGGAGCTTTGGTAAAAGTAGACAGAGACGGTAATTAAAGAACTGAAAAAGTAGAATAAATAAGAGAAGGCTACACGGTAAATGAATCGTGCAGCCTTCTTTGTTTAGTTTCCTATCCCTAATTTTATAAATCCATCTTTTTGTAGTTGCATCACATAAGTCGTGACTCGCGAAGCATAATTCTCATCAGATTGGAAGTGAACGGCAAGCAGTGAAATAATCTCCCGCACCGTACGCCGTCCGTCTATCAGCCGCCACACAGCACTGCCGTGTTCTTCAAGGCGGACATGAATATCAGGAGACATACTCTTCGGCAGTAAAAGCCTGCGCATCCATTCATACTTGAACCGGGGATAGGAGATTACAGCGTAATCTCCCTCCCATTCGGTCAGGATGTGGTCGCAACGAACCGGAATAGCATCCAGCAGACTGACTTTTCCTTCAGGTGTTTCCATATCCATAAGTTGTTTTTACTTATCCTTGAATATTAGGTTCCTCCAGTTGATAGCCATACTTCTTATCTGCTCTCTTCAACATAAAGGCTACCACAAGAGATAAGCAGGCAATACCGGTAAAGATGCACATCGGTATCGTATAATCGTACAGATTTGTTCCATCTGCCTTCTTGCCTACGATACAATAGACATCAAGTACTTTACCAATCAGCGTAGGAATCCCCCACAAACCAATATTCTGGATGAAAAAGATCAATGCATAAGCTGTACCCAACTGGCTCACCGGGAATATCTTGGCAACTGCAGGCCACATAGCAGACGGCACCAAAGAGAAAGCAATACCCAGAATAATCATCAAACCAATAGCTACCAACCAATAGTTAATGGCAGGAATAGCATAAATAAAGTGCACACCTATCAGCATGGCAGCTCCCAATATCATAATAGAAGCCGACTTACCACGCTTATCTATAAATCCGCCGAATATAGGAGTCAGGATCAATGCTCCCAAGGCCGGTAGTCCGGCAAAAGTTCCTGCTACGTTTTCATTGATACCATATTTGATAATCATCAGTTCGGAAGCAAACTTCTGGAAAGGGAATACACAAGAGTAGAACAATACGCACAGCAAAGCTATCAACCAAAAACCCGGATTAACGAGGATATTCTTCACATCCTTAAAGGAGAATTTCTCTTCCTCCCCCTCGGTACCTGCCGCTATGGCTACCGCTTCCATCTGTTTGTCCAGCTTCTTATCCATCACTGAAAAGATAAAGAAAGCAACCAAACCGCCCAACAGCAAAATCAAACCTACCAATACCGGAGTCGTAATGCCGAAAGCACGCGCCAAAGGAATAGCCACTGCATAACCTGCTTGCGAACCGATACGTGCCAATGCTACCTGCACGCCCATAGCCGTAGCCAACTCTTTACCTCTAAACCATTTGGCTATAATTTTAGAGACTGTGATACCTGCAACTTCCGCACCTACACCGAAAATAGAATAACCGGCAAACGCGACAAATACCCCTGCTTTATAACCGAAAATTTCATTAAGACCGAAGATCTGTGCATCCGGACCGGCAAGTCCTGTCATGGCATAATACTCAAGTGCCGTACCTCCCACCATCAGGATGGTTGACAATTTACCGGTGAAACGGATTCCAAAACGGTCGAGAATTAATCCTCCCCAGATCAGCATCAGGAAGAATACATTCAGGAAACTGTATCCACCTGTGAAGAATCCAAAATCACTACTTGTCCAGGCAAGATCCGACTCCAACATCGTTTTCAGCGGTGCTACCACATCGTTTACATAGTAAGCTGCCATCATCGTAAAGGCAACAATCACCAATGCTCCCCAGCGGGTAGCCTTCGAGTCATTCAATTTAAGTTTTAATTGTTCTGTCATTGTACTATATTAGATTAATTATTAATCAGATTGCATAATCCCGACAAAGGTAATTAAATCTGGCATAAAAAGAAAAGAGGCTGACACCTTTTCGGCGTCAACCTCTCTCTTATTTCTTTTTGCGGTTCATCCGCACATAACTTTAGTTAGCTGAATCTTCAGCGGCAGGAGCAGTAGTGGCAGGAGCTGCGGGAGCTTCTGTCTGCGGAGCAGCTGTACCAGTAGGCATGTTGTACGGATTGGTTTTCTCTTCTTTCTGTGCCTGTTCCAGGATCACATCACCGCCTTTACTGGAAGAAGTGGGAACAACATAGGCAGTAGCAATACTCATTACGACCATAAATCCTGCCAGGAACCATGTTCCTTTTTCCAAAAAGTCAGTAGTCTTGCGTACGCCCATAATCTGATTGGAAGAAGAAAAGCCGGATGCTAAACCGCCTCCTTTGGAATTTTGAATCAATACAATGAAGCACATCAACAAGGATGCAACCACCATTAAGATAACTAAGAATAAGTACATTTTGTTATTTTGATTTAGCGTTAATAATCAATTTCTCCAAAAATCTGATTTGGTCTGCAAAGTAAGCATTTTTTTTTGGATAATTCAAACTTAATTTTTTAATAATTTCAAGAGCCTTGTCATATCGGCGCTGTTTGATATAGATTTTAGCCAAAGTTTCGGTAAAACAGCTATCATCCTGTTCTGTTTCCTCTACTGCCGACCGGGGAGTTTCGTCGGCAACAACCACCTTTTCCTCTTCTGCTTCATCCGTTTCTTCTTCAATCAACGGCAATAAAAGCGGGTTGTCTTCTTTGGGTAACTTAAGGCTGATACCTTCCTCCGTTTCGCTTTGACGAATGAAACCATCTATCAGATCCTGCCCACGCAATTTCGGTACTTCCGTCGGGGTAGTTGATGAGGAATCTGTTTCGTTCGTTTCTTCATCATCCCGTATCAGGTAAGCGGTATAATCCATTGCATAATCCAACTCCGTCGTCTGTGAATGTTCTTCCGGAACAGTGGCAAGGAAAGCGTCTATTAACGAAAGAGTACGGTCTATACTCGGCTCCTTTTCCAACTCCTTTCCCACAATATGTGCGGAAGCATGGGGATGGAGGGCATAGCGGTCACCTTCAATCAGATAAAACAATACACGGCGGTCTGATACATACAATACCGCTTTACGCAGTTCTGCACCGAAGTTGATATCGTGCAGCACATAGAGGTTCTTGAGATAGAGCAAGCGCAGGGACTGAAAATAAGGATAACGGGCTACCAGCGTACGAAGTTCGTACAAGGTATCCCGATTCAACGCCTCGGGATGCTGTATCCATTGTTGCAAATGTACAGGCGTCATTCCTTTTATTACCAGTTAGCTACGGTTGCGTTAAAGATTTGTTCTGTTATGTCTTTCACCATCAGGCTTATCAATTCATCTTGCACTTCGGTCAGCAGCTTAGAAGAATCATAAGTTTGGAAAGCAGAGAATTGCTGATCCGTGAAATCATCCTTATGATCCGTATTATTCACAAAAGTAACTTTCACAGTCAAAGTAACTTTTACCTTTGAAGAATATCCACTGGCATCCACCGCTTCGTTATATTGATTATAACCGGTAATCTCACCATCAATTTCAAGATCGGCGTTACTATTGACCAGTGACAAGCGTGTCTGACGCATGAACAAGTCTTTCAGGCTCTGGTTAAATTCAGTAGCCAACGGGGCATATACATACTCTGCACGATTTTGAAAATCCGCTATCGAAATAGTTTTTACTTTAGAGTAGTCAATCGAACTGATCGGGGCAAGTCCTATCTTAATGCTACACGAATTTACTACCAGTAAAATGCTCAACAACAAAACTGTCGAGGCTATTTTTTTAATCCAATCCATATTCTTTAATCTTTCTGTATAAGGTACGCTCGGAAATATTCAGATCCTTTGCCGCACTCTTGCGTTTACCATGATGCTTTTCCAAGGCTTTCCGTATCATTTCTTTCTCCACCTCATCCAGCGAGAGAGACTCTTCTACATACTCTTCCGTGTCCTGTATATCTTCATCAATGTTGTGGGACGGCTTTATGGAAGGATGAATAATGGTAGGCACGCTCGGAGAAACAGGAGTCACTACGGCAGGCGGTTGGGCATAATAAGCAGCAGGCACAGCCGAAGCGGCAGTGTTTCCACGTTCGGTCATAATCTCATGTACCAGCTTTTTCAGCTCCGTCACGTCCTGACGCATATCGAAAAGAACCTGATATAAGATTTCCCGTTCACTCTCAAAGCTCTTGTTTTCTTTGACGCCGAATAAAGCAGGCAGCCGCTGTATCGTATTCTGTTCCGGCAAATATCCTTTCAATATAGAAGCATTGATTTCACGGTTGGTTTCAATGATGGAAACCTGTTCCGTTATATTCTTCAATTGCCGCACGTTGCCGGGCCACGAGTAGGAAATCAATAGCTGCTTGGCATCTTCCGTCAACTGAATGGCAGGCATACGATATTTCTCGGCGAAATCCGAAGCAAACTTACGGAATAATAGAAATGCATCCTCTCCACGTTCACGCAAAGAGGGTATCTGGATAGGTACAGTGTTCAGGCGGTAATACAAGTCTTCACGGAAACGTCCTTCGGAAATAGCCTGTGTCAAGTTTACATTGGTAGCTGCCACAATGCGTACATTGGTCTTCTGCACTTTAGATGAACCGACTTTTATGAATTCTCCGCTTTCCAGCACACGGAGCAGGCGTGCTTGCGTAGGCAAAGGCAACTCTCCCACTTCATCCAGGAAAATCGTTCCACCATCCGCCTCACCAAAATATCCTTTCCGTTCACCGATGGCACCGGTGAAAGCCCCTTTCTCATGACCGAACAATTCCGAGTCAATAGTTCCTTCGGGAATGGCACCACAGTTCACCGCAATATACTGACCATGCTTACGCCGACTGTACTGGTGAATGATCTGGGGAAAACTTTCCTTACCCACACCACTTTCTCCGGTTATCAGTACAGACAGATCGGTAGGCGCCACCTGTATAGCAACGTCTATCGCACGCATCAATGTTTCATTGTTGCCAATGATGCCGAATCGTAACTTTACTTGTTGTATTTCCGCTTTCGTCATTCTACAAATCTTCTTCCACACTATCGAGTTTCAGCTTATCGCTGTCATCACGCTTTTCGTAATATTGTTTTCGCAAAGGGTTGGCATGTGCTGCTTTATCACGCAGGCGATTACGGAACACATCGATAGCCACATAAATAGCCTGACGGAAAGAGTCTTCACTCGCCAAACCTTTTCCTGCAATATCGTATGCAGTGCCATGAGCCGGTGAAGTACGTATCACAGGCAATCCGGCAGTATAATTCACACCTTCGTCCATCGCCAGTGCTTTGAACGGTGCCAGTCCCTGATCGTGGTACATGGCAAGCACACCGTCAAAATGAGTGAAATTGCCTGAACCCATAAAGCCGTCAGCCGGATACGGTCCATAGCACAAGATGCCTCTGGCAGACATCTCTTTCAATGCCGGAATGATAATTTCTTCTTCTTCTTTTCCCAGCAGACCTTCATCTCCCGCATGCGGATTCAGAGAAAGTACGGCAATGCGCGGTGCATCGATAGCGAAGTCCTGTTTCAACGACTGGTTGAAGATAGCCAGTTTCTCCTCTATCAGTTCCTTCGTTATAGTCGAAGCAATCTGACTGACAGGGATATGCCCGGTAACCAATGCCACCCGGAAATCATCTTTCATCAGAATCATCAATGACTTGGCACCATTGCCCAGTCTCTCTTCTATATATTCCGTATGACCGGGAAATGCAAAAGTTTCCGACTGAATGGTATGCTTGTTGATGGGAGCTGTGACAATCACGTCAATCAATCCCTCTTTATATTCCTCGATAGCTCTTTCCAAAGCACCGAGTGCAGCCTTTCCGGCTTCAGGATCTGCCTTTGAGAATTCTACTTTCACTTCATCATCCGTGCAGTTCACTACACTCAAACGGTTGTAAGCCGCTTCCGCAGCAGAGCTCACGATACTGAAGTTCGTCGGCAAATCGAGTGACTTGCGATGATAAGCTGCCACCTTAGGGGAGCCATAAATAACAGGTGTACACAGTTCCAGCATAACGGGGTCGGAGAATGCTTTCAGAATAACTTCATAACCCACACCGTTTATGTCTCCTTGTGTAATGCCGACTTTTATTTTATTATCTTCCATTTTTCAATATATATATCATTTTAGATAAGAATGTGCCAGAAGTTCCAACGATAAATCTTCATCCGCAGATTACGCAGATAACGCAGATTGAGATTAAAACAAATCTGTGCAATCCGCGTAATCTGCGGATGAAAGTTATCTCTTTAATTCGTATACATTCTTACATATTATTTTCCTTGATCAGTAGCTTTACTCTGCTCTTTCGTCACGCCCAATGGAATCTCAGCTCCTGTCTGTTTATCACCCGGCACTCTCAAAGTGTAAAGAGAGGCTTCCATCTGGCGCATCAGATTACGTTTCAACTTATCAGGTGAATAGATAAAAGCTTCCACAACAATAATACGTTGGTTCACCGGATCCAAACGCATGTGCGAAACAAACGGACCACCCATAAAATCCCCCTTCATACGCCACAGGCCACGAGCTTCCAGCGCATACTCTCCTTGTATATTAAGAGGACGAACATCGGTCATTAAGGAGTCAGTTGCCATATACATGCCTTCTCTCGCTCCCGGAATGTTAGCCTTCATGACAGAGTCACGCATCTGCACAAAATATTCCTTGGTAAATGTATTTTTATCTCTGTACGGGAAAGAGTAAATAACAAAGTTCTGGTCGCCGGTAGCTGCATTCGTACCAGCCCAGAAGAAGTTTTCTCCTTGCTTGGTAGAAGAAAGTTCAGCAGGTACCCAGACATCACAATCAAACATACTCTTTACCTTTGTCGTCACATAATCATTATGCTTCTTTTCCAGTTGTGTAATCTGTCGGTTCATCTCCGCACGGGTAAAGAAATCAATGATAGTCTGTTTGTTCTCCGTCACAAACTGCTCGAAAGAAGCTTCATCAGGAGCCTGTATAGTCAGGATAGTTTGCGGAGCAGCATACACATCCTTCGCATATTTAAACTTAGGCTGGGTATAAATATCCTGTACATCAGCGATAATAATGTTACGAATCAACTTTAACGTAGCATCATAGTTGGCAGGAGAAGTGTACATCATACGGAAAGAACGTTCGGACTGGGGAAGCCCCGGTACATCCGTATCAAGTACATCATAAAGCGCCCTACCGGCAGGACGTTCCCACATAGCGGGATCAACCACTACCAGGATTTCATACGCACGACCACTTGAAGTCGCACCAAACACGCCTTTCTTACCGCCACTACATGCGGAAAGGGCAATTGCTACAATAGTCAGACTTAAATAAAACAGCTGCTTTCTCATATACTTACCAGTTAATGTTTTTACAAAACTACGAAGAATACGTATATCATCCGAGCCAAAGTTAATAATTTATATTAATTCTTGTTTATTCTCTTCCTGTTTGGCAGTGGAAAGCATGCCGCAAGCGGCAAATATATCTTCACCGCGGGAAGCACGTATCGTAGTAAACAAACCGTGGGAAGTCAGGTAATCACGGAGTTTAGTCATTGTTTCCATATCCGCTCCCTCCAGGTCTACACCGGGAATGGCATGAAAGCGGATGAGGTTGATACGGCAGTCCAGTCCACGCAAGAGTTTCAACAATTCCTTAGCATAGAGCAACGAATCATTCACACCCTTAAAAACAATATATTCAAAAGATAGTCTACGCTGTTTACTAAAACCATAGTTTTTTAACAAGTCTACCATTTCAGTGATAGAGAAAGATTTCTCAGCAGGCATCAGTTCGCGACGTTGCAAGGCGACCGGAGAATGTAAGCTGACAGCCAGATGACATTCCGATTCTTCTATAAAGCGCTGAAATCCTTTGCGCAAACCAACGGTAGAGAGCGTGATCCGCTTGGGACTCCATCCATATCCATAAGAAGCAGTCATGATTTCCAGAGCTTTCAGCACCTCGTCCAGATTATCCAGAGGCTCGCCCATGCCCATCATCACCACGTTGGTCAATTTATCCCGCTCGGGAAGAGAATTTATCTGATTGATTATCTGATTGGCTGTCAGGTTGGCACTGAAGCCTTGCTTACCCGTCATACAGAATTTACAGTTCATCTTACATCCCACCTGAGAAGATACACAAAGTGTGGCACGATCTTCATCGGGAATATAAACCGCCTCTACAAAGTTCTTATCACCTGCCCGATACAAGTATTTCACCGTACCGTCTGTGGAACGCATAGCTTCCACAGGTGCCTCCGCTCCGACTTCGTAGACATCTTTCAGGAGATCCCGATGTTTCAGCGACAAGTTGGTCATATCGTCTATGGAGTTCACTTTCTTGTCATACAGCCATGAAGCAATCTGTTTGGCGGAAAACCCGGGCATTCCCAGTCTTTTCACCACCTCCTGCAATTCAGTGAGTGTCAGTCCTAAAAGAGTTTGTTTCGGCATAATTATCTATCAATCTTTCCAGTTTATCTTTGCAAAGGTAGGAATAAAGTTGCACAAAGGCAATTGCAGGCGCAGAAAATGAGACACAGGGATAAAGAAAAAGCCGCCTGATATTCTATCAGACGGCTTTTCATATCTCAATTATCGTTATTTCTTAGAAGAACAGATAACGGTTATCTTTCACATCAGCTTTCAGATACAAGTCGTTGAGGAACTGGCTTGCCATACGGGCATGCATATTCTGCAACGTAGTTTCTTCTGTTTCCTGATTGAAAGTTTCGTTCAGTTTATCTTTTGCATACGGTTGAAGAACAAATACACCGCCATTACCCTTTATCGGAGCACTCAGTTGGTTCAGTTCGGCAATCGATGCATAAGCGCCTACCAGCGGTTCGCTGGCACGTAGTACCGGAACATAAGCGGGAGCTGCAAAAGTTACGTGTTTCACTGAATCGCTTACTGCTTCGGGCATAGCTTTAAATTGATCGAATGAAGTAGCACCGGCAGCCTTCATGTCAGCCATAATCTTCTCAGCCTTCTTGTCACGCAGCAATTCAAGTCTCAGTTGGTCTTTCACCAAAGCCAACGGACGGTAACCGGCCGGAACAATAGCAGAAACACCCACTACCAACATACGGTCACTTTCGCCACACTCATACAAACCGGATACTTCACCAGTCTTTGCAGAGAATGCCCATCTCAAAGCTTCCTTAGTACCTCTGATACCACCGATACCATGTTCAGAACTATACAAATCGTTTCTATCCAAAAGCTTATAACCAGCATCTTCTGCATTAGCTACCATCTTCTCCAGTGTCGGGTTAGAAGCGATAAACTGGCTAAATTCATTGTATGCCTTGCTGTAAGTTTCTTTGCTGAACTCTACCGGACGTTTAATAACGGCTACTTTATATTTATCTTTAACAGCCTTCTTATCCATCACCTGTACAATGATATTTGCCTGTGCCAGGTTCAGGTTGGTCATTTCGTTCTTGCCAAGAGTAGTGATTGTATTCACATACTTCAGGTTGTCACCATCCAGCTGTGCACCTTCGTAGTTAGCAGAAGAAATCCAGGTAGCCTCACCGGTCTGACCATACTTCTTAGCGATTTCAGCAAAGTCTGCACCACCTTTGATGGCAGTATAGATACTGTCAGCCAAAGTTTTTGTCTTTGCAGCATCTTCAGCAACCACCTGTATCTGACGGTACTGAATAGAGTCTGCCATTGAAGCAGTAGCCAATTTTTTGAACGAGTTGATCGTATTGTCAGTCGCATTGTAGTAAGGACCATATACACCACCTACTGAAACAGAGTCCAGACGAGCAGCTACATCGGTAGGCAATGCCTTAGAAGTATAATACAGATCAATGTAAGGAACTTCAGAACCGGCAGCACGAACAAGTGTAGAATAATCACCCGGAGTACCTGCAAGTTGTTCAGTATATTCCATTACTTCCTGTTGGATAGCATCTCTGTCTTCAGGGCTTGCAGTTACTTGTACATCAATAAACTTGATGTTACGAGTTTCCACATATTGTTTGAATTGCTCTTTCTTCTTGTCATAAGCTGCTTTCAGATCTGCATCTGTGATGGTCACTGTAGAGTCTACGATTGAAGAATAAGGAATGGCAGCCAGCAACATATCAGACTGATCCGCTCTTGCATTGAAAGCATCCTGAGCTTCTACCGGATTAGAGAAAAGAGACTTTGAAACCAGAGCCTGATATTTCTCAGCCAGACGAGTCTGAACCAATTGTTTCTCAAGGAAAGACCAGAACTTATACATAGACTGATAATATTCTGCATACTGTGCCGGCATCTGCGCTGTGTTCATCTTAGAGTAATCTACGAGGAACTTCTTCAACATATCTTTGTCGAAAGCACCAGTTTGCGGATTACGGAACGGGGTCTGCTGCAACATCGGGTGTACGCCTGCATCAATGATTGACTGGAGTTCTGCTTTAGAAACTGACAAACCAAGTTTTTTTGCTTCGTTTTCAATCAACTTATTGTTAACGTAGTTTCTCCAAACTTCATCTTTAATCTGATTGTTTTCTTCATCTGTGAGTGCACTTGTTCCTCTGGAAAATTTCACAACTTCAGTATATTCTTCTACCAAGCTCTGATAATCCTGAGCGGAAAGTGACTCTCCGTTAACCTCTCCTACATCATGTGACTGGTGTGGCTGCAATACCTTCCATGCGTCTCCCGCAATGAAAGCGAACAGCGCCAAACCAATAACAATCACCAATAAGGGTCCTTTAGACCGAATGTTTTGTAATGTTGCCATTTTAGTTAATATGATTTATTTGTTTATTATATTTTCTCCAAACTTCATTTTAGCGCACGAAGATACAAAAAATGCTAATACGCATCTATTTATTCTTTAAAAAATTACGCCATTCTGCTATTATTCCACCACTTTAAGACGTACTAACTCTATTTTAGTGGCTGTAACCTTAATAATTTTGAACTGAAATTTATCAATCGTCACTACTTCATGCAATTTCGGGAAACTCTGATAACGGTTCAGGATCAATCCACCCACTGTCATATAATCATCTTCTTCCGGCAGATCCAGATCAAACGTCTCATTAACCTTTTCTATTTCCAAGCGACCCGAAAGCACATATTCGTGTTCACCAATCTGCTTGCACACATACGAAGTGTTATCATGTTCATCCTCGATATCACCGAATATTTCTTCTACCAGATCCTCCAGCGATACGATGCCGGACGTACCGCCAAACTCATCCACCACTACGGCAACCGTTTTCTTCTGCTGCATGAAGAGCTTCATCAGTTTATGCGCTGCCATGGTTTCGGGCACAATGGGCACTTCTTTTACATTATTCCGCCAATCGGCAGGATTGCGGAACATTTCGGACGAATGGATATACCCTACCACATTATCTATATTGCCGTCATACACTATAATCTTGGAGATACCGGATTCAACAAAAAGACTTTTCAAATCTTCCAGAGTGGCAGTCAGGTCAACAGCTACAATTTCCGTGCGGGGTACGATGCAATCGCGTATTTTAATACTAGAGAAGTCGAGCGCATTCTGAAATATCTTCACCTCGGCATCCAGTTCTTCTTCATCTTCGGCATTATCGATACTGGACTGGACAAAATAATCCAGATCTACTTTTCCAAAAGCCTTGTCCGAAGCTTCTTTATTGATCTTCATCCCGAACAGACGCAAGAAAAGGTAAGATAATCCGGAAGCCAGCTGAGACACCGGGTACAAAACGATATAACAAATCAGTAGCGGAAAAGCGCATACTTTTAATACAAGATTGGGGTTAATCTTGAATAAGGTTTTAGGAAGGAATTCACCTGTTACCAGGATAATAAGCGTAGAAATGACTGTCTGCAACAACACTTCCACAAAATCATTGGAGATCAAATCGCCCAGGAGATGGACTTTGATAACTTGCGCCATGAGGATACCATAAATAACCAGCGCAATATTATTACCTACCAGCATGGTAGATATGAAGTTATTGGAATTACGGAAGAAATAAGAAAGAATGCGAGACGTCAATCCCTCCTTACGTTCCATTTCAAAACGTAGTTTGTCTACGGAAACAAAAGCAATCTCCATACCCGAAAAGAAAGCGGAGAAAGCCATAGTTATCAATAAATAAATATAGGTATCCATAATTTACGGTTTGATACTATCTTTCGGCATACTGTCTGTTTGCACGCTGTCTGCAGGAGCTGTGGCATCATCATCTACATAAAAGATGCCCTCCGGTTTTCTTATTGTATAAACGGTCATTTGTTCGTTAGAGTCGAAACCACGACCAGTAATGATCCTGTCCGGTTGTTCAATACGGATAAACCGGTCAGAATAGATCGTATGTTTATTCTGATCCCAATACAACAGATCTGTATCAAACTTCTCACCTTTAAGATTTTGAATATGCACATTACTCATCAGTTTCCACAACTTTTGCTTTTCATAATAATATGCCGTATCCGACTTTATACTTGCATCTACATTGAATACAGAATCAAACTTTTCCAGATAGACTCCTTTTTCAAAAGCCCAGTAAGGCGGATTCTTCCGGTCAAAGACCAGCCACTCCTCCGTATTGATTCGATAGCGGGTGACGCCGGAATCAGAGATTAAAGTCATCACTCCTTTCGTATCCATCACAGGCAATGAATCACGCTCGGTTATGGCAGCTCCCATATCCTTATGCCGTCCGGAACAGGCGGAAAATAAAAGAAGCATAACCACTGCCCCAAAGGCAATGGTTATGCTCAAACTTCTACAAAATAGAACGTTACTTCGTTGTGGTAACATATTTATATTTCTTATCGAACCGTTGTGCTTTCACCGATCCAACCGCCTACCGTAACGCGGTCACCGGCTTTGATACCCAACATAAAGAGGTCTTCAGCCTTCGGTGTATAACGTGCATACGTTGAAATCAATTCGTTTGCTTTATCCGCTACAGTGGGATCCACAGCTTTAGCGCGTTGCAGTTTATCAATAACAACAAAATATGTACACTTATTCAAAGCCGCCTCATCATTCCAATTCGGGCTGGAAGCATAAAGCTGTGCAAGCAAGATATAAGCATCACCATAATTTTCCTTGAAACTGATAGCTTTCTGCAAATAGCCTCTGGCTTGTGAAAGCTTCTTCACATTAAATAAAGTTGCAGCAACAGCATAAGCAATCTGAGCTTTCTTTTCATTATCACCTTCCAATGACAAAGCTTCATCAAAGTATTTGATTGCTGTATCATAATCACCCTTCTTATATGCCATATATCCACATCCGGTAGCTGCATCAGCAGTCGGGTCAATCTTATACATATAATAAGAAGCCTGGAAGTATGCTTCGCTTTCCGTACACTTCATCATCTTCAAGATAGAAATAGCTTTCTTCAGGTAAGTAGAGTCTGATTGGTTCGCTTCAATTTTAGGACCATAAATACCCTGCAAAGATTCACAATCAGCGGTACCACTATTGATGAACATTGCTACGAGGTTATCTTTCACTTGTTGCAAAGCAGCTTTCTTTTTCGCGTCATCTTCTGCGGCGATAGCAGCATCGGCGTATTCGGAATCAGTCAGATAATCCTGAATAAATTGTTCCTTATGATTAGGATCAGCTTTCAATTTATTCAAAGACATATCCAGAAAATAGTGGAGGATAGGACCTTTAGAGCCACCCTTTTCAGTTTCCAGAGATTCTTTCAACCAAGCATAAGCTTGATTTACATCTATATTAGGAGCATAAGCAATGTAGTTAATAGCTTTATTACCCAAAACGTCGCCTACAGAAGGAGTACCTTTCAGATGCATAAAATCCGGAGTATATTTAATTCTCAAATCAAAAACCTCCATCAGTTCATCAAAATACTTCTTGTAATCAGCGGAATTACGGTCCTTTATATCATTCAAGAAAGATGTTAATATTTTAATACCATCCGTGTATGTATAATACCGCAACGTAGGGCAATCCTTCAGAACTTCTTTCCACGGCAAGTAAGCATCTTTAAAGTTACTAGCTCTTACCGCTTCATGAGAAATACTACTGTTCTTGTTACAATCTTCCTGTGCCAGGACACTGGTTACTCCACCCGAAAGGAGCAAGACAGCTACAAGCGTTTTAATCTTCATTGTATTTAAATTTTAGTTGTTATATTGTCTATTCTTCACTATTCAACTTTACGCTTCCAGAACCAACGTTCATTGAATGTCACGCCAATGCAAAGACGCAATGTATTCTCGTTCAAGAATTTGCTTTCCGTGCCTTGCGTTCTCACATATTGTGCTGAAACACTCAATACGGAACGGCTACGTGGAAGAGGCAAACCGAAACCGGCAGTTACTCCGTATTCATTTGCAGCACGTACGCCATCTATCTTATAATAAGGTTTAGAATAATAAGCTCCCAAACGATATTTGATGTGTGAAAGATAACTTCTACCCATCATGTTAGGAATATATTCCGCACCTAAAGCAACTTTCACTTTATTACAGAACGCATCCGGGTCATTCATAAATGTCACACTATTCCATTTCTGGAACATCACATCCGCACCCACTGTCAGACGATCATCGTACACATACGTCACACCTGCGCCCAGCGTCATAGGAATACCCATTGTCAGTATAGTGTCCTTCTGCGTTGTAGTATATCCGGTGTTCTGATTGCCCAGCTGGGTTTGTACATACGCATCATTTCCCAAATTATGTCCCGGTGAGAAAACGACTCCCAAAGTAGCCGCATGTTTCTTACCGAATTGCTGTGTGTACTGCGCTCCAAAGTCAAGTTTATAACTCGTAATTTCCATCCCGGTAAGCGTTGTCAACGGCATGATATTTGAGTTAGATGTAAATGACTGTTGCCGCGTATGTGTTATGTCTCCCCAAAGATACGAAATATTCGCACCAACGGAAAGATTTTTAATAATTTTAAAACCTGCGCCTATATAAAGCTGATGTAAACCTCCTTCACCGGAATAAGTTGTACTGGCTGAGGAAGTCGGAGTTTCAGTGTTTTCCTGATAGTTACCCATTTTATATCCCACATTGGAATAAGGTAACAATCCTATACTCATGGCGCCCTTTTTTGACAGACGGAACTGCATCGTAATGTAGTCAAAACTTGAGTTCTTGGCATTCATCTTCACTACTCCATCGCTGAAGTTGGTGTTTTGCATAGAAATACCTCCGTCGAACATGAAAGTTAACGAGTCAACTGCCGTATAAGATGCCGGATTCGCGAAATTGGTCTGATATTTGTCACGTAAACCATAAGCAATGCCACCCATTGCCTTACTGTTACCTGACCCATGGTCTGCCAGTTGTCCGTATCCGTATCGTGTATAGGGAGAATTTGTATTATTTTGAGCGACCGTCGCTCCAGATAATATCGTGAGCAAAAGCACCAAAAGTGTTTGTCTAAATCTTGTCATTATTATAGTTTAAAATTCGATTTAATCCTTTCAACACTAAAAATCTGTCTGCAAAGATGATACTTTTTAAGTTTGTATCAAAAGAAAAATCATCCCCGCCCGTTAAAAAAACCAAAAGTTCAGGATATTTATGTTTCATAGCCACTATGTAACCAGAAATCTCATATTCCATACCTTTCAAAACTCCCGCACGGATGGCAGTTTCAGTATCTTTTCCCATCGGGAGTTCACGCCCTTCGCGTTGCACCAGCGGCAAGCGTCCGGTAAACTGGTGAAGCGCCCGAAAACGCATCTGCATACCCGGGGAAATATTTCCACCATGATAGCGTCCTTCGGCATCCACAAATTCGTACGTAATGCACGTGCCGGCATCTATCACCAGTATGTCTTTTCCGGGAAATTGTTCATTGGCAGCCACTACGGCAGCCATACGATCATACCCCAGTGTCCGGGGTGTTTCATATAGATTCACTACCGGGAGTGGAGTCGTTTCATTCAGCCAAAGCACAGGTATGGGAAGTAATGCCAATTGTGCCAGCACTTGCTCGCTCAAGTCGATGACCGTGGCAACAATTGCTTTTTCAAAGTGATATTTACTATAGATGTCCGACAAATGCTCCAAATTCCGATTAGAGTCATACGCCACTTCCAATAGTGAAACACCATCAAAGACAGCTACTTTTGCCACCGTATTTCCTATATCAATAACCAGGTTCACTGAATGAAGATTAATTTTCCGGGCACAAAGATACGACTTTAATTGAATTTGAAAGCTGTAGTCGACATTTTCCTTACTACATCAGCGTAGTTTATCGCAAACTTATTTTTCTTTTTCCTCGCTAATACTCGTCATTAGCATACAGGAAGTCGAATGTAGCCTGTTTATAGTCAAATATTTCTTCTGGTTTAAAAAATCTTTTCAATTCCGCTTCAGCCGCTTCGGGTGAGTCGGATGCATGAACGATATTTTCCTGAAAGCTCATACTGTAATCTCCGCGGATGGTTCCGGGAGCTGCCTTCCTGCCATTGGTAGGGCCGGTCAAAACCCTCACCGCTTCAATGGCATCTACCCCCTCAAAGCAACACACGATAACCGGACAGGCCATCATCGAATCCTTCACGCGCTGAAAGAAGGGTTTCGCACTTAAATGGGCGTAATGCTCACTGAGCACTTCATCCGTCAACTGAACCATTTTCATTCCGGCCAGGCGCAAGCCTTTACGTTCGAATCTGTTCGTAATCTCACCTACCAAGCCTCTTTGGAGGGTACATGGTTTCAAAATAACCAGTGTTTTTTCCATCATAATAGTCGGGTCTTTTTAGAGTTATATATAAAGGTATCCTTTTAAATAATTCTTCCAAAAATACTATTTTTCTTGAGAATAGCACTCTGTTGGAGTCTTTTTATGTAAATTATTGGATGACAAATACAAATGTAAACATATAAACGAGTAAGGCGCAGTACATATTACTCAACATATTTACCAAACTTCAAGCCAATAAACAACAGAGTTTTTATAAAAAGCTACCCCCTTAGTATAGCCATGTTCCCATCCTTTGGGTAATCCTACTCCAGATATAGTAAGACAATCAGCAGGTAGGAAACAACCTTTTTCTGCATCAAGGAGATAAACAACCGCTTCTTGATAAAATGGCAAAGTAAATGCATCATCCCAAGAGCGGAAATTAGGAATTGGCAACATACTAGTATTCCGGGGGTTACGAACGGAATCCGATTCATTTACTTTCATATCCTCGTAATCATAAGGTATTGTTAAACAAGAGTCCCGTAAATAATATATAGCCTTTGCTTTTAAAGCGACCTCATTCTTCAATTTTTCACTTTTAGTGTCATAAGGTGACACCAAATGAATATAGCTTAGAAACCGCCCTGCCAAAGGAGAAGATAAATGTAAAAATTCAAGATTCATTCCATCTATTTTTGCTGGAAGATGAGATGTCAATGACTTAGGATACAAATTTAGAATTTCTTCATAACTCATTATATTACTCTCATCAGGAAGAAAAGACTGAGCCAAACAATCTACCTGAATAAAAAACAAAATACTGAATAATAAATATATCTTTTGCATTAGTCATACCTCCTATTTTATGCACCGTGCGAAGCTTTACTCCATCCGCACCATAAGTATAAGTGATGGTACTTCCATCTGAGAAACTGACCTAACTGGCAAATTTAATAAATTATATTGAATTTCGATTTCCTTATTCAAATCTTTTATTAAGCTGCCATTGGCATCATACGTATATTCAATAGCAAGTTTGGCACCCGTAGCGTTTCAGTCCAAGGATATTGCCGTTGTAACATCTCATGCCGTTCAAGCCGTCCGTATTGTAGAACAGGGAGGAGAATAAATATTCCCTGCCTCTACCCATATTTCGGAGTTAAGAGACAGGGGATATCATACCAACAAAACCAACATTGAATCCTATAAATGAAATCAATTTGCATCCCATTCTTCATAACTACCGTATAAATCCTTCAAGCTCTGCTTTATCCCTCTTCTATAAACCTCATCTACATATTTATAAGAACAATTATCGTGTATACTAAAAAGCCAATAATAGTCACTATACGGAACGGAGTGCCTGACATGCGTGCCTTTTTCAGCACAAAAATAAAAAGTCGAGTCGCGAAGCAAATCGTATAATTTATCCCAAGATTCTTTTGTTAGCGATCTAAAGAAAGCAGCATTATTCGCACTCTCAAAGAAAAGATGCTGTGTTATCGTATCTACAATATTTAGTTTAAGTGTATCTTTCCCATTTAATACTGCAAAAAAGTCCTTACGTATACTATCTTTATTTTCTTTAAAATACTCATCTAAAACATTGGAATAATATATTTTTCCATCAATGCGTTGGATATGATTATACAATGTCCCTTTGGGTATGTATGAACTATCCACAACTAAAGAATATGAAGACAATATAAAACGTGGTAAATGGGTCGAATCATAATCTTTGAATGCATATTCCAAGAGTTGAGGAAAATAATAATAATAATAAGTGAGGTAAGACTTATATATTGTAGAGACCAAGGTATGTTTCTTCCCATTTTTAGACACCCCTATATACCATATTTCATCATATACAGGACCTGTTGTTGTATCATTCGGATAATCCGTTATCTCAATCAATTTATTTTTGGGCATATCAGTTGATTCCATAGGATTCATTAAGCAGATATACCTATCCTTGTACTTTATCACTTTCTCCGGTCTTTCCAAACTCCCTTCCACCAATGGAGAGTTAGCCGGTGTTATCATATAGATAGAACCGATGTCATTCGATGGTTCCTCATACATAATGATATACTTCGCAGGAAAAGAATCTTGATCAATCATACGCTTAACTTCCCGTAAAGCAGTAGAACGAGCAGGAGATTCTTTGCCGGGTTGACAACCCGGCAAAGAAATAAGTAATAATATTAATAATACATTTCTCATACAATCTATTTTTTTAGTCTGTCTTGTATCTACTATCACCAAATAAAACATCTTTTTGCCTCTCATTTTTTATTCATAAATTTTATATTCCTTGTTTAATTGTTCCATTTCAACTTTTTTAATTTTACTATTTTCTTTCTTATTCTCGTAATATAATTTAGTGTCTATATTACTTGGTGAACTTGAGTTTTAATCCAAATCACCATCAGATGATTAGCTAATTAGGGGTTCCTAAATAGTAATACTTTAGAATCTATCATTATGTACATTTACTAAAGAATATAAGCAGTACAAATAATATAACCAGAGTTTCAGTCAGCCAAACTATCTTTGCCGTTACACACATTACCAAAAAGCGATCTAATAAAAGTACAATAAGCATTATCGCAATAAATCCTATTATAACATAAAAGCTAAATGCAGTCCATGCACAAATATATATTCTCCATAAAGTATGTAACGTTATTATAAACGGAAATAGGACTATTATAGGAGACCATTTTATATTTTTCATACAGCCATCTTTTTTATTCTATATATCATATTCCCTTGTGAATTATGTTTCATTATTGATTTGAAAGAAGAACTAGAGATAACAGGACGTGGGTACATGGTTTCAAAATAACCAGTGTTTTTTTCCATCATAATAGTCGGTTCTTTTTAAAGTTATATACAAAGGTATCCTTTTCAATAATTCTTCCAAAAATACTATTTTTCTTGGGAATAGCACTCTGTTGGAATCTTTTTATGTAAATTATTGGATAACGAATACAAATGTAAACATATAAACGAGTAAGGACAAATAAACTATTTAGTTGAGATTTTCCAACAAAGGACAATAAATAAGCCCTGCCTCTAAAATCATTTCGCTTTCAGAGACAGGGAAAATCAGATAACGGATTAAAAATCCTTATGTTCAGAATCAAACGGATGGTATATCCGACTGAACGGAGTACACTTGAATTATTTTATCGCAAATTAATTGAATATCATTATTGTGTTTTTCATTATTTAAATCATATTCCAATCCCATTTCATGTATTACAATATTCTGCAAACAATCTAGAAGTTTTTTCTTATCAAAGCAAGATCGAAGAATTATTGGAATATACCCTTGATATTCATCTATTGCTAATTCAGGTCCCACTCCAATAGGGTCCCATTCCATTAAAATTTGATTTATCATTTCCGTTATTGCTTTCATGCCACTCAAATGAATTAATATATCCTCTCTACTACAACAAAACTTACCTACTCTTTTTTTAAAGAATCAAGGGTTGCTTTTGCAGACAAACTTATTATAGTTCTAAAGAGTGAGTTTTGGTCGTATGGCCTAAGGTCATTACTTGAAACAGCCGGATATTAATATCCGGCTGAACAGGTAAACAACTATAATGTATAGAAATTACGCAAATTACCATTTTTCCATTCTTTGATGGTCATTTCAGCATCCAGAGAACCAAAAGTCTTCATGTTCACAATTTCTTTTAAAACTCTTATGCTTTCCTTTTCATATAAAGGTAGTAAGTAGGAAGCAGCCCAAGCACGCACCGACAAATTAGGATGCACATAATAAACTGCCAATCTCCCCAAACTCTTATTGTTTTTAAGAAAAATCACAATAGACTTTATCTTATCGTAATTACGATTGGCAATTTTACTTTTACCAGATCTTACTGCTTCTTCCTGTTTTATGGCAGCCTCTTCAAATAAGCATAAAGCCTCATCTACATTTTCTATTTTCATGGTTTCCATCCAAATTCTTTTAGTTTACTTATTCCGAATTTATATTGTTCAGCATAACTTTGCATTTTAAGCCATTCCCTTACAGTTAAACCATTAGTAAATTTCTGTTTTGATGAATAATATCCCGAAATATTTGCATGAATACTCCCTTTTCCGTGCGGCAACTTTATCAGATTCTTCGTATTGTGAATCTTTTCCGCTCCGAATTTCGCGATATTGTCCGCATTCTGTTCTACGATATGATGCCAAGCCATTCCCTGACCAGCTGCCCCATAAGCCTTTTTGAAGGCACTAAAGCTTTCATAGCCTTTACCAGCAAATAAGCCTGCAAACTGTCCCCATGCCCAGCTTACTGTTTTACCTATTAAAGGCCCTGCTAACTCTCCTGCACCGTTCCAAACTAAAAATTCTCCTATCGGCCTTGCGATAGCATCCATCTCCCGACCAATAAGTCCATTAAACAGCTCAGATTTAGAAGTTTCAGATAACGGGCTATTGTCACCCAAAAACTGATTCTGCAACTTAGGGCTCATAGCAATTAAATCAAAGGCACTCACAGCCTGATTCGCTATTATCCCGGCATTCTGATAAGCATTTAAGTAAGAATTCTTACCTAATTGAATTGAAACACTTGTACCGAGTCGAGTATAACCTTCTAACTCTCCATGGCCTTCTTGCCAATACAAGTTACCGTCTTTATCCTCATACCAGTCTGCACCGGTCGGATCTATACGATTAACAGGATTATTGCCACAATACGCATAAGGGCTGGTAGAATAATAACTCTCTGAAGAAGGGTCCATCGTCGTAAATCTTCCCAGCACCACATCATACTCTCTCGCCCCATAATCATACCAGTTCAGTCCCTTCTTTGTATCCAGTTCCTTCCCGTTATACTTATAAGCCTGAACATCATTCCCGTTACTTAAGAAGACACCTCCGAAAGGATAATAGTAGTTGGCTTCCTCCATCCCACCGGCCTGATCAGTTACCACCCGATTATTTCCCTGATGATCTTTCAGGTAATAGTGATATTTCTTATCAGACAGAGAGACATATCCTTCTTCGGTCAGCAATTGTTTAGCCGTACCATTTTCATAGATCACATTGTCGCAGTAATCGGTAGTGGTAGTAACACCTCCTATTTTATGCACCGTGCGAAGCTTTACTCCATCCGCACCATAAGTATAAGTGATGGTACTTCCATCCGAGAACTTGACCTGACTTGGCAAATTTAATAAATTATATTGAATTTCGATCCCCTTATTCAAATCTTTTATTAAGCTGCCATTGGCATCATACATATATTCTGTAGCAAGCTTGGCACCATCCTTGAATTCGAAGCCGTTAGAAGCCGTAGCCGTAGCGTCATCATTGACGGATTTAAGCTGGTTACCATTTAATGTAAAAGACAAATTATCAATGATTCCAGTGCCGGATAATCCGGTTTGTCCGCCACGCCGCAAATGCAATAAATTCCCATTCTTGTCATAACTATAGTTGGTCGCGTAGCCCAGAGTTATTACGCCACCAATCAGACTTTGTGCCGAGGTGAGGCGTGACAAATTATCATAAGCGAAGTTATATCCATAAGTTTTGTTATCCCCCGGACATCGGCACACCATACGGGATACATTTCCATTATAGCCATAATACAATGATATATTGAACAATCCACCTGATGATATCGATTCTATCCAGTTACGTATATTATATGCATACGCCAACTTATTACTTGCCGAACCATGCAATGACTTGCCCGACAATCGCCCCAGTTCATCATAAGTATTGGCAGCAAGCGTAACCTTCACTCCATTCAACGAATGCTCAACCTTCGTCAGTCGTTCCGCATGGTCATAAGTATAGGTATATATCTCCATCTGCGTAGTCTTCCCGGCCGCCATGTGTACATGCTTCACGCTTGCAGGTTTACCGGTAAAAGTATATATCGTAGTTGTTGTTTCATAGCCACTCAACAGATTGCTTGAAACAGTCTTTGTTACCCGCCCTTTCTTATCATAATAGTTGGCTGAATATAACTTCGTATCACTTCCTAAAACAGTAATGACACTCCCCGACAAATAACCTTTAGCACTCAAAGTATTGGCTGGAAAAAAGCTGTTATTAAAACCCGGCAATGTACGGAAATCATAGTTATCGTAATAGTTTACTAAATACACAACCGGAGCAGTCAAAGCAAAATCGGATGAATATCCGCTGTTTCCTAAACCCGTAGCCGTATTGACGCGAGTACAGGCAACAGAACGAGCGGACGCTGTAGAAGTATTCGTATTAGCACATTCACCTTGCACAACCAGGCGGCTTAAGTCATCATACAAATAGAACATCCATTTTCCCCGACTTTTCTGATTTCCGTCCTGGGAAAAAACAAGACGATCATTCAAATCATAAACGTATGACACAGCATCTGCACCGGGCAACTTCTTCCAAACACAACGATTGCGCCTGTCATATTTATACTGGTAGGCATAAAGATTTAGACTGGCCGTAGAAATATTACCATCCATTGCAGGTGGCAGCACATAGCAAAGATTACCATAGTCATCGTACACATAATAGGTATCATGACGTACAGTTCCATTCAACTGACTAACCAATACGGTATGTCCTTGCTTATCCGTAAATTGAGAGGCCGTGTTGCCGTCTTCATCCTGTGTACGGACAACATACAATTCACCGGTGGCATAACTTCCCCCATTCACTAAGGTGCTACCATTTACCGAATAGTGTACACAGCTTAATACCTCAGAGGAGCCATTCAGCATATAATCAGTGGTCATCGGTTTGTCACTCCACTTCGCTCCCGGGCCATATTGCGCCACAAGCCGATCGGACGGAGAAGCCTCGTACACCGACTGATTGAAAGGACGGGCCGTTGAGCCATAATTACCGGAAGCAGTCGAGGAAAAAGCAGACGCAGCCAAATAAGCAGAGGATGAATATACGGGCAGCCAGTCTTTAACGTCCCGCCCCGATTCATCATACTCCGAAAGATCCAGCAGATTATTTTTCTGTGGAGTCACCTGATTATGCACGGTTTGGCACAAACGTCCCAAACCATCATAATATTTCACTACATCTAAGTAAGAACTACTGCTTTCATTCAGCATAGTACGCGTAACCACATAATTCTGGTTACTATTTTGCGCTGTAGCTGCACCTATCAGGCAAAGAAATGAAATCAAAATATATAATCGTTTCATAATACTATTTTTATATGATCATACTGCATTTATGGCCGGAAATGATATTGATATTCCTCCATTGTCTTTCCTTCCGTATCCTTTATGCGAATCAACTGACTATCGCTGTTATATTCGAAAGTCGTTTTGGCTTTATTGGGAGAAATTATGCCACTTATCCCAATCAAGGGATGGTAAGTATAGGAGGTAATCAGGGCAGAAGGCAAAGCTTTATACAAATTATCTATCATATCCAGATACAGGGGTATAGAAGGAAGTATGCACGACGACATGGAAGCTGGATCCACCATTAGCGCTTTTTTAACTTCTTCGTAAGTTGCCCCCTTGATTTCAGCCAGCAGGTATTGCCCCTTGTATCCCCACAAATATACAACCTTCTCAGCACCATCCTTATTGATATATACAGGGTTACCATAAATATCATATTTATTATAACTGATTCGTTTTTCGTACTTATCCGTACCTTTACAGTAATACTGATCTTCCACCACCATCCCGGAAGACAAGCTACTGCTATATCCTCTCAATACACTGTATAGCCGTTTATCCTTTTTTTCCATAGTCTGCTGTACAGGCGTGGTCAGATAATTTCGCGAAGTCAATAGCTGAATGGCACTTCGCTGGGATGCTGTCAGAGATTCTTTATCCGGTATAGTGTTATTACTGTAATAGGTTCTCTCCACCTGCTCCGCACCTCCGCTACACAAAGATGATTTACTTATTATATTGTACGGACGCTCCGTATCATAGGCAAAAACAGACTTCTCAACAATACTGTCACTCGATTGATAAGTGGTTTTACAAGTGGACTTCAAGCGATGATAGCCTGTGTTTAAAGTATACAAATAAGATTTGACCGGAGAACCGTATATATCACAAAAGTTATGGTAAGAACACCCTAATATCTCTTCGATAAATTGACAACTGGAATAACCACTTAATACAAATTGATAAGGAAATACTATCGCTCCCTTCAATTCTCTCTCTGATTTTTCATATGTATTAACCAACGCTTCTATTCTTTGATAAGTATTTCCCTCTCTTTTATAGATATCCTCCGACAACAACCAAGGAGCCGGATAAAGCATCCTATTCATTCTGGAAATTAAATACTCATGATTCAAAGAAAAATCCGGATGCAAATTATCTGAATGGGCCGTTTTATATTCATCTGACAGAAAACCATATTGATAAACTCTTTGCCAATCTGTAGCATCTTCTATTATTTTACCGTACCAAACTGGATTAGTATTTCCGCGTATATTAGGAAAATTGGAAAACACAGAAAGTGTACGCTGGCGTACTCTACAACTACCATTGTCAAGAGGACAAATATATCTGGTAGTCACTAAACTCTTTTCATCTGGATAATCATTACCCATAAAATGCGCATCTTCATATGCATATCTTTTCACAATTGTCCTAGCAGATATAGGATCATATAATTCTGTGGACTTCACACGCAATCCTCCACCTATCAAATTTTTCCCCTTCACAGTAAACTGATGTGGCTCATAACTTATTTTCAGTTTACCTTTCGTAGGACTAGTTACTTCTATTAAAGAATATGTATCCATATATGTAGCATTAGGTATCCGATTAGCATTTTTACCAATAGATTGGTTTATGGGAATATTCATTGAATGAACACTCTTTATTATCTCCAAATTTATATTAGGAAGATTAGCCCATACACGAGGCGCACCGTTATAAAAACCCCACCAATCAAAACCTAAAGATGAATCATTTAAGGAATTCTCATTTTTATATGTAAACTTATAATCATCCTCACCAGATATATGAACATTCTTCAATAAATTACCTGTAAATGTGTCATATATCAATTGTATCTTTTTCACTAATGTACTGGCCTGCTTCACACTGAAAGATATCAATTTATTCCCTGCATATTCAAAATCAATCCATCCATTTGACATTACAATACTATCAGGCACTAATGATGTATTTACATAAGAATAAGGAGGGCCATTCCCTTCTATTTTCTGATATCCATCTTTTCCAAGTATCCGCCAGAATGGACTATCAGACCCTGTAGCAGTATTTATCATATCATCATGATAGCAGCCTGCTATCCCCACGGACTCTCCTTTATCCAACACCGAAATGGTATTGTTGAAAGTAGGAACATCTTCTCTCACCGATTGGTACGTGAACGAGATTTTTTCATTACCGGGGAAAATGATCTCCCGAAGCATCCAACCACAAAAACAAGAGCCATAGGACTGAAGTTCTACAAATTTTTGCGGATGAGGAAATCCATGTACAGGGTTCTCTTCACCAAAGATATACCGTATACCTTTGTCATCCAAAACTTCGAAACCATAGAGTCGTGTACTGATAAAGTTGGCAGAATTATCCAACTTAGGAGTTATCTTTAAAGGAGTATCCGATATCTGTTTCACTACATCCACCCCGTTTACACGTTGTAATATGAACGAAGCATTCATACCAGGCATGTTTATTTGAAATATATCATACTGACCATCCATGCGCGGATAAATACGCCCGAGTTTATTCCAACAATCACAATCAGTAGAGTAAGACGAAGACATATAGATATAATCATTATCCGATAGATTTCCGCTGACATCTGCCACCGGATACACCTCATCCGGTTTGCCCATAATCGTCCGTGATATCTTAAATCCCGGAAACAAAGCCCAGTTACGTCCCACCACACCGACAGGATCCTGCACTCTTACTCCCGAAGAATGATACTTCAAAGTCAAGGGGAGAGACAAGCCGTAAGCTTCCACAGTATATAGGGGGATACTAATGTCAATGGTTCCCGTCGCATGAGAAATGGGATAGCCCAGAAACTTCTGAAATACTCGGGAAGTAGGTGAAGGCGGTGTCACATCAGGCATCGCAGCATAATAATTGCTTTGTGCACATACCGGCAATACACCGGTGCATAGTATAATAATAAGTATAATTCGATATATATTTTTCATATCCATTATTGTTTGTAGTTTAATATCGTTTTCTGCAAACCAGCATCCGGATTGCCGGTTTACAGAAAATTAGAAGTCATTATCAGAGCGCATTACAAGGTCATCGCATTTACGCCCAGCACACCCGCTATCGCCGTTACCACCGCGACAGCTACTTTCAAGATCATACTCCATACGGATTTCTTGATTGCCATAATTCCACACCTCCTTTCCACGCAATTAAAAAAAATGATTGTCACAGAGTGGAAATCACAGTTCCCTGCTCACTTCGAAGCACGGACACTCCTTAATCCATTCTTCCGGCTCTATCACTCCGTCACCGTTCAGGTCCGGACTGAGGTCACGATGCCCGCAGATACGGACATTGTTCCGAAAGCGTTTCAGGAGTTGATGCACAAGCAGCCGGAGCGCAGAGCGTTGTTCAGGCGTACGGGTATCTTTGGCACGCCCCCGGACATCAAGACCGCCCTCATAGCAGATGCCTATCGAGTGAGAATTATGGCCCTTGGCATGCGCCCCGACAAGTTCCAAAGCACGGGTATTGATTACCGTGCCATCCTTACGGATGTAGTAGTGATAGCCGATACCGCGGAAGCCACGGCAACGGTGATTTTCCTCCAGTTCGGCCACAGTCAGCGAACGGTCTTCGCGTGTGGCGGAACAGTGAATAACGATGTGATCGATTGTTCTCATGTAACTTAATGATAAGTGTTTAATTTTTAATTTCCGAAGACTACAGTTTCAGATTCTATCCCAGCGGATTCTCGTCCAATCCTCCGTCACCGCCTTCGTTGCCGCCACCTTCGCCACTGCCCGAACCACTGCCGGCAGCCTTCAACTGCGACTCCAGATCTACGAAGTCCATACGGTCTTCGGCACGCGTGGCAGCCACCTGCGGACGAATACTGCTGGAAGCACGGAAGTTGATACGGACGGATCTGATCTTGGTAGATTGACAGTCGTCCTTCTTCTCCGAACCTTCGGTAGTAGCCGAAAGGCTGAATACACCGAAGTTGTCGATGTTTACCGAACGGCCATTGAAAAGCTCACGACGCATAGCACCAACGAAGTTGGTTATCACACTCTGTATATCACCCAGAGTGAGCGAACTGGATTCTTTCATCTGAACAGCAATACTTTCCAGTGTCGCCGATTTCCCCAAAACGATTAATTGAGGGTAGTATTTACCCGTACCATCTTTATGGAAAGGGTCTTTACGTAATACTTTCTTAAATGTTACTGACATAATTTTTTTGAGTTTAAAAAAGAAGAAAATAGTTTCGAACGGAAACTGATACAAGGCGACGTCTTACCCGAAACCTTCCGTAGGATCCCCACTTTGAGGACACAACAAAGGTACTTCAGAGACCAAAAACGAAAGGACGAAACGGGATGTACCGGGACGTACCGGGGCGAACTTATCCGTACTTTACCTTATTTATTTTTACTTTTACCCCGGATTATTCCCCAACCTGCATAAATCTATTTACCTTTGCAGAATCAAATATTTTAAATACACATAACCATGAGTTTAAAAAGAACAGCCAGCTAACTACTGACACACAGGAAGACATCCTTTACAAACACTGCGAGACAACCGGTAAAGCCGAACTGCAAGCTATCAGACAAATAAAAGAATACCTGGAAAAATTGAACAGGGAACACGAACTAAGCGACCAGGCATGCAGGGAACTGAAGCAACTCAGCAAAGAAATAGACAAGTTCGTCGCTGATTGCAAAAAAGAAAAAAGCAGGAAAAGAATTGGGTAACGCTTAAAAACAAGTTGGTACATAAATGATAATTTTAGGCGCGGATTACACGGATTACGCGGATTTTTTGATGAAATCGATGTAATAGCGCAGCCTTTAATCCGCGTAATCCGTGTAATCCGCGCCTAATCTTTATAACAGGTTTACAAATTATCATTTATAAACTTACTCGCCTCACTTTCTTATGTACCAACCTATTTTTAAGCGTTACTTAAAAGCTGTTGTATCTTGTAGCTGTTAAATTTATCCAAAAAAGCATTTTGTACACTTCAACCGTTCCTCCGTACTGATAATCAAAACATTAAAAAAGGCAAGTGTACAAAAGCGCAAAGTATCTAAAAAAATGTTTTCCATACCTTCGAGGCGTGTAAAGGCAATAGTGCCAATGCACGACTGTAAAACATAAACAGATATGGAAAATACAGTAAATCGGGAACCCCTGGTTTCCGAATTTCCAAGCGTGCGGAGCAAAGCACCACACACCATCAGTATCCACGATTTTATTGACACGGTACGCAGCGACCGCTTCAGGCAAGTAGTGCAGGACTACCGTCGCCTGAAAGCCCTGCCCGGACACGAAGCCGAAGCACAAAAACTGAAAGACGGTATGCCGTGCATCATCCCCGCAGGCGTATGCAGCAACGGACACGCCGTAAAAGACCTGCAACAACACAGCGAACTGCTCTGCATCGACCTCGACCACAGCAACGGACGCACCCGGGAAATCTTCCTCCTCTCCCAATCGCTCCCCTTTGTTGCCGCCTCCTTTATCAGCATCTCCGAAGAAGGAAACAAAATGCTGATACACGTCCGTCCCGAAGACGTGCAGAAAAATTACGAACAGCTTTATGCAGCCGTAGGCAGAGCGGTCAGCGCACACGTAGGTCACCCGTACGATGATAAATGCAAGATACTGACGCAGCCCTGTTTCTACTCCTGGCATCCCGAAGCCTACTACAATCCCGGTGCAATCGCCTTCGAAATGCCTGCGGAAAGCGTAACGAAAGTAACAGAGGCAGAAACGAAAGAAACAATCGCCCCGGGTAACGCCCCATCGGAAAATGGCTTCATAGCCAACTTCCTCGATGAATTCGAACACCGCAACCCCTTCATCCGCGGTAGTCGGAACGACCTTGCCCTGAAGTTGGGACGTGCGGCAGCAAGTAAGGGATTTTCGCAGGAGGAAACAAAAAAGCTCACCGAACTTTTCGCGCAGCATTACGCCGCTACCGATTTTACGATGCAAGATATACAAAAGCGTGTAGTATCTGGTTATCAGTTCATTATTCAGAAGAAAAAGGAAGAAAAAGAGACGAATCGGTGCCATTTCGGTGACAGTGACACCTATGCACCTTTTTCGGTTGCAAACGAGGAGGAACCACCCGAAGAAGTGTTAGAAAAAAACAACGAATTACGGGCCGCTTCCCCATACATCCCCGAGGAAGTTTATACCCGCCTGCCCGAATTTCTGAAACGCTGCTGCACGCATGCCACCGACAAGCGCGAACGCGACCTCATGCTGCTGGGCAGCATGAACAGTTGTAGCGCCCTCTTTCCCAACGTCAGTTTCTTCTATAAGAAGTCACTGCTTTCGCCCCATTTCTATCTTGCCGTCGTAGCACCCGCAGGAGCCGGAAAAGGTGCGCTGGGGTTCACATCCATACTGCTGGACGCCACGCAGGAGTTCTACGACCGGCTGCGCCGCGAACAGAAAAAGGAATACGATCAGAAACTACTGGCCTGGGAGCAGGAACAGCAGCAGGCCCGGCACGCCAAACGCCTGCCCAACCTCGACCTGAAACCGGAAGAGCCCCAGGCGCAATACCTCAAAATCTCAGCCACCACCAGTAAGAGCCGGCTCATACAGAGCCTTGCCGCTGCCGGCGAAATAGGTTGCTGCATGACTACTACCGAAATCAACACCCTGGTCTCCTCGCTGGGACAAGATTGCGGCAAATACGAAGACATCCTCTGTAAGGCGGCCCATCACGAAGAAGTCTCCTCTTCTTACAAGATAGACGGCGACCCCATCGTTGTTCACCACCCCCACCTGGCACTGAGCATCGCCGGTACGCAGGAACAGTTCCGCAACTTCTTCCGTTCGCTCGAAGTGGGACTCTACAGCCGCTTCGGCATCTACACCCGCCAGCAAAGCCAGTTGTGGGAATCGTGCGCACCCCAGGAAGGGGAAGTGGACCTACACAGCTACTTCTACGGGTTGGGAAGCGAACTGTTTGAAATGCACAAGCTGCTGCTCCAGTCGCCCACCCTCGTCACCTTCAGTCCCCAACAGTGGCAACAACATACCGCCCACTTCAGCCTCCTGCTGAAACGCACCCTGCTAGAAGGACGCGAATCTTCAAGCGGCATCGTTTACCGCAACGGACTGCTTGCCATGCGCCTAGCAGCCATTCTCACCATTTTCCGGAAATACACCGACTACGCTTACGCGAAGGAATACTGCTGCACGGACGATGATTTCCGGACAGCCATGGACATCGCCCACACGCTGCTCGAACACAGTCTTCTGCTCAGCACCTCGCTGCCCGACACCAGTCTGCCGCCCGTGAGCATGCACAAGTTCCACCAGCTTGAGGACACCCTTGCACCCATGCCAAGAGTTTTTACCTACATGGATTTCGTTCGGGCCGTACAGGAAAATGGAGCCTGCGCACGAACCGGAAAACGCTGGATACAAAAAGCCGTCAAAGCCCAACTTATTATAAAAGAAGGAGATAACTATAAGAAGTGCAACACAAAGAGCACAAAATAGGTGTATAGGTGTCACTGTCACCATTTTGTCACTGACACGGGCAAAAAAAGCGGCCGGAAATGGCTGCATTATGTAAATATTCTACCTTAGTCTGCAATTGTTCCGGACTTCCCGATAAGCCTCCACGAATAATTCAGACTAAAAACTTCAAAACAACAAATTCTTAAAATTCATAGAACATGGAAACAACAGAAAAAACGAAAAGGATTCCCGAAGATAAAAAAGAGACTCCCGAAGATAAATTTGAAATCAAGGCATACCTGAAGACTGAGTTCGCACAGCTCTATTTCCCCTGCCTCTCGGCCGAAGCCGCACTGAAAAAACTGCGGAAGTGGATCGCCGTCAATCCCGAACTGCACCGCCAGCTCTACGGCGGCCGTGAAGGAAAAAATGACCAGACCTTCAGCAAGCGCCAAGTGCAATTATTGATAGATTTTCTCGAAGCGCCCTGATCAGAAGCAATGTTCCGGAGGATAAGAAGCAATGCTGTCTATCATAAGATTGCTTCTTATCCTCCGGAACATTGCTTGTTTTATTTCTTGTCTATTTTCAAATTGATAATTAATGCGAATCAGGAGTTGAATTGATTCATATCTTTCGGGTTATGAATGAATTCACCACAGATTACACAGATTGACACAGATTCTATTTTAATGATTAATAGATTAATAAATCTGTGTGAATCTGTGTAATCTGTGGTGAGTCTTATTCATTACTATACCGTTATAAATCAAACTCACCCCCTGATTCGCATAATTAACTATCTTTTCATTGCGCCCTAACTTAAAAAAATGTACTTTTGTGAAAACTAAAAAGCAGAAGAATATGGAAACTACAATACAAAGCGTTTATCTTAACATTCCGAAAGCCGACATGAAATTCTTTAAGGAATTGGCAAAAAAAATGGGATGGTCTATTGAAACCAAAGAAAGTTTATTGAAAAACTACATATCAAAACGTCCCACTAAAGTCGAATTGTCTGATGAAGATATTATGGAAGAGATAAATGCTGTAAGATACCCTTATTAAAAAAATTTCTGACTAATCCTGATATTACAGTATATGTGCGTGATGAATTGATACAAGAATTTAAAGATGTATCTCAGAGAGGGAAAATACGTAAATGCAAAAGATTTATACTTACTATCTTTAGCCGAAACAGTACACGCTGACTATATTCTGACCGGAGACAAAGACTTATTAGTTTTAAAGGCTCATTTACAGACTCGTATTCTCACCTATTCAGAATTTTCCAGTTTATAACTTTGCAGCATGAAAAGAAACTTACTCATTCTCATATATTTCCTCCTCCGCCTCCTCTGCCCGTCCACGGCCTCCGCCCAGCCGCAAACGCCGCAAGAAGCTACCCCCGACTCCATCCGCATCAGCCTGCTGACCTGCGCCTCGGGCGGGGAAATCTATTCCCTGTTTGGCCACACCGCCATCCGTTACGAAAACTTCACCCGGGGCATTGACGCCGTCTTCAACTACGGCATGTTCAATTTCAACGCCCCCAACTTCATCTTCCGCTTCGCCCTGGGAGAGACGGACTATCAACTAGGCGTAACCAATTACGAACACTTCGCCTCCGAGTACAACTACCTGGGACGGGACGTCTGGCAACAGACCCTGAACCTCACCCAAGCAGAAAAAGAACACCTCTTCAACCTGCTTCAGGAAAACTACCGGCCCGAAAACCGCATATATCGCTATAACTTCTTCTACGACAACTGCGCCACCCGTCCGCGCGACCAGATAGAGGCCGCCATCGACGGCACCTTGCAGTATGCTGACAATATGACCGATACCGACACGGGAGTCACTTTCCGCGATTTGCTGCATAAATATAGTGAAGGTCATCCATGGTCACGCTTCGGCATGGACCTGTGCATGGGCAGCAAAGCCGACCAACCCATCAACCGACGACTGATGATGTTCGTCCCCTTCTATGTGCAGGACTTCTTCAACACAGCCCGGATCATAGACAACGAAGGCCAGGCACGTCCCCTCGTATCCTCCGAAGAGAAAATAGTGGTAACCGGACTGACTGATGCCGACCACCGCTCCGGAGGAATCACCCCGATGCAATCGGCCCTGCTGCTGTTTGTGCTGGTGGCAGCCGCTACCATCTACGGCATCCGCCGCGGGAAAACCCTCTGGGGACTCGACCTAATCCTGTTCTTCTGTGCCGGAATAGCCGGGTGCATCCTCGCCTTCCTCGCCCTGTTCTCCCAACACCCCGCAGTAAGCCCCAATTACCTGCTGTTCGTATTCCATCCCCTGCACTTATTTTGCCTCCCGTGGATGATAAATAAGGTGAGAAAACGGCAGAAAAGCTGGTACATGAGGACGAATTGCGCTGTTTTAACACTTTTTATACTGCTTTGGGCGATAATACCGCAAAGAATTGACTTAGCTGTATTACCTTTGGCACTTTGTTTGCTGGTACGTTCAGCAAGCAATCTTATTTTGACATTGAAAAAGAGATAAATGAAAAAGGGACTGATTACTTCCATACTCGCACTTACTTTCACCGGTCTGCAAGCACAACCGTTGCCTGCCACACCTAAATTAGTGGTTACGCTGACGATTGACCAACTGCGCACCGACTATATGGAAGCATTCTCAACCCTCTACGGAGAGAAAGGTTTCAAAAGACTGATGCGCGAAGGGAAAGTGTTCTACCAGACCGAATTCCCTTTCAACGGAACAGACCGCGCTTCTGCCATTGCTGCCATCTACAGCGGCACGACGCCTTCGATGAACGGCATCATATCCCAGTACTGGATGGATGCAAGCACCCTGCGCCCCGTGAATTGCGTGGACGACGGCGCATTTATGGGCAACTTCACCGACGAAAACTCTTCTCCCTCCCAATTACTGACCTCTACCATTGCCGACGAACTGAAAGTAGCCACCCGCAACAAAGGCCTGGTGTATGCCATCGCCCCCTCGCGCGACGCGGCCGTACTGGCTGCCGGACATACCGGAAACGGTGCTTTCTGGCTGAACGAGAACACAGGCAAATGGTGCAGCACTACATATTACAGCGAGTTCCCGTGGTGGGTAAGCCAGTACAACGAACGGAAATCACCCGACTTCCGCATCCGCGACATGGTATGGGAACCGGCACACCCCATCAACAAATATACATTCCTGCCCGAATGGCGGGACCAGCCCTTCAAATATAAGTTCGACAGCGAACGACGCAATAAATTCCGCCGACTGCTCACCAGCCCGTTCATCAACGACGAAGTGAACCTGCTGACAGAAGAACTTCTGGAAAAGAGCACCATCGCCAAAGATGAGATACCCGACCTGCTGGCACTGACCTATTACGCCGGAAACTACAACCATAAGAGTACGCAGGAATGTGCCATGGAAATGCAGGACACGTATGTACGCCTCGACCGCAGCATTGCCGCACTGCTCGACCTCATCGACCGCAAAGTAGGTCTGCACAACGTCGTCTTCTGCATCACCTCTACGGGATATGCCGATCCGGAAGCTCCCGATCTCGGCCTGTACCGCATCCCCGGCGGGGAATTCTACCTGAACCGCTGCGCCACCCTGCTGAACATGTATCTCATGGCCACGTATGGCGAAGGACAGTACGTAGAGACTTATCACAACCAGCAAATTTATCTCAACCATAAATTAATAGAGAACAAGCAGCTGAATCTGGCGGAAATTCAAGACAAGTCCGCCGACTTCCTGATACAATTCAGCGGGGTGAACGAGGCGTATTCAGCCCACCGCCTGCTGCTGGGTCCCTGGTCGCCCCAGATAGAACTTGCCCGGAACAGCTTTCATCGCAAACGTTCGGGCGACTTACTGATAGACGTATTGCCCGGCTGGACTATCGTGGAAGAAAATGCCACCGATAACCGCGTGGTACGTCATGCCAATGTTCCTGCTCCGCTCATCTTCCTGGGCGGTGGAGTGAAGCCCGAAACAATCCGGGTTCCCGTCAATATTACCCGCGTAGCCCCCACCCTGTCAAGTGTGATGCGCATCCGCGCTCCGAATGCTTGCACAGAGACTCCACTGAATTTCTGAGGTCTCGGAATTAAATGATAATTTTAGGCGCGGATTACACGGATTACACGGATTTTTTATGAATCAATGTAATAGCGTAGCCTTTAATCCGCGTAATCCGTGTAATCCGCGCCTAATCTTTGATAACAGGTTTACAAATTATCATTTAACTAGCCTAGACTCACATCAAATAAACAGCGCAAAAATGTGTAATCTGTATAAAAATCAGTAACTTTGCGCACTCAATCAACTTAGTAAATAATAATAAAAATAGATATAAAATGGGATTTAATGAATTTTTAAGCTCGATTTTCGGCAACAAATCCACACGCGACATGAAAGAAATTCAGCCGTGGGTGGACAAGATCAAAGCCGCTTACCCGGAAGTTGCCAAACTCGATAACGACGCCTTACGCGCCAAGACAGAAGAACTGAAAGAATATATCCGCAATTCTGCCGCCGACCAACGCGCCAAGGTGGAAGAACTCAAAGCTGGTATCGAAGAAATCGAACTGGAAAACCGTGAAGAAGTTTTCGCACAGATAGATAAGATAGAAAAGGATATACTGGAAACTTACGAAAAAGCTCTTGAAGAAGTACTGCCGGTAGCTTTCTCTATTGTGAAAGAAACTGCCAAACGCTTATCCGAAAATGAAGAAATCGTAGTAACGGCTACCGAATTCGACCGTCACCTGGCTGCCACGAAAGACTTCGTACGCATTGAAGGCGACAAAGCCATCTGGCAAAACCACTGGCAAGCAGGCGGTACGGAAATTGTCTGGAACATGGTACACTACGATGTACAGTTGTTCGGTGGCGTCGTATTGCATAAAGGTAAGATCGCCGAAATGGCAACGGGTGAAGGTAAGACATTGGTGGCTACCCTCCCCGTATTCCTCAACGCACTGACCGGAAACGGTGTACATGTGGTGACCGTAAACGACTATCTGGCCAAACGTGACTCCGAATGGATGGGCCCGCTCTATATGTTCCACGGTTTAAGTGTGGACTGCATCGACAGACATCAGCCCAACTCCGACGCACGCCGTCAGGCTTATCTGGCAGACATCACCTTCGGTACGAACAACGAATTCGGTTTCGACTACTTGCGTGATAATATGGCCATCAGCCCCAAAGACCTCGTACAACGCCAGCACAACTATGCCATCGTCGACGAGGTGGACTCCGTATTGATTGACGATGCCCGTACTCCGTTGATTATTTCCGGTCCCGTCCCCAAAGGTGAGGACCAGTTGTTCGAGCAATTGCGTCCGCTCGTAGAACGTCTGGTGGAAGCACAGAAGAAACTGGCTACCCAGTATCTTGCCGATGCCAAGCGCCTGATTGCTTCCAGCGACAAGAAAGATCAGGAAGAAGGTTTCCTTGCTTTGTTCCGCAGCCACAAGGCACTGCCCAAGAACAAGGCATTGATTAAATATCTGAGTGAGCAAGGTATCAAGGCAGGTATGCTGAAGACCGAAGAGATCTACATGGAGCAGAACAACAAGCGTATGCACGAAGCTACCGACCCGTTGTACTTCGTCATCGAAGAAAAGCTGAACAGTGTAGACCTGACAGATAAAGGTGTGGACCTGATCACCGGTAACTCGGAAGATCCTACCCTCTTCGTATTGCCTGACATCGCCGCACAGCTTTCCGAACTGGAAAACGAAACCAGTCTGACGGACGAGCAACGCCTGGCCAAGAAAGATGAACTGATGACCAACTATGCCATCAAGTCCGAACGTGTACACACCATCAACCAGTTGCTGAAGGCTTACACCATGTTCGAGAAAGATGACGAATACGTTGTGATCGACGGTCAAGTGAAGATTGTGGACGAGCAGACAGGCCGTATCATGGAAGGCCGCCGCTACTCCGACGGTCTGCACCAGGCCATCGAAGCCAAGGAAAACGTAAAAGTGGAAGCCGCCACACAGACATTCGCCACCATTACGTTGCAGAATTACTTCCGTATGTACCACAAACTCTCGGGTATGACCGGTACTGCCGAAACGGAAGCAGGCGAACTCTGGGACATCTACAAACTGGATGTAGTGGTGATCCCCACCAACCGCCCCATCGCCCGTAAAGACATGAACGACCGCGTTTACAAAACGAAACGCGAGAAATATAAAGCAGTCATCGAAGAAATCGAACAGTTGGTACAAGCCGGACGCCCTGTCCTGGTGGGTACCACATCCGTAGAAATCTCCGAAATGCTGAGCAAGATGTTGACCATGCGCAAGATCGAGCACAGCGTATTGAATGCCAAGTTGCACCAGAAGGAAGCAGACATCGTAGCCAAAGCCGGTTTGAAAGGAACAGTGACCATCGCTACCAACATGGCCGGTCGTGGTACGGACATCAAGCTGAGCCCGGAAGTAAAAGCTGCGGGCGGTTTGGCCATCATCGGTACCGAACGCCATGAATCCCGTCGTGTAGACCGCCAGTTGCGCGGACGTGCCGGACGTCAGGGTGACCCGGGTTCTTCCGTATTCTTCGTGTCACTGGAAGACGACCTGATGCGTCTGTTCTCTTCCGACCGCATCGCCGGTGTAATGGACCGTCTCGGCTTCAAGGAAGGTGAAATGATTGAGCACAAGATGATCTCCAACTCCATTGAGCGTGCACAGAAGAAGGTGGAAGAAAACAACTTCGGTATCCGTAAGCGTTTGCTGGAATACGATGACGTGATGAATAAGCAACGTACGGTGGTCTATACCAAGCGTCGCCACGCCCTGATGGGTGAACGTATCGGAATGGATATCGTAAATATGATCTGGGACCGTGTTGCCGCAGCCGTTGAAGCTCCCGATTACGAAAACTGCAAAATGGACTTCTTGCAGACTCTTGCCATGGAAGTGCCTTTCAACGAAGAACAGTTCCGTAACGAAAAGAAGGAAAAGCTTGCTGAAGCAGCCTTCAATGTGGCAATGGAACAGTTCAAGCGCAAGACGGACCGCATGGCACAGGTTGCTTATCCGGTAATCAAGCAGGTATACGAAACCCAGGGACACATGTACGAGAATATCCTGATCCCCATCACGGACGGTAAACGCATGTACAACATCTCTTGCAGCCTGAAAGCCGCTTACGACAGCGAATGTAAGGAAGTGGTAAAAGCGTTTGAAAAGTCTATCCTGCTACACGTTATCGACGAAGCATGGAAAGAGAACCTCCGTGAACTGGATGAACTGAAGCACTCTGTACAGAACGCAAGCTACGAACAGAAAGACCCGTTATTGATTTATAAGCTGGAGTCTGTAAACCTGTTCGATACAATGGTGGATAAGATCAATAACCAGACTGTTTCTATCCTGATGCGCGGACAAATCCCGGTACAGGAACCGCAGGAAATTCAGCAGGCCGCTCCCGAACAGAAGCAGGATATGAGCAAATACCGCGAACAGAAACAAGATCTGAGCGATCCGAACCAACAGGCTGCTGCCCAACAGGACACGCGCGAACAGGTGAAGCGTGAACCGATTCGTGCGGAAAAGACGGTAGGACGTAATGATCCTTGTCCTTGCGGAAGTGGCAAGAAGTACAAGAATTGCCACGGGAAAAATATGTAATAAGTGGTTAGTGATAAGTAATTAGTGATTAGTATGCTAACCACTTATCGCTAATCACTAATAAAAGCCTTCAACGGTTAAAAACTGTTGGAGGCTTTTCTATATCCATACAAAAGTGTATTTTTGTTATTCCTAGATAAAGAATAAGCTTATGACTAAATATTCGTACTCACTATTGGTGTGCTGTGTTCTGCTGTTCAGCGGTTGCCAAAGCATAGAGCAACTCTCCATCGACTATATGTTGCCGGCAGAAGTCAGCTTTCCATCCGCCCTCAGGCGCGTAGCTGTGGTAAATAATATGCCTCCTATCCCGGATAACAAGCTGATTCTGGAGGAAAACGATGAGAAGAAAAAAGATGAGACAGAAATAGCACGCAAGACAAAGTATTTCAATGGGGATGGCAAAATAGCCACGGAATCACTGGCGGAGGCACTTGCCAACGAGAATTATTTCGATGAAGTGATTATTTGCGACTCTGCCTTGCGTGCCCATGATATGATTCCGCGCGAAAGCACCCTTAGCAAAGAGGAAGTGGAAAAGCTCACCCAAAGTCTGGATGCGGACTTCCTGATAGCCTTGGAGAACGTACAGATGCGCTCCATCCGTAAAATCGAATATTTACCGGAATGGGGAGTATATGCAGGTACGCTTGACCTGAAAGTATATCCTACCGTAAAGGTGTATCTGCCCCAACGCAACGGTCCGATGGTGACAGTCAATGCCAGCGACAGCATCTTCTGGGATCATGCAGCTCCCAGTATGGCACAGGCAGGCGCAGGACTCATCAGTGAAAAAGAGATGCTGAGAGAGGCTTCCGAATTTGCCGGCACTATCCCCGTGAGCCATATGCTGCCACATTGGAAAACAGCTTCCCGCTATCTCTTTACAGGCGGTTCCGTAAATATGCGTGATGCCGCGGTCTTTGTCCGCGAAGATAACTGGGACAAGGCCATTGAACTCTGGAAGCAAACCTATGAGAAAAAGAAAAAAGGAAAGCAGAAAATGTATGCCGCCTATAACATTGCCTTAGGATACGAAATGCAGGACAGCATTCATACAGCAGAAGAATGGGCCTTGAAAGCGCAGAAAGTAGCATACGATGTAGACAAAATAGACGAGAAGAAAACTCAGGAAGGCGTAGACCTCATAGATATCCCCAATTACTTCGCAATAACCCGCTACCTGAACGAATTGCAGGAGCGAAAGGAGGGAATGACCCGACTGAACGCCCAAATGGAAAGATTTAAAAATGATTTTTAGAGAAATGATGCAGAGGTAATTATTTTTTTTATACCTTTGAACGTCCATTAAGAAAGAATATCTATTATGAAACTGAGCCAAGCATCATTATCACTCCTTGAAAAGGCCATTAAACAGGCAGTCGCCAAATACACTTGCGGCTGTGAGCAAACCATTGTGACCGACATCCATCTGCAAGCCAACCAGAATTCCGGCGAATTGTCCATCTTTGATGACGAAGACGAATATCTGGCTTGTGTCTCTATCGAGGAATGGATGACTTATGACGGAGATGATTTCTACGAAAATGTAGAACGTATTCTTTCTACCTTACTCCACAACATGAAGAACGGAGGTGACTTTGAAAAACTGACGATTCTGAAACCTTACTCTTTCGTATTAGTGGATGATGAAAAGGAGACAATTGCAGAGTTACTGCTGATGGATGATGATACGTTGCTTGTGAACGAAGAATTGCTGAAAGGTCTGGATGAAGAGTTGGATTCTTTTCTGAAAGAACTGCTGGAAAAGTAATAGCATTTGATTTATAAAAAATAAATTAGCCCTTGCAGTAATCGGATATTGCAAGGGCTATTTTTTAGGGATAAGTAATTAGGGATAAGTACTCATGCAAAATTAACTTGTTCTATAAATGATAATTTAGGGGACAAGGGAACAAGTTGACAAGGGGACAAGGGGCTGCGCAGTGTTAGGCTGCGCGGTGAAATGATAATTATTGTTACGCGAAGTATCTTAAATTCTCCTCCTCTCGGGAATTGCTCTCCCCCGATAACGGGGGAGTCAGAGGGGGTGGAGTACCCGTAGGGGGAGGTGGTAGGTAAAACAATAAAATACCTATGAATAATAAAATTAAGGAATTTCTTTCTCACCTACCACCCCGCCCGTTGGGCACCCCTCCTCCAACTGGAGGAGGGGAATTGAGATAGTCAGAATATCAATAACTACACTCCTAAATTATCATTTTACAGCGCAGCCTAACACTGCGCAGCCCCTTGTCCCCTTGTCAACTGATTACCTTGTCAACTGCGAAGCTTCGCTTCGCTAAATTATCATTTACCATCATATAAACTAATTATGCTCACCTACTTAAATAAATCATTTCTTCAGCGCAGCAATACTCTCTTTCAGAGAGTTGATAATACTTTCCGCATCCGCCTGTTTCTTACGTTCCAGTTCAAGGACAGCGGCAGGAGCATTATTCACAAACTTCTCATTGCTCAGCTTCTTCATAACGCCTTGCAGGAAACCTTCTTTGTGTTTCAATTCTGCTTCCATACGGGCTATTTCAGCTTCTACATCAATCATATTCCCCAGAGGTACGGCATATTCCGTAGTTCCTACCATGAATGAAGCAGCACCTTCGGTCTTAGTATCTACCACATCAATTGCCGAGAGATTACACATCTTCATGATAACCAAGTTGAATGCATCAACCGGATTCTCACCAACCACCTGCAATTCCAGTGTTTCCTTCTGAGCTATGTTTTTCTGCAAACGAATGGAACGAACGTTACTGATAACTTCCTTCACCACTTCGAATTGCTGAATCATCTCGCTGTCTACATGAGTATCCATACTTAAAGGACATACCATGATGCTCTCACCCTCCTCACGCTCATACATCTGTTGCCAGAGCTCTTCGGTAATGAATGGCATGAACGGGTGAAGCAGACGAAGCAAATTATCAAAATAGCAAATCGCAGCATTACGAACCGTACTGTGAATGCCTTGTCCGTAAGCCGGTTTAATAATTTCAAGGAACCAGGAAGAGAATTCATCCCAGAACAATTTATAGACAGCCATAAGAGCTTCACTCAGGCGATATTTACTGAATAAATCCGCTACCTCGGCTGTAACTTCATTCTGTTTGGATTCAAACCAGGATATCGCCAGCTTAGCCGCTTCGGGAATAGGCTGGTTATCATCAATTGTCCAGCCACTTACCAAGCGGTAAGCATTCCATATCTTGTTACAGAAGTTACGTCCCTGTTCGCAAAGAGCGTCATCGAACAAGATGTCATTTCCGGCAGGAGCTGCAAGCATCATACCCATACGCACACCATCGGCACCAAACTTCTCAATCAGTTCCAACGGGTCGGGAGAATTACCAAGGGACTTGGACATCTTGCGTCCCAACTTGTCGCGAACAATACCCGTAAAGTACACATTCTTGAACGGCATCTTTCCTTCATATTCATAACCTGCCATAATCATGCGGGCCACCCAGAAGAAAATGATATCCGGACCGGTTACCAGGTCACTTGTCGGATAGTAATAATCGATTTCCTCATTACCCGGATTGTTGATACCATCAAACAAAGAGATGGGCCACAACCAGGAAGAGAACCAAGTATCCAGACAATCTTCATCCTGACGAAGATCTTCCATAGTCAGGGCCGGATTGCCGGTCTTCTCTTTTGCCAGTTTCAGAGCTTCTTCTTCAGTAGCAGCTACCACATATCCACCTTCCGGAAGGAAGTATGCCGGAATGCGATGTCCCCACCACAACTGACGGCTGATACACCAGTCCTTGATGTTCTCCATCCAGTAGCGATAGGTATTCTTATACTTGGCAGGATAGAATTTCAGATCGTCATTCATTACAGGAGGCAATGCCATATCTGCAAAATGCTGCATCTTGAGGAACCACTGCATAGAAAGCTTCGGCTCTATAACTACGTTGGTACGCTCGGAATAACCTACCTTATTGGTATAGGCTTCCACCTTATCCAACAGGCCGGCAGCATCCAGGTCTTTCTCAATCTGTTTACGAACATCAAAGCGATCCATACCGATATAAAGACCGGCAGCCTCGCTCAATGTACCATTATCGTTGAAGATATCGATGCTTGGCAAGTTATACTTTTCACCCAGCATATAGTCGTTCACATCATGCGCAGGAGTTACTTTCAAGCAACCTGTACCGAACTCAATATCTACATAATCATCTTCGATTACCGGAATCACACGATTTACCAAAGGAACGATTACTTTCTTACCTTTCAGCCATTCATTCTTCGGGTCGTTCGGATTGATACACATAGCGGTATCACCCATGATCGTTTCAGGACGGGTAGTAGCTACCACAGCATAGCGTCCTTCCGCATCACCTTCCACTTTATAGCGCAGATAATACAGTTTGCCATGCTCTTCCTTGTAGATAACTTCTTCATCAGAAAGGGCAGTCAAAGCCTTCGGGTCCCAGTTTACCATACGTACACCACGGTAAATCAGTCCCTTATTGTAAAGGTCTACAAATACTTTCAATACACTTTCGCTACGCTTTTCATCCATAGTGAAAGCGGTGCGGTCCCAATCACAGGAAGCACCGAGTTTACGCAGCTGCTTCAGGATGATGCCACCATGTTCATCTGTCCACTCCCAGGCATGCTTCAGGAATTCGTCACGGGTAAGATCCGTCTTCTTGATACCTTGTGCAGCCAGCTTATTTACTACCTTCGCTTCCGTAGCGATAGAAGCGTGGTCAGTACCCGGTACCCAGCAGGCATTTTTACCTTCCATACGGGCACGGCGTACCAGAATATCTTGAATGGTATTATTAAGCATGTGTCCCATGTGGAGCACGCCGGTGACGTTAGGGGGCGGAATGACGATGGTGTAAGGCTCACGACCATCGGGTTTTGAACTGAATAATTTGTGGTCCAACCAATACTGGTACCACTTTCCCTCTACGTCAGCAGGGTTGTACTTACTTGCTAATTCCATATCTTTTAAATCTGTATATAATTTATTTTATCGCGAATAACGGGCGCAAAATTACTAAATTAAATTCAAATCTTGCCACCCTCCGGCGCTTTCTGTGCAGAGAACGACAATTTATAACCTTCATAAAGAGCAATTCCATAAAATACGATTGTCATGGAAGCCATATTTTCTATTACCACAGACATCACTTCACCATAACTGGCGTCGAAAAGAACGTCCATAAAAGAGACTTCATATTCTTTGGCCACCAGACCTACGATAGAGAAGAAATCTCCCATCACACAGCTTATCAACGCCAAAGCAGCACCAATAATGCCGAATATAGGGCGTATTCCTTTCCCCTGGCGCATCGCAAATCCTACCAGGAAACCGACACCAATGGCCATATATCCCATCTGGTATCCGGTAGAAATAGAGATCAAAGCCCAAGCCACAGCACCTGCAATGCATGCCAGCACTCCGAACAATACAGCTTTCGGTAAATTCTCCTCAGCCAACAGTTTTTCCCTGTCTACGTATCCCGAATAATCTTCAGGCTTAGGAGTGGGAGCCATTTTCTCCAGCTCTTCATCTTTCTGATAGCTTTCACATTCACCTACAAATGCAGGAATAGCCCCGGTACGCTTGCAAACCAGTCCTCTGCCATTCACGAAATCGCGTGAAACGCAATTACGGCAATAGCGTTCAATGTCATTTTGATCAGTCATAATTACAGTGTCTAATGTCGTTACTTAAGTTGCTTATTAATAGTTTTTTTGCAAATATAAAGCTAATTTCCTACGTGACATTTAATAAATGTATATTTTTGCCTTTCAAATAAATTTGCGATGAAATATAAGCTGAAGATTCGTTATATCGTGCTATGCACACTCTTGTTAGTAGTCTGGGCCACACAGCTCATTCCGGCTATGGGAAAAATATATGCACACAGCGTATATCCTGTCATAGCTTATATTCTTTCGTCTTTCTCCCGCCTCATTCCCTTTGCCATAGGCGACTTATTCATAGCCCTCAGCATTGCGGGCGTACTCCTCTACCCTGCCTATGCCCGCCGCTTTCAGAAGAAAAAGTGGAAACGCATCTTGCTGAATGATATTGAATATCTGTTATGGATATACGTCTGGTTCTATCTGGCTTGGGGACTTAATTATTCACAGCCCAATTTCTACCAACGGACAAAGATTCCTTATACCGCATACACTCCCGAAAACTTCCGGAACTTTGTTGATGATTACGTTGACAAACTGAATGGATCGTATGTAGATGTAACCACTATCAACAAGGACCTCATCCGCCGGGAAACTGTTCGCGGATACAATCAGATTAGTGATACGCTGGGTGTACATCATCCTTTCCATAAGTCACCACGGGTGAAGACAATGCTTTTCACTCCGCTGATTTCCATGGTGGGCGTCACCGGTAGCATGGGACCTTTCTTCTGCGAATTTACCTTGAATGGAGATCTGCTCCCTTCACAGTATCCTGCCACGTATGCTCACGAACTGGCACATTTATTGGGCATCTCCAGCGAAGCGGAAGCCAACTTCTACGCTTATCAGGTCTGTACACGTTCGCAAGCGCGAGGTATCCGTTTCTGCGGTTACTTTTCAGTACTGGGACACGTACTTGTCAATGCCCGCCGACTGATGGATGAAGAAGAATACAAAGAGCTCTTCAAGCGGATACGCCCTGAAATCATTGAACTGGCTAAAAGTAATCAGGAATACTGGACGGAAAAATACAGTCCACTCATCGGAGATATACAAGACTGGATATACGACCTGTACCTGAAAGGAAACAAGATACAAAGTGGCCGCAAGAACTACTCCGAAGTAGTCGGATTACTTATATCCTATTATACACATTGCAATAAATAACCCTATAAAGATATGTTACATACAAGAAAAGAACAGATGGAAGCCTTCGGACGCTTCCTGGACATACTCGACGAACTCCGCGAGAAATGTCCCTGGGACCGCAAGCAGACTAACGAAAGTCTGCGTCCCAACACCATTGAAGAAACTTATGAACTTTGTGACGCCCTGATACGTGACGATAAAAATGATATCTGCAAAGAGCTGGGAGACGTCTTGCTACACGTAGCTTTCTACGCAAAGATAGGTTCCGAGAAAGGCGATTTTGACATGAAAGATGTATGCGATCACCTTTGCGAGAAATTAATCTTCCGCCATCCCCATGTGTTCGGTGACGTAAAAGCCGATACTGCCGGACAAGTTTCCGAAAACTGGGAACAACTGAAGTTAAGAGAGAAAGGTGGAAACAAGAGTGTGTTGAGTGGTGTTCCTGCCGCCCTTCCTTCACTCATCAAAGCTTACCGTATTCAGGACAAAGCCCGCAACGTCGGCTTCGACTGGGAAGAACGGGAACAAGTGTGGGATAAGGTAAAAGAGGAAATCCAGGAGTTTCAGGCAGAAGTGGCCAACATGGATAAGGACAAGGCAGAAGCCGAATTCGGGGATGTACTATTCAGCCTTATCAATGCCGCACGCCTCTACAAGATCAATCCGGATAATGCATTAGAACGCACCAACCAGAAGTTTATCAACCGCTTTAATTATCTGGAAGCACATACCATCAAGGAAGGCAAAAACCTGCATGATATGACTCTGGAGGAGATGGACGCCATCTGGAACGAAGCTAAAAAGCTGGAGAGAGAAGTTGACAAGGAAAGAAGTTGACAAGGGGGAAAAGGGTAAATTAACAAAAGAACAAGGGGACAAGGGGCTTGCATTATCATACCGCATGGCCCTTGTCCCCTTGTCAACTTCTTCCCTTTTATGCCTATTTTATTTTTTCTTTCCTTGCGGTTTTTGAGGTTCTCCACCTTTATGATGCATCCCCTTCAGCAACTCACGGTTAAAACGCATTTCAGCACGCTGTACTAAATATATCTTTTTGTTCGAAAGTATCTTCTTAAACTTCTCATAGTAAGTTTTCTCCAGACGGTTGGTAGCAATACGGGCATCGTATACGCCTTCTAAAATCTCATTATATTGCGCTTCGGTCGTCTTTTCATCCCTTCCTTTTCGAAGTAAGTTCCATGCTTCGTCATTCAGTTGCTTTTTGCGATCCTGTAATTCAAAATAAACAGGAAAGAATTTAGCGGCTTCTTCCTTAGTCAATCCGGCTTTCTCAGTGATATACGCTTTCTGCTTGGCACGGAATTCGTCAGGAGACAAATGTTGATTACATCCGTCCATAGCCCATGACAAGGGGATGAAACTGCACATCACAATAAACAAAACAATCAGCTTTTTCATTTTCTTCTCATACAGTTAAGTTGTTACTCACATCACTCTGCACCGGCGTCTGTGAGATAGACATACAGCGAATAATCATCCAGCATAGAATTATCCAGCACAGCACTGATATATTCATCAGAAACAACTTCGGTTTCAGGTTCGTCCATCGCCATCCGGTTGTTAACAGGTGTACGGTCAGTAGAAGCAACGCGGATAATCAATGCTGCGCCGGCAAACATGGCAGTCATATATACCCATGGCTTTATTCTCTCCCACTTCGTAGGTTCTCTCTTAATAATTGCAGGTGTTTCCTTTTCGGGAAGCCGGCTCATCACCTCTGAAGTAAGATTCTCAAAGTATCCGTCAGGAACTCGGAAAACATTTTCCTTCCCTACCTTCTTCAATATGTTATCTTCTTCTTTCATAAGCTTTTTTCCTCTCTGTTAGGTTAGACTATGTTTTGGGGTAAAGGTTTAAACCTCTCCCTCCAAAAACTTCTCGATTTTTTTCACGGCATGATGATAAGAGGCTTTCAGAGCGCCGACAGATGTGCCGAAGATGTCGGACATCTCCTCGTATTTCATTTCCTGGTAATACTTTAAGTTGAATACCATACGCTGCTTTTCCGGCAGTGTAAGCAATGCTTTCTGTAGAGACTTCTGTGCCCGGTCGCCGGAGAAATAGGGATCGCTTTCCAGCTTCTGAAGTACAGAAGCATCTTCATCATCGATAGAAACAGTAGTTACAGCGCGTTGTTTATTTAGGAAAGTCAAACATTCGTTCAAAGCGATGCGATAGAGCCAGGTAGAAAGCTTCGCATCTCCACGGAAATAATCGATATTGGTCCATGCCTTAATGAACGTGTTCTGAAGTAAGTCATTGGCATCTTCATGCAAAAGCACCATACGACGGATCTGCCAGTATAATTGTTCGCTATATTGCGCAACAATCAACTCAAACCCTCGCTTTTGTGTACTTTCATCTTGTAGAAGCTCCAGCACTTCGCGTTCATTATAGGAAGGATTCATAAGTATCTATTCCGTTTCGTTTATTTGATTACCACTTTCCGCACGACATTCCCAATCTTAAAGATGTAATAACCTTTAGGCAAATTCACCTGAACGGTGACATCCGTAGAGTCAATGCGTATCGTGGTAAGTTTCACGCCTACAATATTGTAGACTTCCATCTGGGAACCGGGTTCTGCATTCTGCACACGTACCCGGTTTTCTGCCGAAACAGTCAGCACAATAGTAGAAGACGGCTGCTCTTTCTGAGCCGTTTCCTGCTTCCGACCGTCCTGCGCCCATGCCACGGACTGCGACGAAAAAGTCAACAAAAAGAAAAAACAATAGAGTAACTTTCTCATCTATAAGCCTATGTTTTCAGATTATTCCGTACAAATATACGGCATTCGGTTCGATAAAACAAAAAACAGACGGTTAAATGATAATTTGTTAGTGATTATCATTTATACCTCCAAACACAGCGTTTCCTTAGCCAGCACTGTTTCGGGGAAAACATCCGAAGCTTCTTTAAGCAAAACATTCTCATCTTCATAGCGGGCAGAAAAATGCCCGATCACCAACTTCTTCGCTCCTGCCGCCTTGGCTATCTCTCCCGCCTGAGCAGCAGTAGTATGAAAAGTTTCTTTGGCACGAGGCAAGTCTGCATTTGCAAAAGTGGCCTCATGGAATAGCAAATCTACCCCTTTTATCTGTTCTGCAATCTCAGGCATATAGATGGTATCCGAACAATAGGCATAACTACGCGGTAGATCAGACGGACGTGTCAGTAAGGAATTGGAAATGATTTTGCCTTCCGGAGTCACATAGTCTTCCCCATTCTTTATCCTATTCAACTCGTATACCGGCACTTCATAAAAGTCGACCATCTCCCGAATGATATGATTGGGCCGCTGCTTCTCTGCAAACAGAAAACCGCAACAAGGCATACGATGACGCAATGGAATGGTAGTCACTGTCAGAGAACGGTCTTCATAGATCATTCCGGGTTCTTTCGTCTCAAACTCATGGAAAAGAACCTTATACGTCATTTGCCGGCAAAAGAAACTTAGCATCGGAGCCAATAGGGTTTCCAATCCTTTCGGTGAATGAATATGCAACTCAGCCGTACGCCCCAGCAGATTGAGCGTGGATATCAATCCCAACAAACCAAAGCAATGATCTCCATGCAGATGAGAAATAAAAATATGATTCAAGCGGGAAAACTTCAGTCGGGACTTGCGGAATTGCAATTGCGATCCTTCTCCGCAGTCTATCATATAAAGTTTGTCACGCACATTCACCACTTGCGAAGTGGCAAAATGACGGGTAGTAGGCAGCGCAGAACCGCAGCCCAGTATATGTAATTCAAACTTTTCCATTAGCAATACATTCTGAACAATCCTTATTTATTTGGACAGAAGCTCTTTTAGTTCAGCAACAGTAAAAAGGTATTCTATATTTTCACCAGAGGTATCACCTACATATCGGTATGCTATCCCTTTATTATCCTTCACACATGCTTCCAGGAACATTTTTAAGGAAGGTTCGGATACATTCAAAGCCCCCTTTATATTCTGTTTCATCTGCTCCTCATTACTCTTTAAAGCAGCCATTGCTACTTTTTCTTCATCAATCGTATAATTGTATACTACTTTATCCGCCTCTATCGTTAACTTATTAAGAATGGTAGCCTCATCTATCGTCATCGGACATGACACATTGGTAACATTCACCAGTTCTTCCAACTTCTGCCGCTCACTCTCTTTTTCCGTTCCCTTCTGATTCAAGATGCGTTTCAGCTCTTCAGTGTCCAGTCTACATTCCACTTCTTTGCCGGTAGACTTTCCTTTATATATTAATCTAATACCGGATTTAGTATCCACTACCATTTCCAGCATTGACTTTATTTCCCCTTTCGGATTCTTGAACATAACCATTACAGCAGACTTCATTGCATCGGTATTCTTCCCCAAGGCATCCAAGTCCAGATAGTCTTCATTCATCAACAGACTGTATATCACATCCGTTCCATCAAAAGTAATGCTCGATATTTCGCCTGTCGTTCCTATACTCATAGGGCATTGCTTATTAGCCATTTCTATTGCTAATTTCAGTTGAGACTTCCGACTGCATCCGGTCAGCAAGATGAGAGACAAACAGGTCAGCAACATAATGCTTCCCAAATTCTTAATAATGTTTCGCATAGTAAATCTACATTAAATTATTTATACCATTCAGAATGCGGTAGATTCAGAGCCACCACATTCAACCACTATTCTGCAAAGATAATCATAAAATAAAAAAGCACACTTTATTCCCCAAGATTCTACCCAAATATAAAAAAAAGAGAGGACACTTTCAAGTAAGTGCCCTCTCGTCTTTATCTATCTATAGAAGTGATTACTTCTTTCCAGCTTCCATTTGCTCTTTCAAAGCAGCCAGAGCGTCGATGTCGCCCAGAGTAGTAGAAGCAGCCTGGTTTTGAATAGCCGGAGCGTCTTCTCTCTTATTGCCAGCCGGCTTCTTACCAGCAGCCTTCTTTTCAGCTCTTTCTTCTGCCTTTGCAGCATCTTCGAAGATACGGCTGTGAGAAAGGATGATACGCTTAGCATCTTTGTTGAACTCGATAACCTTGAATGACAGTTTCTCATCCATCTGAGCCTGAGAGCCATCTTCCTTAACGAGGTGTTTCGGAGTAGCGAAACCTTCTACGCCATAAGGCAGAGCAACAACAGCGCCCTTATCCAGCATTTCGATGATAGTACCTTCGTGTACAGAACCTACAGTGAATACTGTTTCGAATACATCCCAGGGGTTTTCTTCGAGTTGCTTGTGGCCAAGGCTCAAGCGACGGTTTTCTTTGTCGATTTCCAGTACCTGAACTTCGATGTCTGCACCGATCTGAGTGAATTCAGAAGGATGTTTAACCTTCTTAGTCCAAGACAGGTCAGAGATGTGGATCAAGCCGTCAACACCTTCTTCGATTTCAACGAATACACCGAAGTTAGTGAAGTTACGAACTTTAGCAGTGTGCTTAGAACCTACAGGATACTTCTCTTCGATAGTTTCCCAAGGATCTTGCTTCAGTTGTTTGATACCCAAAGACATCTTACGTTCTTCGCGGTCCAGAGTCAGAACTACTGCTTCCACTTCGTCACCTACCTTCATGAAGTCTTGTGCAGAACGCAAGTGTTGTGACCAAGACATTTCAGATACGTGGATCAAACCTTCAACGCCCGGAGCGATTTCGATGAATGCACCGTAGTCAGCCATAACCACTACTTTACCCTTCACCTTGTCACCCACTTTCAGTTCAGCGCTAAGAGCATCCCAAGGATGCGGAGTGAGTTGCTTCAGACCGAGAGCGATACGCTTCTTCTCATCGTCGAAATCAAGGATAACAACGTTGAGCTTCTGGTCGAGTTCAACCACTTCTTTCGGATCGCTTACGCGGCCCCAAGACAGGTCAGTGATGTGAATCAAGCCGTCTACGCCACCCAAGTCGATGAATACACCATAAGATGTGATATTCTTAACGGTACCCTCAAGAACTTGTCCTTTTTCGAGCTTACCGATAATTTCTTTCTTCTGTTGTTCCAGTTCAGCTTCGATAAGAGCCTTGTGAGAAACAACCACGTTCTTGAATTCCTGGTTGATCTTAACAACCTTGAATTCCATAGTTTTGCCAACGAATACATCGTAGTCGCGGATAGGCTTCACGTCGATTTGAGAACCCGGCAAGAAAGCTTCGATGCCGAATACGTCTACAATCATACCACCCTTTGTGCGGCACTTGATGTAACCCTTGATAATTTCTTCGTTTTCCAAAGCAGCGTTCACACGATCCCAAGAGCGAGTAGCGCGAGCTTTACGGTGAGACAGAACCAACTGTCCTTTTTTGTCTTCCTGGTTTTCGATGTATACTTCTACAGTATCACCGATCTTCAAGTCAGGATTGTAGCGGAATTCATTCAGAGGAATGATACCGTCTGATTTGTAACCGATGTTCACAACAACTTCACGTTTGTTCATCGCGATTACAGTTCCGTCAACTACCTCACGGTCGTTAACTTTGTTAAGCGTACTGTCGTAAGCCTTTTCCAACTCTTCGTGGCTGGCACCACCGAAGGTTTCGCCATTTTCATAAGCATCCCAGTTGAAGTCTTCAACAGGCGCTACATTTTTTAAGTTTTCCATTAAATAAAATAAGTTGTTTAATAATTAATTGAGTGAGACATTATATTAGCTCATAAATTCGGGCGCAAAGATAGGAGTATTTTCTTGAAGAGCAAAAAGTTCCATCTGAAATTTCTTGGTATTTTTACATCCGAACGGTATAGAACAATCGGTAGTATAGCCTAAGGTGTTTTGTATAGGAAACAAAAAAGCATAAAATTCGCTCTGTATACAAAACAAAAGTATTATATTTGCCATCAATTCTTACATAATTCATGTTCTTATGGTAGAAAGAGAAGTAATCCGCAGAATCATCATAGAGGGTCAGGAGTTCGTGAATGAAATTTCTCTGACAGAACGTCCGTTCTTTTTTGAGCAGAAGGGAAACTACGTATTCGTAGGTATCCGACAAGCCGGAAAATCCTATTTACTTTATCAGCGCATCCAGCAACTACTACGCGAAGAGCATAACATCAATGAAATTGTTTATATCAATTTTGACGATGAGCGCCTCCGACAAATGACAGCGGATGATTTAGACCTAATCCTGCAAGCATATCATAGCCTGTTTGATTTGCGTCCTTTACTTTTCTTTGATGAGATACAGAATATCGAAGGTTGGGAACACTTTGCCCGACGCCTGGCAAACCAGAAGTATAACATTTACATCACCGGTAGCAATGCCAAAATGCTGAGCCGGGAAATTGCCACTACATTGGGGGGACGTTTCTGGAATAAAGATGTCTATCCTTATTCCTTTGCTGAATATCTGAATGCCCGGAATATCATTTTATCCAAGAACTGGATGTATGGCAAACAAGCTGCCGAAGTAAGCAAGGCCTTCAATGACTACTTCCTGTATGGGGGCTTTCCTGAATTAACCGATGTCATAGCTAAAAGAGTCTGGCTGAATGACATTTACAGTAAAATATTCTTCAGCGATTTAATTGTGCGAAACAAAGTTCGAAACGAAGAAGCTTTGGGATTACTGGTGCGAAGGTTGGCCGAGAATGTCAAGCAACCTATTTCATATACACGATTGGCTAACTTAATCAGTTCTATTGGCATAAAAATAAGCAAAGCAACCGTCATCGAGTTCATTCGTTATTTAAAAGAATCCTGCCTCATATTCCCTATAGAGAACTATGCCGCCAAATTTGCCGAGCGCAATTCAAACATGAAACATTATTTTATAGACAATGGCTTACTAAGTATCTTTTTGCTTGATGGCAATACTTCTCTTTTAGAAAACATCGTCGCTATTCATTTATATAAGAGATACGGTGCCCAACTCTACTTCTACAACCAAAACATAGAAGTGGATTTCATCATACCGGAAGCAAAAACGGCTATTCAGGTCAGCTACTCTCTGATGGATGAAACAACCTGTCGGCGAGAAGTGGAAGGCCTCATCAAGCTAAACCGTGTTTTTCCAATGGATAATATGTGTATTATCACACGGGATGAAGAACGGATTATTACTCACGAAAGCGGTGTCTCTATTCATGTGATTCCTGTTTGGAAATGGCTGTTGAAAGAGGAACCGTTACGAACTTGAGAACCGAATTGTTGTCAAGAGCAGATTTACATATTATTAACTCCTCTAAGCAAATTTAGATAGCCGACTGCATTACTGGCACACTTACGGAACAGATGATGCGCTTGCCACAAACAGACGATGCATTTGCCACATGTTAACAAGACAAATGCCACACTTTATCCTCCAAATGCCACATGTTAGCGGGTGAAACCTGTGGCATTTCACCTGCCGAGGTGTGGCATTCGGGAAACTGAGGTGTGGCATCGGAAGTATTGGAGTGTGGCATTCAGGAAGCATGAAAAGGGAGGATACAGAAATGAGGAGAAGCAATGCTCCTCCTCTTATGCTAATTTAAAATTGAATATGAGTTAAGATTACGGATACAAATATACTACATACAAAAGCCGAAGTCAAGCTTTTCACCGTATTTTTCTGAAACATAAGCATAAACTTTAGACTGCTTTATTGCTTCCTAAAAGGATTTTAAGTATCTTTGTCCAAACGATTGGATAAAAACACCACCGTTTCATCCAACAGATTGGATAAACCACCTTGCTTTTTATCCAGCAGATTAAACAGTATGGATAAGCAACTATTAAAATCAGTCATGCTGGACAATCAGAAAGAGGTTCAGCGTTACGAGGTCTTCAAGAGAGACTTTCATTTTGAAGATTTCGGTAATTATGTACTTATAGGCATCAGGCGCGCCGGAAAATCTTTCTTGATCTATCAACGCATCCAGCAATTACTCACTGAAGGCGTTGGATGGGACAGTATGCTATATATCAACTTCGAAGATGAACGCTTAGACGGATTGCAAGTTTCCGAGCTCAACCTCATCATTGAAGCTCACCTCGAAATGTATGGAAAGAGGCCTATACTTTTCCTCGACGAAATACAAAATATAGAAGGCTGGGAAAAGTTTGCCCGACGCTTAGCGGATGAAAAATATAAGGTATACATCACCGGAAGCAATGCCAAAATGCTTAGTAGTGACATACAAACGACATTAGGAGGCAGGTATATTACAATCAATGTATATCCTTACAGTTTCCCGGAATTTCTGGAAGTCCACCACACGGCTTATGACGAGCTGTCTCTATTGGGTACAGAATCCAGAGCTGCCGTAATGAACCGTTTTATTGACTACTTCCATAATGGCGGTTTCCCCGAAGGTGCACTTCTTGCAGCAAAAAGGAACTATCTCACCAGCGTATATCAAAAGATATATTTAGGAGATATCGCTGCCAGAAATGCCATAACGAACACTTTCGGGCTGAAGATTATGATTAAAAAACTGGCGGAAAGCATAAAACAACCTATATCTTTCAACCGTATAGCCAATATAGTATCCACTACGGGCAGCAAACTCAGCACAACTTCTGCCATAAAATACGTTGAATATGCAGAGTCGGCCTGGCTTCTTCAACGCATCAATAATATTGCCGCTAAACTGGCTGAGAAAGAAAGCAACAGCAAATATTATTTCACAGATAACGGAATACTCAATTTATTCCTGATAGACGGAAATACATCTTTGCTTGAAAATCTGGTAGCAATCAGCCTGATTCGCCAATTCGGGAAAGAAGATGCCGTATTCTTTTATAATAAAGGGATAGAAGTCGATTTCTATATTCCGGAAAAAGAATGGGCCATACAGGTATCATATAGTATAAAAGACTTGGAAACCAGGGAACGGGAAACGGATGCATTAATAAAACTGTCCAAGGTATTGCCTTGCAAACGGTTTCTCGTTATCACTTTCGATGAGGAAAGTGTGCTGCAAATGGATAATCATATAGGAATAGAGGTTATCCCGGTATGGAAGTGGTTACTGAAAGGGGAATAATAAGATGCTCCTAAAAGTTTTTTGCAAACTTTTAGGAGCATTATCGAGTAGACCGCCTCTTTTACCAGAACTATTAATGTTTAGCGCATCCTACTTTTGAAGTTACTTCATTACTTTATGGCAACCTTCTTGCCTTCGAGGAAATAAAATCCACTTGATAAACCGGTGACTGTATTGCTTCCTTCGTGCACCTCTACTATGCGAACGATACGTCCGGTTACATCATAAATGGAGATGCTTCGGTCACGGTCACTGTCTATATAAAGCACATTGCCAGCGGTATATATTTTCAGAGATTCGTCTTCTTTCTTTAAAATTTCTTCCAAACCGGTAATTTCACCACCTTCGCCACCAATACTATAATATAACGGAGCATTAGTAGCCGATTCTTTGGTAACTACATAGGCTTCAAAAGGATCTATATCTCTCAAACAACTCACAAAGAGACTACCCGCAGGAAAATCGCCATGTTCCTCTTGGCTCAAGGCATATACTCTATTAGTTTTCGAAACAGAACGCAATGTTGGCACCAACTCGTACAGAGCATTTTCTCCTGTCGGCATCACAGAAGGAGTTGCAGGTATCATAACACCCGCTTCATCCGCCGCTTCAAACTGTACACAGCCTGATATATTATATTGCTCTTCGTATTCATCACTATTATTGGGCATAGCTATAATATAAGGTTTGTTAGCTTCCAACGCCGCCACATTCTTAAATCCATCCGAGGCCAGTTCTCTCAGCCAAAACGGCTTACTTCCTATTTCGGTAGCACCAAAAGGGGATAACTTGCCTTTACTTTCATGGGTAAACTCCTGCACGGTAAAAGGAAGAACTACAGAGGTCCACCCAGCAGCGGTTCCTTTCTTCGTCGGTAAAGTAAATTCGCGTGTATAAGTAATATGTTTAGCCTTTAATTCACGGGCTACGTAGCATGAATAGCCAGTATTGAATACTACTTGCTTCGCCACATTCTCTCTGACAATATTATCGTTCCACGTTTCAGGCAACACCGTCCCTTGTGAGACATAAAGCAAACAATTACACGGTTGCACATCTGCAAAGAAACTGCTCTTTATCTCCAGTTCACTGTTCCAAACGATACTGCCCATGTTTGCGCATCCATCGAACACATAATCTTCCATTTGAGTCACAGTGGACGGAACCGACACATAAACCAGATTGGCACAACCCGAAAAAGCATTATCCAAGATAGCTACACAACCTTCAGGAATTTCGATAGCTTCTAACTGACTACAACCAGCGAAAGTAAGAGATTCAATCCTCTTCAGATTCTTAGGCAATAGCACCTCTTTTAATTTCGAACAATCTCTAAAAGCCCAGTATCCTATCTCTATCACAGAATCCGGTATTTTTATCTCCTGCAAATTACGACATCCTTTAAAACAGGAACTTTCAATAGATACTAATCTATCAGGCAACTTTATGTTCAACAGACCGGAACATCCCTCAAAACAAGCAGCACCCATATACGTTAGACTATTAGGAAGCACGACAGTTTCCAAAGAATTGCAAGATAAAAAAGCATAATCTCCCAGTTTCTCTAATTGTGCCGGAATATTTACATTTGACAATTTTCCGCAAGAATAAAAAGCATTTTCGCCTATAGTCTTCACGATATCAGGAAGTTTCAGTTTTTCCAATTGCAGGCAACCGTGAAATGCACTTTCTTCAATCTTAGTCACCCCATCTGGAATCTCCAACTTGACAAGAGAGGTTCCTTGAAACAAACTGTGTTCTATTACAGTAATCCCTTTGGGCAAAGTGATTTTTTTCAAGTTGGAGCACCCCATAAAAACACTATGCCCAATATAAGTCAACCGGTCTGGAAGTACTATATCCTCAAAACCACAATCGCCAAAAGTTCCCCATTCAATTACCAAATCAGTATTACCTCCCTGAATAACAACCTCCTTTAGCCCAATACAACCTTGAAAAGAATTACTGCCAATACTATCCACGTTCTCTGAAATCCTTATGCTTTCCAATGTCTTACACTGACGAAATGCGTCACTTCTGATCGAATGAAGGCTTTCAGGCAGAGATACCGTCTTCAATTTTTCACACAGATAGAAAGTACTACTTTCAATGGAAGTAATTCCTTCCGGCACCTCAACCGAAGTTAAGCCTGTTCTTGAAAAAGCAGCCCCTCCTATCCGAACAAAATTATTGGGAATAATCACAGATGACAATAAAGAGCACTCTGAAAAAGCATACGCCCCTATGTTCTCAATCCCGACAGGCAAGCTCAACTTATTGAGCATCCTGCATCCGAAAAAAGCTTCTTTTTCAATCGTTAGAGTATGTTCCGGAATCAATGCTTCCTGTAGAAGTGGGCATTTATAAAAAGCATTATATTCAATACACTTCAAAGCTGTTGGAAATGTTACTCTTTGCAGATTATTCATCCAAGCAAAACTATGATTCCTCAATGTATCCACCGAATTTGGAATCACAATCTCTTCCAATGCAGATTGACTAAAACAGCTATTCCCTATTTTCTTCAGATTTTCAGGAAGCGTAATGTTTCTTAAATTCAAACACATATAAAAACTAAGTGTGCCGATTTCAGTCACTCCATCAGGAATCGTAACAGACTTCAATTTCTCACACTCCCCCAAAGCATATGTTCCTATTTTATAAGCCTTATCAGGCAAAATGATATTTTCTAATGTACTCAACTGATAAAACATATAATCGCCTATTTCATCATCAGTCTTAATGACATGTTCTCCATTTGCAGTATACGGCTCTACATAATAAACAATGTCACTTTTCAGAATTTCCGTCCCGTTCATATCCAATGTCCTCAACTTTTTCATTTCCCGAATACACTTTATATCCGTTCCATTCAACTTCCCCGTCAATGTCAATTCTTCTACTGTTTCTTTTTTATCTCCAATCAAAACAGGAAGAGTCCCAGCCACTTCAACATGGATAACTTCCTGTGCCCATACGTCCGTAGATATCCAAAGGCAAATGAGCATTACTATGCATGATATTTTTATTCTATCCATAACTTTCTTTATTTTTTATCTGGTGATTCAATATCGTCAATACCAGGTTCTTTTACCTCTGTCGCCGTTACAAACTCCTCCACAGGACTATAACCTATATCTATTCCATTATTTGCATAAGCACGAATATAATACCTTGTCCCGGCAGCTAAACCAATCAAATCAGCAGCAACATTCATCGCTTCGTCAGATGACGTTATCTTATTATCTGAGAGAGCAGGTATCTTATTCACAGAACTATAACAAAACCCTTTTTCTATAACAGCAGCTCCACCATCAGAAGAAATAACGACTAAAGCAGATGCTGCGTGCTCACCAATATTACTAATAGTGATTTTACCCACAGTAGGAGCAACCACTACTTGTTCCGGCGGATCAGTTGAAAACATTTGTACTATGCCATAGCCAACACCTTTCTCATTCGCTGCATAAGCACAAACATAATACTTCGTACCGGCAGCCAAGTTCGTCACATCATATACAAAAGTAGTGCCGTCAGCCGTCACTTCCCGCTTTGTTCCATCATTCACTGGATTGGCGCTCGTGCCATAATAAAAACCTTTGGAAGTCACAGCACTCTTTCCGTCCGAAGTGATATTGCCGGAGAAGCGGGCAGAAGTCTCACCAATATTAGTCACATCAGAAGTTACCACCGTAGGGATTGTACGGTCATCGGCAGTCATAAATTCTTCCACCGCACCCAAAGCAGTGCCTTTGCTGTTTATCGCATACGCACGAATATAATATTTTGTATTCGCCGACAAGCCGCTGAGAGAAGAAGAAATCATATTGCCTGATACAGCAGAAACGGCTTTAGTATCAACTGCCGTGGGAACTGCATTCGTACTACTGTAATAAAATCCCTTTTCAGAGATAGTCAAGCCACCGGTAGAAGTGATTTCGGCAGAAGCAGTAGCAGTAGTTTCGGTAATGTTACTCATGGTAGTAACTCCCACAGCCGGTGCAGTAGTTGCTACATCCGTAGCAAAGGATTTCACTTCACCATAACTCGTACCTTTCACATTAATAGCATAAGCACAGATATAATATTTGGTACCGGCAGCCAAATTCGTTACATCATATGTAAAATTAGTTCCGCTTGCCGTCACTTCATGCTTCGTATCGTTCACCGTAGGAGTTGTATTCGTACTGCTCCAACAAAAGCCTTTGGAACTAATTTCACTATTACCGTCCGAAACGATTGTTCCGGCAAACCGGGCAGCGGTTTCACTGACATTTACCACTTCCGAAGTTGTCACTGTAGGCAGTTTCACCTCTTTCAAAGTAGTAAACAGATTGGCCTCACCATATCCAACGCCTTTCGCATTCACCGCATACGAACGAATATAATAAGTAGCCTCAGGTTCCAGTTGCGTAAGTACAATGGCAAAAGACTCTTCCGTACCGTCCACCTTTATCTTGATATTATTTATATCCGGTTGCATCTTCTCCTTACTCAAACAAAAACCACGTTCCGTCACCGTATTACCGTTATCCGTAATAACAGAAGAAGCCGCTTTAGCGGTAGTCGCCGCTATCTCCGTCATTGTCGTAGCAGCCAATTCAGGAATAACACTTGCCGGAGTGGTAAATACAAACACATCTCCATATCCCGTACCTTGTTCGTTTATGGCATACGCACGAATATAATAAGTTGTTGCAGGTTTCAATTCATCAATAACTCCATTGTATGTGTCAGCATCTCCCTCAACTACTTTCTTTAAATTCGCAGTGGTAGGTGTCTGACTTTCCGAACTCCAACAGAAACCTTTTTCTGTCAATAGCGCTTCTCCCCGACTCAGAATACGCGCTTCAACCGTTATACTGACATCCGTGGAATCTTTCGGATTGATGCTGGATACCACCGGTACGGTAGAAGTATGAGTAGTAACCAGCAAACTCTTTCCATAGCCTACCCCCTTAGCATTGATAGCATAGGCACATACCAGATATTCTTTACCAGGTGTCAAATCATTAATCTTAGCGGTAAAGGCAGAAGCCTCCAAAGAAACATTGCTGACATTATCAGACACTGTAGGTTCTCCACCGCCCGACAATTTCCAGCAGAAGCCGCGAAGTATAAGATCGCTTCCACCTTCATCAATGATTGTGGTAGAAACCGTAAAGCTCTTCTCATCCTTATTACTGACCTGCAATTCGCCAAATACAGGCACATTACTATCTGTGGTTCTGAAAGATTTTATCTCACCCTTCGCTATGCTATAGCCACTGCTGGCATAAGAGCAATAGTAATAGTCTTTTCCGGGCTCTAAGCCTTGTACAGATACGCTGAAAGACACCAGATCGGCTGTCGTTGCTTTTACTTCCGTGTATTCAACCATACTTTGTAATTCAGAATAAAGAATACCGAAATCCTTTACTACTGTTCCCTCGGACTTCCGCACACCACCCGAAAGCGTAGCACCCATACGATAAACTTCCGATACCGCACCCGTACTCAAGCCGGGGGCAAAATTTGACGGTTCCGTATCTTTCTCACACGCTGTCATCAACAGCAACAGAGTGCATAATAATAAATATTGTAGTTTTTTCATACCTTTAACAATGAATGGTAAATAATCAATTTAGAAGAAGAAACCAACACCGGCACTTAACTCCATATATTTAAAGTTCACAGTCTGGCAACCCACTGAAACGGCAAATTTGCCGAAACGCCCGATAGCACCGATTTCTGCGGCTATGCCGGTGGCTGAATGATCGGTATTCTTTACCAATTCATCCTCAACTGTTTCCCAAGCCAGAGTACGGCTTCCATAACCTGCACCGATATAAGCATAAAGCGTTTTGGCTATCCTGCGCATGTATCCTGCGGTAACAGACATACGCGCTTTCTGCGTCACACCTTCTTTATAATAAGGAGTACCATTTCCTCCACCGGTCAGTGCTCCCGTATCGTCACATTCCAAATCGGCAGAAACGGAACCAAAGTCACTGCGGAAACGAACGTAGGCACCATTTTTAGCCACAAAACCCACCATAGCTCCGAAAGAGGTCTGCGAAGGATGCCAACCGGCTTCAAGCATCACTAATGTACGGCGAGGTTCTTTGGGTTTAATGGTGGATTTCATCTTAAAGGTAAGACTACTTGTTTCTCCGGCAGTGATAACGATGGTGCTATCCATAGGGAAAAAGAACTCTTTCTCCACACGAACCTGATAATCTTTCAATGGCATACGGTCGCTCTTATAAGGCGTTTCTCCTGCAAGTTCGTTGTCAATATAAACTTTCGCATCCTGTTCCGGCAAAGAAAAAACTTCCAGATAACCAAAACGAGGTTTAAGAGCAACACTCATAATCTTTTGTTCACTTCCCAAATCAATAATTCCAGCTTCAGGAGCATACATAGGGGCTTCTACCCGATAAGTATGCGTCCCTTTCTTCATCGTAGCAGTAAACAATCCTTTCTCCGTCGGCATCTTTTCATCATCAACATAAATATCCGCAATGGCAGGTTCGGGACGCATAACGACAAGTTGCATATTTGTATCAACAGCCATCTCCTTAGCCTCATCCCCCGCACTAAGTTCCATCTCATAAACTGTCGCCTTTTCAATCAGGTCAGGATAGAAATAATTACGGAGTACGCCATACTTCTCGTGCATGATAGAAATGCGCCGTGCCCCACGGGGAACATAGAGCCAGATTTCTCCCGGCTTATTCTCTCGCGCCACAATACCAAGAGCATCCGGTTCAAACATAAAGTCTTTTTCAGTAGTAACAATACGGATAAGAGCGCAGATTTCACCGTTCTGATCCCTCTGCGGAGCAGTGATGCGTGCTGTAATGTCTGTCTCCATACGCTGAAAAGAAGTCACTTGAATTTTGTTTTGTGCCGTAGCGGAGTGCGGAACAACAAGCAGGAATAGCAATAGTAATCCCACCGGCAACAAACGTGCAATAGTACTGTTTGTCATACGTGTTTTTCTTTATTTCTTCCGCCTATCCTCTATCAACGGGGTTATTATATAAAGAAAGCGTGAGGACCGTTATTGTCTATCTTCTCTTCAAGGCTCTGGAAAATGCCCTTACCACAGATAGACAACAGCCCTCACGCCTATATTATATAACATAGACATGAAGAAACTGTTGCTATTACCCCGTGGTATACGAATTTTCCAGATTCTGAAGAGGGGATAATAACTTTTCGCTTCTTGCGTTTTTCTTAAAAACAGAAAGTCATATATGTCACTTATCACTATAACTGACCTGACTTCAACTGCAAATGTAGAACAAATTCTTTTATAAAAAGTACTTTCTATGAATAAAAAAACATTTCAAGCTCTTTTCTTTTTATAGTAAAGAATATTCGTCACTGAAATCCGTGACATTTTCTGGTATATGCCAGTGCCGCCCCTATCGCCGTCCTATACTCCGCATAGGGTGGAATATGGAAGCGCACCCCATATATCTTTTCCATATTCGGAAAAACCTCCTGGCACTGCGGAAATTTAGTAAGATTACCAATCAAGACGAAATCTTTGATAGGACCATTCAGCGCAGACAACACAGCTGCACCACCTATCGTTTGCAGCACCATATAAATAATCCCTTTTGCAATATCTTCCTGCGAAGCGTTACTATCCGCTTTTCCGAACAGCGAAGCAGTGGCATGCACCGGAAGATCCGGCAAAGGACGATTGCAAATATCTCCAATCTGCAAGTTTACACGGGTAATGTCGCCTTTCTCGGCAATTGCTGCAATCTGCCTGAAATCATGCGTCTTCAGCAACAAGCGGGAAAGTCCCTGCAAAGTACCTCCGCCAATTGCCATACCACCAATATGCTCTATCTTTTCTCCGTTGATTCTTACGAAAGAAGTGCCCGTTCCCATGCTTACCACGATCAGCTGGTCAATATCCGTGGCATGACGTGCACCCAACCCATTGGCTATAAACTCATCGACCTTATCCGTGGGTAAACCATACAACGGACTATCTACAAATGCACTACCCACACCTGTCAGCATCACTTGCTCTATATCCGAAAGCTGAATACCGTTATCATAAATATACTTCCCGAAAGCCCCGAACAAAGAAGTAACCGGATCAGTCGCAGTGATAAACATCGGTGACTGTATCTGTTCTCCGTTGATTCCTACAATTTTTGTAGTACTTCCGCCAACGTCTATTCCTATTACAATTCCCATAGTTTCAATATTGTATTCGGCTACAAAGGTACAAATTGTTTTATTGCAAATATCTATTCAGATTTTTTTTTGCTCCGCACATCCATTTAGAGAAATTCATCTTGAAGAGCAGATTCTTCTGCTTCATTTTTCAGTCCCAAAGCCCTATCTTAACCCTGCCAAGTCCGTATCTGGTCCGTATAAAAGTACCTTTACTTGGACTTGACACGGACTTGGTACGGACTTGATACGGAGAAGACGGATGCATCAGCATCAATGGCTGCAAACCTTCGTTATATCCACCGTAAATCCATCATCAGCAGGCATAAACTTACCTTTCGCTTTCAGAAACTCTATCAATTTATCCGCATCCATATCTTCTGCCGAGCAAGTATAGAAATGTTGATGCTCACCGAATTTCTGGATGATTGCCTCTTTTAATGATGATTCCGAATAACTGTTGCCTTCCATCATGTGAAGGACTTCATGAGCATGTAATTGTTCCATAATCTATTTTTTCTGCAAAGATAGCACGAAACACGGATTGGAGTTGTAACATATGTGACACGAACCTATAAAAAATAAAGAAGCAAAGTTAAAAGCTCTTTTTTACCTCCTGATATACGTTTCGGGAAGTTTCTCCGTTATAGAAAAGGTATGAGACATTTTTGGTTACTGACAGCTCTTATAATACTATTCTCCACTCCCGCCCTTGCCCAAAAAACAGTCAAGATAGGCGGAACGGTTACGGATGAAAATGGTAATCCGATTGAATTGGCAACAATACGATTGGAAGGGACGGCTATAGGCACAGTCAGCAACCTGAAAGGGAGATATTCACTGAAATTCGAAAGCCGGGACAGCGTAACGGTCATCTTCTCCATGCTGGGATACCAAACCCGCAAACGAAAATTAGTACGCCTGCAGGGAAATATCAGTCTGAACATAACCTTGCCCCCGATGAACTTTGAACTGGGCGAAGTAAGCGTAACAGAGCGCCGCCGGCAAACCGGAACCATCCAACAGATAGAAACCAAACAAAACCGCCTGGCCCCCGACGCTTCGGGCGGAAGCATAGAAGCCGTGATAGCCACGCAGGCCGGCGTGAGTAGCAACAATGAGCTCAGCTCGCAATACAACGTACGCGGCGGTAGTTTCGACGAGAACATGGTGTACGTCAACGGCATTGAAATATACCGTCCCTTGCTGATCCGTTCCGGGCAACAGGAAGGATTGAGTTTCATCAATCCCGATATGGTGCAATCCGTCGGCTTCTCCACGGGAGGCTATGAAGCCAAGTACGGGGACAAAATGTCATCCGTGCTGGACATCACTTACAAGAAACCCGAACGGTTGGAAGGAAGTGCCTCCGTCAGCCTGTTGGGAGCCTCGGCATACGTAGGAATTGCCACCAAGAAGCTAACCTGGACAAACGGCATCCGTTATAAAACCAACCAATATCTGCTCGGCACGCTGGATACAAAAGGAGAATACGACCCGCGTTATATCGACTATCAGACTTATCTGAACTGGACACCTTCGAAGCGTTGGGAAATAGGTGTCATCGGAAATATTTCAGAAAACCGCTATAACTTCCAGCCGGAAGACCGCTACACCCGCTTCGGCACTCTCAGCAATGTACGTGAGTTTAAAGTCTATTTTGAAGGACAGGAGAAAGATTTATTCCGCACCCTGTTCGGAACCGCCTACGCCACCTACCGACTGAACGAACAGAACAGCCTGACCCTGCAAGCTTCCGCCTTCCACACGAAAGAACAGGAAACGTACGACATCACCGGGCAATACTGGCTGAACTCCCTGGACAGCGGAACGCAAGTAGACGGCACTACCAACGAAGAGGAAACTTCCGAAACCATCGGCGTGGGAACTTACATGGAACATGCCCGCAATTACCTTACCGCAGAAGTACAAAGTTATTCCATCACAGGCCGCCACCGACTGAAAAGCCACTCCCTGCAATGGGGTGCGGAGTTCAAACGGGAACGCATCAAAGACCGGATGCGCGAATGGGAAATGCGCGACTCTGCCGGATACTCCATGCCACAAACTTCCGAAGGACCAGAACTCTTTTACACCCTCCGTTCGCGCAACGAAACGGACAGCAAACGATACGGATTTTACCTGCAAGATACATACCGCTTCCGCTCCACCGCCGGACTATTCACCCTGACCGCCGGCATACGAGGCAGTTACTGGGACTGGAACAAAGAATTCATTTTCAGCCCGCGTGCCTCCCTGGCTCTGATTCCGGCATTCAATGAGAAATTCACCCTGAGAGTAGCTGCCGGAGTCTATTACCAGGCACCATTCTATAAAGAATTCCGGGATACCACCCAGGTGGACGGGATAGCTACCGTATCTCTGAACCGTGACATCCGTTCGCAGCGCTCCCTGCATTTCGTGGCAGGTGGCGACTATAATTTCCGTGCCATGGACCGCCCGTTCCGCTTCTCCATGGAAGTGTATTACAAAGCATTGAGCAATCTCATACCTTATAATATAGATAATGTACGGATTAGTTATTACGGACGCAACCTTTCCAAAGGTTACGCCACCGGTATCGACATGAAACTGTTCGGTGAATTTGTTCCCGGAACAGACTCTTGGCTGAGCTTCTCCCTGATGAAAACCGAAGAGAAAATAAACGGACAATGGCTCCCCCGTCCCACCGATCAGCGCTACCGTCTTTCGCTCTATTTTACGGATTATTTTCCCGGTAGCCGCAAGTGGAAAATGAACCTGAAAGGTACACTTGCCGGAGGTCTTCCCTTCGGCCCTCCACATAGCGGACGCGAGGCTGCCGTGTTCCGTACATCCCCTTACCGACGTGTGGATATAGGTATGTCCCGCTGTATTATCGACCGTAGTGAACGCGAAAATCAGCGCGGCATCCGCAGCCTTTGGTTGGGGGTGGATATTTTCAATTTGCTAAATATCAGCAACGTCAACTCCTATTATTGGGTGACAGATACCCGAAATAATCAGTTTGCAGTACCCAATTACCTGACATCTCGTCAGATTAACGTCCGCCTGTTGCTCGACTTCTGAACAGAAGTCTAAAAAAACCTTTCTAAACTTCAAATATCCAATAATTAATTGACGAAAAATTTCTCTATTAAGGAAGAAATCTCTTTCTTTGTGCTGTTTTATGCCTTTGATTAAGACATTATACCAACATTAATAAATATAGTTATGAAGATTTCACACATTGAGCATCTGGGCATTGCTGTTAAGAGCATTGAAGAAGCCCTGCCGTATTACGAGAACGTATTAGGTCTGAAGTGCTACAACATCGAAACTGTAGAAGACCAGAAAGTAAAAACCGCTTTCCTGAAAGTTGGTGACACTAAAATCGAACTTCTCGAACCGACCTCTCCCGAAAGTACTATTGCTAAGTTCATCGAAAACAAAGGTGCAGGCGTTCATCACGTGGCATTTGCTATCGAAGATGGTGTAGCAAACGCATTAGCTGAAGTAGAAGCTGCAGGCGTTCGCTTAATCGACAAGGCTCCGCGCAAAGGTGCTGAAGGTCTGAACATTGCTTTCTTACACCCGAAATCAACACTGGGCGTATTGACAGAACTTTGCGAAAAGCCGGAATAATATGCATTAATTACGAAATTAGGAATGACGAATTACTTATTTTACAGGCAGTTCGTCATTTGTAATTCATAATTCACAATAAAAAAATAGTATTAACCCATTATATTTAATAAAATGAGTAATCAACTTGAAAAGATTAAAGAGCTTATAGATCGCCGCGCAGCTGCACGTCTGGGTGGTGGTGAAAAAGCGATTGCCAAACAGCATGAGAAAGGTAAATATACAGCTCGTGAGCGCATAGCCATGCTTCTCGACGAAGGTAGTTTCGAAGAAATGGATATGTTTGTAGAGCACAGATGTACCAACTTCGGTATGGAAAAGAAACACTATCCCGGTGATGGTGTTGTGACCGGTTGTGGTACTATCGACGGTCGTTTGGTTTATCTGTTCGCACAGGACTTTACAGTTTCTGCCGGTTCTTTGTCTGAAACGATGTCTCTGAAGATCTGTAAGATTATGGATCAGGCTATGAAAATGGGTGCTCCTTGTATCGGTATCAACGACTCGGGTGGTGCACGTATCCAGGAAGGTATCAACGCTTTGGCTGGTTATGCTGAAATCTTCCAGCGCAATATCCTGGCATCAGGTGTTATCCCGCAGATTTCAGGTATCTTCGGTCCTTGTGCCGGTGGTGCTGTTTACTCTCCTGCACTGACTGACTTCACGTTGATGATGGAAGGTACTTCTTATATGTTCCTTACCGGTCCGAAGGTAGTTAAGACTGTAACAGGTGAAGACGTAACTCAGGAAAATCTGGGTGGCGCAAGTGTTCACTCTACCAAATCAGGTGTAACTCACTTCACTGCCAAGACTGAAGAAGAAGGTTTGGCTTTGTTGCGTAAGCTGTTGAGCTACATTCCCCAGAACAACCTGGAAGAAGCTCCTTACGTAGATTGCACCGATCCTATCGACCGTCTGGAAGATTCTCTGAATGAAATCATCCCCGATAGCCCGAACAAGCCGTATGATATGTACGAAGTAATTGCTGCTATTGTTGACAACGGTGAGTTCCTCGAAGTTCAGAAAGATTACTCAAAGAATATCATTATTGGTTTCGCACGTTTCAACGGACAGTCCGTAGGTATCGTTGCCAACCAGCCGAAGTATCTGGCAGGTGTGCTCGATAGCAACGCATCTCGTAAGGGTGGCCGCTTCGTTCGTTTCTGCGATGCTTTCAATATTCCTATCGTTTCATTGGTAGACGTTCCGGGATTCCTTCCGGGAACAGGCCAGGAATACAATGGTGTAATTCTGCATGGTGCTAAGTTGCTGTATGCTTACGGTGAGGCTACTGTACCTAAGGTAACAGTAACATTGCGTAAGTCTTACGGTGGTTCACACATCGTAATGAGCTGTAAGCAACTCCGCGGTGACATGAACTACGCATGGCCTACTGCTGAAATCGCCGTAATGGGTGGTGCCGGTGCCGTTGAGGTATTGTATGCCCGCGAAGCTAAGGAACAGGAAAATCCTGCTCAATTCCTGGCAGAAAAAGAAGCTGAATACACCAAGCTGTTTGCTAATCCTTACAATGCAGCTAAGTATGGTTACATCGATGATGTTATTGAACCGCGTAACACACGTTTCCGCATTATCCGCGCTTTGCAACAGTTGCAGACTAAGAAATTGTCCAACCCAGCTAAGAAGCATGGTAATATTCCTTTGTAATCAGGCTTTTAACACTAAAAACAAGAACGATTATGAATAAAACAAAAATCGGAATATTCTTTACCTTGCTGCTGATGTTAGGTGTATGCTCTTCCTGTGGAGAGAAGAAATCGAACAATAAGCTGGTGCTGAATGAAGTGCTGATTACCAATGAAAGCAACTTCCAGGATGACTACGGCTTGCACAGCGCATGGATTGAAATATTCAACAGATCATACGGCAGCGCCGACCTCGCAGGTTGCTATCTGAAATGCAGCAGCCAGCCGGGTGATACTGCCAGCTACTTTATCCCTAAAGGTGATGTCCTGACTTTGATAAAACCTCGTCAGCATTCATTATTCTGGGCCGATGGAGAAGCAAGACGTGGTACATTCCACACGAACTTCACGCTGAATCCGGATGCCAACAACTGGATTGGCTTGTATGATTCGGGACGCAATTTACTGGATCAGGTGGTCATACCGGCAGGCTCATTACAGACTAACCAGTCTTATGCCCGCGTAAGTGATGCAGCAGAAAAATGGGAAGTGAAAGATGGTAGTGCAGAGAAATACGTAACTCCGAGTACCAACAACAAAACCATCGACAGCAATGCCAAGATGGAGAAGTTTGAAGAACATGACAGTGTCGGTATCGGTATGTCCATCTCCGCCATGAGTGTTGTATTCTTCGGTTTGATTCTTCTCTATGTTTCATTTAAAGTTGTCGGCAGAGTATCTGTTAATCTCAGTAAACGTAATGCTATGAAGGCTAAGGGTATCACCGATAAGCAAGAAGCTAAAGAAAAGAAACTGGGCGAAGCTCCGGGAGAAATTTTCGCTGCTATTGCTATGGCTATGCACGAAATGCAAAGCGATGTACACGATGTGGAGGACACCGTTCTTACCATCACCCGTGTAAAACGCAGCTATTCACCATGGAGTTCGAAGATTTACACATTGCGTGAAACTCCTCTGAAAAAGTAATCACCTATAAATTGATAAAACGATGAAAGAATATAAATATAAAATCAACGGTAATACATACAAAGTTACCATTGGAGATATCGATGAAAATATCGCTCACGTTGAAGTGAACGGTACCCCCTACAAAGTAGAAATGGAAAAGGCACCGAAAGTGGTTGTTAAACCGGTAGTACGTCCTACTACTCCTGCTCCCGCTCCGACTCCGGTAGTGAAGCCGGCCGCTCCTTCTACTGGCAAATCAGGTGTTAAATCACCGCTGCCGGGTGTTATCCTCGACATCAAAGTCAATGTAGGTGATACAGTGAAGAAAGGACAAACCATCATTATCCTCGAAGCTATGAAGATGGAGAACAATATCAATGCCGACAAAGACGGTAAAATCACTGCGATCAACGTAAGTAAAGGAGATTCCGTTCTCGAAGGTAATGACCTTGTAATTATTGAATAATATGGGAGAATTTATCACATTTTTAGGAAACAACCTTGCCGACTTCTGGACGTACACGGGTTTTGCCAATGCAACGGTAGGCCACGTCGTTATGATCCTGGTAGGTTTGTTCTTCATATACTTGGCGGTAGCCAAGGAATTTGAGCCGATGCTGCTGATTCCTATCGGATTCGGTATGCTGATCGGTAATATCCCCTTTAACATGGAAGCCGGGCTGAAAGTCGGCATCTATGAAGAAGGTTCTGTGCTCAACATCCTGTATCAGGGAGTGACCTCCGGATGGTACCCGCCGCTCATCTTCCTGGGCATTGGTGCTATGACGGACTTCTCGTCTCTGATATCCAACCCTAAGTTGTTACTGATTGGTGCAGCTGCCCAGTTTGGTATCTTCGGTGCTTACATGATTGCTTTGGAAATAGGTTTCGATCCTATGCAAGCCGGTGCAATCGGTATCATTGGTGGTGCTGACGGTCCGACGGCTATCTTCCTTTCATCCAAGTTGGCCCCTAACCTGATGGGTGCGATTGCGGTATCAGCCTATTCGTATATGGCGTTGGTACCGGTAATCCAGCCACCTATCATGCGCCTGTTGACCAACAAGCACGAACGCTTGATCCGTATGAAACCGCCGCGCGTAGTTTCTCACACGGAGAAAGTAATCTTCCCGATTATCGGTTTGTTGCTGACTTGTTTCCTTGTTCCGTCCGGTCTGCCTTTGTTGGGTATGCTGTTCTTCGGTAACCTGTTGAAAGAAAGTGGTGTAACCCGTCGTTTGGCTGAAACGGCACGTGGTCCGCTGATTGATACAATTACTATCCTGTTAGGTTTGACAGTAGGTGCTTCTACTCAGGCTTCTGAGTTCCTGACCCTTGATTCTATCAAGATCTTCGGTCTGGGTGCATTGTCATTCGTGATCGCTACCGCTTCAGGTGTGCTCTTCGTGAAAATATTCAACCTCTTCCTGAAGAAAGATAATAAGATTAACCCGTTGATCGGTAATGCAGGTGTATCTGCCGTTCCCGACTCGGCACGTATCTCTCAGATAGTAGGTTTGGAATACGATCCGACTAACTACCTGCTGATGCACGCCATGGGTCCGAACGTTGCAGGCGTAATCGGTTCAGCAGTAGCTGCCGGTATCTTGCTGGGATTCTTGATGTAAAAGATATGTGCGTTGAGTGGTATCTTTACCATTCAAAACATCCGGTATATTTTAGCGCTCCTTCGGTTGAAGGGGCGCTATTTTTATTCGTTAATCTATCTAAAAGAAGCTACGAATATTTCGTAAAGTAAATCTTTTTAGTAACTTGCAGCCAATTAAGCAATACTTTAAAGATAAAAAGACTATGCGGAAACTCTTTATTCTACTCTTTTTCAGTGCCTCTTCATTGCTGATGGCACAAAACACCAACCCTATTCAGGAAGCAATGGCAAACTATGATTATGAGACGGCATTGACGCTTATTGATAAGGAGACGCCGACTGTTCCCCTACTCTATCAGAAAGGGAAAGCGCTGAAAAGTCTTGGCAACAACAGGGAAGCGCTTCAAGTATATGAAGAAGTCGTGATGCAAGATTCTCTGAATCCACGAGCTTATATTGAAGCAGCAGAGTGCTGCAAGTCATTATTAAAAAACAAACAGGCATTAAAATATTATCAAAAGGCAGTGGACCTGAATCCGGATAATAAATATGCCCGTATTCAATACATTACTCTATTACTGAATCAGCGGAAATTCGATGAAGCATTGGGAGAGAGCAGTCTACTTACAGAAACAGATAGCTCGGCTGTCGCATTACATCTACAAGCTCAAAGTTTTGAAGGGGTAGATGACATTTTAGCTGCATTGGGATGCTATGAAAACATACAGGAAAAATATCCCAACGATTTTCTGGCTGCTGCCAAAGCAGCAAGACTACACATCGAAGGAGCATTTTATAATTATGCTATCGAAGCTACTGAAAAATACCGCCAAATAGACAGTACAAACGTTGTTGTAAACCAACAAAATGCATTGGCATACTGCCTGATGAAAGATTATCAGACCGCAATACAGAGATACGAACAGTTACTAAGCCTAGGGGACAGTACATTTACCACCTGTTATTATTTAGGAGTCAGTTATTACGCAGTAGAAAAGTTTTATGAAGCACATGATATACTGGAAGTAGCTCGCCAATATGATAAGCGTAATGTGAATCTGCTATATTATTTAGGACGCTCCTGTTCCAAAACGTCATGGAAGGATCAAGGAGTTGCATATCTGGAAGAAGCTGTGGCATATGCTACCCCACCCGATAGTGCTATGGTACGCCTCTATGTCGGCCTCACAGACTGCTATAAAATGGCACTAATGCCTAAAGAGCAAATCAAAACGATGCAAGACAGATACGATAAATATGATATAGAAAATCATAAGCTCTTGTATGACATGGCATATGTTTACCAATATCAGTTGAAAGATAAAAAGAATACAGAACGTTGTCTGGAGGCTTTCCTTAAAACGCGTCCCAAAAACAGCAGTGAGCAACCCGAAACAGATGATAAAGGAAATGTAATATTAGGATTAAGTACTTATTATGGTGCGGCCGAAACTTGGCTGAAAGATCTTCGCGAGAAAAAGAAAGTGGATGACTTCTTTCAGGGGAAAGTGATTGCAGTACCAACAAATACGAAAAAGACAGAAACTTCCAGAGACACAGTAAAGAAGTGAAAACGTTTGCATAACATTATAAAGTATATAATAGCGGAGTAGCGGCAGCTTTCTCCGCTATTTGCTTATATTAGCACCAAAATACGGATATAATAACGAAAAGCTAATATCATGAAAAAATTATTCCTTATCCTGGGAACGTTTTTACTTTCCCTTAGTACGTATGCAGCTATGAACGTAAACAAAATCGACCCTCCGTTTTGGTACGCCGGAATGCAAAATCCCGAACTCCAACTTATGGTCTACGGTGAAGACATCGGTAACTCTTCCGTTACTGTCAACTATCCCGGCGTTTCTTTGAGCAGCACTGTCAAGCTGGAAAGCCCGAACTACCTGATTGTCTACCTGAGACTGGAGAAAGATGTGAAACCCGGTAAAGTAGCTCTCACTTTTGCACAAGGCAAAAAGAAAATCGTCAAAGAGTATGAACTGAAAGCACGCGGCAAGAAAAGCTGTGAACATACAGGTTTTGATGCTTCCGACGCCCTCTACCTGTTGATGCCCGACCGCTTTGCAAACGGTAATCCGGACAATGACCAAATCCCCGGCATGGCCGAATACAAAGTAGACCGCAATGATCCGAACGCCCGCCATGGTGGTGACCTTGCAGGTATCGAGCAAAATCTGGATTACTTCTCCGACCTGGGTATAACCGCTCTTTGGTTCACTCCGGTACTGGAAAACAACATGACCGGCGGTTCGTACCACGGCTATGCTACTACCGATTACTATAAAGTTGATCCGCGTTTCGGTACCAACGAAGAGTATCAGCAACTGATATCCAAATGCCACGACCGCGGCATCAAGATTGTAATGGATATGATCTTCAACCACTGCGGCGTAGAACATCCATGGATTAAAGATATGCCGTCTAAAGACTGGTTCAACAATCCCGATCATGAAAAGAACTTCGTGCAGACTTCTTTCAAACTGACTCCACACGTTGATCCTTATACTTCACAATACGATTTCGACCAGATGAACGACGGTTGGTTTGTTACCGCTATGCCGGACCTTAACCAAAAGAACCCGCACGTATATCGCTACCTTGTACAGAACAGCTTCTGGTGGATTGAGTACGCCAATATCGACGGTATCCGCATGGACACTTATCCGTATGCCGACTATGACGCCATGAGCAACTGGATGAAAGAGCTGAACGAAGAATACCCCAACTACAACACCGTAGGCGAAACTTGGGTTACCGAACCGGCTTATACAGCCTGGTGGCAAATGGATTCCAAACTCTCTGCCCCGAAGAACAGTAACCTGAAAACCGTTATGGACTTCAGCTTCTTCGATAAAATCAACACTGCCAAGAACGAGCAAACCGAGACATGGTTCAAAGGTCTGGATCGCGTGTACAATAGCTTCGTATACGACTTTCTCTACCCCAACCCTGCTTCCGTACTGGCATTTATCGAAAACCATGATACCGACCGCTTCCTGGGTGAAGGCGACAATCTGCCAATGCTGAAACAAGCTTCTACCTTGCTACTTACCACCCGCCGTATTCCGCAACTCTACTATGGTACGGAAATCATGATGAACGGTGTGAAGAGCAAGAGTGACGGATACGTTCGTAAAGACTTCCCCGGTGGATGGACTGGCGATACAGAAACTGCACTGACAGCCGCAGGACGCAGCAAGATACAGAACGAATGTTATAACTTCTACAAGACCTTATTGAACTGGCGTAAAGGAAACGATGTTATTGCCAAAGGTAGCATGGTGCAATTCATGGTACAGAATGGTGTTTACGCGTATGCCCGCCAGCACGAAGGTAAAACCGTATTCGTAATGTTGAATGGTACAGATGCCGAAACTACTGTTCCTTTGAAATTCTACAAAGAAATATTGAAAGATTCCAAACAAGGAAAAGATATTCTTAGTGGAAAGACAGTTGCATTCGGTGAATCGCTGACAATGGGACCAAGAGAATCATTGGTGATTGAGTTATAAATAACATTTCATAAAAACAAAAAAACGCAGAGAAATACACTCTGCGTTTTTTTGTATACCTATGCCAAATTCACTAAAAAATCAACCTGCCTTAGTCGGACAAATACTTATTAGTAGTCTACCAACTACCTATAAATAATAGATACAACATTTAAACCTTTAAAAACAAAAAAGATGCTTTGCTTCATAAAACAAAAAAGATGATGAATAAGAAAAAAGGGAAATGGCATAATTATAACAGGCAAATGAATCATTTTTAAACATATAATAAAATAATTGTTCTCACCTTTGTCTATTGAATTTACATTCAAATCAAGTATTATGAAAAATAGACAAACTACTATCTTATATGTCTTATTATGCTGTGCATGCCTTTTTTCGTGTCAGCGTGATAATACTACCAAGCTATTAGAGTTGGCAGAAGCCCAAATATGGGAAAACCCGGATTCTACTTTACAGATACTGGAACAAATCCCTTCACCGGAAAAACTCAAAGGAAAAGAACAGGCTGACTATGCTTTGCTACTGATACAAGCAAAATACCGCTGCAATATCCCAGCACCTTCAGATTCTCTGATTAATATTACAATAGATTATTATAAAGAAAAGGCTGACAGTTTATTACATGCAGCTTTAAAAACTTCTGATCTAAATGTAAAAGTGAATATCTATTCTGCATTATATAAACAAGCAGAAGAGAATAAACAATATAAGAAAGCCATTAAATATCTTAAAAATTACATTGCGGTTATTGATTCCGTTCGGGATGAACTAAAGAGTACAGAAATCAGAGAATTACAACTAAAATACGACAAATCCATCACCCTCAGGCAAAATGCTGAAATACGAATGAGTTGGTATCTCACTATTGCTATTGGAATCTTAATAGTAATAGTATTAATACTCCTTTACTTCTATAGCTTGAAAATGTATAAGAAGCAGAAAGGAAAAGAGTTATCCCAACAGAAACAAGGGTCTATTAAGTTACAAGAACAGATAGATACCTTCCAAACAATGATAGAAGAAAACGAGAATCTGCATAGCCTGGAACAAGAAGAAGCCTTGAATAAAATCATGGCCTTGCAGAATGAAAAAGGAGAAAAAGATATACGCATAAAGCAGCTGGAAATCATGTTCCGGGCAAAAGACATCTCCGTTTCATCAGCAGATGCTGAAGCACTACAAACATTCCTCAAAATTACAGAACTAAAAAAGTATATTCCCGCAGCCGACAGAGACAAACTGCAACACTGGTTAAATATCGTTCACCAAAACTTTGCCACTCGATTGAATGAACAATATTCATCACTCACCGGGCGAGAAAAAGACATCTGTTATCTGACAGCCTTAAACTTATCTCTTGAAACTGTTGCACAACTTTTGGATGTACAACCCCGAAGTATTGAACGGTACACCATTCGAATATGCGAGAAGTTCGATTTTAGAAAAAGGAGTAAAGAGAGTTTTATTGATTTTATAATAGCGTTTACTCACAATAAGTAAAAGTATACATTATTATATAAATTCATTCTTCATTTTGTCTCATAACTCATTCCAGCACAAAGGTACCCATCTAATTATCAATAAAGTAAGTTATCTCACTATTTATTCTATTATCATATTATTTTCTCATATATAACATCTAAATTCGCAACAGAATCAAAATAAAATATTATGAAAGCAGTAATTAAGAATGTACGGTATTGTTTTTTATGTTTTTTCCTCATAATTACAATAGGTTGTACCGGAAAATCAACCAAACAAGCTGATGTAAAGACAGTTTCATGTGACACATTAACTGGTGAGACCTCTGCAACAGTTATTGAGGAAAAAGGTTATGCCATTGATAGCATCGGAAAAGGGAAAGAGATTGATTTGGATAAAATCTATGAAGAGTCCGAAGTAGTAAGGGCATTTCCTTCTTTAAATAATTCCCAATTTATGGAATTTATCAGTAAACACTTCAAATATCCGGATATAGATCCTGTAAACGGCAGAGGAACGGTTGATTTGGTGATAGAACGAGATGGTACCGTTTCGGATGTGATAATCGTTGAAGGCATCCATCCCGCTATAGATAAAGAATTTATCAGAGTACTCAAATTATTGCCCAAATTTATTCCTGGTAAGATAAATGAAACCCCGGTACGTTCTAAATACAGATCAGCGATAGCAGCCCAATATATATAAAAACATAAATACAAAATTCAATAAATAAGGAAAATATGAAGAATATAAAAGGATTTAAAGTCGCAGCAGCCTTGTGTACAGTTTTAGTAACGGCAAGTTGCAGCACATCCCCTAAAGGTGACGGTACTTTAACTTTCGTAAAAACCGATACCGACAATACCTTGACGGTTTGCCATTTTGATCAAGTAAAAAATACGATTGACATCAATCTAAGTGACCTAGTAGAAGAGTTTAAGATTGTCCGTTTTGAAAATTCAGATAGTGCTTTCTTCAAAGGTTATGGTTTGTGTATTACAGACCATTATATAGGTATTCGTCAATCAAACAATCTTCCTTTCTTACTTTTCACTCATGATGGAAAGCTAAAATGTCAAGTCGGTGCTATAGGTAATGGTCCGGAAGAATATAATCAGTTTATTTATGATGAAGTGATCAATGAGAAAACGAAAGAAATTTATTTGGCTTCTTTTGCTTTCTTACCCAAAATATTGGTGTACAATACAGATGGGAAGTTTGTGCGTGAGATTGTTACTAAAGAGAAGTTAAGTAAGCCTAAAATAGAAGTGGATAACGATGGAGACATCACCATTATTCACATGCCCTTTGAAAACAATAAGGAGAAATTCCTCGCCGCAGTATATGACAAAGACGGTTCATTCAAACAAGAACTAAAACCTACTCCCAACTTTTTGCAAAAAGATTTCAATCAGGATATATTTGCTTACCATAATGTTCCCGGATTCAGTTTCTGGTTGTCCTCTTGTGACACACTTTTCCACTATGACAAGAATGCTAACAAAATCCATCCCAAATTCAAAATGGATTTTGGTGGAGTATCCGAAATCCCACTGCATATTTATAATGAGTTGCCGGGTTATTATCTGACCGCCATGTTGGGGGGCAAAGGCGTTATAGCAGTGAACAAAGAAAAGCAAACTTCAAATTATGCCAAGTTGATAAATGACTTTTTCGGACATATGGAGGCACCTATATTCAATTTCAGTAATGGATGGTTCTACCAGATGAATGAACCAGGATGGCTTATTGCTCAAATAGAGAAACGTCTTGCCGAGAGCAGTTGCTCAGACGAAGACCGTAAACAGTTAAAAGAATTGCTGGACACCATCGACACAGAGGATAATAATATTTTATTTATGGGTAAACTGAAGTAAAAGGATAGAATACATGGACAGTTACATCAGAGATTACTCTTCAGCATTATATAGCCTGGCATGCCTAAAAGGCATGCCACTCATACTCATTACACCGTAAGAGATTGTATCAAAAAAATGTTGCTTGGTATATAGGCTCTTCAAATCTCCCCTCACAAATATTAGTCAAACATTTGACTAATTCCAATAAAAAGCTCTACCTTTGCGCCCGAAAAATAAAAAGCAACGTAGCAATGGAGAATTACAATTCATCCCGCGGGCTTATCCAGCAAATGCTAAGAACCCGCATGGCATTCCGCCAAGCTCTGCAACGCGTTTTGAAACGCAATAACATAGATATCACCTTTGAAATGTTACAAGTACTGAGTTCCCTGTGGCAGGAACAAGGAATCAGCCAGCAGGCATTAGCCGAAAAGACAGCCAAAGACAAAGCTTGCATGACTAATCTGATGGCAAACCTCGAAAAGAAAGGCTGGATCATGCGCCAGGAAGACCCTAACGACCGCCGTAACCGACTTGTGTACCTCACTCCCGCAGGAGAAGAGATATCCGACCGTGTACGCCCGCTCATCAAGGATTTTTATACCCAGACGGGCCAACTGATGGGAATAGAGAACCTAAACGCATGTTCCAATCAACTAGAGACACTCTATGAGATATTCAACCAGTTCTAATTTTCTTCACCTCTTGCTCATTCACATACTTGCTGTAGCTCCGCTGTGGCTAACCGCTCAGGAGAATGCGCATCTATTATCCGTAGACGAACTTTTCCGTCTGGGCACAGAAAACAGTCTTCAACTTAAAAGGAGCAAACTACAAGAGGTTATTTATAACGACCAAAAGAAGTCTGCATACACAGACCGATTGCCAGATATCCAAGTAGGTGCCAGCGCCGGAATCATAGGCCAGCCCGTCATCTTTCAGCGGGGACTTTCACATCCCGTGCGCCCCGAAACTCCGGACTGGTCACAAAACTATAACATCAGCTTGACGCAACCCCTCTACCAGGGAGGAAGGATACAAGCCAAAATACATCAGGCCGAACTTAAAGAGCAAACAGCCGCCCTAACCAGTGCCGACAACGAAGCCGAAATCAAGCTGGTACTGCTGCAACAGTACATGACGCTTTTCAGTTACTACAAGCAGCGGGAAGTGCTGGCACGCAACATCGAAGAGTCCGAACACCGACTGAAAGATATCCGTCGGATGAAAAAAGAAGGTATAGTCACCCGCAATGATGAAATCCGCAGTGAACTGCAACTGACCAACGACCGCCTGGCCTATCAGGAAGCCGACAACAGCATCTCCATAGCTTCGCAGCAACTCGATATTCTGCTGGGACTGGACGAATCACAACTGATAGCACCGGACACCACTTTACTGTATACCGCCGTCAGTGTGTCTGATTATGATACGTATGTACAATTAGCCTACAACAACTATCCGGGCATGCAGATTGTCCGCCAACAAACCCTGCTGGCAGAAAACGATATCCGGCTGACTAAAGCAAACTACCTTCCCAGCCTGTCACTGCATGCGGGCAACACCCTTGCACGCCCACTCAGCACTACACTGGCTGACATGTACAACAACAACTGGAACATCGGACTCAGACTCTCATACAACCTGTCGTCTCTTTATCAGAATAAGCACAAGATGCACGAAGCCCGGCAGACGGTACAACTTCAAAAGTATGCCGAAGAACTCCTGATGCAGAACGTCCGTATTCAGATCCGAACTGCCTACACCCGCCATAAAGAGGCCCTGAACCGAATAGAAGCCCTGAAGCTCTCTGTCAGCCAGGCAGAAGAAAACTACCGGATTGTGCAAAACCGCTACTTGAACCAGCTTTCCATTCTCACCGACCTGCTGGATGCAAGCAGCGTGCGGCTGGATGCTGAACTGCAACTGACCGTTGCCCGTACGCAAGCCATTTACACTTACTATGAATTACAACGAACCTGCGGCATGCTTTAATTTTTAATTATTAATTTTTAATTTACAATTGTAATCTATGTCCGAATTACAAAAGAAACATAAGCAACTGAAGAGATTAAGAATAAGGAATATCACCCTCAATACGGTATGTATCCTCCTTGCATTGGCGGGAATTTCATGGACAATCAATTACTTCTGGAAATACGTCCATTACGAAATCACCAATGATGCCGTAGTAGACCAGTATATAGCTCCGCTCAATATCCGCGCTTCGGGTTATATCAAGGAAGTCCGCTTCACGGAGCACCAGCCTGTGCATGCCGGAGACACCCTTCTCATTCTTGACAACCGCGAATACCTCATCAAAGTAAAGGATGCGGAAGCTGCCCTGATGGATGCGAAAGGTGCAAAAGACGTATTAAGTTCCGGCATTCAGACCTCGCAAGTAAATGTAGCCATTCAGGAAGCCAACATTGCAGAAACCAAGGCCAAGCTCTGGCAGCAGGAACAGGATTATCGCCGCTATGCCAACCTGCTTGCCGAAGAATCCGTCAGCCAGCAACAATATGAACAGGTAAAAACGGCCTACGAAGCAACCCAAGCACGCTATCAGGCCCTGCTGCAACAAAAGGAAGCAGCAAAATCCCAATACTCCGAAACAAGTAAGAAATCTACCGGCATCGAAGCGAATATCCTTCGCAAAGAAGCGGATCTGGATATGGCAAAATTGAATCTCTCTTATACGATAGTCACCGCTCCTTACGACGGATATATGGGACGCCGCACCCTTGAACCGGGACAATTCGTACAAGCCGGACAAACCATCTCCTATCTTGTACGGGGCAACGACAAATGGATCACTGCCAACTACAAAGAAACGCAGATTTCCCACATCTACATCGGACAGAAAGTACGCATCAAGGTCGATGCTTTCCGCGAGCATATCTTTCACGGCACTGTTACCGCCATATCCGAAGCAACCGGTTCCAAGTACGCCCTGGTTCCGACTGATAACTCCGCCGGCAACTTCGTCAAAGTGCAGCAACGCATTCCCGTTCGCATCGAGCTGGACGACGCCACTCCCGAAGAGATGAAAAGCCTCCGCGCAGGCATGATGGTAGAAACCGAAGCACTGAGAAAATAAGGAAGTCCACTGATGGTAAAACTGAACCTTCCACTCCGTCCCTGGGTACCGCAATGGCTGGGTATCGTCACTATGTTCGTGGTGATGTTCCCTATCATTATGCTCAACGGAACCTATACGGGAAGCATGCTGGAAGTCAGCAGTACCCTCGGGATACTCAGCGAAGACATCACAATGGGGTATTATGCGGCAGCGGCAGGTATGGCGGTAGCTTATCCCATCATTCCTAAGATTCGTGCGATCGCCACTCCAAAAACGATGCTGCTTACCGACCTGATCCTGCAAATCTTTCTCAGCTACATCTGCGCCCAGGTTGGCAATATGGACATCACCATTATATGCAGCTTCTTCATCGGCTTCCTGAAAGCCTTCATTATGTTAGAGTTTATTATTCAGGTACGACCGTTCTTCAGTCCGAAGAATGTGCGTAGCGAGTTCTACGCCTACTTCTACCCCATCGTATTTTCCGGCGGACAAATATCCATGGCGCTGACGGCACAATTGGCCTATTACTATCAATGGCAGTACATGTATTACTTTACAATCCTGCTGATGCTGATTGCCATTATCTTTATCCTGTTGTTTTTCCGGTATGCCAAGCGCCCCATGCGCATCCCTTACAAAGAAATCGACGGAAGAAGCATGTTTATCATAGCTGCTGCATTGCTTTTCAGCATTTACATATTTACCTACGGAAAGACATTAGATTGGTTCTCCTCTCCCAAAATACGGATTTATACGATTGCCATCCCCATACTGATTTACCTTTTCGTCCACCGGCAACGGACCCAGGAGAAGCCGTACGTCAGCCTGAAACCACTCCATCACCATAAATCCATCATCGGATACACTTTCATGGTACTGGTCATGTTTTTCAGTGCCAGCAGTTCCTTGATTACCAATTACCTGAACAGCATTATCCGCATAGACAGCGTGCATGCCAATTCGCTCAGTCTGATGCTTATACCGGGATTCATTGTGGGAGCCATCATCTGTTTCTGGTGGTTCAGATGGCAGCGATGGCGTTTCCGCTATCTCATTTCCGGAGGAATGTTCTGCTACGTCATCTATCTGGTCATCCTCTACTTCGGCATCACGCCCTACTCCACTTACGAGATGCTTTACTTTCCGGTTTTCCTCCGCGGACTGGGGATGATGACTCTTTTCATAGCCTTCGGTGTATATGTAGTAGAAGATTTGGATCCTAAGCTCATGCTGTCTAACGCTTTCTTTCTGATATCCCTCCGCTCTGTGCTGGCTCCGGCAATATCCGCTTCGTTTTTCAGTAACCTACTCTACTACTTACAAATTAAGGGGATGAATACCCTTTCTGAACACATGACGCTCACCAATCCACTGGCTTCCTCCCGCTATGCGCAAGCCATGAACAGTGCCTTGGCGCAGGGACACGGATACGATGAAGCCAGCCAGTTAGCCGCCAATAACTTTTATTCCACGCTTCAGCAACAGAGCCTGCTACTGGGCATCAAGACTGTAATCGGCTATCTGCTGATTGCCGCATTGGTTATCGCAGTGGTTTCCGCTTTCATCCCTTTCCATAAGACTCTGAAAGTGGCTGTGGTGAAGACGGGAGACGATATGGTATAAAGATTATAAATGCCAGCTAATTCCGCATGCCATCTCCAGATAGTGCACGCGTACACGTTTCGAGTAGCTATCCTCAATCTCTCCTGTCAACAGGTTTCTCTTTTCAAAAGTCTGCGTAGCCCGTTCAGGGAGGAAGATATATTTGGCCTCCACCGAAAAATGGAGTTTGCGCCAGATACGCCTCGATAACATAGCCGAAGTCTGAATAGCACTCATCAAGTCACCGGCTTCTGTAGAGAATGACTGATCATAATTAATCCAACGTACTACATTGGAATTCTTTTCTTTCACATAAAAATGAGAAGAATGTTCCTCTGCATCAACCATGTAATATCCCAAACGCAACTGTAAATCCCATACCGGTTTATTCAGCCGGTAGGCAATGCCGAAAGCCATAGATAAACCGATTCCATCATCAAAGTCATACGCATCTTTTACGAAATGGTCATTTTCATAAGGTTTTCTCAACTTATTCCCATTTCCTTCTCTGATGAGAGGGGCTGAACTCATGGAAGAGAAGATTCCCCAGTGTGGAAGTACATAGAAAGTATAAGCAAAGCTCATGACGGGAACAGGAGAAGAAGAAATCCAGGATTCCCCACTCTGAAAATGACAGGATACTCCGGTGATTAAGTCAAGCTGATGACGTGAATTTCTATTTTGTGCCTGTCCGCCCATAATGCTCAGCAGTCCCACTGCCAGCAAAGTGATAAATAGCTTCCTCATTGCCTCTTCATTTATTGCATGGTGATCTCATCCGTTTCTTTGGTAAACTCTTCCCCTTTGCGGGTCGTCACTACGATTTTAAACCGATGCACTCCGGCTTGAGGAAGTGTACGGGGTATCTTATAAAAAACAGTCCCATACATGTAACCGTATTTATAATCTGTCAATTGATCCTCCTGACGCAAAGGATAATCCATGAAAAGTTCGTTCACATCCGTACCGGCAGGGTGGGATTCATCATAAGCGGTAAGTGAGATAATCTGTATATTGGCGATGGTATCAGTCAGGATGTATTCATAATATGTTCCCTCTACAATCTCTTTCTCATATTCAAAGTCCAAAGGTATCCGCAGCATATATGCCTGGCGAGATACCACTCCACCCACCGGAGCAACAGGCACGCTTCCGGCATTATCCAAGTGTTCCACCTTACCTATTCCGGTTAAGGTCACCTGACAGGGAATGTATTCCTCAAATTCCTCGCAGCACATTGCCGTACAAAGCAAAAAAAGTAGTGCCAGTAAAACGGATAACTTGTTTTTCATATTTTAGTTTTTTAGTGTGTAAGCAGTCTCACCTTTTAAGAAATGCAAGAAATTGTGAAATACTGCATAAGACAACTCTACAAATATATGATATCATCTGCTCTGGTAGCTTTAAATATGAATTAGTAGCCTCATAAGCATAAATAAGATTCATATCAAGCCTTTGGCTAAGTTCAATCAAATCAGGGTAAAGGTTTTAAGAGATAATTGGAGGCCTTTCTCAAAGATTTAGTATTTTTGGCAGCTGTAATAAACCGTTAAACTATCGAAGCCTGCATATTAATATCGTGGAGAATAGTAATTGCACTACATACAGAAATTGCTGAGGCTAAAAGTAAATTAACAAAATGCTTCATTATCACGAAAGTAAAGCTATAAAATGATCAATTTGAATACCTGTTATGACTACAGAAAATAAAATAAAGTATTTTGAGAATCGAGAAGATTGGAGAAAGTGGTTAATGGACAACTTTGAAACCTCCTGTGAAATATGGTTTGTATTTCCCTATAAGTCATCAGGTAAAAAAAGCATTTTATATAATGATGCCGTTGAAGAAGCCCTTTGCTTCGATTGGATTGACAGCACAACAAAACCACTTGACAAAGATCATAAAATTCAGCGTTTCACACCCAGAAATCCTAAAAGTACTTACTCACAAGCCAATAAAGAAAGACTTAAGTGGCTATTGGAAAATAAAATGATACACCCAAAATTTGAAGAGAAAACGCGACGTATTTTATCTGAGCCTTTCATTTTTCCCAATGATATAATTGATAAATTGAAAGAAGATGAAACGGTATGGAAAAACTATCAACCATTTTCCGAAGCATATAAGCGGATCCGAATAGCGTACATCGAAGCCGCAAGAAAACGTCCTGAAGAATTTGAGAAGCGGTTAAATAACTTCATTAGCAAAACAAAAGAAAACAAAACGATTATAGGATTTGGCGGAATTGAAAAATACTATTAATCAAAAGATTAGTATCATAAATAGAAAAACGATTTAAAATGAGGGCTGAAAAACTTGACTTCACCTTTCTTATGTAGTATCTTTGTAGAAGTTTAAGAATAGAACTCTAACATAAACCTAAAACTTTAGCTAATGGAAAAACTTACCTTTTTTTTCTCGAAACTTACCGGAATGCATTTTCCGGCACGTTTTATTCTGAAGAATACCACAATATCCTTACAGCAAAGTATTATTAAGCGAACAAATATGACAATACTTTCAGCAAAACCGGATATCAAACATATAATCACTGATAGCTTATTCCCGAACCATCTGAACTGATTATAGCGAATTCAGAAAACTTATACTCCAAATAATAACAAGTATAAAAGATAAAAAGGCAGTATTTCCTCACAAGGATTACTGCCTTTTTTGTTGATATATATCAATTCAGGTCTAAGTACCTGTTTTTGCGCTGTTAATAAACGCAGAGAACATTCTTAAAAAACGTAGCTATTATTCTTTAAAAACGCTGATTACAGTTATTAATGGGATGCTTACAATTGACTAGAATTATTACTTATCGATTTACATCTAAAATCCTCTATCCTTCTCTTCACTATAAATGTAAATCAAGTACATTGATTATTTCGTCATTATTCTCCGAGCAAAGATACTCGGAGCAAATATCTTCAAGATTTCCAGCTTATCACCATTAAACTGAAATATTGACATTACCTTATGGCTAAGGATGCCGGGCTTCAAATAATGCCATGTCGATTGCTTGAAGGTGAAAAAGAAGAAATCACATCGCGAATAGAGAATCTTTCGCATGAACGGACTTAAAGCCATACTTCAACCTCATAGCACTCTATAAAATTGTTCTGAGGAAATGAAAAACCGGCTTGACTACTGACCACGAAAAAAGGCTGCCCTTTTTCAAGAGCAGCCTTCTATTCAGTCTAAAATCCCGTGGATTATTCAGCCAATTTACCGTCTGAACCAAGCACGTTGATGATCTTATGCATGTACATCTTTTCCATGTTGTCACGAGCCGGGCCAAGATACTTACGCGGGTCAAACTCAGCCGGTTTTTCTGCGAATACCTTACGGATAGCAGCAGTCATAGCCAGACGAGAGTCTGAGTCGATGTTGATCTTGCAAACTGCAGACTTAGCAGCCTTACGCAGTTCTTCTTCAGGAATACCGATAGCAGCTTCCAGCTTGCCACCAAACTTGTTGATAGTTTCAACTTCTTCCTGAGGAACTGAAGAAGATCCGTGCAGTACGATGGGGAATCCCGGAAGTTTCTCCATTACAGCGTCCAATACTTCGAATGCCAAAGGAGGAGGTACCAAACGACCAGTCTTCGGATCTACGTGGCATTGTTCGGGTTTGAACTTGTATGCACCGTGAGAAGTACCGATAGAAATAGCCAAAGAGTCACAACCTGTGCGAGTAGCAAAGTCGATTACTTCTTCAGGGTCAGTATAAGTATGATGTTCAGCAGAAACTTCGTCTTCTACACCAGCCAATACACCAAGTTCGCCTTCTACAGTTACATCAAATTGATGAGCGTAGTCAACTACCTTCTTCGTCAAAGCAACGTTTTCTTCGTAAGGCAGGTGAGAACCGTCGATCATAACTGAAGAGAAGCCCATATCGATACAAGACTTGCAAGTTTCGAATGTATCTCCGTGGTCGAGGTGAAGAACGATTTCAGGGTGTTTGCAACCCAGTTCCTTTGCATATTCTACAGCACCTTCTGCCATGTAACGCAACAATGTCTGGTTAGCATATTGACGGGCACCTTTAGATACTTGGAGGATTACCGGAGATTTGGTTTCAACAGCAGCCTTTACAATAGCCTGCAACTGTTCCATATTATTAAAGTTGAAAGCCGGGATAGCGTATCCACCTTTAATAGCTTTCGCAAACATTTCTCTTGTGTTTACGAGCCCTAAATCTTTGTAATTAATCATTTTGTTTAAAGTTTATTGTTAGTGAATAAAAATTCTACGCAAAAGTAAGCATTATCCTTCAAATGGAAGAACAGGTTGGGAATAAATTATCGTATTATCCCCATTGAAACAATTCTATTTTAAAGCTATTGGATGATTTTAACAGAATATTGTAATCTCTATGTTACAAACTCTTTTCATCTGTAGCCTTTATCAGCCTCTTCTGCATACCTTTATATAGATAACAAAAAAACCGGAAAGCAAGTTTAGCTTCCCGGTCTTCGTTTACACATTATTATATGTTACTTTTTCAAATAAATGATAGTGGGCAAATGGTCGCTGTAGCCATTCAACCAAACACGTCCGCCATGCGTGCGCAAGGGAGAACCTTTATACTTGCCATCCTGCTGAAAAAGGTATTCACGGATAAAGACTTCATTATGATCGTACTTCAAACCTTTCTTGGCTTTCAGCAAAGGACGGGAGACTACAATCTGGTCGAACAAGTTCCACTTGCCACGATAGAGCAATGTTCCCACGCCTTTATCTTCAAGGGTTTCCCACCAGGGATTATAGAATTCGCCCTTCTTCACCTGTTTTGCATACTTGCGTGCGCCCAGTGTAGCCATGCTTTCGTCCATGGGATCGTCGTTCATATCACCCATGACTATCAGTTTCAGTTTCTTGTCCGTACGCATCAGGGAGTCTGTCAATGCCCGTACCTGCTTGGCTGCATGTACACGTACCGGAGACTTAGCTCCACGGGAAGGCCAGTGATTGACGATGAAACAAACACGTTCGCCCGCCATCTGCCCGTCTACAATAAGGAAACCACGCGTCAGGTGCACAGTGTCCCCCTCAAAAGGAGTGGAAAGCACCAGTTTGGAATTGGTAACGGTGAATTGTTCCGGATCATAAAGTAAGGCGCAATCAATGCCCCGTTTATCCGGACCTTCGTAATGCACGAATTTATAGTTGGATATAGCCGGTTGGCTTACCAAATCTGTCAGTACCCGGTTGTTTTCAGCTTCGGCTACACCGATAACGGCGGGTCCTTCAGGTACGCGGTCGCGCGATACTTCACTCAGAACTTTGGCAAGGTTCTTCAACTTGGCCTCATACTTCTCAGCCGTCCATGTATAACTGCCGGAAGGCAAAAATTCAAGGTCGTTCTTACCTGCATCATGAATCGTATCAAACAGGTTCTCAAGATTATAAAACGCAACACTATACAGATCCCGCTCGTTCTGCTGGGCACCTGCCGTAGTGACGCAGAGCCATAGGGAAATTAAGAAAAGTAGCTTCTTCATGCTGAATATAAATTAAAATACTATGCAAAAATCTGAAATAAAAAGCGATAAACCTATTTTTTGAGGGAACTTTTTTCTAATTCGGAGAAATGCACTGCCTTTAAACAAAGGTAGACTGTACCTTAAGCAAAAATAAATCTGAATTTATTTTGTATTATCTGCGACTTGCACTATCTTTGCGCTCTGAAAAATAAGACCATTACACTATTTATTACCAAAATAGTAACCGAATATAATAATTAAAAAAACAAATATTGAAATGAAAAAAGGTATTCATCCTGAAAATTACCGTCCGGTAGTATTCAAAGATATGTCTAATGGTGACATGTTCTTGTCTCGTTCAACCGTAAATACGAAAGAAACCATCGAGTTTGAAGGTGAAACTTATCCGTTGGTAAAGATGGAAATCTCTAACACTTCTCACCCGTTCTATACTGGTAAATCTACATTGGTGGATACAGCTGGTCGCGTTGATAAGTTCATGAGCCGCTACGGTGACCGTAAGAAGAAATAAAATTGACTTCTTTTGAAGTTAAAAAAGGGAAGACTTTCACGAAGTCTTCCCTTTTTTATTATAGGAAATTCCCTATCACTTTGTAGGGAAAAGAACGGGAAAGAGAGAAAACTCTTTCCTATTTTTGTATCAGCAATTTTGATTGCAAGTCAATTGTACAAACCATAAACGAATCCATATGAAACGTCTTATCACTTTCGTTATCCTCGCCGTCCTCCTCTCCACGGCAGGATTTGCTGCCAGACAGAAAGACTTGAGCGGCCCGATTGCCATAAAAGGCGAACTACAACAACAGTATGAGAATTTTCCTGCCGGCACTCCCGTAGTGATCCGCAAGGTAGTGAAAATGAAATCGGCAGACCAAGCAGGTCCCGACATTTTCTATGCAACCGAAATCAATGGTATACAATTCGCAGTACCTGCTTCTGCTCTGAAGACCATTAAACTCTCACCTCCCGAAACCAATCAGGAGTTTTGGCAGCAAACTTATCTGAAACAACATCTGTATGAGTATTTCGGCGAACGCGGATATAACTCTAAGTTGCGCAAGGAAGTGGACGAAGAATGTCGGGACTACCTGTACAAGCTGGAAGAGATCGGCTATGAGGATGATTTCATCACTTCGTATGTACAGAATATCTTTGCGAAACTGACTGCCACCGGCATAGATCCCAACCGCAGCGAACGGTTGAATGTACGCGTCATCCAGTCGCCCGAACCGGATGCTTACATGCTGCCCAACGGCACAATGCTGATTAGTACCGGTTTGCTCTGCACACTTGATTCGGAGGATGAACTTGCCGCCATTATTGCCAATGAGATGTCTCATTTTGTGCTGGACCATCAGGTTAATAACATCTACCGTGCTGAACGCCGTGCCAAGCGGGCAGCTTTTTGGGGAACGGTTCTTGCCGTCACTGCCGAAGTAGCCCTGGAAGTGGCATACTGGGATGACGATGATACAGCTTTAGGTGTAGGCGCTGTTGCCAGCATCGGAAGCGTTGCCGCCCTGCTGAATGTAAATGTAGTGAATCGCCTGGGAATGAATTACAAAAATAACCAGGAATACGCAGCCGACCGGGTTGCACGTGAGTTATTGGAATTCAAGGGAATGAATCCCGATGGATTGGCGTCTGCACTTTCCAAAGTCATCGGTTACTATAATATACAGCAACGCGGTCATAAGCTGCTTCGTTACGGCAGCATCGATAACCTGAAAAAGCGAATAGACAAAGCCGGTGAGGCAGAAAAACAAATCAGTCATCCTTATCTCAAAGCGACATCGGATGTAGTGACTTTCAACGCAGCCATGAATATGGCAGACCAACGGTATGAAGAAGCCGGAAGGTTAATACAGAAGAATATCAATAACAATCTGGCCACCGACCATGATTACGTTATCTTAGCAAAATCACGGATGGCGCTTTACAACACAGAAGAGGTAAACGAAGAATGTGCCACTCTGCTTTGGAAAGCCAAAGAACTAGCAGGAGACAGTCCGAATCTTGACATATATAAACAGGAAATTCTATTGCTAATGCGCATGAATAAACAGGCTAAAGCCGCCGGCACATTGAAGGAATATCTGGGATTACTTTCCCGGTATCAGGAACAAGGAGTGCAAGGAGAAGAGGAAGAATGGACAAGCAAAGAAATAGCCTGGGCCAATCAATTATTAGATAAGATCAACAGACTATAAAGGAAAGAATGTTATAAAGTCTTTTTCACCACAGATTACACGGATTTACACAGATTAAATTATCAATATAAATATCTGTGTAAATCCGTGTAATCTGTGAAAAAGACTCCTCTTATTTACGGAATGGCGGACGAACCACTACCGCTTTCAGTTTGCGTCCACGCATATCAATGCAAATCTCCGTACCTATCTTGCTATATTCCGGTTTTACATAGCCCATACCGATACCAATCTTGCGAGTAGGCGACATAGTACCTGAGGTTACTACTCCGATAGCTTCGCCTTCTGTATTGAACAGTTCATATCCATGACGGGGAATTCCACGGTCCACCATTTCAAAACCGACCAATTTACGGACAGTACCTTCCGTTTTCTGCTTTTCAAGCATCGGACGATTGATAAAGTTCTTACCTTCAGCAAACTTGGTAATCCACCCCAAACCGGCTTCAATAGGTGATGTCGTATCATCCAGATCATTGCCATACAGGCAGAAGCCCATTTCCAGACGAAGCGTATCGCGTGCACCCAAGCCAATCGGCTTAATGCCAAATTCTTCACCTGCCTCAAACACGGCATTCCAAATCTTCATGGCAGCTTCGGGATAGAAGTAAAGCTCAAAACCTCCTGCACCGGTATAGCCGGTATTGGAAATAATCACATCTTTCTCACCGGCAAACTCACCATGCGTAAAGGTGTAATACGGCAGTTCCGACAAGTTTATACTCGTCAGTTTCTGCAAAGCAAGAATGGCTTTCGGTCCCTGTACGGCAAGTTGAGCCATGTGGTCGGAAGCATTTTCCAATTCAGCACCTTCGGTATTGTGCGAAACGCACCAGTTCCAGTCTTTTGCTATATTCGAAGCATTCACTACCAGCAGGTATTTCTCCGGTTCATAATGATAAACCAGCAAGTCATCTACGATACCGCCTTCTTCGTTGGGGAAACAGGTATATTGCACTTTGCCCGGAGTCAGGGCAGCCACATTATTGGAAGTCACTTTCTGAAGAAAAGCCAATGCATTGGGTCCTTTCACCCAGAATTCTCCCATGTGGGAAACGTCGAATACACCCACAGCATTACAAACTGTGAGGTGTTCATCAATGATACCGGAATATTCTATCGGCATATTATATCCCGCAAACTCATGCATCTTAGCACCCAGCGAGATATGTTTTTCTGTAAACGGAGTGGTTTTCATGTCTTAAGGTATTAAATTATTTTATAGCAACAAGTTCGGCAATCTTCACGATGACCTTCATCGCTTTCTCCATATTCTGGATAGGAGCGAATTCATATCGTCCATGGAAGTTCAGACCACCTGCAAAGATATTGGGGCAAGGCAAACCTTTGAAAGAAAGCTGTGCGCCATCCGTACCACCACGGATAGGTTTCACATTCGGTTTCACACCTACAGCCTCCATTGCAGCAAAAGCCGTATCAATGATATGCATTACCGGTTCAATCTTCTCACGCATATTATAGTATTGGTCACGGAGTTCAAGTGTTGCCGTACCTTCACCATATTCGGCATTGATTTCACTGACAAAGCGTTCTATTTTCTTCTTGCGACTCTCGAAACGTGCACGGTCATGATCACGGATAATATAGGCCACTGTAGTCTGCTCTACATCGCCGTTGAAACTGATGAGATGGTAGAAGCCTTCGTAACCTTCAGTATGTTCGGGTGTTTCATGAGCAGGTAACATCGCACAGAAACGGTTGGCCACACGAATTGAATTAATCATCTTATTCTTGGCATAACCCGGATGTACATTGCGACCTTTGAAAGTGATTTTGGCAGATGCCGCATTGAAGTTTTCAAACTCCAACTCTCCTATTTCACCGCCATCCATTGTGTAGGCCCAGTCGCAACCGAACTTCTCCACATCGAATTTATGTGCGCCCAATCCTATTTCCTCATCCGGATTGAAACCAATACGAATCTTGCCATGCTTGATTTCAGGATGCTCTTTCAGGTACACTATCGCAGAAACGATTTCGGCAATACCTGCTTTATCATCTGCTCCCAACAATGTCTTACCATTGGTAACGATCAGGTCTTCCCCTTTATGATCCAACAGTTCGGGGAACTGAGACGGAGAAAGAACTACATTCTCTTCTGCACAAAGCACGATGTCCGAGCCGTCATAGTTTTGAACAATACGAGGAGACACATCTTTGCCACTCATATCGGGACTGGTGTCCATGTGGGCGATAAAACCAATAGTAGGTACCGGCTTATCGATATTTGCCGGAAGTGTGGCAAACAAATAGCCATGCTCATCCAGCGTTATGTCTTCCAAACCTAAAGACTCTAATTCTTCTTTCAGATATTTGGCAAATACCATTTGCCCCGGAGTACTTGGAGTCACCTCTGTCTCTTCACTGGACTGGGTGTCGAAGCTTACATACTTCAAAAAACGTTCTACTAAAGCCATAATATTTACGATTTAATAATTTTCAATTTACGATTAAGAATATGAACTACCAATTGTCTATCAACAGTAGTCAATAGTTCTGCCGTAAAGGTAGAAAAAGGGGCGTGAACTGCCAAGCAATTCACGCCCCTTTTTACAAAATGTTAGTATTTAGAGTTACTTAAAAGCAACTACTTCCATCAAAACAATGTGTACAAACCTTACATTTCGGCAATCCGATGGACTCGATGAGAGTTTCCAGGGTATTAAACTTCAAAGTTGTAAGGCCAAAGCGTTCGGCAATAATGCTGACCATCTTCTCATATTCCGGAGAACCGGTAGTGGCATATTTCTCCAGATTCTTGTCTGCATCTCCCTCCAGTTCTTCTATAATGCGACGCGTAATCAGTTCCAACGGGCTCTTGGATGCCGTGAAACCTACAAACGGACAAGCATAAATCAACGGCGGACAAGCAATGCGGATATGTACTTCCTTGGCACCATATTCATACAGTACCTTCACATTATCCCGAAGTTGCGTTCCCCTTACTATGGAGTCATCACAGAACAATAAACGCTTACCTTCCAGCATGGCACGGTTCGGTATCAGTTTCATCTTCGCCACCAATGAGCGCATCTCCTGCTTACTGGGAGTGAAGCTGCGCGGCCATGTCGGTGTATATTTAGAAATAGCACGGTGATAAGGAACTCCCTTTCCTTCGGCATACCCCAGAGCCATACCTACACCGGAATCAGGAATACCGCAAGCACAATCTACTTCAGAATCATCGTTCTGCCCCATCTTCAAGCCACTGGTAAAACGCACTTCCTCTACATTGCGACCTTCATAGCAGGAAGTGGGAAAACCGTAATATACCCACAGGAAAGAACAAATCTGCATCTTTTCCTCCGGCTTCCGCAATTGTTCCACTCCATCGGCAGTCATACGAACGATCTCTCCCGGACCGAGATAGCGGTCTATTTCATAATCCAGATTCGGGAAACTGCTTGACTCACTGGTTGCAGCGTATGCCCCTTCTTTCCGGCCAATTACAATCGGAGTGCGTCCCCATTTGTCACGAGCCGCAATGATACTGCCATCTTCTGATAACAACAGCATAGAGCAAGAGCCTTTGACACGGCGGTAAACATTTTCTATACCTTCTACAAAAGTTTTTCCTTGTATGATGAGTAGTGAGATAAGCTCGGTTTGATTGGTATTGCCTGAACTCAGTTCGGCGAAGTGCATATTTTGGGAAAGTAGCTCTGCTTCTATTTCTTCCAGATTCACAATTTTGGCTACTGTTACAATGGCGAAGCGTCCGAGGTGGGAGTTAATGATGATGGGTTGCGGGTCTGTGTCGCTGATGATTCCTATTCCGACATTTCCTTTAAACTTATCCAGTTCGTCTTCAAACTTGGTTCGGAAATAAGTGCTCTCCAGGTTATGAATGGATCGGGCAAACATGCCCTCTTCTGCATCATACGTGGCAAGTCCGCCCCGCTTAGTTCCTAAATGTGAATTATAATCTGTACCGTAAAATAAATCCGTCACACAGCTCGCTTTGGAGACTGTCCCGAAAAATCCTCCCATAAATCCTATTATTTATTATTGATTTTAGTATTGACGGGCACAAAGGTACAAAGAAGTTTCTTCTCCACGTTACTTTCCTACGAGACAATTTCTAAAAAAACTTATTTTTATGCAGGTTTCCGAACAGCAGATTGAACGTTTTGTTTAATTCGCAGATAAAAGAAATGATATGGTTCAGGATGGAAAATCACAGGAAATAGACGAAACGGACGGGTTGCCATTTCCGCAACGAATATGGGCGGTAGTGGCCATTGGATTCGCTCTCTGCATGTCAGTGCTCGACATCAACATCAGTACTGTAATCCTCCCTACCCTCGCACATGATTTTGGAACTTCGGACTCTATGATTACCTGGATTGTCAATGGTTATCAATTGGCTATTGTAGTGTCATTACTTTCTTTTTCTGCATTGGGCGAAATCTTCGGATATCGTAAGGTATTTCTCTCCGGAATTGCTTTATTTTGTGTGACATCACTTATATGTGCCTTATCCGATTCCTTCTGGACTCTGACAACCGCCCGTATTTTCCAGGGATTCAGTGCATCAGCCATCACCAGTGTAAATACAGCCCAACTTCGTCTTATCTATCCGAAAAAACAGATAGGACGTGGAATGGGGATTAATGCAATGGTAATTGCCATATCGGCGGCGGCAGGTCCTTCTGTTGCCAGTGGTATTTTGTCAATAGCTTCCTGGCACTGGTTATTTGCGATAAATTTGCCCTTGGGGATCATTGCCCTGATATTGGGAATCAAATATCTGCCTGAGCAGAAAGAACTGTCCAAACGTAAGTTTGACGTTATCAGTGCAGTGGCTAATGCTATTACTTTCGGATTATTGATTTATACTTTGGATGGTTTTGCACATCATGAACGCTATGATTATCTGATTCTCCAATTAGTGATATTAATTATTGTAGGTACTTACTATGTACGTCGCCAATTAGGTCAGGAATCTCCCCTACTTCCTTTGGATCTGCTAAAGACTCCCATCTTCAGGCTTTCGATACTGACATCCATCTGTTCATTCACCGCGCAAATGCTGGCTATGATTTCATTACCTTTTTTTCTACAGAATACGTTGGGGCATAGCGAGGTGATGACCGGGTTATTATTAACTCCCTGGCCTCTTGCAACTTTATTTGCTGCGCCGGTTGCCGGTTATCTGGTGGAACGTATTCATCCGGGAATATTGGGAAGTATCGGTATGGGAATATTTTGTATCGGGCTTTACTCGCTCTCCATGCTGGATGCAGAGTCTTCCATTCTTAGTATCTGCCTTCGGTTAGTCCTTTGCGGCATTGGTTTCGGACTTTTCCAGACACCGAATAATAGTACTATAATCGCATCTGCCCCGACCAAACGTTCAGGAGGAGCCAGCGGAATGATGGGAATGGCACGACTTATGGGACAGACTCTCGGAACTACGCTTGTAGCACTCTTATTCAGTTGGGTGGTAGGAAGCAAAAGTACGGAAGTATGCTTGATAACAGGGAGTGTATTTGCGCTGATTGCGGCGGTGGTGAGTAGTTTGAGGTTGTCACAAGCGTCGGTGTTGAAAGAATAAAAAAAGGCCGAAACTGAGCTTCGACCTTTTCTATATCTTATTTTAAACTACTTTTTCCAAACATAATATGGAATAAACAACCATCCCATAACCTTTATTACCGATTTGGTCAATGTACAATGCTCCATATAGTCAGAAATATAATATTGAAATACTCCTTCACCGAACGATGCTCTATATATTTCATATTGTAGCATATTTTATCCGGCAGTATTTGTTCTACATATGCCTTGTCCGCATCCTCAGCCTGTCCTAAAATCGTATTTTCATCTACATATTCTATAGATGCATAATCCGTAATTCCCGGGCGAACAGACAACACTCTCCGCTGTTCCTCAGTGTAGAGTTCCACATATTTACGAACCTCCGGACGCGGGCCAACCAGACTCATATCACCTTTCAGTACATTGAATAACTGAGGCAGTTCATCTAATTTATACTTGCGGATAAAATACCCGATACGGGTAATCCGGGGATCTCGTCCGCCTACAGTTATCAAACCTTGCTTATCAGCTCCTATACGCATTGAGCGGAACTTATAGACATAAAAATCCGCCCCTCCACGTCCCACACGTAACTGTTTATAGAAACCACCACCTTTACTTTCCAGACGGATAGCAATATACAGGAAAAGGAAAACAGGAGATAAGAATAGAATGCCCAGAAAGGAAAATAAAATATCAAAAAAACGAATCATCACCTATCAACAGTCACTTTAAGGTATGCATCTTTTACAGCTTTGATTATAAAGTCCAGCTTTTCTTCATCCAACTGTGGATAAATGGGCAAGGAGATTTCACCCTTAAAATTCTCATAAGCTTGTGGATAGTTCTTTATATCATATCCCAATGAGCTGAAGAAGGAAAGCATCGGCATCGGGATAAAATGAACGTTCACGGCAACCTCGCTTTTCGCGATTTCATCAATCATACGATCACGCTGTTCCTCTGTGAAATCTTTGATACGCAATGCATAGATATGATATGAGCTTTCTTTTTCTCCATCTTCAGAAGGTGGCAAAATAGCCCAATCACAATCAGCAAATGCTTTAGAATAGGTATTGAATACTCTTTTACGTTCTTTCAGTAGTTCAGGATATTCCCGTATCTGAGCCAAACCGATAGCAGCATTTACGTCAGCCATATTTATTTTCATTCCCAGACCGACTATGTCATAACGCCAACCGCCTGCTTTGGATTTGGAAAAAGCATCTTTAGTTTGACAATTCAAACTCATCATACGCAATTCTTTGTAGAGTTCCGCATTATCAAACGGTTCGGGCAAATTCAGGCAGATGGCTCCTCCTTCGGCCGTCGTCACATTCTTTACGGCGTGAAGAGAGAAGATAGCAATATCCGTTTCGCATCCTGTACGCTGATTCTTGTTATAATAAGCACCCAAAGAATGGGCCGCATCATTCATAACAAGGATACGTCCCAATTTTTCCTGTACCAATGACGTCGCCTGAAACAGGTTGCGTATTTCCGGTTCATTAACGAGTCTCATGATACGGTCGTAATCACAAGGGAAGCCCGCAATATCTACCGGAATAATAGCCTTGGTCCTTGGCGTAATTGCTTTTCGAATAGCATCCACAGAGATATTGAAATCCTCTCCGGAATCTACCATAACAGGCTTTGCACCCGCATGAAGGACTGCTAATGCCGTAGCACTATATGTATACGCCGGAACAATCACTTCATCTTCAGCTATTACTCCCAACCAGCGAAGCATCATAATGGCTCCCGAAGTCCATGAGTTTACACAAAGCACTTCTTTTGCATTAGAGAATACTTTTATTTCTTCTTCCAATGCTTTTACTTTAGGACCGGAAGTTATCCAGCCGGAACGTAACGAATCAACGACTTCGTTGATGACCGCCTCGTCAATATAAGGGGGCGAAAATGGAATTTTCATGATCTACTATATCGAATTATTTTAAATGAATCAAATATGTAAGTCCGCAGGAGAAATATTTCCGCTTTATTGCATTGTTTGGGCCAAAAGACATTTACTGATTCATATCTTACTTTTATGATAATAATCTACAAAATACTTTTCCACTTATCCACATCATGTCCTGCATAAACAATTCTGTTTTCAGCCAAACAAAGAATATGTTCAATAGAAGTCTCTGCTTTTTTTTTATCACCATACGGTAATTTAGTTACAACTTTAACATTAGGAATATAACTATCTCCTGTGAAAATATAGTTATCCGTATAATAAGTCAAACAACTAGGACAATGACCAGGTGTCTCAATTACGTATAACATTACATTATTAAATAATTGGATTTCATCACCACTTGAAAGGAGTATCACATTCTGACCTTCATATATGGTAGAATGTTCATAATAAAACGAAAAATTTTTCCTATCGTCATACAATGCTTCTTCTCCATATTTTGATGTATAAATACTACAACCAGGAAATCGTGAAACAAGCTCATTTATGCCTGCAATGTGGTCGAAGTGTGTATGTGTAAGAAAAATCCCTCGAATATTCAAATCTTTCGGCAATTCATTAAACAACACTTTTACATCACTCACATCTATAAGAAAAGCATTATTCTGCCCCTCCTCAAATAGTACATACATATTTGAAGAAGGGGCATCGTTAATGATTTTTTTAACCTTGAGCATTATTCCCAAAATGTAAGAATATCACCTATGGTTTTGAACTCACGAAGCTGTTCACCTGTTAATTTCTTTCCAAATTCTTCATCAGAAATAACAATGAGCGAAAGTTTCGCCATAGAATCAAATTCATCTACCGTAGAAAGTTTCGTCTCCACAGTCAATGTACCATTCTCTAGTTCCAGCATATCTTCTAGAACTGCAATTTTTTCTTCAATAGTCATTGTAAAAAAAAGATTTAATTATTATGATGATAATTTACCGCCATCAACACTAATGCAACTACCTGTAACCATTTTAGACAAGTCACTCATTAAATAAACCACTGTATTTGCAATGTCTTCGGGCTGACAAATGCCTAAATACTGTCGGCGTAGTATCTGTTTGTATTCCTCAGAATCCCCCCCATAACTTTCAGACATTCTTGCCATAGGAGTATCAGTAACACCAGGTGCAACTGTATTTATACGAATATTTCTAGGGGCTAATTCTTTTGCAATACAGCGAACAGCAGAATTCATTGCAGCCTTAGATGCACAATATGCAGTTTTCGTTGAATTTCCAAGAAAAGCACCAATTGCTGAAACGCCAACAACATTCATACCCTGCAAATTATATGCGTTACGAGTAGAAAAACATCTTATCATCTCTATGAATGAAAAAAAATTAATATTCATCACCTTCAGCATAAATTCGTATTTTGACAACTTTAAGGGACGCACTACACCAACTCCAACACAAAATACCAATCCGTCCACAGGACCATTCTCTTCAATAATGGAGTTTACACAAGGTTCAATAGTATGGATTGCCGAGAAGTCACATATATATGTTTTATTTCCTTCACCTTTAAGTTCTAGTAAAGTTCTATTGAGATTATTTTCATTGAGATCTAATAAAAGAATTCGAGCACCATAAGCATTAAGTGTTTTAGCTGTAGCAGCACCAATGCCACCAGCACCAGCCACAACAAAAGTTTTATTTGTAAAATCTATAGCACTATTCATAATATATATCCTCCATCTATTACTATTGATGTACCCGTAATCGTTTTAGTAGCATCACTAAGTAAAAAGGCAATTACATTTGCTACCTCTTCCGCTTTTGTCAACCCTAAAATCTGATGCTGTACTAAACCGCCATTAATAGCACTAATACTCTGAATATGTTTTTTTTCAAAATCAACGTCAACTCCACCTTTTTGGACAGAATTAACTCGAATACCATCATTGGCAAATTCGACAGCCAAACACCTAACAGCTGCATCCAAAGCAGCTTTTGAAGAACAGAAAGCCATCTTTGCTTTCATAGCTTTGATGCTACTAATAGAAGACATTGCTACAATACTTGCTCCGTTTTCCATCCCTTTTGCTTTCTTGAGCGAACGTACGACTTCAATAAAAACATTGAAATTATCATTCAAAATTTCATTCAAATTTCCAGGTTTAACAAATTGAAGTGGTTTAAAATCACTGTGTACAATAGCAAATACAACACCATCAAAAGCGCCATTGGATTTTACGAGCTGTTTGATATATGATTCAATGTGTGCTGTATTTCTCTCTTCATACACTTCGACTTTCGCACCAAGTTCTTTGATCTGACGAAAAATTGCTTCGTCTAAAGCATTTGAACCTCCAATAAGCAATATACGCTTATCAGTCAAATCCATTGGATTTATCATTTAGTATTTTCTTTAGGATTTTTCAAGTTCTGAATCAAATTCCAAATCGCTTCAACTGAATTGAAATTATCGGGAATTAGTTCATTAATACGAACTTGTACGCCAAATTCATCATCTAACTCAGATATAATAGACACGACATCCATTGAATCCAAAATTCCATCATCAATTAATAATGTTTCATTCTTGAAATCGACATCTGGTCGAACACGCTGCAATATTTCCAATAGTTTCTCCATAGTTCTATTATTTATTTTATTAATGATATTGTCGATTTAAAAGTATACTTAAATCCTTTCTTCTGATACATACTAACAGCTACAGTATTCTGATGTTGCACCCAAAGCATATAACGATGTTTCTCATTTTCCATATTTTTTTCTATAAACGTATCAAGCAGAACTTGTCCTACGTGTCTACCTCTTCCTTCAGGAATAACTGCCACATGTGAAATACAAGCTGTTTTACCTGTAAAAGTCTGATGCAATGCCCCTAGAAATTTATCATTATCAATACCATGCGCAATCCAAATAGCATTATTTATCAATAATTTTTCATACATATCAGAAGTTATATAATCGCCACTCAAAATATCAAATGAATCATTAAATAATTTACAAGCTTTTTCTATCTCCCATAAGTTTTTCGCAAATTCGACTTTCACCCCTTCTATTTTAATTGGTCTTTCCAAATCCTTATATATTCCTAAATACTGGTCTCTAATAAGATTAACCCTAAACCCTACCTTTTCAAGATATTCTATTTCTTTCTGTGGAAAATAACTTTTTCCACGATATAAAATTTCAACCACTACATCTTTAAGTTCATTAAAATCTGGTTTCGCATTAAAATCATTAATATAATAATACATTCTAAATCCAGTATTTTTTTTCACAAAAAGAAAAGCATTATGCCTATCACAAACTTCAAAAAGCTCACCGTTATTTATCAACGTCTCCGCTTCTCTTTGCAAATAATCGTTGGAAGTCCCTTCTTTATTTCGATATTGTTCAACTATCTCTACATATCGTTCAATAGTATTTATTTTATTGAGCATCATAATTCTTCTTCAACTCTATACGATCTATTTTACCATTCATATTATAAGGCAGCACTCTCAAGTGAAAGACTTCATTAGGAAACATATATTTAGGGAGTTTATCTTTTATCAAATTAATAATGTCCAGTTCTTCACCTGAAACAGTTGTATAATAGAGAATAATGGAATCCTTTTCTTGATCAAAGATACAAGCAGCATTAGAAATATCTGCAATTGAATTAACAACGACTTCTATTTCTTCTAATTCTATGCGATGCCCCATATGTTTTATTTGGAAATCCTTACGTGACACAAATTCAATCTCTCCATATTTGTTATATTTTACGATATCACCTGTACGGTAGATTTTATCATCATAAAAATTATGAAGCGGATTTTGGACAAAAACCTCATGAGTTTTAATTTCGTTGTTATAATAACCAAGAGCCACACCAGTACCACGCACACATAACTCACCTATCTCATTCACTCCTACAAGCTTATCTTGGTCATTGAACACCAATACTTCCATATTATGACAAGCTTTGCCAATAGGTATGTATTCATCGTCATCAAAATCACGATTCACTACATAATAGGTACAGTCAACAGTAATTTCGGTTGGTCCATACAAATTGACGTATTGAGCATTTGGTAATTTATGTATCCAAACTTTCAGTTGCTTTGCCGGCATTGCTTCACCTGCAAAAAATACACGTTTTATATATTTTGGAACACTATCATTTAGTATTTGGCTATTACCAACTAGCACTACAGCAGATGTAGCCCATAAGATAGTTGTAATCTTTCGTTCATTAAGGAACTTCACCAACAATTTTGTAAAAGTGAAATACTTCTTGGCTATAATGTTGAGCGTAGCACCCGACTTCAAACAAATATAAATATCCTTCACCGAACCGTCAAAATAGAATGGAGTTTGATTTCCAAGTGCATCAGTTTCATCAAATCCAAATGTTTCGACAAGCCACTCTGCAAGATCAATAGCACCACGGTGACTAATTACTACTCCTTTGGGAATTCCAGTCGAACCACTAGTAAAGATAGAATAGAGAGGGTCAGTGTCTATCACTTTAGATCGAACATCTGCAATATACGCCTTGTCTATCTCATTATCTATCACCTCTGCATAATTGAAACGCACCCCTTTAAACTCAATCAAGTCAAGTATCTTATCATCAGCAACCGTAGTAGTGATAGCAGCTATCGGATTAAGCACATCATTGATGAGCTTTACACGCTGATCAGGCATCTTACAGTCGATAGGTACATAAAAATTGCCACTCTCCACTACGCCCATAAATCCTACAAGTCCTTCTATCCGACGATCTACAAATACCAGTACAGGTCTACGCATCTGCTTATCTGTAGCAATACCTAACGCTGTTCCAATGACTTCAGCTTGATATTTCCATTCGGCAAAAGTCAAAAAAGTATTTTCATCAGCAATAGCTGTTTTATCAGGAAAGCGTTGTGCCATTGCATCAAGATAGGAAAGAATATTTGTTATCATTTCTTTTCGTATAATTGGTTAGGATTAGTAATAAGCCCTTCTTCAAAGATTTCATCATCCTCAAAAATTGGCAAAATATCGTCTGTATTTATTTCAAACGAAGTAGCACCCAAAGAAATGCCGATACCAAAACCACAAGTCATCATTTTGATAACTTTATGTTCATTGTTATTTCCATAGCGATCACAAAGCGACACGATAGCAGAAGCACCAGAGGTATTTCCATAACGATCAAGTGAGATAGGAATTTTATCAAAATCGATCCCGGATTTCTTTGCTACCTGCTTCAATATATAGAGATTAGCTTGATGAAAAGCAAAGCAATCATAACTATCAGATGTCGTTCCCGTTTGAGCAAAAAAATCCTTGATAAGACGAGGCACATCAAAAATCGTAAATGTAAACACTGAAGTGCCTTGAATAAAGCTATTCATCAATGTACGTTCATTGCCATCTTCGCACATTACAACTTCTTCATTCGCATGAAGGTTACGATAACCACCACCTGGAACAATCATATATCGATATCCCGAACCATCACTACGAAGCAATGCTGTTATTTCGTCAGATTCATTATCAGTCTTTTCCAGCAACATCACTGCACCGGCCTCACCAAACAGCATAGCCGAACTTTTATCAGTTGGATAAACAGACTTCCCTGCTGTGTCACCGACAACAACCAGTGCTCTTTTTATGTCACTAGTGGTCATAATCGAAGCAATTGTCTGCATACCTACGACTAACGATGAACATCCTAAACTGATATCATAACAAACAGCTTCTTTAGGAATTCCTAAACGATATTGCAATACAAAAGCGGTAGAAGGGCGACGATAATCTGGACTATGTGATACAAACAACAATGCCCCAATCTCTTCAGAACTAATACCATTCTTTTTCAAAAGTTCTTTAGCTGCTCTATAACCAAGATCTGAACAAGTTTGATATTCAGAAGTACGGCGTGAGGCTCTTACACCCGTCATCGCCATAAACTTATCCACCTCTACATCACCAAACAAAGGCTTGTAGCTTTCTGTCTTAACTTCATTACTAGGAACGGCACATGCCACTCCTGCAACTTTAATATTCTTGAAATTAAAAAATGCCATATTAGACAATTATAAAACTAAACCATTATCTGATTTTAGTTGTTTTTTAAATAAAACTCTTTCTCTTCCATCTGGTAACACTATCTCTTCCACCACCTCTGACTTATCTATTTTTGTATAAAATTTATATACCCTCTTATTGAATTTATCCACTTCAAAAAACAATTCTCTATAACCTAAATTATAAATAATATTCTCCTTAACATGCCCCATTTCTATGGATTTTACCCCATCATCTTCATTCTTTAACCAACACCAATACTCTCCTCTAACGCCTTCATTATGTATAAATTTTATTTTATTTTTTTTATCCAATGACTTATATCGATCAATCACTTCAATTATCAATCTAGGATGAAATATTAGACTTCCTAATGCCGAAAATCCAAGTCTAACAATATTTTTCTTTATTGTTAAAGCCTGATATTTCGCATCCAAAGTTGCACTGCTGAAACCAATAATCTTTCTCTGACTATTTTCTGCACAAACGACAACTTCGTACGGATCATTAAGTATCACTTTATAATAAGATCGAAGAAAAGATTTTCCTAGTGATAAAAAAATTCCTTTTTGATATCTTTCTCTCACATTCCAATGCACATTCGCTATTTGTTTTGCATCAGAAGGTTTAGCTAGTCTGAATTTAATATTGCTCATTCTTATATACTATTAATGACATCAACCATTTTCTTCGCAAGAAATTTATAGTCAAACTCTTTAGCTGCCAACCTAGCTCTATCACACATTAACGCATATTCTCCTTCAGGCAAATCTAAAATTTTTAATATCTCTTCTGCATAATCAGCTGAAGAAGTATATTCCCTCGCAATACCAATACGATTTTTAGAAATAGGGCAATCATAAATATTAATATTACAAACGATTGGCTTACCTGCAGCCATATATTGGAACATTTTACTTGAACTTATACCATTTTTCGCAAAATCAGATGACAGGTAATTTAATATATTTAGATAACTTTTGGATAGTACATACGGAACATATTTGGGATCTATCCACTTATCTTTAACAATAATATTAGATAGCTGATGTTCTTTACAATATGATATTATTTTCTCTCGTTCTGTACCATCCCCATAAATTAGAAATTTCACATCTTTTTTCTTATTTTCTAAGATTTCTGCAGCATAGACCAATTGCATTACATTATTCACGTGCCTTAATGAACCTAAATAAACAACTTTTTTATGGCAAGAGCGTAAATCTGGATCATCAATGATAAATTGTTGCTTAAAATTTTCAAAGTCGTCAAGATCAACCCCATTATTTATATAAAATACCTTTTTCAAATCAATAGGACCATCGTTGTCAACATCCCATCTTTTATTTTTAAGATAGTCATAACAACCAGACCAAGAAAAAACAAGTGCATCTGATTTGGCGCAATTATATTTTGATTGAGCAAATAACAACTTCACTATTGGGTTCCATTTAGAAATTAACCCAAAATCCACAAAATTATCAGGCCAAACATCTAGACTTTCCTTTATATATGAAATACCTCTTTTTTGGGCATATTTCAATAATGGGTTCGTCAAGAGAGGTCCTCCTGTCGCAATAATACAATCTGGACATTCAAAGTTATCTGCTAAACTCACCAATCTCTTAAAGAAAAGATAATCGCTCAATACTCTCCTTACTTTAGATGCCTTACTATACATTAACGTATTAATATGCACAAAATCAATCTTGCCATACTTTCGCCTCATATATTTTGAGTTATCTTCAATGATATTTAAATCCATGTTATGCATAACACTTGATCCAAATAATATCACCTTGTAACCAAATTCGGTCAAATAATAGGCAAACTTTATGGCACGTAGTCTGGATTCATATTGAGGTGGCATTGCATATTTATTTACAATCCAAATTGTTCTTATTTTGCTACTCATATAGAAATACTTATTAACAATCACTAGATGTACTTATATTCACAACAATAAGGAGTAAAAAAGGAGGTTAAATCCTCTAATAAACAATATTCACATACAAATTTATTTACCAATATACTAGAATGATCCATATTGCATGCAATTATTTACATAAAGTTATTTTACAGAAAACTTATTAATCAACTTTACAACGTCCTTCACCTCCTCCATTGAAATCGTAGGTCCAATTGGTATACTCAGCTCATGTTCAGATATGTATTCCGTAATAGGAAGATTAAGATTGGCCCACTCTTTGTAACATTCTTGTTTATGTGGAGGTATAGGGTAATGAATCACAGTTCCGACTCCATTCTGCTCCAAATAGTCATGTAGTTCATCACGCTTTTCACACAATATAGGAAACAAGTGGAAGACATTACTTCCATAAGATAATGTATCCGGCAAAGAAACCAAGGGATGTTTAATGTTTTGAATATAGTATTTAGCCACTTCTTTACGATATGTATTATCTTCAACAAGATATTTCAATTTCACATTCAGTACAGCTGCTTGAACCTCGTCAAGTCTACTATTACGTCCCCTATATTTGAATATATATTTTTTCTGTGAACCATAGTTAGCCAAAGTACGCACAGTGATGGCCAGTTCCAAATCATTAGTTGTCACAGCACCACCATCACCTAATGCACCTAAATTCTTTCCCGGATAAAAGCTATGTCCAGCAGCATCACCTAACGAACCTGTCATGCAACCATCAGCTGTCAAACAGCCATGCGCTTGAGCATTATCTTCTACTAACTTCAGATTATATTTTTTGCAAATATTGGCAATTTTCTCACTCCAAGCCAAACGACCATAGAGGTGCACAAGAGCTATAGCTTTTGTACGAGAAGTTATAACTTCCTCTATCTTATCCTCATCAATCTCAAGTGTATTCAGTCTTGGCTCTACAAGAACAGGCTTCAAACCATTTTCTGTGATAGCAAGAATAGTTGCAATATAGGTATTTGCCGGTACAATGACCTCATCACCTGGTTGCATTACACCCATCTCAATGTATGCACGGAAAATCCAAATCAGTGCATCCAAGCCATTGGCACAACCAACTGTATATTGTACTCCAACAAATTTTGAGTAATTCTCCTCAAAACGTTCGTTCTCCTTGCCTTGAAGGTACCAACCTCCGTTAACCACACGGCTTACAGCCTCATTTATCTCAGCTCCGTGAAGAGCGGTCACATCTTTTAATGAAAGAAAAGGTATCATTTTGTTTTTCTTTATTTATCAGCTATTTTTCTAAGAAATTTCGCAGGATTACCTACCCAGATTTCTCCGGCAGGCACATTCTTTGTCACCACACTGCCAGCACCAATCATGGCATCCTCACCAATGGTTATCCCTGGAAGTATCGTAGAACCAGCACCGATAGATGCACCCTTGCACACCTTTGTCTTAAGAAGAACCCAATCCTCATTCTTCGACTTTGGATACATATCATTGGTAAAAGTCGTATTAGCACCTACCATTACATTATCTTCCAACTCAATACCATCCCAAACTTGGACACCACACTTAATAGTAACATTATTACCAATCACCACATTATTCTCAATCAGACAATGAGAACAGATATTGCATCTCTCGCCAATCCTGGCCTCAGGAAGTACTACGCAGTACTGCCAGATATTAGTAGAAGCCGGAATATTTTGATTCTTACAATCGCTTAACGGATGTATCATTACTAATCTCCCTAAATTCAAGAAATTCATCATAATTACGAATATAGTCTTCCTTTTTATATACATCAGAAGCCAAAACCATGCAAACAGCACCAGAAGAAAAATCATCCAAGTCACGCCATATACCCGGTTTTACATATAAGCCTTGATAAGGACGATTCAAGAAAAAAGAACGTTTAACCTTGCCATCATCCAAGGTTACACGAAAGGAACCGGATGCGGCAACCATAAACTGGCTCAAATCTCTGTGAGCATGTGCTCCACGAGACTCACCTCCTGGGACATCATACAGATAGTATACACGCTTCACATCAAAAGGAAGAGTGTCGCCATTCTGCACTACAGTCAGGTTACCCTTACGATCACTGTGATGCTTGTCCAGCTCAATCATTGAACAATCAAATACACTATATTTCTCCATTGCCCCTTAACTGTAAATAATCGTCATAATTTCTAATATAGTCATCTGGAATATAACTAGTTGAAGCAAATTCCAATGCAAGAGAATTTGTAGAGAAATTGTCTATTCTTCTCCACAACCCTTTCGGAATATAAAGACCATAATAAGAACGATTAAGCGTAAACTTATTCTGTCTCTCACCATCATCCACTATCACATCAAAACCGCCTGAAAGTGCAACTATGAATTCTTCCGTATTCCTGAATGCATGACTTCCACGGCATTCTCCTCCCGGAACATCATAAATCCAATATGTCCTCTTGATTTCAAACGGAATATGATTGTTCTGTTCTACAAACGAAAGATTCCCTCTCATATCTAAGAATTTGGGGAGTTCGATGATTTTACAATCTTTGATTGACATTTTATAATTCAAAATACAATATGGATATTTTATTTCAGTTGTTATGGACAAGCCATTAAATGTGGATGCTGATAATTCAATGATAAATAAGACAGGGGATCGTTATATGTTCAAGTTTTTTCATTTAACAATCAAATTATTCAAATATAAATCAGCGGCATTCTTATCTGTCAAACGACGAGCAGTCTCAATTGCTCTTTCTGAAACAGCTAACCTTTCATCCGGAGTGAGTTTATTTATTTTACGAATTATATTTGCAAGCTCTTGAATGTTACCCGCTTCACATAAGAAACCGTTCACACCATCTTCTATCACACCATCAAACCCTTCTTTCTTGGAAGCTATAGTAATGCACCCACGAGCCATAGCCTCCAAATAGACTAATCCATAAACTTCCCTACGACTAATCATTATCATACAGTCAGCATTGTCATACTTAGCCTTTATTTCATCTCGCGGAATCCTGCCACAAATAGTCACTTGACTCTCCAAATGAAATTTCTTCATCTTCAATTTTATGGTGTCCAATTCATGACCATTGCCCACATAATCAATGTGAAAGTTTTTATCCTCATAAACATTAACCAAAGCCTCGATAATTTCAGCCGGATATTTACGTTGAATCATCTCACCAACATAGATAAATTTACTTAATGGTTTCTCAAATGAATGAGTATTGCTTTCTGTAATATAACTTGCGGGAACACCTGAATAACAGATAAAAGAATGCTTAAGCTTGCCATATCTCTCTTCGAAATCTTCTCTATATTTCTTTGAACGGAATCCCCACAAATCAATTTTATTATAAAAACATTTAAATCGTTCACCGTAAACACCATCCAGATCAAAATTCTCATGCATTATAATAGCAGTTGTCGCTGAAGAATAAATACTTTTCAACTTCGCGACCACCTCTATCTGAGGATTAGGAAAATGCCCTACTATAATATCAGGTATAAAATCAGCTTCAGCATTACTATTAACTATTTGTTGAATAGATTTTCTGATAGAAATTGATAAAAATCTCCCATGAGGAATCGGTTTGAATAATGGTATTCTCAACACTTGCACACCATCCCATTCATATTGTGCACCCTTATCACGTTTTGTATAAACTACCGCACCTGTTTTCGCAGTAATCAAATCTCTCGCTACCCGAGCCGCCCAATAGTAAAAGAAAGGATATACAGCCTGATAATGTACCACACGCACATTATGACCTTCTTTTGCCCACTCCTTTGTAAAGTAATGACATACCGAAGTTCCCTTATTTTCCTTTGAAGGAAGCGGGTAAATGGTTGATAATAGAAGAATATTCATAATCACATGCAAATTCGCATTCCCGGTATATACAGCTTTGCGTTAGCTATAAAACATAGGAAATACTACGATTTACTTCAAATTAATATGTTTAGAACCGATTTCAGTAAATGAATTTAGCTCATTTATAATAAGTAAAAGTCTATTGGGGTCAATAATATATAATTATTTTCACGAGTCTCGTTTAAATACATCTCTAGTATAAACCTTCTCCTTCACATCATCCAGACAATCATCATAACGATTAGCAATGATGGAATGACTCATCAATTTGAATTTCTCCAAATCATTATTCACCTTACTCCCAAAGAAAAGACTGCCATCCTCCAGTACAGGTTCATAGATAATCACTGTAGCGCCCTTAGCCTTGATACGTTTCATGATACCTTGAATAGCACTTTGACGGAAATTATCAGAGTTACTTTTCATTGTGAGACGATAAATACCAATCACACACTCTTTTTCCTGCGTTTTATCATATCCATTTTGTTCACTGTAACTATAATAGCCCGCTTTTTTCAAAACTTGGTCAGCTATGAAGTCCTTACGGGTACGATTACTCTCAACAATAGCAGTCATCATATTCTGTGGTACATCGTTATAATTGGCCAGTAACTGTTTCGTGTCTTTGGGCAGGCAGTAACCGCCATAACCAAAGCTGGGATTATTGTAATGGGTACCAATACGAGGGTCAAGCCCTACTCCTTGAATAATAGCCTGTGTATCTAATCCCTTGATTTCAGCATAGGTATCTAATTCATTGAAGTAACTGACACGAAGAGCCAGATAAGTATTGGCAAAAAGCTTCACAGCTTCCGCCTCCTTCAAACCCATAAAAAGAGTGTCAATATCCTTCTTTATAGCCCCTTCCTGCAATAGAGAAGCAAAAACATGCGCCGCATCTTCAAGATCATCGCCTCCAATGGTATGGATAGCCTTATTCTCCTCATCAAACTGACCAATCATTTTGGGATAACCCACGATTATGCGACTAGGATATAAGTTGTCATATAATGCCTTACTTTCGCGCAGGAACTCAGGCGAAAAGAGCAAACGAAATTTGTGTGTAGTCTCCCACCCTTTCTCCTTAAATTTTTCAGTATACTTCACGTACAAGGAACGGCAATAACCAACCGGAATAGTACTTTTGATTACCATTGTTGCATCGGGATTAACCTCTAGTACCAAATCAATCACATCCTCAATATGATGCGTATCAAAAAAATTCTTCTGGGGGTCGTAGTTTGTAGGAGCTGCAATCACTACAAAATCGGCGTCACTATAAGCCGTTGCACCGTCCAACGTAGCTGTCAGGTTCAGTTTCTTTTCCGAAAAATACTTTTCAATATATTCATCCTGAATAGGACTGATTCGCCTATTGATTTTTTCGACCTTTTCAGATACCACATCAACAGCTATCACTTGATGATGTTGTGCAAGCAAAGTAGCCAACGACAAGCCCACATAGCCTGTTCCAGCTACAGCAATTTTAAGATCCTTAAAGTTTCTCATTTTTTCACTTCTTACTAATACCAACGAATAGAATCATACAAACCATTTATATTCATAAAGTTTTTTGGGGGTTAGTTCTATATGATATAAGAATAATCAATAAAGCCCAAACTCCACTAGATAAAAAGGTTGCGGGAATGAAAGTTGAAATAATCGCATATGAAAATATCACAGCTATAAAAAATATATATGACTCATTCACTCCTTTCGCACATGAACTTATAATTTTAAAGTAAACAACTAATATAAAGGGTAATATAAAACAACCTTCATTTCCAAAATTAGCATACGCTTCACTAATTAATCCATTATTAGCTCTTATGCCTTCCACTTCTGGTGAAAAGTATTCCCCCACAGCAATATCTACACTAGTTGATGAATAGGGAGAATTCATGCCAAATCTGCTAAAAATGCTATTCCTATAATAATCCGGTTCAAACAGATTGAAAAAAGTATAATATTCATAATCCATTCCAGATGGAACATAAAACACTCTCCAAAAAACAAAAGAAACGCCTAACTGTATTGTTGTATTTTTTACAAATGAGATTAAAATAATAAATATCGATGCTAATAACGGAATATACCTAAGATAGTATTGCTTATAATACAATCTTATTATAATTCCTATCACAGTTGCAAAAACTATAGATTTTAATCCCACAATAGAAAAATCTATATAGATAATTATTGCAAATACAAATGCCAAAAAATATTTTTTTTTATCCAAAAAATAGCATATAACTAACGGGCATAATAGTGTTGAAGCCGCTAAAATATACCTAAATACCGTAGGATAGCTATTTTCTCTTTGTTCAAATCTAATATCATATACATCAAACAACGAGGTATGAAGATGAAAACCAGTATATCTTATAGAAATGTATAAAACTGATATAACAAATAGACCAATAACAATATAAAACAAGTTCTTTAAACATCTATTGTGCTTTTCAATACAATCATCACTCACAATTTTTATTGATGGCATATTATTACATAACACCACAAACATAAACCAAAAGATAAAATTTGTGACAATGTATGCTTTCTCATAACTAATATAGCCAAGTAGAATAGTCAAAGGAGTGAATTTCAATAATAGAAGCACAAATGAAACATTGCTCCAAAAACGATCTTTTCCAAACATTGCCTTTATAAACAATAAGGCCATGCCTATGAAAAAAGCCCACGATATAATATATCTAGATAATGATGCATCATTAATATAACCGGCATAGCTATATATAGGCACAATGAATTTTACATAATACATTTCCTGTGCTATACGGTATAATACAAGAAATAAAAAAAGTGATATCCGTTGATGCTTAAATATTTTCATAATGTCATTTTACCGAATATCTATAGCACCAATAAAACTGCAACAAAAAAAGTAATGACTTTATTCCACTAAAAAAAAACAAGAAAACATAAATGTCTCTATATAAATTAGATATAAAAATAAGAAGTAACATTGAAAACAAAAACAAAAGTTGCCATATAAAATCATATGACTGTTTACTTGCAATTATTAAAGTAGGACGAATAACTTCTGTAACAAATGATATGGCAACCATAGGTATTAAATATCTAGTATATATGCCAGCATTTATCCACTGTGAACCTAAAATAATTTCAAAAAGAAATGGAGAAATTATGAAAAGAATAGAAAAACCCACTAAAGAAATGATAGAGACAGGAACTATTGTTTTAACGAGTATATGTCTGCATGAACCATAATTGTTATAATCTTCATTCGCCCTCTGCCGATATGCATCACTCACAGCTATTGTTATAATGGAAATAGGAACTGCTATTATCGTATTCGACATTGAAAAAAAGCCAAGTTCCTCTTTAGTAAAAACCGCACCTAAATAAAATAGAGGTATAGCGCACGATACACTATTAATCAATTTTCCAGTCATTACATATTTTGGAAATCTAATATATTTCGTCAAACATTCCTTAACAACAGATAATGACACGATTTTATACAGATTTCTATCTTTCACAAACATAGAAAATAAACAAGAGAATGCAGAGATACCTCTGCCTATTAATTCGCCATAGATCTTCCCGTTGCCTAAGACCAATGAATTCATACACCCAAACAGTGTTTCTGCAATAGATAATGATGAACTATTTACTAGTTTATTTACGGACAACTGTTTGAAATATTTATTTTTAACACACCATTCATTATAACATTGATAAATAACAATGAACAATGCTATCAATATTGGGATAAAAAACAATTTCACAAAAAGAGGTTCATTTAATAATAGATGAATTTCATCCCTTAGGAAATAAAAAGTTAAGCATATAACACTTAACACAAATATCGACAATGACAATACTAATACAATAATATTAAAGGCCTCTTCCTTACTTTTAGAAATAAAAATTGAATAAGTATATCCACCAGTAACTAAGATAGCTAATATTGCCGCTATTTGAGAAAAAATTGCTGCTGTTCCTATTTGATCTGGTGTAAACAGCCGTCCTATTATTGGATAAAATATAATTGGAATTAATTGTGCTATAAAGGTTCCTCCAGTTAATACTAATAAGGACTTAGTATAATCTGACGTACGAATTCTATTTATAAATCCTTTGACTAATTTCATTATAAATTCTTAATTTCTTACATACCACTATAAAGCAAATATGTAAGTGCCTTTAGCAACATATATGGTAAGAAGACCTAATTTCAAAAGCAATACACCAATTGGAACACTTACTCAATTTTATCTAATTCATTGATGAGCTCTTGTTGCTCACTAGTGAACAAGCCATCCCAACTATTTATAATTATATGTGCTTCTTTTGCTAATTCTTCCTCTAACGTCTCTCTATAACAGGCCACCAATAATCGACATTTCAACAGCGAATCAGATATTTTATTCAATATTTCCCAACTGCGATCAAGTAGCATCTGAACTTTATCTTCCTTATCCCCATGATTGTAAATTGTAGCACTATAAGCTTTCAAGAGAGTAGTACAAAGAATCACCTCTTCTTCGTCATTCCGGGCTTTCTTCCGATACAAGGTTTCTGCCAGATTATAAACATCCGAATTCAGTTGACGAAAACGATCTGCATAAATGGGTTCACCATCCATACCAAGATAAAGAAGCTCATGCGTAAGTTGACGCAAAGCATCGATTTGAGACTTCATATAACTATGAATTAAAAATTATAAATTATGAATTATTCTTCTGTTATCGGAACAATAAGAGAGGGATGAATAAAAGTGGTAGCTACTGCCATAACCCCCTGAATAGAAACAACTACCCGACGATCACCTTTTACACGAACAAATATACCTTCGACACCTTCGAAAACCCCACCGGTGATGCGGACACGATCTCCTTTCTGCATGGAATATTCCGTAGGCGGCAAGTAAATTATTTGTTGGTCGTAAGAACCGGCGATGGCTATAAAGTGGCGCATTTGGATTTCCGGAACAATAATCGGCTGCTTCGTCTCACGATCCATGATATAGCGAAGAGGTAGAAGAATAGCATTTTCCTCCTTAATTTCGTCAATCTTCTTACGAGTGGAATAAATGAAAACCAGATTATGTATGGCAGGAACGAGTTTACGAATACGTTGCTCCTTCCGCGTTACATATTCATAACGCATAGGAATGAAGTTTTCGATATTATTCTTGTCCAAAAACTCTTTCAAAACGAGTTCCCGGCTATAGGTGATACGCAAAGCATACCAATGATATTCAGAATTCAAAATGGAAGATTGAGAGCTCATGAATGATTAACTGTTCTCGTCTGGATATTTCTTGGGGACACCGGGGAATGAAAATTCCTTCCGGTTAAAACGTAAATCCGTGATGGTGAATTTGCTACGTTCAACGGCCTAAATTCAGACTCCCTATCGCAGGAAGTGCAAACAGGCACTTTTGAAGACTGGAAAAGCTGATTTTGCTGAAAAAGCACAGTTCTCGACTTCTAATATACTGTAAACAAAAGACTTAATAGAACAAAATATACTATTAATCGTTCGTTTAATGGGCACAAAGATAAGGGGGATTTTCGAAAGAACAAAGTGTTTAATAAAAATAATTCTAATCATATCATTTAATCCTATCCACAAGTACCTGTAAGGGCACTTCCAAAAGGGCTACACCATTTACCCCGGATGACTACACCCTTTTGTATGTAAGGCTACACCCTTTGCGGCAAAAGGTGTAGCCCTATACAAGCTATGATTAACACACCAGACAATAAGGAATTTTATTCAACACTATTTCGCTCATTACCTCAACGACAAAGGCACTTTAAAACCACTCTGGAAATTAGTCACTTACAAGAAGTTAAGAGTTTGTCGACAGGAAGTTAACTCTTTGTCGACAAACTCTTAACTTCTTGGAAACAAGCTCTTAATACCTTGAAAACAGGACAAACTTTGTTACATCACAAGACTTCTAAAGTTTATTCCAATTTAGTGACAAATGATATAATTCAGTGCATTATCTGCAACCATCGAGTCAATGCAAAGCCTCCCATTTCAGGGGTAATCAAGCCATACCATCAAGTTCTTGCTCAATCGTCTTATTAAGTTGTGAAAGCATCGATTCTATTTTGCAGCAACAAACCTGGGCCCTTGAGTTAAGAAACTCAGCAAGAAGTCATACAAAGAAAAAAGAAAGGGGCGCACTTCAAATTTTGAAGTGCACCCCTTATTTACCTAATGCCTAATAAAAACCTCTTTTTACCCTAATTTTAGAGTAGCTCTCAATCTGAGAGTTTCCGATGAATCTTATCTATCTCCATTTCTTCACAACCTTCTTGTCTGACGGAGTAGCCTCAATCAAACTCAAGGCAAAGCCACCACTACGTGCCAACTTCACAGACATCTTAGTCTTACTGGTCACAATACCTTTCTTTATCTGATAAGAAGTCGGATTCTCTTTGTAATCAGCATCTTTACCATCAGCATAAAGAGTAGCTACATATTGCTTGCCAGGTTCCAGAAAATCCAGAGTAAAGTTAGCAGTACGTGCATTCTCATCTGTGATGCCACCTACAAACCAATTATTCGTTCCTTTCGCCTTACGAGCTGCCGTAATATAATCACCCGGTTCCGCTTCCAGATATTTACTATCATCCCAATCTACCGCTACATCTTTGATGAATTGGAAAGCATCCATGTGCTTCTCATAATTCTCAACTAAATCGGCAGCCATCTGCAACGGACTGTATAATGTCACGTAAAGAGCCAACTGCTTACAGAGAGTGGTCTGTACCTGTCCATGAGGCAGATCGCCCATGAAATCAAGTTTTGTATCGAAGATACCAGGAGTATAATCCATCGGGCCACCAATCAGACGATTAAATGGAAGCAAGGTAGTGTGGAACGGTTTACTGCCACCAAAAGCCTCATATTCCGTACCACGGGCAGACTCGTTACCAATCAGGTTAGGATAAGTACGGCAAAGTCCGGTAGGACGCACAGCTTCATGGGCATTTACGCAAATTTTATACTCAGCAGCTTTAGTCACGGCGTACAGATAATGGTTGTTCATCCACTGACCGTAGTGATGCTCTCCACGAGGAATCATATTGCCTACATAACCACTCTTCACTGCATTGTAACCGTTGTCTACCATAAACTGGTAGGCTTTATCCATATGACGTTCATAATTGCGTACGGATGCCGAAGTTTCATGGTGCATCATCAATTTCACACCCTTACTTTTAGCGTAAGCGTTCAACATCTTTACATCAAAGTCAGGATATGGAGTTACAAAATCAAATACATAATCTTTAGAATGACCGAACCAGTCTTCCCATCCTTCGTTCCAACCTTCTACCAGCACTTGATCAAGTCCATTTTCAGCTGCAAAGTCTATATAACGTTTTACGTTTTCATTGGTAGCACCATGACGTCCGTTAGGTTTAGTTTTGGTATAGTCCGTTTCACCCAATTTTACAGAAGGCAGATCATCGGTATAAGCCCAAGTGCTCTTTCCGGCAATCATTTCCCACCATACGCCTACATATTTCACCGGCTTAATCCAGGAAACATCTTCATAAGCACAAGGCTCATTCAGATTCAACGTCAGTTTGGAATTCAGAATATCACGGGCGTCATCACTTACGATAACCGTACGCCACGGAGACTTACAGGGAGCTTGCAGGTATCCTTTATCTCCTTTTGCATCAGGGGTAAGCCAGGATTCGAATACAAAATTCTTATCATCCAGATTAAGATGCATACAGGAGTAATCCACCAAAGCAGCCTCATGCAAGTTAATATAAAGACCGTCAGCTGTTTTCATTTGCAGAGAAGTCTGTACACCCGTCGGAGAGAACGTAGTCTGTGAAGAATTAGGAGTGATTGCACCATCCATCAAGCTACGGATTTCAGAAAGCTTAGATTCTGTATAATCATATTCCTGTGTATCATAATCGCCCGGTATCCAGAAAGCAGTGTGATCGCCTGTCATGGCAAACTGAGTACGTTCTTCCTTGATAACGAAATAATTCAGGTTCTTAGACAAAGGAAATTCGTAACGGAACCCCAAACCGTCATCAAACAGACGGAAGCGGATGATCATATTGCGATCTTGCGCTTTCTGGTTCAACGTTACAGCCATCTCATTATAATGGTTGCGAATTTGTTTCACTTCACCCCACACCGGCTCCCAAGTCTCATCAAAAGTGGAAGTTTGGGTATTTGCCAGTGTAAATCCATTCATCAGTCCCGGAGCATCTTTCAGTTCCAAGCCGAGTTTAGAAGGGTTGATAACAGCTTTTCCTTTGTAGGAAAGTTCATAGATCGGTTCACCTTGTGCGTTCACTGAAAAGTTCAGTTGCAGTTGTCCGTTCGGCGAGGTGATACTCTCAGCCATTGCCCAATTGCTTACAAACAAAAAGAGCAAGAGACAGAACAATTTGATTGCTTTCATGTTTTTCATGATTTGAATTATTTTAGAGAATTATAATCGTGATGCAAATATAAGGATGAAATGACATGTGAACGAAGGAATAAAATGAAAATATAGATGATTTACCGGCAAACGTTTGCATAACTGGTTTAGTTTCTGATTTTTAAGCATTAAGGGGAAAAACCGGAATATAAACCCGATATAAATGAAAAATTGTACCTTTGCAGGCATTATCGGAATAATAACAGAATAAAAATGAAAGAATTGATATACATTTTCCTTGGTGGCGGAACAGGCAGTGTGCTCCGTTACTATGTGCAGGAACTACTGCACGAACGGATCATCCCTTATTCCTTTCCTTGGGCAACATTTACAGTCAATATCTTCGGCAGTTTTCTCATCGGGTTGTTTTATGCCCTTTCCGCTCGTTTTAATCTCTCGCCCGAAATGCGTCTGTTATTGACAGCTGGTTTCTGCGGTGGATTCACCACTTTCTCTACTTTTTCCAATGATGGTCTGACCTTGCTGAAAGGTGGTTTCTATGGAACATTTATAGCATATACCTTAATCAGCATCACGTTGGGAATATTGGCTGCATTGGCGGGAGGAGCAGTCGGCACTAATCACTTATCACTCACCACTAATCACTAAACACAACTATATTCTGAACAAAAACCGATTGCTTCTTGTTTCCTATTTAAAATAATTACAAATAATATCATAATTATGAAAATAGAAAAGATTATCGGACGTGAAATTCTCGATTCAAGAGGAAATCCCACAGTGGAAGTAGATGTAATGTTGGAATCAGGCTTTATGGGCCGTGCTTCCGTTCCTTCCGGCGCTTCTACGGGAGAACACGAAGCTTTGGAACTCCGTGATGGCGACAAAGGACGTTATGGAGGCAAAGGTGTATTAAAAGCTGTAGAAAACATCAATGATATTATCGCTCCGAAACTTGTCGGAATGTCAGCCCTCGACCAGATGGGCATCGATCATACCATGCTGGCATTGGATGGAACAAAAACGAAATCAAATCTGGGCGCAAATGCTATTCTCGGCGTATCCCTCGCCGTAGCAAAAGCTGCCGCCGCTTATCTCGATATACCCCTGTACCGCTACATCGGTGGTACCAATACATACGTAATGCCCGTACCGATGATGAATATCATCAACGGTGGTTCACACAGTGACGCTCCTATTGCTTTCCAGGAATTCATGATACGCCCTGTAGGTGCAACTTCCTTCCGTGAAGGTCTGCGCATGGGTGCCGAAGTATTCCACGCTTTAAAGAAAGTACTGAAAGATCGTGGTCTGAGCACTGCTGTAGGTGACGAAGGCGGTTTTGCACCAAATCTGGAAGGTACAGAAGATGCCCTGAACAGTATTATTGCCGCCATCAAAGCTGCCGGATACGAACCAGGCAAAGATGTAATGATTGCCATGGACTGCGCTTCTTCTGAATTCTATAAAGACGGAATCTACGATTATACCAAGTTCGAAGGCGAGAAAGGCAAGAAACGCACAGCTGACGAACAGATTGACTATTTGGAACAACTTATCAACCAATTCCCCATCGACTCTATCGAAGACGGCATGAGCGAAAATGACTGGGAAGGCTGGAAGAAACTTACCGACCGCATCGGCGACCGTTGTCAGTTGGTAGGTGACGACCTCTTTGTTACTAACGTTGATTTCCTGGCCATGGGTATTGAAAAAGGTTGTGCCAACTCTATTCTAATTAAAGTAAACCAAATCGGTTCCCTGACCGAAACATTGAATGCCATCGAAATGGCTCACCGCCACGGATACACTACCGTGACCTCCCATCGTTCCGGGGAAACGGAAGACGCTACGATTGCCGACATCGCCGTTGCCACCAATAGCGGACAAATCAAAACCGGTTCATTGAGTCGTTCCGACCGTATGGCAAAATATAATCAGCTGCTTCGCATCGAAGAAGAACTGGGCGCTAATGCTGTTTACGGTTATAAACGTATAAAATAACCATGAATTCTATTTAAGTGTCAAAAAATAAAATAATCAAGAGGGGCGAACCATCACGGACCGCCCCTCTTCTACTTTAACCTTAAAATCACCAATCAGTCTACTACCTTGAAGAAAACTTCTTCTCCGGACTGACTATCCGTTGCCACCCAAAGCCCAAAGTCTCCGGGTTCCACAACTTTAGCCATATCTATGTTCCAAAATGCAAGTTCACTAACAGGGAGTTCAAACGAAACGCTTTTTTTCTCACCCGGCTTCAATGTCACACGAGTGAAACGTTTCAGTTCTTTCACCGGACGGGTCACGGAACCAATCTTATCTTGTATATACAATTGAGCTACTTCCGTTCCTTCATATTTCCCGGTATTTTCCAGATCGAATGTCACTGTCAGCACATCATCTTTTTTCAGTACATCAGACGCCAGTTTGATGTTGCTATACTTAAATGTGGTGTACGACAAGCCATAACCAAACGGAAACAAGGGATCAAAACCCGCATCCATATAGAAGGAAGTACAGCCCAGTGAAGTCTGTCCTGCCTCAACAGCAATATCATTCAGCAACACTTCATTCCGTGTAGCCGGACGTCCGGTATTATTATGAGCGTAGTACACAGGAATTTGTCCCACCATCCTCGGGAAAGTGACCGGCGCCTTTCCACTCGGCACAGCCTTCCCCCAAAGCAAATCAGCCAATGCAGGACCGCCCATTGTGCCCGGATGGAATGAATAGAGAACAGCAGTCGACTCTTCGACTTCTTTACCGATAGTCAACGGACGACCCGCCATCACAATAGTCACTACAGGTTTACCCGTCTTAGCCAAAGCTGTAATCAAAGCTCCCTGATCACCCTGCAAATCCAGATCAGCCAAACAGTGAGCTTCACCCGAAAGAATAGATTCTTCACCCACAAAAGCAAGAATGACATCTGCACGTGCAGCGGCGGCAGCTGCTTTAGCCACACTTGCCGGATTTTTCTCACGACTATATGCTAGTCCCGGTTCATAAATCACCTGTACTTTATCGCCAACCATTTCCTTAATAGCGTTCAACGGAGTCTGAGTACGAGCTTTCTCACCATCAAATATCCAAGTACCTAACTGTTCATAAGGTGCATTAGCCATAGGTCCTACCACTGCAACAGTTTTCACAGATGGTTGTAACGGCAACACTTCCTTATCATTCTTCAACAGAATAGCCGATTCAACAGCGGCTTGCTTAGCTGCTTCCAAATGAGAAGGAGCATACATGACAGATGTTTGTTGTTCATCTACATAAGGAGTATCAAACAATCCTAAACGATACTTGATACGCAAAATATTACGAACAGCCTCATCGATAGTGCTTTCCTTCACCTTTCCCTCTTTCACTAATTCCGGCAGTTCCTTCACAAAAGTGTAACTCACCATTTCCATATCTACTCCTGCATTCACAGATTTCATTGCCGCTTCTTTTGAACCGGCTGCAAAACCATGGCTTATCATTTCGCTGGCAGAAGCCCAGTCCGTCACAACAAAACCATCGAATTCCCACTCATCACGGAGTACATTCTTCAAAATAAAAGCATTCCCGGTAGAAGGGATTCCATCATTATCATTAAATGAAGTCATAAACGTGGCTGCCCCCGCTTTGGTGGCAGCTTCAAAAGGCGGCAAATAAACATTGCGCAGACGACGTTCGGGAATGAACGTGGAATTATAATCACGTCCTCCTTCGGCTGCACCGTAACCTACAAAATGTTTAGGGCAAGCTGCAATTGAAGTAGGACTATTCAGCGAATCTCCCTGAAAACCTTCTACCATAGCAGCTCCCATTACGGAAGTAAGGTACGTATCTTCACCACACCCTTCGGCAATACGTCCCCAGCGAGGATCGCGGGCAATATCAATCATTGGCGCAAAAGTCCACCGAATACCTACAGACGAAGCTTCAATAGCTGCTACCCGTGCACCGTCTTTCGCTACCTGCGGATTGAACGAAGCCGCTTGTCCCAAGGGAATAGGGAAAATTGTTTTAAACCCGTGAATGACATCACGCGCTATCAATAAAGGAATACCCAAACGGGATTCTTCCATTGCCACGCGCTGTAGCGCATTAATACGCACCGGATCCACCTCATTCAAGATGGAACCGATTTCACCTTTCTTAATCAAAGCACTCATATCCTCGATATTACCGTAAGAGGAAATCTGGTTCATCTGACCGATTTTCTCCTCAAGGGTCATCTTAGACAGGAGAGATTCTACTTTTTTCTCGGTTGCCGCATCACTACCTTTATTGGCTACTTGCGTACAAGAGACAAAAGGCAAGAGAAACAAGCAGGCGGAGAAGATTTTCAGTGTCTTCATGAATTAACCTAATTATGTATATTATTACCTATCATTATAAATTGATTGTCCACATCACTAACTGCTCAGTTTATTTCTTTTGAAACACGCGTACATAATCCACCTTCATCGTTATAGGCAAGGCACTCTCATCTACACCTTTGTATCCTCCCCAATCACCGCCCCATGCAAGGTTGAGAATAGGATAGAAAGCATAAGTGAACGGCCACACATTTTTGCCGGAACCTTCATTCTTGAATGTCATCAATTCTGTTCCATCTACAAAGAATTTCAGATAGTCGGGTGTCCACTCACAAGCATAGACATGGAACTCTGACTCTGCCGTACCAATATTGCGAGATGCAGTCTTCTGAGTGTTTATGGTATGATTATAAGCTGCACAATGAATAGAAGAAGACACGATATTCGCATCAACACCCACTTCTTCCATGATGTCAATCTCGCCACACCCCGGCCAGGGATTAGTAGAGTAATTATTGTTCACTGGCATCATCCAAAAAGCAGGCCAAGTACCCTTACCTTTAGGAAGCATGATGCGAGCCTCAAAATAGCCATAAAGCCATCCAGTATTTACTTTAGCATACACACGTCCCGAATATATCTTACCATCAGACCCTTTAAAGCAGTTGATATTTAATTTACCATCTACTAATTCCGTCACATGCTTACCATTTGCTGAACCATTCACATATTCCTGAAGTTCATTATTCACCCAACCAGGCTTTTGCACTTCGTGTGTCCAATCGGTGCCAAGAGTGCTACCTTCATTAAACTCGTCGTGCCAAACCAGGCGATATCCTTCGGGAGTGTTTATCTCACGGTCTTCAGTCGACTCTTGAGTGATGCTCACCGTAATCTTCTCCGCACCCGAAACAATATCCAAAGTTCCCTTCCGGGAAGTTTTATTCTCATTAGGGTCTGTCGTAACACTTACTGTCTTGCCATCTTTCTTTTCGGCCTTTAGCCAACTATCGTTAGACGTCACACTCCAGTCACCCGTAGCTACAACGGACAATAGGAAGTTCTCGCCACGAGAATTGGAATATATCTCACGCTTCGAAACGGACATTGGGGTTCCTTGCGTCACAGGTACCACAACACGCTTTGCTCCGGATTTAATGATTACAGAACCGTTGCGATCAGTTGTTCCCGAATTTACATTCACAGTAACGGCGACTTTCCCTTTATCCAAAGAAGAATCCAGCACTTTTACTTTCACCCAAGAGGTACAATCATCACTGGCAAAAGCTGTCCATTCAACGCCGCTACAAGTAATATTTAGCGTATAAATAGCTTCTATAGCAACAGCTTCTAGCTTTTCAGGAGAGCATGTCAATGTTACATTATCAGATAATGGATCCAATTCATCATCGCTATTTCCGCAAGCGATTAACACTATAAACAACAAAGATAAAACATAGTTATATTTCATTATCAACATATTTAGTTCGATAATATTCAGTTGTCGAATGGAATGACCTATGAACTGTTTTCTGTAAAGAAGGGGGTAGAATGAAATCTCAATATTCATAAGATCACGTCCTTCCCCTTCCATTTATAAGGAATATATTCTATCCCCAAGTTTCAGTAAACAATTTATCAAACAGGCCATTCAGCCCTATTTTTTAATGACCGTGATTTCACTTATAGTAATTACAGCACCTTCAGGAGCCCCGCCAAAACCAAAGACGAGCATCAGTTTCGGAGCATCTTCATCTTTAGATAACTTTGCATTTTCTATTTTAAATACAAAATCTCCTGCAGGGATTACTTCTTGGCTAGAGAAGAAGAAATTTTCATCATCACCATCTTTTGTCAATTTGACTATCATCCCTGGTAACTTGACAGTTGAATTAACCTTTACCGAAAAATCCACAATATCATCAATCGTAGCCGAAAGATCTGTATGAAATTTCCATTGGGCACGCCATATCTCAGCTGCAGATGTCAAAACGGGAACTACTATTGTATGCTTACTACCCTCATGTGTAGTTTGCGGATTACAGTCAATAGCCCCCCAATTATCATCGCCAAAATAAAGTTCCTGAGTAAAAGCAGAATTCTCATCCACTGCTTTCCAAATATTAGCCCCATCATCATAATTAAACGGAGTTACCACTTCTTTAGGTATTTCAGTTCCATCATCATTAGCATGATCCTTCAGTACAAAACTTTCAATGCTAACTTCTGTGTTCGCCGCATTTCCACCAAAATCGAATACAACCTTAACATTACTAAAGTCAATTACCGGTATATTTTCAGGATCCGCACTATAGATTTCAAGATTCGTTCCCCACAATGCTTTCGGTTCTCCCGCATCAAGAGCAAAGTTTTTATCCATAAGAATTACATTATCGTTATCAGCTTGACAGATTTTCACCTTCACGTTTTTATGCGCTGTAGAAGATGTGAGAATAACAGAAAAATCATAATGCTTGCTAGCAGAAATAGACAGCCCTGTATTGATCGCCATCTGTGCCTGCCACTGATCAGTAGTAGCCTCAGGAAGAGTAATGGTATAAGCTCCCTTAGATAAAACGCATCGAGGAGCATCTATCATATTCCATCCCGGAGCATACCAAAATGCAGGATTATGTGCTGGATTATCATTATTACCGGGATTATTTGGAAGCTCTAGTCCTTTGAAAAGATTGTAATTACTATCTTCAACAAAACCACCGAAACCGGCCATCTTTGTTTTCTCTACAACAAAAGTTTTTACAACAGTACCATCACTAAACCCATTAGCATTCTTCACTTTGCATTCTACAGTATATGTACCTTTCTTACGATAATACTTTGAGAGGCTAAATGACGACGAATAAGTTGCACCATCAATAATCCAAACCGGAGTAACTCCAGGAGCGGAGGTAAATTCAAAATTCGCATAATTGGTTGACTGATCTACAGTCACTTTAAAATTGTCAGCATAATCTGAAGCTTGCGGGATATCTCCATTTGCCCCCGTAAAATCTTCGGGCGAACAGGCAGTCATTGCAAAACTTGCAATCAACACCCCTGCCATATATTTAAAAATATTTTTCATATCGTTTATTCTTTAATAAAGTTATGGGAAACTATTTATAATCGTTCTGAACCAAGGCCGGATCAGAATCCAACTCACCTTGTGCGATAGGAATATACTTCTTCTTCGGAGTCCAAGAGTTAGTACGGTAGCCAAATTGATCGGGAACAAGTACTTTTGAAGCCTTATTCTTATCGGATGCTTCACTAATACCTTCAGCACGTACAAGATCCCAATAACGTTTACCTTCACCTACAAATTCAAGGTGGCGTTCATTAAGAACATCGTTGACAGAAATATTATCGAGACCCGTCAAACCTGCACGAGTACGCACTTCATTCAGCCATCCTTTAGCTTCACCGCTACCGCTGCCGCCTGTACGGAGAGACAACTCAGCCGCATTAAGCAGAGCCTCTGCATAGCGATAGTAACGATAGTTGTTATTATAGTTCAGATTCTTACTGGCAGTAGCATTCTCATTATTTGCATCAAATGGCCTGTATTTAGCCAGCCAGATATGAGTGTCTTGATAACGCTCTGTATATTTTATACCACGAACATCCCAACAAGTAGCGTCACGACGCTTATCTATCGATGCGAACATATCGTAAGTCTCAAGGCGTATGGGTAAGAATCCCCAGCCATCCTGCCCTTTACCCCAACCATCTCCACCTGGCCAATCCTTAGGAGAAATCAGAGTAGGAAGTACCGTACCACCAATATTCAATGCAGCCTCTCCCCAGTCACGTTCTGAAATTGAATGTTCGTAGTTGATTTCCCAAATAGATTCATTGCACCATTCGCCATTTGTCTCCCAAATATTAGCGAAATTAGGATTCAAGTGAAAACGAGAGTCATCAATAATCTCTTTCATATAACCAAGAGCTCTAGAGAAACGACTATTATCATTCTGGTACATTACTATTTCAGCATACATCATATAAGCCATGGCTTGTGTAACACGGCCAAACTGGCCAGGATCATCAACCTCTTTGCCTTCTGTATCTTTCTTCTTATAATACTTCATTGGTAACGCTTTCGAATCAATCACCGCCTCCAGTTCAGCAATCAATTGACCATAAACTTCATCCGCCGTAAGTTGCGGAGCCGTATAAGGAGGCTTTGAAAGGTTCTCAAGATAGAAAGGTACATTTCCAAAGTAATGCCACAACATATTGTAATAAAACACACGAAGACAACGAGCCTGCATCTCATAGCTTATACGATTTTCCGGCGTAACATCTGTAGCCCAATCAAGATACTTCAGTACATCATTACAACGCTTTACGCCTGAATAATCAACCGTCCAAAGAGAACTGAGAGTGTTGTTTTCATCACCTTCATAGTTGAACAGCATGTGCCAATTACGCATATCCGCCTTATTAGCACCTCCCACCCAGAAATCATCACCCATGATTTCAGCATCAATGTTCAGAGCATTGTACTGGTCGAAAGCCCAATCAGGCCAATGTATAGGATCATAAGCTGCAATCAGAGCTTCCTGAATATGAGCATCCGTTGTATAATATTCTTCCAATGGTTCACCGTTAGGGTTATCCACCTTAAGGAAATCATCACTACAGCCTACAGTAAACACAGTAGCGGCAGCTATAAAGCCTATTGTTAATATTTTATTCGTTTTCATATATTTCTTATGTTTTTAGATTAAAAAGAAACGTTTACACCCACTGTAAATGTACGAGCCTGTGGATAAACACCACGATCAATACCGAGAGATTTGATACCATCGGGACCTGAAGCAATTTCAGGATCAAAGCCCCAGTACTTCGTCCAAGTCACAAGATTTTCAGCTTGTACATAAAAACGGAGTCGTTCGATAGTTAACTTGCGGGTCAAAGTCTTTGGCAGTGTGTAACCTAAAGTGATGTTCTTAAGGCGCAGATAAGAACCGTCGCATACATAAAGGTCAGATACCAACCAGTTCTGGGAATCACCAAGAGCCAGACGAGGATATTTATTGGAAGTTCCCTCACCAGTCCACCGATCCAGCATCCATGTGGGATAGTTTCCGGCAGAAATATCAGAACGATAAGTAGCATCAAATACGTCAGCACCTGCCACACCTTGGAAGAAAATGTTAAAGTCAAACCCTTTCCAGTCAGCATTAAAATTCAGACCATAAGTCCAATCGGGAGTACCGTTACCAATATTAGTACGGTCATCAGAGGAAATCTGGCCATCGCCATTCACGTCAACAAAACGCACATCACCGGGAACAGCTTTCGGCATAATCATCTGACCATCCTTATCCACATAAGCACGTATCTCATCCATGTTTTGGAAAACTCCATCAGTCTTATAACCAAAGAAGTAAGGGAAAGCTTCACCGTTAGAGCCACGTGTTCCACCACCTGAGAATCCCTGAATACCATCCAAATCAATGTAACCAGTATCATTACCCAAGTTCTTCAATTCATTCTTAAGATAGGTGGCATTACCTTTAACGGCAAACTTAGCATCAGACACATTCCACTTATAACCAACCTCAAACTCAAAACCGCTGTTTTGCATGTCACCCACATTACCCAAAGGTTTTTTCTCACCTACATAACTCGGAATAGGCATTTCTATAATCATGCCATTAGTTTTCTTTATGTAATAGTCAGCACTGAATGTCAGGGCATTGCTAAAGAAAGCCAAGTCGATACCCAAGTCTGTTTGTTCACTCTCTTCCCACTTTAGATCTGGATTAGCCAGACGCCGAGCCTTAGAACCAATAAACTTAGTGGCAGTTTGCCCGAAGAGTACATTGTTTCCCATTGCCGTCAATGAAGTGAAGCCAAATTCGTCTATATTATCGTTACCATTCTTTCCCCAGCTGGCACGAATCTTAAAATTAGATAGCCAGTCACGCGTGCCTTCCATGAATGCTTCATTCATCACATTCCATCCTACAGATACGGAAGGGAATATACCATACAAATTATTTGCACCAAAGCGGCTAGAACCATCACGACGTACGGTAGCCTGAAACATATAGCGCTCTGCATAGTTATAACTGAAACGGGCGAAGAGTGAAGACATTCTGTGTTCTATTTCAGGGGCACCATAGACATTATGCTGAACAGTGGAACTGACAAATTTTCCAGTTTCTGGATCTGTAACAATAATGACACTTCCCGTAGCATAGTCAATAGAAGGTTTACCAGAATTTACCAGATTCCAACGACCTCCACCAAGTTTATCACCCTTATACTTAAATGCCGATTGCCCAAGCACAACACCAAAACTGTGTTTACCAATCGTCTTGTCATAAGTCAACGTATTTTCAATCTGCCAAGTAACATTTTGTTGCTTTTCAGCAGATGCACTGGTATGCGATGCATTGTTGTTACCGGATAGATAAAAAAGAGATGTCGTTGCATCATCATAACCCCAAAAGCCCATATCTGCACTGTAACTGAAGTGATACTTCAAGTTATCCCACAATTGCAAATCAAGCGAAAACTTGGGAACAAACTTATGCGACCAATTCTTTCTGGGATTCAGCGTCATCATAGCCAATGGATTGTTCATTTCAGCGAAAGCACCGCCAGGAACAGTATACACGTTCCCATTTTCATCACGAGGCAACTCATAAGTAGGATAAGCAGCAATCTGCTCGTCTGCAGCAGTACCCGTCAAAGTAGGAGTCAGAATAGGAGACAAATAAAGAGCAGACCCCAGAACTGAACCAAATTCAGAGTTGGTATTGATACCAGTGGCATGCGTACGCATATAGGCAATATTCACACCCAAATCCAACTTATTAAGGAAGCCGCGTTCTTTGGAAGCATCAATCAGATTGTACTGGGTATTCGAACGGATTGTCAAACGATCATAATTAGACTGACCATAGTTACCTCCAACAATACCATCCTGTGAAAAATAGCCCAATGACAAATAATAGTTCACCTTCTCAGATGCACCACTAATGGTCACATCATGGTTTACAATAGGAGCATTATCATTAAAAATAAGCTCTTGCCAATCTGTACCGAAACCTTTGATTTCATTCCCCATGGCATCCTTCAAATTATAAGGATCAGCATAAAGAGGAGCCTGACCACCATTCACATACTTCTCATTCTGCAGAATAGCATAATCCGTAGCACTTGTTACGTCACGTTGCTTCCATGCACTCTGCCAGCCATAAGAAAAATTATAATTAATTTGCGCCTTCCCCATCTTACCCTTTTTGGTGGTAACGAGGATAACACCATTGGCAGCACGTGCACCATAAATAGCTCCGGATGCAGCATCTTTCAAAACTTCGATAGATTCGATATCATTCGGATTCACAAAGTCAAGGCCACCTCCGATAGGCATACCGTCCACGATATAAAGCGGATCACTATTATTAATAGTACCGATACCACGTACACGTACGCGAGGAGAATCACCCGGTTGTCCTGAAGCCGAAGTTACATCTACACCGGCAGCCAGTCCCTTCAATGCATTATCCATGCGAACAGGAGCCTTTCCGGCAATGTCTTCGCTGCTTACCTTGGCAATAGAAGCAGTGACTACACTCTTCTTTTGCACACCGTAACCCACTACCACCACTTCATCCAGCGCTTCAGAATCCTCTTGCAGAACAATTTTCAGTTCACGCTTGCCACTAACCGAAACTTCCTGTGATTTGAATCCTATATAAGAAATAGAAAGGATTGCGTCGGAGGGAACCGACAAAGCAAATTCACCGTCTATACCGGTGATTGTTCCCGTAGTGGCATTACCTTTCACCACCACATTTACTCCAGGTAAGGGTTCATTGTCCGCACCACTTACCACCGTACCTTTTATCTGTATATCTTGTGCATATACAGCAGAAGCTAAGGTAAAGCTCAGTAAAAATAAAACTGATAATAACTTTTTCATAAGTTTTACTAAATTAAGATTAACAATTCTCGGTTTCGTTCTCAATTGAACACTGCAAACATAGAGTAAAATGCAATAAAAGAAGCCCTAAGTACCCATTCTTAAATACGTCAATTCAAAATTCAGAATACGTTATCAATACGTCAAAAACAAATAAACAATTGATAATCAGAGAAAACACTATACTTTCATCGAATACGTCATTGCATGTTATAGAACATAGAACACTGTTTTTCTAAACTACAATAACACGAAAGCCGGGTAATTTATAAAGGAAGTTAATAACAGAAATACAGGAAAAACTTAAAGATTATCGGTTGAATAACTCAAAAGTGAATTTGCAACCTATCTCCTTAAATTTCCAATTGGCAAAGCTGCCAAAGACTCCGAAATCAAAAATATTGGTGCCGATGCCATAACCAACCTCAACATAAGGGTTCAGATGCGGAACAACCAAAGCATTCAGATAAAGACGCTCATTGAGCACATGCTGTGTATACTTCACCAAATGACGCAACATCAGGAAGGGAGATTCATACGTCAAATGCCCACGGAGATATTTACGGGAGGAGTTATACCACCGCCCGTCAAGCAACTGGAATACACCGCCAATTTCATCATTCCATCCCACGGGAAGATTGGAACGGGTAAAATTGGCAAAATCCACAAAGTATATATCTTTTTGATTAGTAAAAGCACCCCATCCAAAGCGGAGATAAAAATCACGCATCAACCCCAAGGGAATGGAGTGCTGAATATCCACCTCTACACGCTCATACGTACCGGTACTTTTAAAAACCCCATTGATGCCCCGCTCCCAGTCCACTGAAAAACTGGGATATTTGGAATGTAAGTTCACTTTACGATCCCCATTCATATAGTAATACTGACCGGGCGTCCACGTCAGACGGACACGCGGAGCAAAACTATTGTAAGAATGACGCATTTTCTCTGTCCAATCAGGATAAACTTCTGAAGAAGAGCCTACACTTCGCGAAGTCGCCCTCGTGGATACATACATCGAACGATTGGCCTCCGTACGCTTATGCATGGAGAAACCGACATCCAGTGACAGACCGTTCACAACCTCCCAGCTATGGCGCACCTGCAAGTATAAGTCATTAAAGTAATCCAGTTGTATCTGATCAAAATCGAAAACACTATCCGGAATGTTTTTCAATTCATCCAGCATCCTACTACTATAAATGCGGTGGCCGTTACCCAGGTTAACGTGAAGGGCCGCGCGCTTACGTGGCCAGTAATCAAAATCTGACTTTATCGACCAATAAAACTCATTATACTTGAAGTTATAACCCAATCTGGGAACGATACGTAACAAACGGTCGCCCGTAAAAATACGGTTGTACTTAAATTCCTGCCGGTAAGAAAAACCATTCTTCCCGCTATAACTCAACAAGAATGGATTGATAAGCGGTGAACAGCGCACACTGCCCAGTTTCGAAAGATCTACTGTATAGCGGCTGATAAGCGCATCACCTATCTGTCCCCAGAATTCCAGATTCTTATTTTTGGGTTTCTTATATCGATATGAAGTATCACGGCTTAAAAAGAAATCTTTATATAAGTCCTGTTCATGTACAGTCAACGGAATGGGACGTATACTCTCAAAATAAGAACTATCCTTCTTGTTGGCATTCGTATCACTGCGCAATGTGTAGGACTCCGACAGATCATACTTGCTCTTCAATCTTTTCCGGTCCATCCGTGAAGGGTCTTTCTGAATAATGGTTTTATAATCGAGAGCAGCAATATAATTGGCATCGACCACATTGCCCAGAAAGCGGAAAGTGGCATCCACATCATAATGTACAGGCAAAAACTCATCCGATTCACCCACATCTCCCATACGTATCATATTGTTGAAACGCAACATTTCAGAACGTCCACTAAAATGCATCTCACGCACACTCCAGACATTCTCACTGACCACCATGTGACCGCTGACCAACTGAAAGCTTTTGCTTTTCGGTTTGAAACTAATCTTATATTGCAAATCATGCACTTTACCCATTACCGAATCGACATGATAAGAATAATATTTCATCGCATTTGGAGCCAAAGGCGAAAGAAGCTTATCATATAATAAGGTAGAAGCGTAGATATTAACATGGAAATATTCCGGCAACCTTCCGTCCAGCTCCCAAAACTCGGAAGTGGTACCGACACTAGCTTTTACTTTCTGATCATAAATGTCGGGAGCAGTAAAATGCAAGTCACTATAAGTTTCCATCATATACTCCCTCACTCCTTTCCGGATGCGGAACATGGTAGGAATAAAGCGTAAGATGTGATTTTTCTTGCGAAGATTCACTTTTCCCTTAATATAAAGGTCGGCTCTATAGTCGTCGATAATACTTTCATAAAAAGGAGCAAAGAAGATGACTTTCTTCATTATAGAGTCCGCAGAAAGCAAGCTCGCATCGTAAGGATCAGGGATAGAAGCTGCCTGCACTTTCGGACAAGCTGAAAGCAAAAGACATAGCAAGGTTCCTATACAAAAGACGCGTTTCAACGGCAATACCTCCAAATATATAGGGACAAATATAGAAAAAAAGGTTGTAAAACGACGAAATACCTCTCTTTTTAAGAAACCTGATGAAAGATTCTTCATTACAGCCCAGATATAACTTCAATATAGAAAAGAGTGGAGATAAAATCCCCTAAAAGAGTTTTCTCTGTAACATCCCCGAATATTTTAGGGGGTATCCGCATAAAAAACACATTATTTTCAATAATACCCCCTAAAAAATAGGGGTACTTCCGGAAAAAACATATAATTTTGCGCCCAACAACCAACAAAAGAAGGACAAATATGTCAAAAATGAGATTTTACGCCTTGCAAGAGCTTGCCAACCGGCGCCCTCTTGAAGTTACAACCCCTTCGAACAAATTATCCGATTACTACGGAAGCCACGTGTTCGACCGCAAGAAAATGCAGGAATATCTACCCAGAGAAGCTTACAAAGCTGTAACAGATGCTATCGAAAAAGGGACTCCCATCAGTAGAGAGATAGCTGACCTGATAGCAAACGGCATGAAAAGTTGGGCCAAATCCCTGAACGTTACTCATTACACTCACTGGTTTCAACCGCTGACGGATGGTACAGCTGAGAAACATGATGGATTCATCGAATTCGGAGAAAATTCAAATGTAATTGAACGCTTCTCCGGCAAATTGCTCATCCAACAGGAACCGGACGCTTCTTCTTTCCCCAACGGAGGTATCCGTAATACATTTGAAGCACGCGGATATACAGCATGGGATGTTTCCTCTCCCGCCTTCGTGGTAGATACAACTCTGTGTATCCCTACAATCTTCATCTCATATACTGGCGAAGCGCTGGACTACAAAACTCCATTGCTGAAAGCACTCGGTGCCGTAGACAAAGCTGCCACGGAAGTATGCCAGTTATTCGATAAAAATGTAACCCGCGTGTTCACTAATTTAGGCTGGGAACAGGAATACTTCCTGGTAGACTCTGCCCTATACAACGCCCGCCCCGACCTTTGCCTGACCGGACGCACGCTAATGGGACATTCTTCCGCCAAAGACCAACAGTTGGAAGACCACTATTTCGGTTCTATTCCGCCACGGGTAACAGCCTTTATGAAAGAACTAGAAATAGAATGTCACAAACTGGGTATTCCGGCAAAAACACGCCATAACGAGGTTGCACCCAACCAGTTTGAACTGGCTCCCATCTTTGAGAATGCCAACCTTGCCAACGATCATAACCAGTTAGTAATGGACCTGATGAAACGTATCGCCCGTAAGCATAACTTTGCCGTATTGCTGCATGAAAAGCCATACAGCGGTGTAAACGGTTCGGGAAAACACAACAACTGGTCACTCTGCACTGATACCGGCATCAATCTTTTTGCACCCGGCAAGAATCCTAAAGGCAACATGCTCTTCCTGACTTTCCTGGTGAATGTACTGATGATGGTCTATAAGAATCAGAATTTGCTGCGCGCCTCTATCATGAGTGCCGGCAACAGCCACCGTCTGGGTGCCAATGAAGCACCGCCCGCTATTCTATCCATATTCCTGGGCAGACAATTATCAGCTACTCTGGATGATATCGTACGTCAGGTAGGCGATGACAAGATGACGGCTGAAGAGAAGACAACCCTTAAATTAGGAATCGGACGTATTCCTGAAATCCTTCTCGACACGACAGATCGCAACCGTACTTCTCCGTTTGCTTTCACCGGAAATCGTTTTGAATTCCGTGCTGCCGGTTCTTCTTCCAACTGTGCCGCTGCCATGATTGCCATAAATGCAGCTATGGCAAACCAGTTAAATGAATTCAAAGCCTCTATCGACAAGTTGATGGAAGAAGGAATCGGTAAAGATGAAGCCATCTTCCGTGTTCTGAAAGAAACCATTATTGCTTCCGAAGCTATCCGATTCGAAGGTGACGGCTATTCAGATCAATGGAAAAAGGAAGCTGCCCGTCGCGGATTGACGAACATCTGCCACGTACCCGAAGCTCTGATGCATTATATGGATAACCAGTCTCGTTCCGTACTGATAGGTGAACGCATCTTCAATGAAACAGAGCTTGCCTGCCGCCTGGAAGTGGAACTGGAAAAGTACACGATGAAAGTGCAAATAGAAAGCCGTGTACTGGGTGATCTGGCCATCAATCACATTGTCCCCATTGCAGTCAGCTACCAAAACCGTCTGTTAGAGAATTTACGTGGCCTCAAGGAAATCTTCTCTCCCGAAGAATACGAAGTACTGAGTGCTGACCGCAAGGAACTGATACGTGAAATATCCAAACGAGTAACGTCCATCAAGGTTCTGGTACGCGAAATGACCGAAGCCCGTAAAGTTGCCAATCACATGGATAGCTACAAGGACAAGGCTTTCGCCTACGAAGAAAATGTCCGTCCTTATCTGGAAAAGATACGTGACCACATCGATCACCTCGAAATGGAAGTTGACGACGAGATCTGGCCGTTGCCGAAATATAGGGAATTGCTGTTCACGAAATGATAATTTAGCGGCGAGGGAATGGGTACGCGGACTACGCGGATAAGGCGGACGAACGCGGACTTTAATCTTTTAGACGCGGATGACACGGATGACGCGGATTTTTAAAGCTGCGCTATACATACCGGCATATCACACCGAAGGAAAAAAGAATCCGCGTCATCCGTGTCATCCGTGTCTGAAAGATTACTTGCACGCCGAAGGAGAACCTTGCTCCAGCGCTACGCTGGTAAATTATCATTTTCCTGCCCCCAGACTGCATCTTTTCGTGTCTTTTGTGCAATATTTAATTTTTTCTTTTTACATTTGTGCTGTATAACACAGTTTTGCAGCAGTTATGGTAAAAATGAATTTGTCAGACGTGAATGTTCCGGAGCTGATAGCCGATATGTGGGAGCCCCTGAATGAAGAACAGCGGGAATTTCTCGCTAACCATTTTACGCTCCAGAATTATAAGAAAAATGAAGTCATTCATTGCGAAGGTGAAACCCCTAAATACCTTATGTGCCTTCTGAATGGAAAAGTCAAGATTTATAAGGATGGTGTCGGTGGCAGAAGCCAGATTATCCGCATGATTAAACCCGTCGAGTATTTCGGTTACCGTGCTTATTTCGCCAAAGAAGACTACGTCACTGCTGCCGCCGCTTTCGAACCTTCTCTGATCTGCCTGATACCGATGAGTGCTATCACTACATTGGTGACGCAGAACAATGATCTTGCCATGTTCTTTATCAAGCAACTATCCTTCGATCTGGGAGTTGCTGACGAGCGCACTGTCAACCTGACGCAGAAACATATTCGTGGCAGATTGGCAGAATCACTGCTCTTCCTCAAAGAAAGTTATGGATTGGAAGAAGATGGCTCAACTCTCAGTATATACCTTTCGCGGGAAGATCTGGCAAATTTGTCGAATATGACAACCTCCAATGCCATTCGTACGCTATCACAATTCTCTACTGAACGTTTAATCACTATCGACGGACGAAAAATAAAGATCATCGACGAAGAAAAGCTGAAAAAGATAAGTAAAATAGGATAAAGAATAGTAGCGTCTCCCCCCCTTGACGACAGCTACCCCCTTTTTCCCTGTTTTGCCCGATTTATAAACTTAACACACATTTATGTCATGAAAAAAGGATTAAGTGCTTTGCTATTAGCAAGCCTGCTGTGTGCCTCTTCCGGCTGTCAGCAAAATCAAAAAGAAGTGGTGAACGAGTACAACATCGTTCCGATGCCTAATCAGATGACTCCCCAAGAGGGACGTTTCTTACTGAGCAATAAAGTATCTGTCGTCACAGCCGGTTGCACTCCCGAAGTACAAGCCATTGCGGACAGCTTGATTGCGCAAATTCAGTTGACCTCCGGTATTTCTCTGAAAACCAGTTCACAAGAGAATCCGGAACAACCAGACATACGCTTCGTTACGGAAGAAGGTATGCCCAAAGAAGGATACAAGCTTTCCATCGCACCGAATGAGATCACCCTTTCGGCATCACATCCCAACGGTTTCTTTTATGGAGTACAGACCATGTACCAACTGCTGCCACCCGCCATCTACGGAAAGGCAACTGTGAAACGTGCCAACTGGTCTCTGCCTGCTGTTGAAGTAGAAGACGCTCCCCGTTTTCCTTACCGAGGCCTGATGCTGGATGTCTGCCGTCATTTCTCTACAACCGATTACATTTATAAATTCATCGATATGCTTGCCATGCATAAGATGAACACCTTCCACTTCCACTTGACTGATGACCAGGGATGGAGGATAGAAATCAAGAAATACCCGAAATTACAGGAAGTCGGTTCGAAGCGGAAAGAAACGTTGATAGATTACTATTTTGTCAACTGGCCGCAAATATTTGACGGCAAAGAACATGGAGGATACTATACACAGGAAGAGATTAAAGATATAGTGGCTTATGCAGCAAGCAAATACATTACCGTAATTCCGGAAATAGAGATGCCGGGACATGCCATTGCCGCACTTGCCTCCTACCCTGAATTATCTTGCAGACCGGATACGACGTATGAAGTTACCGGTACATGGGGAGTATTCGAAGAAGTCTTCTGCCCCAAAGAAGAAACGTTCCAATTCCTGGAAGGTGTACTGGATGAGGTGATGGAATTATTCCCCAGTTCATACATTCACATCGGTGGTGACGAATGTCCCAAAGATGCATGGATGAAGTGTGCACATTGCCAAGGACTGATTAAGAAATTAGGTCTGAAAGATGATACCACTTCGAATGCCATTGACGGTAAGAAACATACAAAGGAAGAAAAGCTGCAAAGCTACTTCATCACCCGCATGGAGAAATATCTCAACAGCAAAGGACGGAATATCATCGGTTGGGATGAAATCCTGGAAGGCGGACTCGCACCCAATGCAACAGTGATGTCCTGGCGTGGTGTGGAAGGTGGTATCACTGCCGCCAAAGCGGGACACGACGCAATTATGACTCCCAGCCCGTATGCTTACCTGGACCAGTATCAGGAAGAACCCGAAACCGCACCGACTACCATCGGCGGATATCAGACACTGAAAAAGACCTATAGTTATAATCCTGTTCCCAATGACGCTGACGAACTGGTGAAAAAACATATCATCGGTGTGCAAGGTAATATATGGAACGAATACATGCAAAGTGATGAACGTCGTGACTATCAGGCATTCCCCCGTGCCGTCGCCCTGGCAGAGACGGGCTGGACACAGAACAATCGGAAGAACTGGAACAGCTTCCGGAGTCGCATGGTAGAAGATTTTGAGCGTATGGATGCCATGAACGTAAAAGCATGCCGCAATTTCTTCGATGTCAATATCAATACGCACGTGTACGACGGCACATTGAAAGCCGTGTTGGAAACATTCTATCCGGATGCCGAAATCAGATATACCACAGATGGAAGTGCACCGACTGCAAAGTCTGAACTTTACACTCAGCCATTCACTTGGGAAGGTTACATTGATTTGCAGGCAGCAGCTTTCAAAAACGGTAAAATGCTGGGGAAAGTGAACGGCAAGAAACTGTATGCAAACCTGATAAGTGGAAAGCAATACACCACCACTCCTCATTGGGGGTGGATGAGCGGTGACATTTTCGGAGAGAATGATATATTAGGCGCAGATACCACTACGTTGGGATTGACCAATGGAAAACGCGGTAATATTGCCTCCTTCACACCATGGGTAGCCTTCAGCCTAAATGAAAAGAACAACAATGAACTCGTATTTTCCGTTGATCTGGAAAAACCGGCCACTATCAGTAAGGTGATATTCGGTACACTCTATAATCCCGCTTTCCGTGTACTGCCTGCAAGCGCAGCTCGTGTGGAAGTGTCCACTAATGGCAAAGAATTCAAGGAAGTGGCTCAGACCTCCTATACCCGCGAATATCCTGAACATGGCAGGAAGATGTTCACCGATGTACTGGAATTTACGCCAACCGAAGCGCGCTATATCAAAGTGACTTTAAAAAGTGGTGGTACATTGCGCAATGGCATTGACTGCCGGAAAGATTCACCGGGAGATATTATTCCTTCGGACTTATATGTAGATGAAATAGAAGTATATTAATAATGCAAATCAGGGGTTGAAAGAAGTTCCTTTCTTTCCGGTTATGAATATAATTTTAGGCGCGGATTACGCGGATTACACGGATTCTTTTCCTGTAATATAGTGTGATAGCGCAGCCATTAATCCGTGTAATCCGCGTAATCCGCGCCTAAATCATTATCAGCATTAGTTCATTACTATAACAATATGAGGCAAATTCAACTCCGGATTCACATTAATAATAAAAAGAAAACTCCGGATTGTGAATCATAATCCGGAGTTTTCTTTTTATACTCTTTTACTCACAATTTTAAATCAAGCACTTGGATGAAAGATACCTTTCCGCTTCAAGTGCTGCCTTACAGCCGCTTCCTGCTGCCGTAATAGCCTGACGATAATGCGGATCGGCAATGTCACCGGCGGCAAACACACCCGGCACTTTCGTACGAGGACTGTCGCCTTCTGTAATGATATAACCAGTCTCGTCTGTATCCAGATAGGGTTTGAAGATATCTGAGTTCGGTTGATGACCGATAGCCAGGAAGAAACCATCAATAGCCAGGTCGTAGCGTTCTTCATCCGATTCACCCATACGCTTCACCAGATGAACACCTTCCACACCATTCTCTCCGAACAAGCCCACGGCATTGTGCTCAAATAGCACATCTATATTCTCATGCTTCATCACACGCTCCTGCATGATTTTGGAAGCACGCAGGAAAGGCTTCCGCACAATCAGATAAACCTTCTTAGCCAGTCCGGCCAGGTAAACAGCCTCTTCACAAGCCGTATCACCGCCGCCGACCACTGCTACCACCTTCTTGCGATAGAAGAAACCATCACAAGTAGCGCAAGCACTGACACCCATACCGGCATATTTCTTTTCATCATCCAATCCCAAATATTTGGCTGTAGCGCCCGTAGCAATTATCAACGTATCAGTTTCAATCACCTTCTCTTCGTCAATCGTTACTTTGTATGGAGCCGCACTCAGGTCAGAAGCGGTTGCAATACCAAAACGCAGGTCTGCACCGAAACGCTCTGCCTGTTTGCGTAAATCATCCATCAATTGCTGGCCACTGACACCCTCCGGATAACCGGGAAAGTTCTCCACATCTGTAGTTGTTGTCAACTGACCACCCGGCTGTAATCCTTCATAAAGCACCGGAGAAAGGTTGGCACGACCTGCATAAATAGCAGCAGTATAACCGGCAGGACCAGAACCTATAATCAGACATTTTACTTTTTCTGTTTCCATAATCGTTATTTATATATTTAGTTATTATCTATCTCAGATCAATCACTTCAGCAGTCGGATACGCCTTTTTGTCAAAAGTGAAAAGATGATCGTTGTATGATTCTCCCGCTTTATAAGATGTAATACGAATAGCCACGCTATTTCCACCCTTTTGCGTCATGCTGATACATAAAGGTTGAAAGGTGTCTTTCGTTACATAAATAATAACGCACTGCAAATCCTTCTTTCTATCAGAAGCAGTTAATATCACCTCATAAGCAGGTTTACCTCCATAAACATCAGTTTTGCCCAATTTCATGTGATACCCTTGCTTGTAAATAGACAGCAGGGCATAGGGATTGATACTTTGCAACTCTTCAGGAGTAGGTTCGGAAACGTTCACTTCGTCACTGTTAGTGAGATAGCTCCATTGCGTACGACCATCAAACCAGGTTTTCACCCCGTCGGCATCCAACAGGAACTTTTCTCCTTTCAGACGGATAGTCCCGACAGAACTCCCCTGCAAAACACCTTTCGCATACGTCTGAACCGTAAAATCCGCTTGAATACCTCCCGCCTGACGGAAGGCAGTAGCTGTACGGTCCAATATATCTTGGGCATCCAGTTTCTGTGCCGAAAGCGGTAATGCCAGACCGAACAGGCAGATATAAACAAAAAGAAGATTCTTCATCATTAGTTTAACACGATTTATAGTAAATTGTTCAGGCGCATTTGCAGGTCATTGTCATCGACACAAAGCACCTCGCGCGCTTTGCTGCCTTGTGCAGGTCCCACAATACCGGCTTTTTCCAATTGGTCCATCAATCGCCCGGCACGGTTATAACCGATAGCGAACTTGCGTTGGATCAACGATGTAGAACCTTGCTGATGGATGACAATCAGGCGGGCAGCATCTTCGAACAATGGATCCAGACGTCCCATATCCACATCTCCCAAATCGTTTCCGCCACCATCTTCACCTACATACTCCGGCAAATAGAATGCGGTAGGATACCCTTGTTGCTTGGCAATAAACTTAGTAATCTCCGCTACCTCCGGTGTATCGATAAAAGCACATTGCACACGTACAGGATCTGCCCCTTGCAGGAATAGCATATCACCACGTCCGATCAGCTGATTAGCTCCGGGACGGTCGAGAATAGTACGCGAGTCTATCATGGCAGATACACGGAAGGCAACACGAGCCGGGAAGTTCGCCTTGATTGTACCGGTAATGATATTCGTTGTCGGACGCTGCGTAGCGATAATCATGTGGATACCCACTGCACGCGCCAACTGAGCGATACGGGCAATAGGCAGCTCTACCTCTTTGCCCGCCGTCATGATCAAGTCACCGAACTCGTCAATCACCACCACAATGTAAGGCATAAACTTATGTCCCTTTTCAGGATTCAGCTGACGATTAATAAACTTCTCGTTATACTCCTTAATATTGCGCACATGCGCGGCTTTCAATAAGTCGTAACGGGTATCCATTTCCACACAGATAGAATTCAGCGTCTGCACTACCTTGGTTACATCCGTAATGATAGCATCTTCCCCATCGGGCAGTTTGGCAAGGAAGTGATGTTCAATCACCGAATAGATACTGAATTCAACTTTCTTAGGGTCTACCAGTACAAACTTCAGTTCAGCCGGATGCTTCTTATAAAGCAAAGAAGTGATGATGGCATTCAGTCCGACAGATTTACCCTGACCGGTGGCACCGGCCACCAGCATATGCGGCATCTTGCACAAATCAACCATGAAAACCTCATTGGTAATCGTCTTACCCAAAGCTACCGGCAAGTCATAAGTAGACTCCTGGAACTTCTTGCTACCGATGATACTCTGTCCGGAAACAATCTTCGGATTGGAGTTCGGTACTTCAATACCGATTGTTCCTTTTCCCGGAATCGGCGCAATGATACGAATACCCAATGCCGAAAGGCTGAGAGCGATATCATCTTCCAAACCACGAATCTTGGAAATACGAACCCCTTGCTCGGGGGTAATTTCATACAGCGTCACCGTAGGTCCCACCGTCGCCTTTATCGTACTGATTTCAATACCGAAACTGCGCAGTGTATTTATAATCTTATCTTTATTGGCATTCTGCTCCGCCATGTCGATAGTAGGCTCGGCATTATCATAATGCTTCATCAGGTCGACAGTAGGATAACGATAGTTTTCCAGATCTAGACGGGGATTATAGGGTTCCTTTTCCGGACCTTTATATTCGTCATCATTTTCAGTAGCTTCTATTTCGAATACGGGTTCCGCCGCTTTTTCGTGGAAAGGAGGTACAGGATCAGGAACAGGCGTTTCAATAGTCATAGACACTTCTTCACCCGATACCTTGGCAGGCTGTGTTTCCGTAACGCCACCCAAATCCAATGTAATTTCATTTTCCGGTTCTTTTATAGGTTCGGGAATTTCAACGGGAGCCTCTTCTTCTTTTATATCTGCCACATCAGGAACAGAAACCGGCTTTTTCTTGCCTTTTGCCGTCCAGGAGTCTGTAAACTCTTCCGGTGTTTCTCCTTTCTCTTCTTCCTCTTTCTGTTTGCGCTTCAGGAAGCTAAGGCTGAACAATCTGCGCAACCAGATAACCGTACGTGCGCTGAGGTAGATAAGGAAGCAGATAGCAGTCACCAACAGAATCATCCAAACGCCCGGAACACCTACCTGCGATACCAACCAGTTGCTGACATTATATCCGTGCATACCGCCCAGATACAGGAAAGAGTCTTTATACTGCTCCACAAAGGCAAAGCCGAAGAAGACAGAAAACCAAACCAACAACAACGAACAACCGATAAACCACTTCCAGAGGCGAACCACCCGTACACGCATCAACTTCAACCCCGCCACTGCAAGGAATACAAGGATGAAGAAAGAGGAAATACCGAAGCAGTCATTAATCAGATAACTTGCCAATTGAGCGCCGCGCGAACCGGCATAATTCTTCACCCCATTATTGGTAGAAGCCAATTCCTGTGCATTACCCGAATCAATGATACTTTGATCCGCCGCTCCCGTAAAGAAAAACGAAGAAAAGGCCAGTAGCAAGTACACAGAGAAAATGACCAGTACCAAGCCAATAACAAAGTGAATGGTTTCATTTTTGAAGATCGCCCTTATTTTACCAAACAGGGAAAGGGATTGTTCTGTATCTTTTGTAGAATTTTTCTTAGCCATGAAATAGAATTCCTTAGTAAATGAATGATAGATTGGTGCAAAAGTAATAAAAATATTGCTCTCTTTATAACCTTAGTCTTCTAAAGATTCTCTGAATGGAGAGAGGCATCAGTCAGGTGCAGCATACAAAAAGTTTATATGCACTTTTACTTGCACGCTTGCACTCATGCTTTACATCTCCCTATTCATCGGCAACACAGCGGTGGTGGCAGCAAATATAAATAAAGTGCAAGCAATTTGCCTACACTCCATACAAACACGCATATTCCGCTAATAATCTTCCTATTACGCCTTTTTCTGCACATAAATCGGTTGTTTCTGCAACCCTTTATTTTCCAGTTTTCCTTCATCACAAAGACGCCTAATATGCCGGGTGGCTGTAGTTCTCGTCATTCCGGTGAGAGAATAGAAGTCGCCTTTCGTCATAAAGTCGTGCGTAGTGAAGAATTTCTCCAGCCGTTTGTCAATCTCTTCCGGAGTCAGTGGCTTTTGCAACACATTCCGTTGTTTCAGTGGCAGGACTTTAATGTTGCCTACCTCGCTTCGCAGTGCCATGTCGGGACGAAAGGTGATGCTTTTCAGCTTTACCTTGGTGCTTTTCCGTTTGGTATCCACCTTCACCGGTTCAGTGCAGGTCAGTGTAGGGCGAAAATAGCCGATGCCATCCAGGTGCACCTGGCGTCCTTCACCCAATTCCCGTCCCATGAAGTGCGACAGGGCATCAAGCACGGCCAAAACATCCGTTTCGGTCAGCGAACAATATTCCTGTATGAACCTTCGCAACGCGGCAGTATCCGTGGAGCCGTTCAGCCGGATGCGCGGATGCAGGGTCAGTTCTTCGTTCTGACGCTCTTTGTTTTTTGGATTCTCGTACCAATCAAATAATATCGCCATTGTTCTTTTGTTATTGCATTCCCCGCTTTCAGTGATATTCAGAGCAGGGATTGCTTATGTTAATCTCTTATGTTTCTTTCGCTAACTGCCTATGTTTCTTTCATTGGCAAGCAATCAGGGCTGACGCATTAAAAATACTTCATTGATAAAAGTTCACAAAGTAGTTCATTATCCCATCCTGCGGCCTTTCTTTTCGCTTTTACACTTCCCTTTTTTTCATTTTTCTTAATGACCATCAGCGCTATTTTATTCATAAGTGAAACATTTTGTGCCGCATTTCCGGTTTTTCTGCCTGCATCTTCATTAAAAGAGACATCCAACTGCCAATGCAACTTGTTTTCAATAGTCCAATGTGCTCTTATAGATTCTGCTATTTTTTGAGGTTCAAGTCCTAAAGAGGTGATATAAAACCTATGACTTACAGAGGTTTCGCCTGTTGTTTTGATTGTTCTTTGTGAAGATATTCTCACAACCGCCCTCAATCCCTTCCATTCTTTCAACATTCCGGTTAACGCCTGGCAACTGTACACAAAACATTCACGGCGTTCGTGTCTGCCATGGGCCTCTTCCTCTGTTATATATTTGCCGTATCTGGTGGCATAATGTGCCTTGTTGACATCTATATTTTTCTCATCCAAATCCTCAAACCACCCTTTGACGGTATTATAAAGATTCTTATGGTTTTCTTTCAGAGCTAAGACATAATCTGCTCCACACTCTATTATCTTTTTAGCAATATCTGTTTGACAACCCATTGCATCAATGGTTACAATACACTTGACTAAATCCAATGCCTCTAACAATAAGGGGATAGCCACGATCTCGTTATGTTTTTCATTAACTTTCAGCTGCCCAAGACTGATTCCGTTAGCTGTAGCCCAGGCACTGACCATATGAAGCTTAAAATCAGGATTGCCAGTGGGGTGAGATGAACTACATTTGCTGGCACCACGAATAGTCTTGCCGTCAATAGCTACAACACCCTCATATTTCTCGCAGATTTCAAACATCCAATGCCGGAAAATACGTTCAAAATACTCAGGATTCAGAGCGCTAAAAAAACGATTAAAGGTATCGTGGCTTGGGATAGATTCCAATCCGGGTAGGCGTTCCCGGAAAAAGTCAATCTTGGCATTGCCGAAATCTTCTACCTCATACCAGGATTCTGCACCACATATTACAGCAGCCATTGAAATATAAACGATAGCATCGACAGAATGTACACGTTTTCGGTCAATACGAGGATCATTGATTTGTTTACAAATACTAAATAGTGCCATTGTTTTAGTCAATTTATGTTTCTTAATTCCTTATAAAGATAAGGATTTTAGATGACATATAAAAGTTATTTATGCTTTAATTATCAATTATATAAAGCATATATTTAATAGATTAACTATAAGTATTTATGGTAAATATTATAATGCGTCAGCCCTGGTTCACAATTGTGGTATTGCTGCTTCACGACTGTGAAGCACGCGATTCACAGCTGTGGACAAACCAAAATAGCGAATGCAAAGATAAAGAAAAGGCGATGTAAAAGCAAGGAAAAGGGTATGTAAATGATAAAAAAATGAATATTAGCGGGCAATACCCACACTGCCCATACCGGAACAAAAAGCAAGCAAAAAAAACACATAAGATAGCAACGAAATATAAACAAACGTATCATCACCAGTACACACATCTCTTTTTCTACAAGAGACGACAAATCTTCATCAATTCCTGTTCCAGCCTCCAATTTTAGCCAAAACCGCTTCAATTTTAGCAATAGATCAAAAATACAATAAAAAATATTTGTCACAGAATAATATTTACTGTAAATTTGTATTTAAAACATTCTAATGTTTTTATTTACGAGCATGAAAAACACAACAGATTACTTCCCTTCCATATTGTTAGGATTGACTATTATCATATCCGTATCCGGCATTCCTTCCGAAGTATTCGGTCATGCGCGTACATCATTCATATTCGGAACATCAATAATGATTCTCTTAACATGTGTCAGCGCCTGGAATGCCTTTAGAAAAAACTTAAAATTATCTTGGCCGAATATTCTTTATCTATGCGCCCTTTCGCTTTATCTGATCGATTTCAAACATCCGGGAAGTTTGTTCAATACAGGAAGTTTTTGCCTATTACTACTATATGCCACACTCATTTGCCTGCGACAGATACACTATACAACCGTTTTCAACAGTTGCCTTTGCGCAGCTGTTTTACTTGCAGGCTGGGGATACCTCCAATATTTTAAATACCTACCATCCAACAGCCCCTTTTTTCTACTGACAGGGCCGTTTCACAACCCGGCAATACTGGCCATAACGCTCAGCTTATTGCTGGGAATAATGCTGAACGGACTCATTTTATTCTACAGTTCACTGAAAAAGTCCCGTTTCTTTCTTGCAATTGTAATCATCGCCATCATCTTTTGCCTTCCGGTTTTAGCACTCACTTATGCACGCGCGGCCTGCATATCATTGTTTGTCTCCATTTTATATTGCTTATATATACGATTTCCACATCCGCTCCGCGCAAAAAACGTCATACGTCTCGGAGGAATTTTGCTTTTCATAGTCCTATCGGCAGGAGCATCTTATATTTTGAAGCCTAAGTCGGCCGACGGGCGCTTACTTATATGGAAAGTAAGTTGGCGGATGATAAAGGATGCCCCCCTGACGGGATTCGGCAAAGGAGGTTTCGCGGCAAATTACCTCTACTACCAGGCAGAATACATGAAATCATCCGCTTCGGCAGAAGAAAGGAAACTGGCAGGGGATACCCACCTTGCGTTCAATGAGCCTTTGCGCATAACCGTAGAACATGGAGCTATCGGACTATTGATCTACCTGGCATTTACCATCCGGATACTTCTGCCTCCAAAAAAGAGGCATTTCGTCACTCTTACCTGCAAATCCCTTTTGGCCGGAGTCGTGGCATGGGGACTATTCGGATACCCCGACCAAATTTTTCCATTACTCACGCTGTCCGTCATCGGCACAGCATGTATATTAAACAAAAATAAAAAACACGTACACACTACGAACAGCATCAAAAATAAAGTAGCCGCAATCACCCTATGCTGCTTCGCCACTTTTTTCCTAAGCGGCAGACTATGGGTACAATGGCAACCCTACCACAATTTGTACACCTGTTTCAAAAACCCCACAAAAAGAAATGCCGGATGCCCCAATCCCATCCTTCAATTCAAGGATAGACTGAAAGACGACATCGGTTTTTGCTATTATTACTGTCAAGCCGTACAAAAAGAACATCCGGACACTGATATTCTTCACATGATCCGCTCTCTTGAGAAGAATTTCCCTACACCCGGCTTACTGATGATAAAAGGAGATTGCCTGAAGAAAAAGAATCAGTGGAAAGAGGCGGAAGACGCCTACAAACTGGCCGCAGACATGACACCTTCCCTGCAGGCACCACGCGGCAAGTTAGTTTTTTTATACAATGAAACCGGTAGAAGAAAAGAAGCGCTGGCAATAGCTCATGAGATATTGATCGAAGATGTAAAAGTATATGGATTCGACACATTCAGACTGCATCGCGAACTAAAAAAAATCTTCGAAGATGAATTTAAATAATTATTAATTTGAAAAAGAAAATGAATGAAAAACATTGAAAAGAGTAAGAAATGGCGTATCTTGGCAGGGATAGTAATCTTAGGAATGCTATTCGCATGTGCCGACCACATGCTACAAGATACCGGAGAACAGACGACAAAGCCGCCTAAAAACCAAAACGAAGAACTGACAGCATCAGCCGCCCAACAATGGTTCGAAAGCAATTACGACCCGGTGATAGCGACACGGTCGGCAGGAGATCAGGAACGATTGTTCAAACCTCATTGGGATAAAGCCAAAGAGTGGAACCGCATGCGTTATGAAGTGGTGGAAACACCTGTTTATACGCAAGGGATACATATCATACTGGACAGTGAAACTGAAGCCCATTGGGATCCGGGAAAGAAAAATAATTTTATCCGGAACAATGTACGGTTAGTAGTTTTACTGGATAAGAAAACAGGAAAAACAAGAAGCTTTATGATGACCTTCGTTGGGACTTATGAATACCTGAGAAAAACCCGTGCTATCGGGAATAACGGGTACCTATATCGCCAGCCCGATTTTAGTGGCGCCGTACTTTTTCATGAACTGAACGGGGCATTTATTAATGGTTGGAGATATTCTGATGGAAAAATAGTTGCGACAATATCAAGACCGACTGAACACAAAGATACTCTAAGCTATTCTTCATCGGTTGCCACACGTACAGAGTATCAGGATTGCTACGACGTATGCTACCCTGTTTACGATTCATACTGTGATTATTCATACGTTCAATCGGGAGATATGGAATCCGGCATCATTTATGATATAGTAGAAGATTGCTATCCCATTTATTCCCACGATGAATGCACAGAAGAATGCCATACCTTTGATGACGGAATCATCGATGATAGAGATGACAATTGGAATGAAGATTATCCAATAGGAGGTGAAGGAAGTTCGACAAAAGAAGATCCGAAAAAAAAAGTGGAAGTCCTTAATAAGATATATGGTGATAAATCAACTTTAACAGATAAAGAAAAGCAACTTTTGGCAGACGCATTAGCAACAATGAATAATAATAAATTCTGGAAAAAGATATATGATGTATTAGACAAAAATTCAAAAATTACTTTTTGTATAAAACCTGAAATTGAAGGAAAATCATCCGGAAGGTATTATACATCCGAAAAGGCTATTGCATTTCCCAATGATGCATGTATCAATTTTGGTATTCTCAGAGAAGAGTTATTCCACGCTCTACAGCATCAGACTTACAAGAAGGTAGCTGAAAATGCCAGTAATAAGTTTACCTTGGAATTTGAAGCACACTCATTTGCGGATATTGCTAACGCATTGTATGCCGGTAAATACTCAGAGCGAGGATCTAACCTACTCAATACTGATTCTTCACCAGAGTTAATAAATGCAGTGAGCGATCTTATGAATTCCATTATAAAAAACAAGTGCTTTGGCGACGAGCAATATACGCTTTATGAAAAAGCAGGTAAACTATGGTCGCCAAGTGGCTATACAGGTAGCTTCGATTCCTCGATTCAGCCCTTAGTATTACGTAACGTATTAAAAAAATAATAAATTATGAAAAAGATTACTTTAATGTTTATGTTTATCATCGCAAGCATAAACTATCTGTTTGGACAAACAGAAACAGAACATTTTATATACGAGGATATTTCAACCAATTATATCCGCATAAAGCCAAAAGGAGAAATTAACAGTGTGTTAGCCAAAGGCTATGCTACACTCTGGGTTGAGGAGAAAGCCAAGTCCACATATATAAAATATATACTAAAACCTTTTCAAGAACTTATTGATGAAGGAGTTTTTTCCTCTGAAAGGATGAAAGAACTAAAACAGAAAGATGAAAAAATTAGAATCGAATTATATTTCGATGAAACAGGCATCGTATCTTATGTATCTTTTGTATTTCGTAAAGAAAAGGGTACGCTCTTAACCGACGAAGAATTATATCAGATTCATCAGAAATATAGAAAAGTAGTATTTGATATAGCGGAAACCCCATTTCGGAAATCAGAAAATGGTGGTACTCCAACAAGCTTCCATAGCAGGGAATCTTTTTGGATTCCATTCGAAGATTTGAAATATTAGAATAAATCCAAGTAGAGCTCAAGAATGAGCGGGAAAGGTTCTGGTAAGAGCCGGTGGATGCCACCTTCACAAAAGGAGGTGACATCCACTGTTATACAGCAGTATGGAAATCAATCTTAACGGATAAGAGAAAAAAACTTGGAGCAAATGTATTAGCAACGATAAAGAAAAGGCAATGCAAAAGCAAGGAAAGGGTGATGTTTTAATAAAGAAAGAGTAAGAGAATATTTAATGCTACAGGATTGCATACAGAGATATGAAGTCTTCTGTGTTTATACTCGTCTATTTTCTTGTACTTCCGCATCCTTGTATTTAATGAATGAAGCGAAGGATGAAGATGGAAGAATATAAATGGAGAGAAGTAGTTTGCAGATAAAAAAGAAACCGTATTTTTGTAAGAGACATAAAAAATAAAGAAAAAAAGACATGAATAAATCTATCAAGGACATTGAAACGAAATTAAACAACAGATAGCAACATGAAAACAAAAGCACCTTTTGAACTGACAAACAAACAGCGTAAATACTTAGGCTTATCCCCTGTCGGCGACACATGGGAACTGATTTATTTCGCCAATCAATACTTGTATTATGACGGTGATATAATTCGCAAGAAAATAACAATTGATGATGACGGCACCTATTATGAAGCCGAACTGTGCGAATATACAGAGCAGAATCGTACAATCCTTTTACCCAAAACCAAACGGGGAAAGCCTAAAAAGATGAACTATACAGCTACACTGTCTTTTCAACCGTTTTGGAGTCTACTTCAGATTTTCGGCCAACCAAATTATCATTGCCAATTACACGACCCAAACCACATTCTACCACGAAGAAAATCTGAATAATCTGCCTTTGGAAGAATGGTTGGACCGATGGATTTCTGAAACCACGGAAAAAGACTTAGAAGAAATTGAGCTTTACAAAAGTTCCCAAAGACAACATATAAAATACCGTGAAGGAGATTTCTTTGCCTTTAAGATTGGAAGAAAGAAATGGGGATTCGGACGTATTGTTTTTAATATAGCAGAATGGCGCAAGTCCGAAGCATACAGAGCAAGTAAAAATTATGGATTAGCAAATCTAATGGGAAAGCCTTTATATATCATGGTTTATCTGAAAACGGCAGATACAACCGAAATTGATATAAACGAGTTGGCTTCATGCCAAACTTTACCTACACAATCCATTATGGATAATGCTTTTTATTATGGTGAATATAAAATAATAGGCAATAAACCTATTATGGCAGAAGAATGGGAACCATTGATTTCATACAGTAGAAGCATCAATGCACAGGATAGAAAAACCGTATATCTACAATACGGAGTGATATTTAAAGAAACCACCAGCGACAAATTTGATAAATATCTGACAGATGCCAATGGACAAGCCTACCCTTTTCGCAATGAAGCTATCGTTTTTGGCATAAACAGCTACTCTATAATAGAAGATTTAGCAAATAAAAACAAAATAAAATCAACAATTAACACTTTATGCAATACCGATTTACGAGCACCGGAAAATATCAACATTAAACGTGAGATTTTTACATTTTTCGGACTGGATGCAGATAAAAGTTATGCGGAAAACCTAAAGTCAGAGATTCCTCGATTCAGCCCAATTATTGTATAACACATTAAAAAAAAATATTAAGAACATTTTTTTCACTTCGCGGAAGTTAGGCGTAATATATGCGATGTTTTTTGCATACTAAAAAGGAAATACCCTATCTGAAACAACTGAAGCACCTATTCTATCCGATTGGATAGATACATTTATCAGGTACACTTGAATTTTCTCTTTAAAAAAGACTCTTTTTCAAGTGTACCTGAAAATTTTCCATTATATTTGTCGAAAACGCATGCACTTATGAACGAAAGATTACAATTACTTGAGAAGTATAATTTCTGGAATGGACAGTTTCCAGATTTAGGATTGATTCGTAAGGAATATATTGACCCGATAGCCAATGCTATGGGAAATAGATTGGTAAAAGTATTAGTGGTTTAACCTGACCACTCACCCTATATCCGTCTCGAAAGAATTAGCGTAGATCGGGCGGCAATGTAAATAGAAAATGCCGAATGCGCAAGAAAAAATAAAGAAAGACTTTGTGTCCCCGGCTTTTTGCCGTAACTTGCGCCGTCTTTTGAAAACAGTAACTAAAAATAACCACGATGAAACTAACCCTTATACGCACCGACCGTGAAACCGGTAAAGAATCTTTCAGTACCCTTGAAGCTGAAAACTTGATAGCAAAAATAAAGAAAGAGAATAAAGCAGCGCATGTATCAGCCCTGCGCCATCTCATCCCCATACTGCAAGGAACCAATAATCACTACCAGAACATAAACAAGTTGCCTCGCATCTACCCCGCCGTGGAATATGCCCGTACCAAAGACGGAGAACATCGGGTGAAGATTTACAACGGACTGGTACAGATTGAAGTCAACCACCTGACAGGTAGCACCGAAGTGGAACAAATAAAACAGCAAGTCTCCCTATTACCCCAGACTTTTGCCGCCTTCTGCGGAAGCAGCGGACGTAGCGTCAAAATATGGGTACTCTTCGCCCTGCCCGACGGCTCACTGCCCAAGCGCGAAAGTGAAATGGCCCTGTTTCATGCCCACGCCTACCGCCTCGCAGTGAACTGTTACCAACCTCTGTTGCCCTACTCCATCACCCTGAAGGAACCGTCGCTCAACCAAAGTTGCCGCATGACGCTGGACGAGCAACCTTACTACAACCCTGCCGCCACCACCTTCTGCCTGGAACAGCCCTTTGCCATACCCGGCGAAACCACCTTCAAAGAACAAAAGCAAGCGGAAACTAATCCCCTATTGCGTATGCAGCCCGGTTATAGTTCATCGGACACCTTTTCCATGCTCTTTGAAGCGGCACTAAACCGTTCATTCGACGGACTGACAAACTGGAAGCGGGGTGACGACCTACGCCCGTTGCTGACACGGCTTGCCGAGCACTGTTACAAAGCAGGCATCCCCGAGGAAGAGGTAGTCCGGCAAACCCTAATGCATTATTATCGCGAAGCGGACGAGCCCGTAATACGTGCCGCCATACATAATATTTACCGTGAATGTAAAGGTTTCGGCACCCGCAACAGCATGACCGCCGAACAGGACACAGCCTTCCGCCTGGAAGAGTTCATGAACCGCCGCTACGAATTCCGCTACAACACCGTGTTGGGCGAGCTGGAATACCGCCAGCGCGACTCCATACACTTCCAATTCCGCCCCGCCGACCAGCGGATACGAAGCAGCATAGCGCTCAATGCCCTAAAAGAAGGTATCCGGGTATGGGACCGCGACATAGCACGCTACCTTACTTCCGACTATATCCCCCTCCATAATCCGGTAGAAGAATACCTCAACGACACCGGGCGCTGGGACGGAAAAGACCGCATCCGTGCCCTGGCTGACCTCGTTCCCTGCGAAAATCCGCATTGGCGGGAATTATTCTACCGCTGGTTCCTCAGTATGACGGCTCATTGGCGTGGACTTGACCGGCAGCATGGCAACAGTACATCGCCCCTACTGGTAGGCGCCCAAGGGTATCGGAAATCCACGTTTTGCCGCATTCTTTTACCACCGGAACTGCGTTTCGGCTACACAGACAGCATCGACTTCAAAAGCAAACAGGATGCCGAACGAAGCCTGGGACGTTTCTTTCTGATCAACATCGACGAGTTCGACCAGATCAGCGTCAGCCAGCAAGGTTTCCTGAAACATCTGTTGCAAAAACCCGTAGCCAACCTGCGGAAACCTTATGGAACCGCCATTCAGGAGATACGCCGCTACGCCTCCTTCATAGGCACCAGCAATCAAAAAGACTTGCTGACCGATCCCAGCGGCAGTCGCCGCTTCATCTGTATCGAAGTAACCGGTCCCATCAACACCAACGTCACCATCAACTACCGCCAACTCTATGCCCAAGCCATGACTGCCATTTCGCAAGGTGAACGCTACTGGCTGGACGACACCGACGAAGCCATTCTGAAGCTGAGCAATCAAGAGTTTGAACAACCTACTCCATTGGAACAACTCTTCCTATGCCACTTCCAGGCGGCACAAACAGAAGACGAAGGAACGTGGATGACACCGATGGAAATACTTTCTTTTCTCCAGAAAAAGACCAAAGACCGATTAGCCATCAGCAAAGTCGCGTACTTCGGGCGTGCACTTCGCAAACTTGGAATCAGTAGCCGGAGAAGAAACCGGGGAACGGAATATCACGTAATAATAAATGAAACGGCATTTCAGTAAAATGCAAATAAATTTGCTACTGCACTCGGTTTACACTATCTTTGCGTTTCAAACCGAGTATATATGAAAAAAGAAAGCCAAGTGATATTCGACCGTAATGTAGTGGAATTCGTCACCGTAGCTGCTGAATTCTGCAAATTCCTGGAGCAGGCAGAAACGATGAAACGTGACACATTTGTCGATACCTCATTAAAGATACTTCCGTTGCTCTACCTCAAGGCAGCCATGTTGCCCGAAACAGAAATAATAGGCGACGACGCTCCTGAAAGCTACGTAACGGAAGAAACGTATGAAGTGCTCCGCATCAACCTTGCCGGGATTCTTGCCGAAAAAGATGACTATCTGGACGTGTTCATACAAGATATGGTTTATAGCGACCAGCCTATCAAGAAGAATATTTCCGAAGACCTGGCAGATATTTACCAGGCCATCAAAGATTTCATTTTCGTCTTCCAGTTGGGATTGAACGAAACAATGAACGACTCCCTGGCTATCTGTCAGGAACAGTTTAAAGAATACTGGGGGCAAACCCTTGTAAACACACTTCGCGCATTGCACGACGTAAAATACCGCCAGTCTGAAGAAGACGAACCGGAAGAAGATGACTGCGATGATGATGATTGCCACTGTCATGGACATCACCATCACGACTAAAGACTTAAATTATGGTTATTAAAAAAACGATTAAAAAGGAAGATATCAAAGAGATGCCCAAAGTACTCTTTCCGGGACGAATACATCTTGTACAAACCCCCTGGGAAGCGGAAAAAGCAGTGACTTATCTTAAGAAGTATTCTCTGTTGGGAATTGACAGCGAAACCCGCCCGTCATTCACCAAAGGGCAATCACATAAGGTAGCCTTACTGCAAGTATCCTCTGAAGAAGACTGCTTCCTTTTCCGCCTGAACCTTACCGGCCTGACGCTTCCGATTATTTCATTGCTGGAAAGTCCGTCAGTTACCAAAGTCGGCCTTTCGCTGCGTGACGACTTTATGATGCTGCACAAGCGCGCTCCTTTTGAACAACATTCCTGCATCGAGTTGCAAGAATATGTCCGTATGTTCGGCATACAGGACAAGAGTCTGCAAAAAATCTATGGTATCCTGTTCGGTGAGAAAATATCCAAATCACAACGTCTCTCCAACTGGGAAGCTGAGCATCTGACCGAACCTCAAAAGCAGTATGCAGCCACCGATGCATGGGCATGCCTCAACATATACAACCGATTACAGGAATTAAAAGTTACCGGTGACTATGAATTGGAACCGGATGAACCGCTTACCAACCAAGAATCATTAATCACTAACCCATAATCGCTAATCACTAATCGCATGTACAAAGTATATCTCAAATCCGGCAAAGAAGAGTCATTAAAACGTTTCCATCCCTGGGTATTTTCAGGTGCCATCGCTCATTTCGACGGTGAACCCGAAGAAGGTGAAGTAGTTGAAATCTACACTTCCAAGAAGGAATTCATAGCCAAGGGACATTTCCAAATAGGCAGCATCGCCGTGCGCGTACTTTCTTTTCATCAGGATGAAGCTATTGATTCTGATTTTTGGAAACGCAAACTCAGTATTGCCTATGAGATGCGTCGCAGCATTGGTATTGCTGAAAATCCGACTAACAACACTTACAGACTGGTACATGGCGAGGGAGATAACCTTCCCGGCTTGATCATTGATATTTATGCCCGCACGGCCGTAATGCAAGCACACTCTGCCGGTATGCACCTCGACCGTATGGAAATAGCCAATGCCCTGAGTGAAGTGATGGGTGATAAAATAGAGAATATCTATTATAAATCAGAAACGACTCTCCCCTTCAAAGCCGACCTCTACCCTGAGAATGGCTTCCTGAAAGGTGGCAGCACAGATAATGTGGCAATGGAATATGGCTTAAAATTCCATATCGACTGGCTGAAAGGACAAAAGACGGGCTTCTTCGTGGATCAACGCGAGAACCGCGCACTGCTGGAACGCTATGCTAACGGACGTTCTGTGCTGAATATGTTCTGTTATACCGGTGGCTTCTCTGTTTATGGTATGCGTGGTAATGCCGAACTGGTACATTCTGTAGACAGTTCCGCCAAAGCTATTGACCTCACGAACAAGAATGTAGAACTGAATTTCCCCGGTGACACCCGCCATGCCGCTTTTGCCGAAGATGCTTTCAAATACCTGGATCGTATGGGCGACCAGTACGACCTGATAGTTCTGGATCCACCCGCATTTGCCAAACATCGCGATGCCCTGCGCAATGCGCTGCAAGGTTACCGCAAGCTGAATGTGAAAGCTTTCGAAAAGATCAAACCGGGCGGCATCCTATTCACCTTCTCCTGCTCACAAGCTGTCAGCAAAGAAAACTTCCGCACGGCGGTCTTTACGGCTGCCGCAATGTCAGGTCGCAGTGTGCGTATTCTGCACCAACTGACGCAACCGGCTGACCATCCGGTAAGTATTTACCACCCCGAAGGAGAATACCTGAAAGGGTTGGTACTGTATGTGGAATAAATCCTCTGATAACAGATACAGTTGTGTGCATCAAAGGAACGATGCACACAACTTACGTACTTCATTCCAGCGATCTTGCGTGCGCTGATCGGCACGCGCCACCTGCATATTATATCGCGTCTGCATATTGAGCAACATTTCAGGATCAAGCCCCAAAGCTGCTTCAAAAAGCAAAGCAAGTTCCGTATTAACCGGGCGCTTACCGTTCAGCACCTCATTCAATTGTGAATACGAAATTCCCATCTGGCGTGCCAAGGCGCGTTGAGAAATCTTCCGGTATTCAACTTCGTCTTTTAATATTTCACCGGGATGCGTAGGGCAAAACGGAGTGAGTTCATTTGCAAGCATAGTCATACTCTACTTATTTATAATGAAGGATTCAGCATTCTTCGATGCAATCAGTGTATCAATACACCTTTTATATCGTTTTATCACATCCGGCTGAAAACGATGTTTCTTATCACTACATTTACCGGAAACATAGAGTTCCTTGAGATATTCTTTATCAAATGTAACTAACATAAGCAGTAGTTTGTTCGTTGCAAAGATAGAGATTTAAAACAAAATGTTCACTAAATTGCGAACATTTTATTTTCAGAACTCTTCGTCCTAGTCCCCTCCGACTGTATAATCCGACTCATTCTTCACCCCAATAATCTGTCTTTGATTGATATCGGCGTGGAAGAGTGCGTCCAGTTCTTTCCAGGCCAACTGTTCGGTAGGGTGAAAAGCATCAGACTTCATATACCGAAGCAAGGATGTACGAAACTGATTGCCTTCAGGTGTCCCTGCAATGGCTTGCAGATCGGTCATGCAAACTAACAGTTTTCCCTTTCCTACAGCAAATTCAAAGACCAGTCCCAGCTTATGATTGCGCTCAATGTTATCGACCACCTGAATAAGCGGACGATACTCACCACGGGTTGCATTCAGTATCATGGGACGGGAATTACGGGTAATACTCCACCATTGCCAATCACTGTGACATTCAGTCGGAAAGTATTTCAATAACGGATGTCCGGGATCAGTCAATATGGAAAGTGTACCGGGAGAAACTTCTTTTCCGGCATTTTCCGAAATAGTCTTAAACATAGAGTAATTCCAGTAATCAGGGGTAAACATTCCTCCAACACTCTGTGCTACGATACTATCATGATCGGGAATCAACAGAACGGACGCTCCGCTTTCCAACCTTTTTCGCAGATCATCGTTCAGGAAAGAAGCCACATGAACAGAACCTTCCGACTCGGCAGTTTCATCAGGATATACCCAAAGATGATAATAGTTGCGATACTTACCGGTGGTCAATGTCAGAGTCAGGCGTTGGGCTTCTTTCAGTCCGGAAAGTGAAAGATCAATACTGCCCGCCTTTCCTACTTTGCCCTGAGGAATGGAGGCCATGAGTACTCCATCACGTTTCCATACCCCATTATCAGATACTAAACTCCAGCGAACAGGCTCATTCCAATCGCCTTCCACATAATTAGAAAGAGCAACATCTATGTGAAGCGGCTGAGTATTCAGCCAACAATGATCCTTCATCAATGCCAAAGGAACAAGAGGTGCACAGAAACCATAAAAAGTTTCGGGGGCAACGATACCTTTACTATCCATAAAAGCATCCAGAATCCCCACTAATGCGGAACCTTGTCCGGGATAATCCTGCAAATCGAGCAACTGGAAGCCACCAAAACCGGGAGTACGGAAAGCATATTCCATATCTGCCTTGTAACATTCAATGGAAAAGTGTCCGGTAGCCTGGTGAAAATTTTTTGCCTGAGAAGAAAGATGGTTCTCTTTCAGACGATCACGAAAAATCTCAAGATTATAAGGATGAAGCACCCCGGTATATTTCTCTATCTGACCGTAATCGGGATAGATTTGAAACTGACAGTTTTCATGCCCCACTACAGGACGGGGACAGTGCGCAATGGCACCGGAATAGTCTTTATCCGTAGCCGGACGCGTATTATTCAAAATGCCACCCTTCTCAGCATCTACGTACGCAAAGGAAGTACGTACATGAGTCGTATATCCGTCTCCACCACCTACACGGCAGGTCACAAAGAAATCTTCTCCATCCTGCGGACCTTTCCAACCAAGGTTATTATTGGAACCGAAGCAATACAAATGACGATTATCCTGATTACGGAAATCATCGAGCCATTCACGCACTACATCTATCTCCGCATCCAGTTCATTACCCAAACCCAGCATCATAAATGAAGGATGATTCCCAAAGTGTTCCAGCAACATGTCCCCTTCCCTTTTCAGAAAATCGTTCAGGACCGTATTTTCACGCTTGATATACCCCCACAAAGGCAACTCAATCTGATAATAGATACCTTCTATATCGGCAGCCTCCAGCGCAGCACGCGGCGGAGTGAAAGAATGACAGCGATAATGATTAATACCGTATTGTTTAGCCACGCGGAATACACGTTGCCAGGACGCTACATCCATCGGACCGTAACCGGTCAGGGGAAAAACACAGGCATCATGTTTCCCACGCAAAAAAGTTTTATAACCATTTATCACAAATTGCGTACCCTCCACTTCAAACTTGCGCATACCGAAATCTACCATTCGGCTATCCCGTTTTTTCCCGGCACGGAGCGTAATGTTCAGTTTGTAAAGTGCGGGATGAAATTCACTCCACAGTAATGGTTTATCACCCATATTCACAGGAAGCTTAATCCGATTTCGTCCTTTCTTCAATCGCACGGCAAGTTGCTGGGGAGACAAGGTATGTGTTTCAGAAGTATTCCAGGCATATCCATCGACATCCAGTATCGCTTTTCCGTCTTTGTCCGCATCGACTTCCACTATAACTAATGCTTGTTTCTTATCCACTTCCGGATATACCTGCACCGACTGGATATAAGAAACCGGAACTGCCTCGATATAAAATTCTCCCAGAATGCCGTTCCAATTCGTTTGCGTAGCATCTGTCCAGGCATGAGAGCCCTGTATTTCTTTAGGGACAGAAGTCGGTGAATTATCGATCCTGATTTTCAGCTGATGCTTCCCTACTGCCAGAGCAGGCAGTTCATACCGGTGAGGCGCATACAGATGACCATAGCTACCGATACTGTCACCATCTACCCACACAGTACTTGGTTTGGTACGCTCCATCATCAAAAACAGTTTCTTACCCCGGAAACTCTCAGGGATATTTATTTCACGGGTATAAATCACTTTACCACTATAAGGATAGAGACGTGTTAACTGATACGTCACCAGCGTATCCCGGTTCCTTTCACCCAGTCGGTTTTCATCTGTCGTACCGGGCAGGCGACAGGTACCTAAAGAACTCTCCCACTCTCCCGCTAACTGGATTTGCTCCCGCAAAGAAGTGTAACCTTGTGCAGTAATCTGTGCCATCATGCTCATACATAACGCAGCAGTCAATAAGATTCTGTTTTTCATCATTTCTCGATTTATGAAGCAAAGGTAAGCAAGGGATAGAAGATTAACTAATACTATCTTTGCCAAAAATGCACTTTACTCTCTCATAAATGGGACAAAAGCTACCCTATAATCTAAAAGATGTTAAACCAAAGAAGAAAATCAGCAAAACGTTATGTTGTATAACATAAAACCTCTACATTTGCACTGTGTTTTTCATGGTATTAGATTTAAGGTTAATAAAGATTGGCTGTCTGGGATAGATAGCCTTCTTTTTTTTATATACCTCTTAGCCATTCCGCTTTTCATCATCTATTCTTCACCTTTCTTCACTTTTATGCGCTTTTTATTAATTAACTTGCTCACGCAATCAACGAAAATATTATATTTGCATCTATTATTTAATGTGAAAAGAAAACACACAAATTAGAAAAGTCATGAGTATAAAAGTTCGTTTGATTATCATGAACTTCCTGCAATTCTTCGTATGGGGGTCATGGTTAATTTCATTAGGAGGTTACATGGGTAGAGAACTACACTTCGAAGGAGGCCAAATCGGCGCAATCTTCGCAACCATGGGCATTGCCTCTCTAATTATGCCCGGCATCATTGGTATCATTGCCGATAAATGGTTCAATGCTGAACGTTTATACGGACTTTGCCACATCATAGGAGCCGCATGCCTTTTCTATGCCTCTACCGCTACGGGATATGACCAGATGTATTGGGCAATGTTACTCAATTTATTGGTATATATGCCTACTTTATCACTGGCCAATACAGTTTCGTACAATTCACTTGAACAATATAAGTGTGATCTGATCAAGGATTTCCCACCCATTCGCGTATGGGGAACCATTGGATTTATCTGTGCGATGTGGGCGGTAGACCTTACCGGATTCAAGAATTCAAGCGCCCAACTTTATGTAGGTGGTGCATCTGCATTAATGCTAGGCCTGTATGCTTTCACCCTGCCGGCATGTAAACCTGCCAAGACCGGAAACAAATCACTGCTTTCTTCTTTAGGGCTGGATGCATTTGTATTATTCAAAAGAAAGAAAATGGCTATTTTCTTCTTGTTTTCCATGCTTCTGGGAGCAGCGTTACAGATTACCAATACGTATGGTGACCTTTTCCTGGGTAGTTTTGCCAGTATTCCGGAATACGCAGATTCCTTTGGCGTGAAACATTCGGTTATCCTGCTATCCATCTCACAAATGTCCGAAACATTGTTTATTCTTGCCATACCTTTCTTCCTGAGACATTTCGGAATCAAGCAGGTAATGCTGATTAGTATGTTTGCATGGGTATTCCGGTTCGGATTGTTCGGCTTTGGAGATCCGGGATCCGGTTTGTGGATGTTAATCCTATCCATGATCGTTTATGGCATGGCATTCGATTTCTTCAACATTTCGGGTTCGTTGTTTGTTGAACAAGAAACCAGTTCCAATATCCGCGCCAGTGCCCAAGGATTATTCTTTATGATGACCAACGGTTTGGGCGCCATTATTGGAGGATACGCCAGCGGTGCCGTAGTAGATGCTTTCTCAGTATACGCCGACGGCAAACTGGTAAGTCGTGAGTGGCCTGAGATTTGGCTTATTTTTGCTGCTTACGCACTGGTCATCGGTATATTGTTCGCCTTGGTGTTCAAGTACAAGCACCGGCCGGAAGAAGCAGTAAATAAAAAGTAAGTAAGCAAGTGGTTGGCAGTTGCCGCCACTCGGAAAAAGATTATGGATAAAAAGAAAAAAATAGAACTGGAAGTACTAAACATCTCCAACAGTCAGGAACAGGCAGGAGCTTATGCCCTCGTATTGGGAGAAGTGGACGGTGCCCGTCAATTACCGGTTATCATCGGTGCGGCAGAAGCACAAGCGATGTTAATCAGCCTAAAAGGGATTGTTCCGCCACGCCCGTTGACCCACAACCTTTTCGCTTCATGTCTGGAAGTATTAGGGGTAAACATGATGCGTGCCCTTATCTACAGGGTAGACAACGGTGTATTCTATTCTTATATCTATCTGAAAGCAGACGATGCTATCATTCGTATGGACGCCCGTACATCAGATGCAGTCGCAATGGCTTTACGGATGAAAGCTCCGATCTTTATCTACGAAGAAATTCTGGAGTCGGAACAACTTAAAACCGGAAAGGAAAGCGAAGCGGGAAGCATAGCTCCCATGGGAGAGAATCCTTCTCCACACGAAGATGAATTCTTCCATGGAGATACAATGGAAATGCTGCAAAAAGCTTTGCAGGAAGCTATAGCCAATGAGAATTACGAACGCGCCGCCCACATCAGGGATGAAATTTCCAAACGAAAAGAACAGTAATAAACTTATGCACGTATTCTATACACCCGACATACAAACCCGTGCCGAACTTCCCGAAGAAGAAGCCCAGCACTGTGTCCGCGTACTGCGCCTTAATATCGGTGATCAGATTACGCTGACGGACGGTAAAGGTAATTTCTATCGCGCAGAAATCAGTGCCGCCACCAATAAACGTTGCATGGTAAACATCCTGGAAACCATTTATCAGGAACCTTTATGGAACGGGCATCTGCACATTGCAATGGCCCCTACCAAGAATATGGACCGTACAGAATGGTTTGCAGAAAAAGCGACTGAGATAGGCTTCGATGAACTGACTTTCCTGAACTGTCGTTTCTCTGAACGGAAAGTCATCAAAACAGAGCGTATCAGCAAGATATTGGTATCTGCCATCAAACAATCCCTCAAAGCACGTTTGCCACAACTGAACGAGATGACGGATTTCAATAAGTTCATCACACAGCCCTTTAAAGGGCAAAAGTTCATTGCGCACTGTTATGAAGGAGAAAAACCGCTGCTGAAAGATGTGTTCCGCAAAGGAGAAGATGCACTGGTATTGATAGGTCCGGAAGGGGATTTCAGTGAAAAAGAAGTACAAAAGGCTATAGAAAACGGCTTTACTCCCATCAGTCTGGGTAAGTCGAGGCTACGCACAGAGACGGCTGCTCTGGTAGCTTGCCATACACTGAACTTGCAAAATCAATGATAATCACATTTTAATAAGAATTGTATGAAGAAAAGTTTGTTTCCCCGTTTGGCGTTGATGGCTGTAGTGGTAGCTCTTGTCAGCGCATGTTCCGAGAAGAAGTTCGAATATACGAATGTTATTCCTGCCAATGCCTCTACGGTAGTCAGTATCAACATGAAATCATTGGTTGATAAAGCAGGACTCAATGACAAGGAGAACAAAGAAGCGCAGCAAAAGCTGACGGATGCTATGAAGAGTGGCATGAATGCCGCAACATTCCAACAAGTGGAAATGATTATGAAAGATCCGAAGAAATCGGGAATCGACGTATCGGCACCTTTATACGTTTTCAATACTGAGACATTTCCCACTACTGTAATTGCAAAAGTCAGCAACGAGGACGACCTGCACGCGCTGCTGGAAACATTAGAGAAAGAGAAAGTTTGTCAGCCCCTGGCAAGTGGAGATGGCTTTCAGTTCACGCAAATGGGTAATCAGGTATTCATGGCATACACTCCTTCAGTACTTATGCTAACTAATTACAAAGGTACTACCCAACTTGAAAAAATCAAGCAAGATATTCCTGCACTGCTGAAACAGACCAATGAAAACAGTATTGTTTCAACTGCCGTTTTCAAGAAAATGCAGAAAATGGGTGGGGATATCGATGCTATGCTCTCTCCGGCAAGCCTGATAGGTCCTTACGCCAATATGATCAAAGAAAGTGATATGCCTTTTAACATGAAGGATATGAAGATGTTGGGAAGTCTTTCTTTCGAAAAAGGTAAGATCAGCATGAAATATGAGAACTTCACTGAAAGTCCTGAACTGCAAGCCTTGTTCGATAAGCAAAAGAAAGCAACCTGCCCCATAGAGAATACTTTCCTGAAATATTTCCCGAAATCGACTCTGATGTATATCAGCGCAGGTATCAACGGAGAGGAATTCTATAACCTGCTACTGGAGAACGAGCAATTCCAAAAGAACTTCTCCATTGCCAAGGCCAATGAAGTAAAAGAGTTGTTCGGCACATTCCAGAAAGATATGGCAATGGGACTGATAAACTTCACAATGGACAATGCTCCCACTTTCCTGATGTACGCCAGTGTAAAGAGTGCGACACCCGTACAATTACTGTATGAAAAGAAGAATGAACTGGGCTTGAAACGTGGAGAAGATATCCTGAAACTGGGTGAGAACGAATATGTATATAAGTCCAGAATGCTGAATATATTCTTTGGTGTCCGCAATAATAGCTTGTATGCTACGAATGACGAAATGTTGTACAAGAGCATAGATAAAACAGTTAATCCTTCAATCAAAGATACTGAATTTGCATCTAATATCAAAGGTAAGAATGGTGCTTTCGTTATTAATACAGAAGCGGTTCTCGCTTTGCCGATTGTGAAAATGCTGTCGGAATACGGTGGTTCACAATATGCAACGGCTTTTGCTCTGGTTGATAAGATAGCTTATGTAGAAGCAACCGGCAATTCCAATAATGATGCAGACATGGTCATTCAGCTGAAAGACAAGAATGTAAATGCATTGAAACAGATCGTAAACTTCATCAAAGGGTTTGCAGGCATCTAATCCCGATAAATAATGGAAATCATTCATCTGAGGCAAACACTTCCCCAAGTGTTTGCCGACCGGGATGCCATCACATCCGACGTGTGGCATCAAGACCTTGTGCTACGAAAAGGAGAGCACTATCTGATAGAAGCTGCTTCCGGTACAGGTAAATCTTCTCTGTGCAGCTATATCTACGGATATCGTCGCGATTACCAAGGTATTATCAACTTTGATGAACGCAATATCCGCTCGCTCTCCATTCATGAGTGGGTGGAACTGCGAAAACATTCGCTGAGCATGCTGTTCCAGGAGCTGCGCATCTTCCCGGAGCTGACGGCTTTGGAAAACGTTCAGTTGAAGAACCGACTCACCAATTATAAGAAGAAAAAAGAAATCCTTGCACTTTTTGAAACACTCGGTATCGCAGAGAAAGTAAACGAGAAAGCCGGAAAGTTATCTTTCGGACAACAGCAACGTGTAGCCTTCATCCGTGCCCTCTGCCAACCGTTCGATTTCATCTTTCTGGATGAACCTATCAGCCACCTAGATGATGATAACGGCACACTTATGGGACGCATGCTGACCGAAGAAGCCGAACGGCAAGGCGCAGGAATAATTGTTACTTCCATTGGAAAACATATAGAATTAGAATATAATAAAGTGATGAAACTATAAATGATAATTTAGCGGCGAGGGAATGGGTACGCGGACTACGCGGATAAGGCG